>Ga0214921_10000623_pt1 | contig 64307 bp, 56 predicted proteins | sample LL1505_MetaG_FD_177992 | JGI IMG/M metagenome (GOLD analysis project Ga0214921, IMG submission 177992) | Freshwater microbial communities from Lake Lanier, Atlanta, Georgia, United States - LL-1505 | ecosystem: Environmental > Aquatic > Freshwater > Lake | place: USA: Georgia | collected...
CTAGGGAAGTCTGCGGCAATCGAGAAAGTTTTGGACCGAGTTCGTCAGGTCGCGGATTCCAAGGCGAGTGTCTTGCTTGAAGGTGAAAGCGGAACAGGGAAGGAGTTGGTTGCGCGAGCCTTGCATGGTTTGAGCTCTAGAAAGGGAGGCCCGTTTGTGGCCGTCCATTGTGCGGCTCTGTCACCACAGCTTTTAGAGAGTGAGCTATTTGGTCATGAGAAAGGAAGCTTTACAGGTGCGACGGAAAGGCGAATCGGTCGTTTTGAGCAGGCTCAAGGTGGGACCATTTTTCTTGATGAAATTGGGGAAATTGATGCGGCCACGCAGGTAAAGCTTTTGAGGGTTTTAGGGGAGCGGACTTTGGAGAGAGTGGGCGGAAATCGATTGATCGATGTTGATGTTCGACTCATTGCGGCGACCCATCGCAGTTTAGATCGTTTGGTGCAGGAAGGAAAATTTCGGGAGGATCTCTACTTTCGGATTCGGGTTGTCCAAATTCACATACCCCCATTGCGAGATCGGCCTGAAGATATTCCGATTTTGGCGGAATCTTTTCGCAAGGAGTACTGCTTGGAGAATGGAAAAGGGGACCTGTCTTTTGCCCCTGCAAGTATAAGATTGATGATGGATTATCGTTGGCCGGGAAATGTTCGTGAGTTGCGGACAGCTGTCGAGCACGGCGTAGTTTTAGCCAAGGGTATTGCGATTGAGCCCGATGACTTGCCTAGCTCTGTACGCAAAGGGGGTGAGGGAATTCAGTTGCGGGTTGAGCCGACGAATCTACGTCTCGACAATATTCAGAAAAGCTTGATTGATGCAGCGATGGACAAATCTGGGAAAAACATATCTAAGGCCGCTCAAGCTCTGGGCATCAGTCGTCGAACGCTGCACCGTAAGCTGGCTCAAGCTTCGAAAAAAGGTAAGATATCACGGTGAGCACTATTCAGGACTTGGTCTATAATTTGGAGGAGGGGGGGATGCGTAGGATCCTTGTGATTGTTGCGCTGGCTTTTTTAACAGTGGGGCTTGTGGCATGGGTTGGTATTAGCGAATTCAACGGCTTAAGGACTCAGGAAGCGATGGACCTGGCCCAACAGGCGCGTCAAATTGCCACAGGTCAGGGGTTAACGACCCAATTGATTCGGCCTCTGGCCTTGTGGCAGGTTCGAGCACAATTTGGTAATGATGCGCCGGGGGTAAGTGCCTTTCCTGAGACTTTGAATCCACCCTTGTATCCGGTTCTCTTAGGGGGGCTTTTCAAGTTGGGGCAGATATCGGGCAAGATCTCCATGTCGGTCTCGCCTGATGCGATCAAAGGAATGAGGGTCTATCCTCCCGACTACATTGTTTTAATCTTTAATTTGGTATGTGTGGCACTCACTATCCTGGCTGTTTATCTTTGGGGAGCTGGGCAGTTTGATTTCGGCGTAGGAATTTTGTCAGCAGTTTTTTTTATAGGAAGCACGGCCTTGTGGAAGGAAGCGATCTCGGGTGGCCTTGTTTGCCTTGTTGTTTTTTTATATGCATGGGCGGGGTATTTTTTCTACCGAGGATTGGTTGGAGAGGAAAATCCTCAAGAACCATCGGATCGAGGAGGTCTATGGTTTGGAATTGCTGGGTTCACGGTAGGACTCACCCCTTTAGTTCAGATGATTCACATCTGGCCCGTTTTGGCTTTACTGAGTTGCGGAACTTTTCTTTTTAAAAGAGGTCGGACTTGGTTGATTTTTGGAGCTGGGCTCCCGCTAATTCTCTTTTTCGCCTGGTTGGGTTGGCTTTGGATTAAAACCAGAAATCCTATCGGACTCAACTGGGCCTATCTGATTTCTGATTCCGCCCACTATCCAGGTAGTCTTGTTTGGCGAACTTATAACTTTGATATCGAAAAAACCAATGTTTGGAGTCGTATTTTAGGATCTGCATTTCGTGGAATCTCGTTTCTTATTTCGCAAGGTCCCATTTCTTGCGGTGCAACTCTTGCGGGCACATTGGCTCTATTTAGCGTTCTTCATGCCTTTCGAAGTCTTTCTGCGGCCACAGCCAAACTTTTATGGCTTGGTGGTGTATCTGCGCTGATTGTAGCGACTGCTTTTGTTGTTCGAGACGGTGGCGTGGACTCTTGCCCTGTTCTCTTGGTTCTGCTGCCTCTGGCCTCGGTTTATGGTGCTGCCGGCCTTTTTGTTTTAGTCGAACGATGGGGCTTGGAGGTAGATCTACTTAAAAAAATATTTGTCGTACTCTTTGGTGCCCTGGCTACTGGGCCCTTGACGTACCAATTGGTGCGATCGGACACCGCGCCTTTTGCCTATCCGCCAACATATCCGCCAATATTTTTATTTATGCGATCGTGGTTTGAGGCTAAGGAGTTTCAGGCAAGCGATCTGCCTGCAGCTGAAGCATGGTACTCCAACCAACCCACTTTGTGGGTTCCTGCAACACGAGATGAATTGATTAAAATCCACGACCGAGTCACTCCTATTTTTAGTATTCTTTTTACGCCTGCCAGTTCGGATGTGAAGATGTATAGCCAGATGCTCCAAGAAAATTCGGAGTGGACTGCATGGGCAGACGTCATTCGGCGACAAAAAGCGCCCGATCTGCCTCAATCCTTTGTTACTTCATTACCTCCAAATAATGACTATTTACTTCTATCCACGCAAAAAAGGTGGAACTAGTTGATAAGGAGAAGATAAGTATAATTTAATTTTTGACATGTTATTGGTAGCTATTTAACAAAGTAATACTATAGAGTGTGCCTTTTGATTGAATAAATCCTGCGAACCACAAGATTTAGTGGATGTCGGCAGGTTTATTGAGACCTTTGGTTCGATCGCCTCTTTTGTGGGCCATTCTCGTTGGATCTTCGAGCCTCAACTTTGCTCAGGTATCATCGAGCGTCAACTCTGCTCAGATTGAAGGATCGGCTGGCCAGCAGGGTGCAAAGCCTTTTACTGCTACAGTGGCAATTCGGGAAGGATACGACAGCAATCCTCTGACTCAGTCGTATCAGAGTTCGAATGATGTTCAGTCGAGTACCTACTCCAGCGTGAATCCCTCTCTCGGCTACAACTACACGGGATTACAAGCAGATCTATCCGCGCGATACGATTTTCAAGGAATCTACTATCCTAGCCTCAATTCCTCCGTTGACATTCAGTACAACCAGACTTTTACAGGTCAATATACATACGCGTTTGACCCGCGTTTTAGCATTACGGTCGCGGACAATTTTAATTACTTTGAGCAACCGATCGGCACCCAGTTCGCTGCTGGCTTAGCACCTGTAACCAATACTCAAGGCCAGATAATTAATCTGGGAACAATCAAAGCAGACTACCGTGTTACGGACCGGCTTTCCATGGTGACACGCTGGAACAACCAAGTTGTGAATGCTGATAGTCCCGCTAGCTATAACAATTCTGGTACCACAATTCAGTCTGGTAGTGCTTCGCAGTCCAACTACATGAATAACGGTGCGTTTCAGCAGTTCCGGCTTGATTTTACTCCTGAAACGGTGGGCACGTTCACAATTGATTACCAGCTGTTTGATTACTACAGCGACCAGACTTTTCGGGATAATCAGCAGGTCGCTTTCACCTTAGGCGCGGATCACACCTTTCTGCCAACACTGTTTTTTACTGGTCGTGCGGGTATTCAGCTGAACGATAATTTTGGCACAAGCGATAACCCGCAAAATGTTGGACCAGGGGGCCTTAACAGCGGCGAACAGGAAATTGCTGTCTATCCGTTTGTTTCTTTGAGCTCGACTTGGAACTATGGCCAGCAGAATTCGCTTTCCGCAGGATTTTCGATTCAGGTGCAACAGTCGACTCAAGCCACCTCATCTGATTCTGAATCGTACAACTTAAGTCTTAGTTCAGACCATGCTTTCACAGAGAAGCTCAAGCTTGTTCAATCATTAAGCATTCAGCTTGCGCTTTACACGCCCCAGTACGATAAAGAGCAAAGTATTCTTGTTTACGGAGGGTACCAAGGAAGTGGTCAACAAACTGTAGCGAATTATAACTGCAAATTGTCATATGCCTTTTACCCGTACCTCTCGGCAGAGTTGGGATATACTTTTAGTACCTATCAATCCTATTTTGATGAAAACAATTCTAATGGAGGAAGTTACAACCGGAACATAGTTTATATAGGAGTGCGCGGTACCTACTGATTGCGAAAGTTTGGGAAGGGGCGTAGTTTTGGGTCGTGAACGAGTTTAGCGAGACCCCACCCCCATATGGGTATGGCGTAGCGACCCAAAATACAGGGGAAGCATCGTTTCATGTCAACGACTTATGGCGTGTTATCCGTAACCGTTGGCCCACTTCTGTAACCATTTTAATTCTTGTCATGGCGACAGGATTCGTCGTCACAAAGTTGCAACCAAAGATCTATGAATCCTCTGCCGTTTTACGTGTTGAAAAAGAGAATCGTGATTTGCAGGTTTTTCAAACATCCTTTGAGGCTTTCGATCCAGTATTCTTTCAAACCGAGTTCGAGCTGATTCAAAGCAAAAAAGTCCTTTACCCTGTCATCACAAAATTGGGAGTGGCGTCGCGGCTCTGCAAGGTGATGGAGTTGCCCGAGGGCTCTATCAGCGAAGATCAGGCCTTTATGATTTTTCGAAAGAACTATCTGGAGGTCAGGCCGTTTCGAAATACGAAGCTTATCGAGGTTGTATGTCAAAGTACCCAACCCGAGGAAGCGGCTTTGTACGCAAACACAATTACGGACTCGTATGAAGGATTTCGTCGTAGCGAAATTACTGGAAGGAGCGATTCGGGCTTGAAAGTTTTGGACGGGGAAGTGCAGAAGCAGAAAAAACTGGTTACCGAGGCAGCCTCCAAAGTGGAGTCTCTCCGAAGAGACCTTAAAATTGACGAACTTCCTGGCGCGAGTGCTCAAGTTCAATCCACCACGCTGTCCGATATGGAGATTCAGAGGAAAGAAGCGGCGCTTAGTGAATTGCGTTCGGATATGATCTCTCGGAAAGTCCGTCTCGAGAAAGTCGCGGATTTAACGATTGAGCAACTTGAATCCACCTTGCCTGCTCTTCAACTCGAGGACAGCACCACAGCGTCAACCAAGCAGCAGTATTTGCAAGCTCTACAGACTGTAGCTTCTATGCAGAAGCAAGGGTATGGGAAAAAGCATCCGGAGATGCAGGCGGCGATCAAGGCTGTGGCGGAGCGCCGGGATCAACTCAATAAGCTCGTGACGGGAATCCGGAGGGCACTGTCGATCGACCTTAGTGTTGCCCAAGCACGTGTGGAAAGCCTCGAGAAAGAGGTGAACGAGTTGCGTGGGCAGTTGAGGGCGGATAGGACAGATCGTTTGGCTCCCTACAATGAAGCGAGACGTGATTTTGAAACGCAAAGCCAGCTCTTGGAGGTTTTAATGTCTCGTTATCGCCAGCAGTCCGTTGAGTCGCGAATCGAAACAAGGCCCGTGCAGGTTGTGAATCGTGCTGAACCGGGCGTGCGCCCCGTGAAGCCGAACCTGAAACTAAATCTGGCTCTAAGCATGGTAGTGGGTTTGGTATTGGGGTTGAGCTTGGCATTCTTCATCGAGTACTTGGATACGAGCATCAAGACGATGGATGACGTTGAGAGATTTCTGGGGGTCAGTGTTCTGGCGGTAATTCCGAAGGGAGCGAAGTTTCTTTCCCAAGATGATCCAAATTCGCGCTTTGCCGAGGGGTATCGAATTCTTTGTGCTAAGCTCAATTTAACTGGAGCACGTTCGATTGCCCGCAGTATCACTGTTCTGAGTGGTGGTCCAGGGGAGGGCAAATCAACAACCACCTTTAATTTGGCGTGGGTCTGCGCGCAAAGTGGTATGAAGGTCCTTTTGATCGATGGTGATATACGTAGGCCAAACGCACATAACGCATTGCAAATTGAAAATACCCTTGGTCTTGGGGAGTACCTTGCTGGACAGGCCTCTTTGGATGAACTCATTCAAACAACTTCAGTGCCTAATCTTGAGGTATTGACCGCTGGGAGTCTGGGTCCAGAGGATTTGGGCGGTTTCAGTCGCGCAAGATTTTCTTCCTTACTGGAAACCTGTCGGCCTAACTATGATGTAATCCTTGTGGATTCGCCTCCTGTACTGGGAATCAGTGATGCATCTGTAATTAGTCAAGAGGTCGATGTAACCCTGCTCCTTATTCAGCATCGGCGCTATCCACGAAATGTATCCCAAAGAGCGAAGCGAGTCATCGAGGACGTAGGGGGGAAGCTGTTTGGTGTTATATTAAATAATGTGAACATCAAGACGGATGACAATTACTACTATTATGCGGGTTATTCGACTCAGTATGGCTATAAAAAGCGCACCCCAAGGGCGGCTCCTAGGGGCAAGCAAGCAACCGCTCGGGCAGTTGCCTCAGAGCAGGTGGTGTCTGAAAATGAGGTCGAGGCACAACCTATTGAGGAGCCTATTTTGGAATCTCAACAAGCTCCAAAAATAACTTTTGTACGACCTCCTCAGGGTCAGGACAGGTTCTGATGTATCTCACCCGAATTGCGTTTTGGTTTGTCACTCTTGTTGCAGCTCCGTTACCACTCTTGCCACAATCCATCCAGGTTGGAACAGCTTCCCAGACAATCCTTGCGACAAATGCACCCGCCGTTGGTATTGGGGTGTCAGCCTCGAAGCCCATACCCGATTCGATGGTTACTCCAGCGGCAACGATTGTTGCCGCAAATATTGATACAAGTGATCTATTGCGAGGGGGTGACACTTTAATCATTCGTCTTACAGGTGTGCCGACGCAAGATCAGGGTATATTTGAAGTTAAGATTGATGAAAGCGGTAAAATTTCAATGCCCCATATTGGTAGCCTTGTTGCAGCCAATAATACAACGGTTGAGTTGAAAAAGTTGATTGAGTCGACCTATCTAAAAGAGGAAATTTTTACCAACCCGAATGTAACCGTCGACCTTAAGGAGCAGAGGTTTGTGGATGTAACAGGGGAGGTAAGGATGCCTCAGCGTGTGCCTTACACAAAGGATCTTACTGCGTTGGGAGCAGTTGCCGCATGTGGTGGATTTACAGATTTCGCAAACCGACGTCGTGTTCGTTTAACCCAAGGCGGACAAACGCAAGAGTTTAATGCAAAAGAAATCCAAGCCGACCAAGGCCGCGACATTCGCCTTAAGCCCAATGATAAGATTCAGGTAGACCGGAGCATATTCTGAGCCAACGAATCGGTTTATTTGGAGGCTCGTTCGATCCTTTTCACTTGGGCCACTTCCTCATTGGGCGAACCGCGTGGGAGAGTCTTCGTTTAGACAAAGTCGTGTATCTTCCATGTGCCCACTCCCCACTCAAGTCGTTGCAACCAAAAGCCAGTTCAAAAGAGCGGTTAAGCTGGTTAAAGAAAGGTCTTTTAGGCCAGAAGTGGGCTCAGGTGTCGGATTGGGAAATAAAGCGTTCTGGTGTTTCCTACTCTGTGGATACGGCTGCCTTCTGGAAAAGAGAGGTTCCAGATGGAGCCCTCTTCTGGATCATGGGTTCGGATCAGTGGAACGTACTCCCTCAATGGAAAGACTTTCGTCGATTGGCTCGCTGGGTTCATTTCTTGGTTTTTCCAAGGCCTGAAACTCCTAAGCCGCGCCGTGGAATCCGTATGACAATATTGCCCGTTCGTTTTGATCTCTCATCGACAGATATTAGGCAAAGAGTTATGAGGGGATTATCGATCCGAGGATTGGTTTTAGAGGATCTGGAAAAGTGTATTTGTGAAAGTCAGTCCTACCGATGATTCCCGAGGGTTTAGAATTGGCCAAGCTTGCCTCAAGTCTGGCGCTCAATAAAAAGGCTATCGACCCTGTTGTTCTCGATCTTCGTAAGGTGGGTGGTCCTTCGGATTTCTTTGTAATTGTTTCTGCAGAAAATGAGCCTCAGATCAAAGCCATCGCAGGTGAGATTGAGCGTGGGGTAGAGAGTGCGGGTCGCAGGGTATTTCGTTCTACTGGGCAGGCTGCGAGCCAGTGGATGATTTTGGACTATGGGGATGTTTTGGTACATATCATGCACTCTGCGCGTCGTAATTTTTACCGTTTGGAAAACCTTTGGGGTGATGCAGAAAGAGTGAACGTATAGTTCAATCAGCTAAAGCCCCAGGTAGTCACATCTCCTCAAGGGTCGATATTCCAAGAAGATTTAGCCCGTCCCGCAACACGTCTCCTGTTAGTCCTGTTAAGGTGAGTCGGGACTCCTGTAATGTTTTAGTCTTGGCCTGGAGGACGGGGCAGTTTTCGAAAAACCGATGGAATAGACCTGCCGTTTCAAAGAGGTATCCGCAAAGGTGGTGGGGCTTTCGATCGGATGCAGCAAGTTCAATGACATCACTAAAACGGAGTAGGTGACGTGAAAGTTCTTCCTCCGCGGGTTCTTCAAGATGAATTTTGTGAGAAGGGGGGGTATTCACCCCAGCTTTTCTTAAAATTGAACGAGATCGAACATAGGCGTTTAAAATGTAGGGTGCCGTGTTGCCATCAAAAGCCAGAAGCTTCTCCCAGGTGAAAACATAGTCGAGATTACGTCCTGGCATCTGGTCCGCATATTTGAGGCTGGCAATACCGAGGAGTTCGGATTTTATCTCAAGTGACTTTTCGTCAAGGTCCGGACGTTTCTCCAGAAGGATTTTTTTTGCGCGGTCCTTGGCCTCATTCAAAAGATCGACCAATTTAATGGGTGAGCCATCTCGGCTTTTCAGTGGTTTTCGGTCAGGTCCAAGAATGGATCCGAACCAAACATGCTCCAGAGCAACAGTTTTGCCCCATCGAATGGCAGTATCAAAAAGCCATTGAAAGTGAAGTTGTTGTCGCCCATCAGTCACATAAATAATTCGGTCTGCATGAAGCTCGGTAATACGAGACTGGAGGGCCGCCAGATCGGTCGTTCCATAAAGAAAAGCCCCATCTGATTTACGTATCAAAAAGGGTTCCTCTGATATCTTTGGATTCTTAACCACGACGGCGCCTTGGCTCTGTTCGGCGATTCCATTTCTAAGCAACTCGTTTACCACACTTGAAAGTTGGGATTGATAGGCACTTTCACCTTTTTCGAGATCAAAAGTTACCCCTAATCGCCGATAGATTTCTTGAAAGTGTTCTGAGGATCGTTGGCAAAAGTGTTTCCAATCTTGAGTCCGTTCCGGTTCGCCTGATTGAAGGGCAGCCAGTTCGGCTCGCGCCAACTCCATCTTGGCAGGATCAGCCTCTGACTCTTCGTGTCCTTTCTTGTAAAACTCCTCCAGTTGCTCAATGGATCGGGATGGATCCAGGGGTGGTCGACCTGCGTTTCGATAGGCAAGAAGGAGTTTGCCGAATTGCGTTCCCCAGTCGCCTAGATGGTTAATACGAATCACTTTGTGACCACATCGGGTAAGGAGGCGTGATAGGGTATCCCCTAGAAGGGTGGAGCGAATGTGCCCCACATGCATGGCCTTGGCGATGTTTGGAGAGCTAAAATCAATGACGATAGTTTCTAGCTTTGTAGTCGCAGAAACACCAAGGGATGGATCTTTTCTTAAACTTTCTACCGCTTGGGCTACAGCAGCGGGCTGGACTCTATAATTTACGAAGCCGCTTCCCGCAACTTCCGGGGTTTCCCAATTTGGCGGAGGGGCACACTCTTTGGCCAAACGTGAGGCAATATCCCGTGGGTTTTCTCCTACCTGTTTAGCTGCGACCATTGGCAGGTGAGTTTGAAAGTGTCCGTGTCGAGGATCCGTGCAAGACCGCACCCATGGGCCTGAACCGATCTGGGGGAAGTTTGTTTGCGCCCAGGTTTGAACACGGGCTTCGAGTTCAGCGCGAAGTGACATTATGGGGATTGAAGAAGGGCTAGGATTTCGGGTATCCCGGCAGCTTGTAGAAGCTTTGATTTGATGCCCCGGCGATTAAAGAATTTTGCAACGGTTGCCAGCGTCTGAAGATGTAGCTGAGTTTGATCTGGAGGGGTAAGAATCAGAAAAAAAAGATTTACCAACTTGCCGTCTACGGCCTCGCAATCGATGCCTTGGAGACTTCGAGCGAGCAAAAAGCATGGTTTTGTTAGTTTGGGTATCGTCGCATGAGGTAGGGCAAAACCTCCCCCCATCGCAGTAGTCATTTTAGCCTCTCTGGCTAGTAGGCACTCCAAGCAGGACGCAACGATTTCTTTATTAATAAACCCATTATTAGTAAGGGTTTGTAGCATAAAACTATAGGCTGAATTCCTGTCTTTGGCAGAGAGATCTGCGATCAGGTTCGTCTCCTTGATAAGGTCTGGAACAAGCACGGGGCAAGTGTTTTAGGCGGAATGAGGTAGGTAGCGCAAGAGCAGGCCTGTGACCCAGTGGGCAATGGAGGTGTAAGTCCATGCCCAATCGCTTCCTAGGTGGAGCAAGGTATCGCCCAAAGGGGAGGGTCGAAAGGTTGACCAGAGTAGCCCTCCAATGAGGAAAGTATTTCCAAGAAGAATCAAGGTCAGGGAGAAAACTCTGCCATAGATCAGGAAGTCGGGTTGGCGAGTCGGGAAAAGATCGAACGTGAAGGCGTAGTGGTACCCCCAGATAGCCCCCCAAAATCCCAAGAGCGGAAGGGGAAACTGTTGTAATTCCGGCCAAATTCGGGTTCCTGCAAGCCACAGAATTCCCGCGATCATTGGATAAAAAGGAAAAATATAGGGAGCCAGACTGATCCATGGGGAGACTCGATCGGACAAGACTTTTCCACCCTTCGAACTTGCTTGGAGGGAGTGAACCTTGCCACCGCTCATCCAGACAGCCAGAGCGTGAGTGAGTTCGTGTCCTAAGACATAAATCCCACGAGGCCTGGGGAGGGCAAAAAATGCAACGCACGCGATGATGAAACCCATGCCAAAAACTACGACACCAGCCCAAGGAAAGCCCGGCGTCTGTGTTATGTTCCTAAACACTTTTCCAAAAAAAAGTAGGGTAGCCACGAGGCCTGGCCAAAGAAGTAGGGCAAAGCATAGGCGGAGGAAGTTCATGGATTGACGCGGGGGAGGGGTTTCGGACATACTTTTCTCTTATGGCCAATACTGCTTCTGCTGCAAAACAAGCCCGTGGGGCTTTGCGTCGTCGTGCTGTGAACCGTCTTCTTCTGGATCATGCTCGTCAGGCCCAAAAGAAAGTTGTGGCTCTCATTACCGCTGGAAAAAAGGATGAGGCGGCCAAGCTCTTTCCAGAACTTCAGCGCCGTCTCGATCGCGCTGCAAAAGGTAAGGCCATCCATCATAATCGGTCTGCTCGCATCAAATCTCGGATCGCTCACAAGCTCCGATAGTTTCATTCAGCACCGCTCATGAGGCGAGCAGATTGAATCCACGCTTCACTCCCAAAGTAACTTTTCGCTAGGGAGACAACTCGATCCACCTCTTTCTGGGTCTGCCATAAACCGAATACGGTGGATCCGCTTCCACTCATTCGCGCTGCAAGTACGCCAGATTGTTTTTGCAACCACTCCCGAGCGGAACGAATCCAAATAAATTTCTTTTCGACTGGGCCCTCCAAGTCATTGCGAGGATGAAGGGTTAACCTAGAACTGTCCCCTTGGGTGAGGTGAAGAGGGAGACCTTCAGGACTTGGGGTGGGCGTCCTGGCGTATGCAGCGTAAGCAGCGGCTGTGGGGGATGGAAAACCAGGATGAATAAGGATTGCCCACGGAAGGTCTTTTAGGTGCACGGGTTGGATGATTTCTCCACGACCCGTCGCACGAGCGGCATAGGGTTGGAGAAAAAAGGGAACATCACTTCCTAATTCACTCCCAAGGGAAGATAGCTCCTCATCCGTGCAAGAAATCGACCAAAGCTTTCGCAGAAGCAACAACGTGGAGGCAGCATCACTGCTTCCGCCTCCTAGTCCTGCTCCTTGAGGAATTGCCTTTTTTAGGTTCATATGAACCCCGAGCCCCTTTGCCGTATGTTTCTGAAGCAATTGAGCCGCCCGAAGTACGAGATTGTCGTTTCCATGAGAGAGTTTGGAGTCGCCCTCGACAACAAGTGTGCATTTGCCGTTATTTGTGACCTCCGCGTCTAAAGTGTCAAAGAGATCGACCCTAATAAAAAATGTGTCAATGGGGTGAAAGCCATCAGGTCTACGGCGACCCAATCGCAGGTCTAGGTTGATTTTGGCATAGGCACGAGTTGTCATTAAGGATGATTCCCGATTAAATGGCAAAGGTGAAATCGGACCAAATCATTCTCGCTCTTGATGTGGATTCTGCAGACGAGGCGTTGGGTTGGGCGAAACGATTTCGAGGTAAGGTGGGAACATTTAAGGTCGGTTTACAGCTTTTTCTTAGGGCAGGGGAAGAGGTTCTTACAGGACTGCAACGATTGGAGGTTCCAATTTTTTTGGATCTAAAATTCCACGATATACCCAAAACCGTTGGGCAGGGCGTCCGGGCCGTAGCACACTGGAAGCCTCTTTTCCTTACCATCCACGCCTCGGGTGGAAAGGATATGATGGAGGCGGCTGTGTCCTTTGCCCCGAAGGAGACTCGAGTTCTTGGAGTTACCCTTTTAACTAGTTTAAGCGAGAAAGCTGTTCGTGCCTCAGGATGGGAAGCTGGAGTTGAAGCAACCGTAGAGAAATTGTCCGATTTGGCCAGGCAGTCGGGTTTGGCAGGGGTTGTTTGTAGTCCCCATGAGGCAAAAAAAACGAGATCCTCTTGGGGTCCTGAAGCGGAAATTGTGACGCCAGGTGTTCGGTTGCCTGGGGCACAAGTAGATGACCAAGCGCGCTCCAGGTCACCTTCAGAGGCTATTGTGGATGGAGCAAGCCGGATTGTGATAGGCCGCCCGATTTTAAACAGCGCAGACCCTGAAGCCATCGTGGAATCGATCCTTTCTGAGTCTGCTTGAATCGTTTTGACTGTTGGAAGCGGCCTCACATCGAAAATCGGGGGCCAAGATAAAGCCCTCGGGCTACCGGATCGTTGATAAGAAATTCTGCATCCCCCTCGCTTTCGACTTTGCCTTCACAAATTAGGTAAGCCCTGCTCACGATCGATAAGGTTTCCCGAACATTGTGATCGGTAATTAGGACGGCAATGCCTTTGCGACGCATAGTTAGAATAATCTGCTGAATATCGTAAACTGCCAGTGGGTCCACTCCGCTGAAGGGCTCGTCCAACAGCAGAACACTTGGTCGTGTGACAAGACAGCGGGCGATTGCTAATCGGCGTTTTTCACCACCTGACAGTTGAATCGCATGGCTCTTGACTAGTGCGTCTAAACCCAATTCAACCAGAAGCTCGTGACACCGTTCTTTGCGTTCCTGATCGGTAATGGGAAGTGTCTCCAGGATTGCCATAAGGTTCTCTTCCACGGTAAGGCGACGGAAAATCGATTCCTCTTGCGGAAGATACCCAATTCCTCTGCGGGCTCTGCGGTACATTGGCATCCCCGTTACATCCTCCCCAGAAAACTGAATCGAACCCGCCGTAGGTCGGACAAGTCCAACTAACATATAAAAGCTGGTGGTTTTTCCTGCACCGTTTGGACCGAGAAGTCCCACGACTTCTCCCGCACGAATATTAAGATTCACTCCGTTGACGACATTCCGCTCGCCGTACCTTTTGACTAAGCCTTCACAGGAAAGTATTGGTTCCCCTTGTGGAGGAGGTGCTGGCTGAGAAGGGGTGCTCAGGGGGCTTTCTGAAGCATCACCCGGCTTGCTCCCTCCGTAGTCATTTTGTCCTCTTCCGGGAAGAGAATGATCTTATCTGCAAACACAGTCTTATCTTTCGATATGACCTTTGGCTGACGAGTTACCTTAAGAAGGGTCAATTTCTTATCCGTAATATCGTACAGCGCTTTTTCGCTTGAGGTCTCGGAGGAGCCATCTTTGCGCTTAATAACGACGTCCTCCCGTGCCTCGAGAGATTCAACTGCGTCATTATCTGCAAAGAAGACAGTCATCTCTTTTGCCGTCATCGTAAAACGAGGTTCTTCTACTTTTACATTTCCACGAAAGATTCCCTGCTTTTTGCCCAGTTTTTTACCTAGATTGAGGTCAAGTGAATCGCTCTCAATGACTGTAGATCCAGTTGGGGACGAAGGTGCTGCCGGGGCAGGAGTGGGGGTGTCTTGGGCCTGAACTGTAAGCACAAACAATAGGATGGAGGTAAATAAAGTCTTCATGGGTTTGAGTTGGAGAGTACGACCCTAACGCGATTGTATAGGGTTCCGCTTGAGTCAGCCACATTCCAATCAATCCCGTTGGAAGAGATCATGAGAGTTGGGCGTTTTACGAGAATACCGCTATCGGTTGTCAGGCGATTTTCTTTTCTCCAAAAGTCACTTCGGGTAGCGGTAATCGTTGTCTCAACTTTTCCATCGGAGTTAAAGAGCTCAACGTTTAGGTCTTCGATTTTGAGCTGATTGGGGCTTACCACTGTGGCTCGTTTCCCATTCACCATGGCAGTTTTTTTTCCACTTGCGTCAGCCTGTGGGAGGGCAAAGTTCTGGATTACAGATCCGATTGGAAACTCGGGGCCATTACCAGCTACGGCTGGATATACTGCAAATGCGCAAAGAAAAGGTAGTAGGGTTTTAGGATACGGCATAGAGGATCCGATTGATTTGTTGAAAAAGTGCACGAGCTTGCGAAAGGGGAAGCATACTTTCTTTATCCGAAAGCGCCTTTTTTGGATTTGGATGCACCTCAATAAATAGTCCGTCGATCCCAACCGCCACTGCAGCCCGTGCGAGAGCGGGAATAAACTGTGATTCGCCTTTTGTCACTTGCCCTCCTGATGGCCTTTGGACCGAGTGGGTGGCATCAAAAATAACCTTATGCCCCTGTTTGCGCATAGTGACTAATCCCCGCATATCCACAACCAGATCTCCGTGTCCAAAGGTGGTGCCACGTTCTGTGATCCAAGCATTTCGACAGCCCCCACAACGGAGTTTTTCCATTACGGCTGAAACGGCCTGTGGGGCAAGAAATTGCCCCTTTTTGACGCTCACAGCTTTTCCTGTCTTTGCTGCAGCGAGAAGCAGATCCGTTTGTCGGCAAAGGAATGCTGGGATTTGTAGGATATCCACAACTTTACCTGCCGCTTTTGCCTCTTCTGCCGTATGGACATCTGTGAGTACGGGAACTTTTAGAATCCTTTTGAGGGCCAAAAGTTCTTTTAAGCCTTTCGAAAATCCAGGCCCTCGAGGGGAAGAAAAGGAGGTCCGATTTGCTTTGTCGTAGCTGGCTTTAAAGACGTAATCCCATCCCAAAGAGTGAGCCAGATCTCGCAAGGTTTCCCCAATCAAGAGAGATGTTTTGAGTGACTCCAACACACAGGGTCCGCCAATAAGGAGAAATTTATTTCTTTTGAGCATGGTATTGTGCCGCTTGGGCAAAGCCTCGGAAGAGGGGGTGGGGGACATCAGGTTTTGAACGAAACTCTGGATGGAACTGGCATGCAACAAACCAAGGATGATCTGGGATCTCGATGATCTCAACCAAATCACCTTTTGGATGGATTCCACTTATTTTTAGTCCGGACTTTTCAAGATTCGAACGATAGGCGTTGTTAAATTCAAAGCGGTGGCGATGTCTTTCCTGGATCTCTGACTGCGCATACGCCTTTTGGGCGTTGGATCCAGGTGACAAATGGCAAAGATAACTTCCCAGCCTCATCGTTCCTCCTTTAGCCCCATTTATATCTTGGCCGGGGAGGAGCGAAATGACTGCTTCCTTTGCATTTGGTTCAAATTCTGAGCTGTGGGCTTTTTTAAGTCCGGCAACGCTTCGTGCGTATTCGATCACAGCAACCTGCATTCCGAGGCAGAGGCCAAGATAGGGAATTTTGTTTTCCCGGGCGTACTTGGCGGAAGCAATTTTTCCTTCGATCCCACGCTCCCCAAATCCACCGGGGACAAGAATCCCATCGACCCCTGCCAGGAATCCATCCGCTCCCTGTTTCTCAATTTCCTCAGCGTCCACTTTCACTAGATCCACCCCAACGTCTTCACCCGATGCAGCATGAAAAAGGGCTTCGGTTACGCTTTTGTAGGCATCTGGCACGCCTAGATATTTCCCGACCATTGCGATTCGGGCTCGGTGTTTGGGGGCGATCATTCGGCCTACTAGTTTTTCCCAATCCCGAAGATCCGCAGGGGGTGCTTTGATTCCTAAGTGGGTGAGAACAAGTTCATCGAGTCGTTCACGGTGAAGCATCAAGGGTACTTCGTAGATCGTGTGCTTGACGTCCTGCTCTTCGATCACCGCTTCGACAGAGACATTGCAAAAGTTGGATATCTTTTGGCGGGTCTCATAGTCAACGGGATGTTCGCTTCGGCAAACCAGGATTTGGGGCTGGATTCCGATTTCCCGAAGTTTCGCTACGCTTTGCTGGGTGGGTTTGGACTTTAATTCTCCAGCTGCTTTGATGAAGGGGACGAGCGTGACGTGGATAAAGAGACAGTGCCCAGGACCTGTTTCCAGTGAAAACTGTCGTAAGGCTTCAAGGAAAGGGAGTCCCTCGATATCCCCAGTGGTTCCTCCGATCTCGGTGATCAGGATGTCACAATTTTCATGCTGCCCCATGTGTCGCAAGCGATTTTTAATTTCGTCGGTTACGTGGGGAATGACCTGGACGGTTTTTCCTAGATAGTCGCCCCTTCGTTCCTTCCGAAGCACCTCCTCATAAACTTGTCCTGCCGTGAGGTTGTGACGGCGGGTTAAGTGACAGGATGTAAACCTCTCATAGTGCCCTAGGTCCAGATCAGTCTCTGCGCCATCTTCGAGAACATAAACCTCCCCGTGTTGGTAGGGGCTCATCGTGCCTGGGTCGACATTCAGGTAAGGATCAAACTTCATTAGACCAACCTTGAGACCGCGTCGCTCGAGAATCGTTCCTAAGGCTGCGGCTGTAAGTCCCTTACCCAAGGAACTAATCACGCCACCAGTGATAAATATGTATTTCATTTGGAGATAGTTGTGGCGCGGTCTGCCAGGGCTCGTTCCGCGCGTGGCACGTCCCCCGGCGTGTCCACACCAATGGATCTGAAGTTAAGCGTCAGGACTTGAATCGCAATCCCGTTCTCTAAGGCTCGTAACTGCTCGAGCCGCTCTCTTTTTTCGCCCTCCGAGGGCGGGAGCTTTACCAGGCGCTGAAGAGTCTCGGGAGAGTACGCATAAAGACCGACGTGCTGATGGCTCCACTGGTTTTTCTCTTTCTCGGCAACAGTGCGGCAAAATCCCAAGGCCTTGCCATTTGAGTCGATCGATATCTTCACGATATCGGACTGATGTAGTTCCTCCTGATTGCCTAAGGGGGTAGCGATCGTGGCCATTCCGCACTCAGGTCGGAGACCCTTAACGATCTCGTCGAGAATGGGGCCTCGGATTAGGGGTTCGTCACCTTGAAGATTCATAAACCAGTCTGCTTTCTCTTTTAAAGCAACCTCCGCAACCCGATCTGTTCCTGAAATATGGTCCTTACGGGTCATTACAACTTCCGCTCCAAAAGCCCGTGCCCTTTGAGAAATGGACTCGTCATCGGTCGCTACAATCACCTTTGAAATCAAGGTGGACTCTTTCGCTCCTTCCCATACCCACTGAATAAGGGGCTTACCTAAAATGGTTGCGAGAGGTTTGTTCGGAAAGCGTGTGGAGGCTTTACGGGCAGGTATCACAGCGATAACGCGTGGAGTTTTCATTTTTGTTTTGAGGCTTGTTCAATAATCCAGTCTTTTGCTTTGGGCCAATCTTGAGCCACAAAGGCAGCAAGTCGGCTTGCCTCCTTCATTTCATCCTTGGGTACGCGAATGCTGAGCAAGATAGTTTGGCAACCCGCTGAGTTTCCCGCCTGAATATCACATAAACGATTCCCGATCATAAAAGATCTTTTTAAGTCGATCTGTAAATCTGAAGCGGCTTGTTGGATCATCTTCGGTGAGGGTTTGCGCCGATCGTCGTAAGGATCGCCTGGCACTGCGAAACAGTGTTCGTATGTGGCGAAGATGTTTTTTCCGCCTAGAAGCTCCTCCATCCTGCTATCGACCGAGCGGACCTGTTCTTTTGTAATTAAACCACGACCCACACCTGATTGATTTGAGATGATAATCAGCAGGAAGTTGGCGCCTCGAAGGCCCGCAATTGCTGTGGAAGCCCCAGGCATCAGCTTAACCAGCTTTGGGTCGCCTAAGTAAGGGACGTTTTCGATTAACGTATCGTCGCGATCAAGAAATACGGCGTATTTACCCATGATGTCGTGACGCATCGATGAGTTCAGATGGTGTGACGGTGGCTGTGCCAAGCTTGCCGACAACAATGCCTGCTCCCAAGTTGGCTAGCTCAGCCGTGATGTGCCCTGGCAATCCAGTAGCGAGTCCAGCGGCAAGAAGGGAAATCACAGTATCGCCTGCGCCTGATACGTCATATACTTCACGAGCACGGCTTGGAATGCGCAGGGGGGCGTGGTGATGCCGGAACAGGATCATTCCATGTTCACCCAAAGTGAGAAGTAGGTATCGGCAGGACCACCGGAGCAGGAGCTCTTCTCCTGCAGCGATCCAATCCTGGGGACGATTCGAGTCGGGTTGACCCAGTGCTCCAAAAGCTTCAACCCGGTTTGGTTTAACAAGTGTCGCCCCATTCCAATCTAAAGGATTGTGGATATTGGGATCGACAGCGGTCGGAACTCCTTTTTTTTGTGCTGCGAGAAGCAGGGTATTGACGAATGTTTGATCAAACAGCCCCTTTCCATAATCTTCCAAAATCACAGCATGACAGCGGGGGAGAACTTGGAGTGCTTTTCGTAAAACAGCATCCCGCTCCTTTTGGGTTAGGTGAGTAGGTTCTTCTCGGTCTACTCTCACGACTTGCTGTTGTCGCGCAAGAATCCGGGTTTTTAAAATGGTAGGAAACTTATTGGATCGGCAAACCCCCGAGATTCCAATTTTGCCATGTCTTAGTAAGCCCAAAAGTCGCTGACCCGCGGCATCTTGTCCGATTCCACCGCTTAACTCAGTATGAATTCCAAGAGCGGCAAGATTTCGAGCGACATTAGCGGCACCGCCTGGGTAAGCCTGTTCCCGCTCCACGTGAACCACAGGGACGGGAGCTTCGGGGGAGATGCGTGAAACTCGCCCATAGATAAATTCATCTAACATTAAATCTCCGACAACAAGCACACGAACACGCCGAAAACGGGTAAGGGCGGATCTCAACTTTGCGGCGGATAGGTTTACCTCAGGCATCTTTTTACATTGCCAAAAGCCTCACCAAATCGCAACGCACACTTCTATTAAGCCAGCACTCCATGCCTCCAAAATAATTCTGTAAAACATTTGGTTGAATAAAATGTAAACAACTGAACACCAATAGGATGTATAACCAGCTTTCTGAATCGTTGTTACTGAGGGGTAAGGGGGCTAAAATCCAGCTTTGGGGATCAACGAGAAAGGGATAGTAATAAAAAGATGCTTTTTGACTACCACATGCACACGCCCCTGTGTGGTCATGCGACAGGGCACCCGCGAGAATATGCGGCGGAAGCCGTGCGTAAGGGGCTTGGTGAAATTGGCTTTTCTGAGCACAACCCCATGCCCTCCAAATTCGACGACTGGCGGATGGATCTGATCGACTTTCCTGAATACATCCGCCTCGTGGAAGAAGCTCGAGCAGAATTTCCTCAGCTTCCCATACGCCTCGGACTCGAGTGTGACTTTATTCCAGGTAAAGAAGAGTGGATTCGGGATTTGGCTAAAAAGGCGGATTTCGACTATTTCATTGGATCGGTCCACTACATCACTCCTGATTGGGACGTGGACAATCCTTTAAAGCTAGCCCGTTGGAAGGATCAGCCGGTGGAGGAAGTGTGGGTCAAATATTTCAAGGCCATGACTCAAGCAGCGGGGAGCGGTCTGTTTGATTTTATGGCTCACCTTGATTTAGTGAAAAAATTCGGTCATCGCCCCAAAGGTGATCTTCGACCTTACTATAAAGAGACCCTCGATGCGATTGAGGCGGCTGGAATCGCAATGGAAGTCAGCACCGCTGGATTGCGTAAAGAGGTCATGGAAATCTATCCATCAAAAACTTTTCTCGAGGAGGCTTTTCGGAGAAGGATCCCCATTCTTATCTCATCAGATGCTCATGCTCCTCTAGAGGTTGGATATGAATTTGATCGTGCTCTTCAGTTTGTCAAAGAGGTTGGATATCGCGAAATACATAAATTCCGATCGCGGAAGCGAATTTCAGTCCCCTTGGGATGATTTTTGATGTTGAGAGAACATCTTCTCGCTCTTTGCATCGGATTATCCGTTTTCAGTGCTCAAGCGTCATCATGGTGGCAGCAGCACCCCGACCCCGCAACTTGGATAGCCGATCGTGAAAACTTAAAATCATACCTTCAAGAGGATCTCTCAAAGAAAAAGCCGAGTGACCTGAAACCTGACTCTATCGAAGCGGACAATTTCCGAATTTGGCAATGGCTTGAATATGCCCGACCAGACTTTTCGCAAGATGAGGTAGTTGCGTTTCGAGCGCTTGGAGATAACTCAATGCTGCGGCGGTTATTTCTTGAGAATCTTAGACCCGAAGACAACGCGACGGCGGCGGTCCAAATTCTCCTGCAAATTCAGATGACTCATCCAGAATCCATCAAGGAGCTCCCTTGTCTTGCTGTGGCCATCGCCCTCGTTTTTGATCAGCCTTTTCCAAGGTATTGGCCTCATCATCAGGTGTCTCACAAATTGGTTCCTTTGGAAAAAGTCGATCCTGTGCGACGAATGGACCAGATGACCGAACTTCAGGTGGCTCGCCGGTATCTAACCGACCTCAGGGATTTTACTGTAAGTGAGATGAAGTTCATCGTGGATCATCCCTTGTTAGATTCGGAGATGGAGTGGGCGCGAAAGAACGTTACTGCGAGTCGGAGTGGCTATTCAAAAGTCTTCAGTTCAATTCGTTATGATATACCTCGATATGAGTCGAATCAGCTGATGTGGCCTTACGGCACCTATCTTTTCTCCGAAATCAAATCCCAAGGTGGAATTTGTGTGGATCAGGCTTACTTTGCTGCGATGACTGGCAAGGCTAAGGGGTTGCCGACACTCTACTTTTCAGGGCAAGGGGATGATGGTGGGCATGCATGGTTCGGATATATGGATTCTCCAGGGCATTGGGAGACGGATTGCGGAAGATATGAGTCGCAAAACTATCCTGTGGGCAATGCCGTCGATCCTCAAACATGGAAACGCATCTCAGACACCGAACTAATCTTTCTTGCGAAAAGCCGTGAAAGATCCGTTGGATTCCAGCAAGCGAAACTATGCACCGACCTTTCTCGAACTATCGTTCGTGATGATGCGAGTCGTTGGCTGGATGCTGCTTTAGCTGTTCAACCTGAGTTTCTTCCAGCTTGGTACCTCCAAGGAGAACTACTGGAAGAAAGAAAAGCCTCCCCAGAGGTGATGAGGGACTTTTGGTCGCGCTTCACCAAGCGGTTTACCACATTCGCGGATCTTCGTGTTGTAGGTCAGGAAAAGCTTTTGGAGTTAGCCAAGGCAAGGGGAGATGATCAGGAGGTAAAAAGTCTTTCGAGGCAGATACTGGTTCAGAACCGAACTCGTAGATTTGATCTGGGGATCGGCTCTGCGGCTGCAGAGGTAGGCGAAAAAATCGAGTCGGGGAAGTGGGGCGAAGCGGAAACAGCCTTTCGAAAAGCCCTTCGTGAATTTAAAGGGCAGGCAGGCGGGAATCTGTACTACGGACTGGTTGTGCCATTCGTTGAGTCAGCCCTGGCCGAAGGGCAAGTCTCTGTGGCAAAAAGCTCGCTGGCAGAGGCTAAGCGTATTCTGCGTCCTGCTAAGGATAGTTTGGTCGGAAGATCCTTTATGGATCTTGAAAAAAAAGTTTCCTCCGAACCAAAAAAGGGCGGATAAAAGTCTTAATGTCTCTGAATCTTTGCACCTAAGGACTGAAGTCGCTCTTCAATTCGGCTAAAACCACGATCGATCTGGGTGATGTTGCGGATTTCTGATTCACCCTCAGCGCAGAGGGCTGCGATCAGAAGGGCCATTCCGGCGCGGATGTCGGGGCTGGCAAGTTTAGCTGCTCGAAGTTTATCGGATCCAAGAATAACGGCCCGATGTGGATCACACAGGATGATACGGGCGCCCATTTCGAGAAGCCCGTCCACAAAGAATAGGCGCGATTCGAAAAGCTTTTCGTGAATCAGAACAGTGCCTTTGCACTGAGTCGCCGTCACAAGTGCTACAGAGGTCATATCGGCAGGGAAGCCTGGCCAAGGAGCGTCCGCAATGTGCGGGACAGCTCCTCCAAATTCTTTTTCGACTTCGAGGGATTGATTCTTTGCCACATAAATATCTTCGCCCTTAATTTCAGTTCGAATCCCTAGGCGGGCAAATGTCTGAAGAATCATTCGCATATGTTGTGGGGCAGTATTGCGAAGCGTAAGTGCTCCTCCTGTCACAGCGGCAAGAGCGAGGAAGGATCCAGCTTCAAGATAGTCTGGTCCGATTCGATGGGTAGCGCCTTTCAGTGATTTGACTCCTTGAACGGTAAGGGTGTTCGTTCCGATTCCATGAATCTGCGCGCCCATGGCATTGAGGAGATTTGCCAAGGCCTGAACATGGGGCTCACTAGCTGCGTTATGGATAACCGTGGTTCCTTCTGCTAGGGATGCAGCACAGAGGCCATTTTCAGTGGCAGTGACCGAGGCTTCATCAAGAAGGATATCGGCCCCATGGAGCTTTTTTGCCTGAATTTGTAATCCATTTTTTGATTCACTGATCTTGGCACCTAGGGCAGTGAAGATTTGAAGATGGGTATCGAGGCGACGCCGGCCGATTCGATCGCCACCAGGTCGGGGTAGGGTGACTTCGCCTGTGCGGGCGAGGAGTGGGCCAGCCAAAGTGACAGATCCTCGCAGGCGGGAGCCTAGTTCTGGATGAATGGTGGACTTGGGATTCGCCTTGGCCTGAAGAGTTAGCGTTCGCCGCGTGGAGCATGAGTTGGACTCTGATGTGGATAAGCCGAGGTCGTTAAGTATCTTTTCCATCAGTCGGACATCATCAATTTGTGGAATATTCTGTAGGATGACCGATTGATCAGTCATACAGGAAGCGGCCATGAGGGGCATAGCCTCGTTCTTATTTCCTTGAGGTTCGATCTCTCCTTGGATCGGCTTTCCCCCTTGAACGATGAACTTTGCCCCAATGGTTGCCATATTCAGAAACTGCCTAGAACTATGGATAAGGGCAACCCTGTGACGGGGGTTCTTTTTGGATTTAGTCCTTGGGCTTATTCGCTACTGTAAGAGCCCTATGAGGGTTCCAATGCTCGACTTGGTGGCTGAACATGCTCCCTACCGGGGGGAGTTGCTCGTGGCCTTTGAGCGTGTTTTGGATAGTGGGCGTTTTGTTTTAGGACCGGAAGTAGAGGCTTTTGAGCGTGAGATTGGCGCTTGGATTGGGGTCCCTCATGCCATTGGAGTTTCAAACGGTTCTGATGCCCTCCTGTTGGCCCTGCAGGCGGTGGGAGTTGGACCTGGGGATGAGGTTATCTGTCCCACGTACACATTTTTTGCTACCGCAGGGGCTGTAGCCCGTTTAGGCGGGAAGCCAGTTTTTGTGGATAGTGCTGAGTGCTGTTACAATCTGCGGGCGGATCAGGTTGCGGCCAAGATCGGGCCAAAAACCAGGGCGATCATTGCCGTTCATCTTTTTGGTCAGTGCGCCGATATGGATCCGATCCTTACGGCCGCAAAAAAATATGGTATTCCAGTGATTGAGGATGCAGCGCAGGCGTTGGGGGCCAAAGACAAGGGGCGGCAGGCCGGAACGATGGGAACCTTGGGGACATTCTCCTTTTTCCCCACCAAAAATCTCGGAACCTTGGGTGAGGGAGGATTAGTCACGACCGCAGATCCAGACTTAGCGGAGAAGATTAGGAAGCTTCGAGTGCATGGGGCCAAGAAGAAATATTTTCATGAGCTGATCGGGGGGAATTTCAGGCTCCATGAGATTCAAGCGGCCTTTCTCCGGGTAAAGTTGAAGCACTTGAATTCATCCTTAAAGATGCGACGGCAAAAAGCCCAAAAGCTTCTTCAGGAGTTGCGTCAAAAATGGAATGCCGTACTGCCTCTCGATTCATGCGTATGCCAAGGGCAGGGAACTCCGATTCAACCCAAGCCTGGAACTATATTTCTCCCTTTTTCATGTCACTCGACTGAAGGGGAGCACACTTGGAACCAATTTGTGATCCGGGTGGCTGGAAAAGGGCAAAGGGACGCCCTTCGTGAAGGGCTGGCGGCAAAGGGAGTTCAAACCGAGATCTATTACCCCCGAGCGATGCATGAGCAGGATTGCTTTTCTCCCCAGGAAATGAAATTCCCCATTGCTGCTATACTTTCGCAGGAAACTCTTGCATTATCATTATCCATGATCCCCTAAGTCATTCCTTAGCAAAGGGTTTCTTGCGCGCGCCCTTTTGAGGGTTAAACTTTAGGTCCCGTGAAGAAGCTCAGTATTGTTTCAGGTTGTTATAACGAGGCGGGAAACATTGAGGAGCTAGTTTCCAGAGTGGAGAAGGGGATGAAGTCGCTTCCACATTATGACTACGAGCAGATTATTATCGATAACGCATCTACGGATGGGACCCAGGAGATTTTGCGAAAGCTGGCCTCGAACAACCCGCGATTAAAGATTATCCTAAACGCTCGGAATTTTGGGCATATTCGATCCCCGTACCACGGCCTGTTGCAGGCCTCAGGAGATGCTGTCATTTATCTTGCCTCCGACCTCCAAGAACCACCCGAACTGATTTCAGACTTTCTGACGAAATGGGAGCAAGGAGCAAAAGTGGTGGTCGGAATCAAGGACTCTAGCGATGAGTCGGCGATCTTTTTTACCGTACGGCGCCTCTATTATGGTGTTGTGGAGAAACTGGCTGATACAAGGACAATCCAAAACTTTACGGGCTTCGGCTTGTACGATCGGGCGATCATCGAGTACTGCAAAAAGCTGGGGGATCCTTATCCCTACTTCCGTGGATTGATCTCAGAAATTGGTCTACCTGTGGAGAGGATTGCCTATCACCAACCGCTAAGGAAACGGGGTTTCACGAAGAACAATTTCTACGCGCTGTACGACCTAGCCATGCTGGGCATTACCAATTTCTCTAAAGTTCCACTCCGACTCGCGACGATGTTGGGGTTTTTAGCTGCAACCTTGAGTTTGCTCGTCGCAGTGGGTTATCTGGTTTACAAGATCCTTTTCTGGGAAAATTTCGCCATTGGAACAGCCCCGATGGTAATTGGCCTATTTTTCTTCGCCTCGGTCCAGCTTTTTTTTATTGGAATTCTCGGCGAGTACATCGGCGCGATTCATACGCAAGTTTTAAATCGCCCCTTGGTTGTAGAAAAAGAGCGCATTAATTTTTAAGTCTGTATAGGGTAGTGGCTTATGCGTGGTAGGGCTAAGCCGAGAGGACTCAAAGATTTCGTCCAGCTTCCCCGAGGGGAGTTGCTCGCTTGGCTGTCTGGGGGCTTTGCATTCTTAATTCTAGCCGGTTGGGCTTGGATTCTTAAAGGTCCCTCTGCAGAGCAAATGGCGGGAGACCCGGGTATTCTTAATGACTACTTTCATGGATTTTGGAACGGGTGGACACCTCAGTACCTTTTGGGAAGAAGCGAGGCACTCCTAAACGTCAGCTTTTTGTCTATTTGGTTATTGGGGTTTATCGAACTACTGGCATCCCCGTTGGTGGGTGATTTAGGAGGGATTAAGATCGCCGCCCTTCTATTTGCAGGCCTTTCCGGGGTGAGTATGTACTTTTTTCTTCGAACTCTTACCCCGAATAAAAAGGCAGCTGCTTTGGGTGGGTTTCTTTATGTCACCATGCCTTCCATCATTGTTCGCGCCGTCATGTATGAGCACGTGGGGGTTTCCCTGGCTTTTGTTTTTGTTCCGTTACTTTTGAGGGGGCTCTGGATTTTGACCCAAGCATCTTCTCCTAGGGAAGTGGTGCTCTTGGGATTATCGGCCGCAGGTCTTTCCCTTAGTTACACAAAAATGGCGGTGACTATTCTGCCCATGCTTCTGGTCTGGGCTGGATTTTGTCTGATTCAGGCGAAAGTCCCCAGATTTCAGATTTTCCTTTCTTATCTAGGATCTGGACTGGTTGCATCCTTGGCTGGGCTCACCATTCTTCTGCCTGCCTTTTACGAGTCCAGAGTGGCAGCCCTTTTTACTTTCGATCCTTTGGAGGGGTGGCAGAAGCATTATTCGTTCAAGACGGCCTTGTCTTGGGTGGATCTGTCAAAATTCTTTTTGGATTCAGCCGGACCTGACTTTGAAGGCGATGCGCAGTATTTCTTTCTCGGAGCGGTGCCACTGATCGGAGTCTCGCTCGGGCTGGGGCTGGATAGATTCGCGGAATGGAGGCGTTCGGGGGAGGGAAGGTGGTTTTTGGCGCTACTCATCTGCTGGATTTTTGCCCTTTGGATTGCGGCGGGCCCCCGTGGAATCTTCGGAGGCCATATGTACCTTCTTTCCTCGTCCCAAGGAATGAAGGACTACGGTTTACCCCTTATCTGGTTTGTTTTTATTTGGATGGGCTGGATTGTTTGGAAAACCTTGCGTGAAACTTCCGAGGGTGGCCGAGTTTTGCCCGCCCTAGGAACACTTCTCTTTTTGTTTCTGCCAGTGTTTACTCTTCTGAGCAAACTGCCCTTTTTCGGTGATGTCCGTGCCCCGGAATCTTTTTGGAGCACAGCTGGGTATGCCTGCGTCGTGGCCGCAACCGCTTTGGTGGCAGTGCCATTGCTGACCCGCCCACAATCAGGAGGGAGACAGTGGAAACCTTTACTGTTTTCAGTAGTTCTGGTCGTTTACTTGGCTCATTTATTGCCGGTCTATCAAGCTTTCGGCAAGGGTGGGCTAGATCCAAACGTTCTTCAGGATTTTGAGCGGGCTACAGAATTTCTTAAAAGTGCTCCTCGTCAGGGCAGAGTCCATGCCATAAGTAGTCGCTATCTCTATCTGACCATCCCAGAGAAAACAGCAAGGGGATTATCCACCGAAGCTCTCCTCAGGCATTTCCAACTCAAGTGGGTGCGCCATTTTGAGGTGGCATCCCAGGGATCGATGGATCTATTTCAAAAATATCTCAACCTAGCCGGTGTGTCATATCTGTTCATCGACAAATCCGATCCATCCATCCCGCCCCAAATGATCGAAGCCTATCGGCAGTTGTTCCCGCTCGTTTTTGAAAGTAACAGCATCACTATTCTTGAGAATAGGGGAAGTCTTTTTCCTGCATTCCTGGCCCATGACTATGTGAGTTATCCATCCCAGAGCTATTTATCATCGCCAGCTATGTTACAGCTTTCAGGCCTCAATTTTCTAGGTGTGGAGACTTCGAAGACCGATCCCAATTCAATTGGATTAGCTGGCATTTCCAGTGGTGGGGAGGAAGTTCAATTAACCCCTGAATATCGGGACCGAACGGGGCGTCCTTTTTTGCCGATTCCGCTCGCACTTGCTCGTGCGGATGATTTTGGTCACATAAAACCCATACTTCCTCCCGGCCATGATGGAGGTTGGTTGACCATGACCGAAGCATGGCATCCTAATTGGAGAGCTTTTATTGACGGGGTAGAGAAACCAACCACTCGGGTTGCAGGCGCTTTATTGGGGGTGAGGGTGGAAATGGGGGACCAAAACATCGAGTTCCGTTTCAAGCAACCCGCCTGGTATTTGATTATAAGCTTTATCGGATGCCTTTCTTGGGTCATCGGAATCATTGTGCTTTTGGTGGCTCTATCTAAATGGTGCCCGGAGAGCTTTCGCAAATGGTGGGTAGGGGATGAGTTTGCATTCCAAGATCCGAAACAAGCGACCAAGAAGGGTTTTATTCTACGGGAGTCACCTAAGTATCCAGCTCCACAAGGCATACAGAAACCCTTGGTGATTCTCCCGACTTACAATGAGGTCGAGATGATACAGGCTGCGTTGGACGAGATTTTAATAAAGGCCTCCAAGGTCGATATTCTGGTGGTGGATGACGGTTCCCCGGACGGGACGGCAAGCAAAGTGAAGGGACATCCCGCTTTTATGAAACGGGTTCATATCATGGAGCGTCCCAGTAAAGCTGGGCTCGGGTCTGCTTACCGCGCGGCTTTCAAGTGGGCGCTGGAAAAAGGATATGACAGCGTTATTGAGATGGATGCGGACTTGTCCCACGATCCTGCGGATGTACCTCGTTTATTGGCGGCTTTGGGTGATGGAGCCGACCTTGTTGTGGGTTCAAGGTATTTGAATGGCATCAGGGTCCTTAACTGGCCCCAAAGTCGGCTTTGGATTAGTACTTTTGGGGGATGGTATGTTAGGGCTTTGACGGATCTTCCCATGACAGATCCAACTAGCGGATTTAAAGCAATTCGTAGACGTGTTTTGGAGGGATTAGACTGGAATAAATTTACTTCGCAAGGGTACGGCTTCCAGGTGGAGCTTCATTTCTTCGCTTGGCAAGCAGGCTTCAATCTTCAAGAAGTTCCGATCATCTTTACTGAGCGGCGCGAAGGAGATTCAAAGATGTCTACCCAGATAGCACTTGAAGCTGCAAAAAGGGTGTTTCAATTGGCACTACGGAGGATATTTCCTTGAGCCAAGACACTTTACCGAAAAAATTATGTTGGCAATGGCCGTTTGAGCGGGCGGATTGGATTGCAGCTGGGGTCAGTTGGCTAATTGCCCAGTGTGTCTATTTTTTTACGGCACAGCCCAATGTCGGTCTTTTAGACTCGGGTGAGTTTTTAACAGCGGCTGTTCATGTGGGGGTTCCTCATCCGACTGGTTACCCTCTTTGGACAATCGGTGCTCATATTTTCAAGCTCTTTCCATTTGGAAATGGAGCGTGGGAAGTGAATCTTTTTTCGGGCTTCTGTTCGGCCATGGCCGTAGGGATCGTTGGGCTTATTCTTTCTAATTCTTTGCGCTGGGGCGGTGTGAGAGTGCGCATCGCTCAAATTTTGGCCATTTCTTGGGCAGTGGCGCTTGCATGCAGTGTTTCGATGTGGTCTCAGGCGGTCATCGCTGAGGTATACGGATTACACGTCTTGGTTGTTATGTTTTACATATGGGTTCTCTATCGTTGGGTGAGAGAGCCTGCGTGGACAAACGGATTGGCTTGGTCTGCTTTCTTCTTTGCCCTTGGGATGAGTAATCACCATTTGATGATTGCCCTGGCACCACTTCCAGTCTTCGTGATGCTTCTAGTGCGACGAGATCTTTTAGCCGAGGGCCTTCTTTATCTTTGTGGTGTAGCGGCACTCGTTTACTTGGGTTTCGGCAGTATTTCGGGGGAGCCTGCTACGTGGCACTCATCGGTCCGTTTTCTTTGGTGTGTTGGAGTTGTGCTCGTTCTATGGATGATCGTAAAACGAAGATTAAGTCATTGGCGATTGGGCATGTGGGTTCTTTTAGCCGTTATCTTGGGGCTATCGCCTTACTCCTATATGCCGTTGGCATCAGAGACGAACCCTCCGATGAACTGGGGGTTCACGAGCACAAAAGAAGGATTTTTTTACTCGGTGAACCGTAGCCAGTATTCCGGCAAGCTTTCAGACCAGCTTCTGAAAACTGTGGGTCGGGCAATGGGAGCAGCTCCCCAAGAACTTCTTAACCCGCCTTCGCCTCCACCTGGATCTCCTCCTCCTGCATCTTTTCGGGAGACATTAGGAAAGTTTTCGCAGTTGTACTGGCGCAAAATTGTTACCAATTTTACTCCCTTATCGATTCTGGCGCTCGTTGCTTCCGTGGCTTTCTTAGGTGGGCTCGACCGGCTTATCCGAACTTGGATTCAGGTGATGGCCCTAGGCTTTTTATTGGCTGGATTCCTCCAGCCCGCGTTTGATCAGGCGGGTGCTGACGAAGCCGCATGGTTGCTCTACATGCCTTACTTAGGATTCTCTCATGCATTTTTCGTTCTCCTCGCGGGATTAGGCTCAGGGTTAGTAATTCAGAGATGGGCAAAAAAACCACTTTCGGCTGCTGTAGCTTCTATAGTTCTGGGTGGAATTATTTCCGCCTTTAGTTTCAGGCAGAATTTAACTTTCTGTAGTCAGCGGGATCACTGGTTTGGGTGGATGTATGGGAGGGATATGTTGGCGGATCTGCCCAAAGACAGTTTTGTCTTCGGAGGCACTGACCCCGGTCGGTTTGTCCCCACCTATATGATTTTATCGGAGAGCTTTGAGGACCAGAAAAATAAGAGAGATCCCAATTTCGATCGTCGCGATCTTTATATCATTACACAAAATGCATTGGCGGACGCTTTTTATAATCAGTATATCCGAAATCACTATTCAACCGACCGACCAGCTCCGCGAGGATGGGTCGACAAGTGGCTAGGTCGAGACAAGCACTTTCCCAAGGCTCCCTTGGTATTGCCAAGACAGGAAGATATTATAGCGATTTATCAGGCAGCGATGGAAAAGAAGCAAAGGGATCCATCTGCAGTTGACCCTAATTCTGACCCGACGGTTTTAAATTCTTTGGTGGGTGAGTGGATCTGGCAAAGGAATAAAGATCAGCGGCCCTTCTTTGTTGAGGAAAGTTTTCCGATGGAGTGGTCATATCCAAACGCGGTTCCACACGGACTATGCTATGAAATCAAGAAAGATCCTGTTCCTGTCCTCAATCCTGAGTTGGTGCAAGGTGATATGGATTATTGGAGGGAATATATTGCTCACCTAAAGAACGATCCTCGGTTTGAGGATGATATTGATGCTCAGAGATCCTTCTCAAAGCTTCGCAATACAGGTGGGAATATCTACAAGTGGCGAAAGATGGATCAAGCAGCTGAGCAAGCATATCGTCAAGCATTGGAGTTATGGCCTGGCAATACAGAGACCCTTAACAACTTTTCCGATTTACTGTTTAAGCAGAAACGAGCCCCTGAGTTGAGGGATTTTCTTGAAAAAGCCTCTAAGGCTGACCCGAACAATGGATTGCTGGTCATGCTTTTGACTAATTGCGAAAGACGTATCGCGTTGGCGAGGGAAATTCAATCTTTAGAAGCTCGGTGGAGTGGTCCCTCAAAAGATGTGAAGGTGTTTCAAGAGTTACTTGGCAAATACTCCGAGGACGGAAACCTAGCAAAAGCTGATCCCCTGATAGTTCAGGGTGCTACTCTATTTGCGACGAATGTGGATGTTTTACGAGATGTGGTGAACTATTTTGCGATCCAGAATCGAGTTCCTATGGCCATCGATTATGGCAAGAAGCTTGATAAGCTTGTCCCTGAGGATGCCGAAGTGAAGCTTGGTATGGCTAAGTTTTACATTGCTGTTGGGAATCGAGTAGAATTTTATAAGTTTCTCCAAGATGCCATTCGTTTCGGAGGACTACCGATGCGGGAGAAGGTGGCCATGGAACCGATTTTTCAACAGGTTCAGAGTGAGTCAGATTTTCAAAAACTCATACGGGCTTCCCAGTGAGATTTATGAATCTGGCTTGCCTTATCTAAGGCCATTTTCAGGTATGATCAGAATTCTAATAAAACACTAAATTTTCAATCCTAGTCCCAGTGTCGAGTTGGGGGCAGAGCCTATTTCTTTGAGGGGGGTGTAGGGGTGGAGAGCTGGGTGGTGGGAGGGGGAGTGGCTGAATCACCCGGAAGAGCCAAAAGTCCTGCCTCTGTCCAAGGAGTAGTCATGGATGTCAGCGCCTTGCGTTTTGCTGCAACCTCATCTGTTTGGATTGGGCTAGCACTATTTCCCCACTCACTACGAATGTAAGTAAGGATTGCGGAAATCTGGTCATCTTTAAGTGGCACGGGGGCACCATCACCCCAAGCTGGCATATTGTTGTTGTAAACGTTCCCCTTGACGTGAATGACCCCTGCGATTCCCTTATGGAGTATTGCGATGAGGCGATTCTTTGGGCCAATAACCCACTCCGACTCCGCTAAAGGGGGATACACCCCTGCTTGGCCTAAACCGGTCGCTTGGTGACACTGGGCGCAATTCGCTGTGTAGAGACGTTTGCCTATCACTTTGGGATCTGGGGGTGCCACGGGTCCCGTGCTTACTGGACCCCAAGTAATCTGACCCGCATCGTATACATCTCCACGAAACCCACCGCTGAAAAAAAAGAGATATCCACCTGCCCAGAAAGAGAGGATGACCCCTAAGCCGAGAATCCAGCCAGGGATTGGCGCATGTCGTTCGGACGGAGCCTGGGACAAAGAGGGAAGTTCAGAGGGGTTCATTTCAGTGGGGCCTCCGGCAATGAGTAGTCCGAATGAAGAGATTGCAAGTAAGCAACAAGGGCTTTGGCCTGATAGGTTGGGAGCACCTGCTTCCACTCCTTACTTGGTACGGGTAAGGCATCCTTTTCAATTGTTGGCCCCGCAACCTTTAGGTCAAAAAGCCATGGATGTGGAGGGCATGTTGATGAGGCCTTCTTCAGACGAGGATTCCATATATGCATCATGAGTTCGTTCGAATCTGCCAATCGGATTCCAATATTGGATAGATCGGGACCGATCCTTGAAGATCCGATCCATGCAGGCTCGCGAAACAGGTAGTCCCTTGGAACGGTTCTTCGAGGGCCCCATCCACGTGAAAGATCTGCCGATCCTACGGCGCCACGCACGGAAAGGGTGTGACACTCTAGGCAACCTTGTGAGGCAAACACACGTGAACCCGTCTGAGCGAGTCCTGATGGGGCAGGAGGGACAGTATAATTTGTCTCTTCGTTGAGTAAAGGCTCAAGCTTTCCGACTTGGAAAAAGCCGAGAGCTATCTGTCCAGCCCAAGCGAAGAGTAGAGTGAGAAAGACAAGAACGAGGGCTTGCGTTGATTTCATTTTTAATGATGTGCTGCGTCTAGGGATGAAGCCGATTCATCGCGAGGAAGTGGAAATATTGCGACAGGCGCAACGGAATTAAAGAGCTTAAGTAGAGCGGCGAAAAAGAGTGTCGAAAAAGCAAGTTGGCCAATCCACCAAGATAATTGTCCTGCAAGAACGACGGAGAGAAAGGGGCGGAGATAACTTGCAATTGTCGACATAGGAACACCCGGATCGTTTAAGGCTAACCCTTGGAGAATTCCGGCTATGGCATAAGAGGACGCTACAGATGCAATTCCCAGTGTCGAAAACCAGAAGTGGATTGTGAGAGCCGGGTGTCTAGGCCAACCGACTGTCCTTGACGCCGGAAGGAGTGCATAGATCGCTCCTGCGAGAGCGTTTCCATAAAAAGAGAACAATAGAAGAGATTGGGTTGCTTGGGCCACAACGGTGAAAGTGGTAGCTTGACGGACTCCTGGAATAGCAAGGAACGCCAACCATGCGTATGAAACAAAATAGGACCAGAGGCTTACTGCTAAAAATCGTAATGCTACTTGGCGTCTGCACTCCTCAATTTTCCCATCAAGAAGTGGCTTGAGAAGTGTCCCGTTACCCCATACAGCGATTCCCAGAAGAATCGTTGCGACAACTCCAGCGCTTTGAAGCCAAGAAGGAACCGGACCCTCACTTGCTAGACTCATTCCAATCCATCCGCCGAGACCGATTGTCGCGCCCCAAGCCAGAAGGCCTAAAGAGAGACTTCCGACAGGACGACCCGTAAGCGTTGGCAAAAGTTGGAACAGAAGGACTAGGGCTAAAGGGGTCAACCAGAGATGATGGAGAAAGGAGTGCCACACAAGCTGAGCAATAATTTGAAGTGCACCAGGAGCAAGACCGCCACGAAGAAGTATTTCTGCTGTGCCAAGTCCTAGAGGTAGGGCGAGAAGTGCCGCCAGAAGATAGAGCCTTGGCAGAAGAGGCCCGCTTTTCCATGAGCGACCCAATCCACGGGTAAGTCCTGTTCCAAGAACCACAAAAGAGGCCAAAAAGAGGCAGGTTACTGTTCGAGAAAATGGAAGAGAGATAAGTCCTGTGGCTCCATTCCAAATTATCTCAGCAACGCCAATAAGTACGGTGATCTGCCAGAGAAGAGATGCACTGGTGAGAAGCTTTCCGTAGCGAAAGGGTATCCCTGATATGCGGGGAATCAAAATAAGAAGTACGCCTAGAAAACCGGAAGTGATCCACCCATAGGTAAATAGAAAAGTAGTGAGTGGCGCGAGATGACCATATCCAATCCATGGAATGGGCAGTAGGTAGGCAAGTGAAGGAACGAGGAGTTGAAGTGTTGCCAAGACTTGGAGGCCAGCACCTAAAAGTGCCCAGCTAACGGACCCCACTAAAAGAATTAGGGACGCAAGGGATGACTTGGAAAAAGATGAAAGTGGATCATTCATGGTTTCTTTGCGGCAGGAGTGGTTGGTACAGCGGGTGCGCCACCATCCGCTTTGATTGCTGAAGCAACCACACTGGGTTCGACAGGAGGTAATTCTGGATATAGTGGGGCTCCTGCCGCGGTAATGGCGGAGGGTTGGATCGTTGTGATGGGGTATGCAGCATGAGGCTTGTTCGTACGTAAATCTGCAATGATGATCTCCATCGCCTTTGAGATAGGAATATGACCAATGCCCTTTGTTTTATCTACCCAACCATACGAATTTGCTGATTTATCCTGTTCCAATCGAAGTTTAGATATTTTTTCCAAACGAACTTTTGCTGCTGCCTCGGTGACTGTCTCAGGAGTCACGCCCCAAGGCCTCAAAATAAATGCTAAACTAGCAAGACCCAAAAAACCTGCGGCTAGCCAGAGACCTGGCAGATAGGGGTGGCGGCGTTGACTCATGGATGTGGATGATTCGCTCATAGCCAGTTTGTTACAGCTAAGCTGTCCCTCAACCTGGGATCCCTTGCGGGAAAGATGGAGCCTTTGGAAAGCAGCCAAAGGATTGTATGGCCGAGGATTCCTAGTACACCCACCAGAGTCAAAAGGTCTAATAGGTGAGGATGGAAGCCCGTTGTAGCCGCCGCATGGCCCGCATGGCGTGATTCTTGTAACTGGAGGTTGGGCATTATAATCCAGTAGATATCCACGCAGTGCATTGCGACGACCCAAACCGCAGTCGTGCAAAGCCTCCAACTCGTTCTCTTTGCGGGTTGGGTTAAAAGAAGAAGAAACGGAATAAAGAAGTGACCTACGACGAGAAAAACAGAGAACCAGAACCAACTCCCCGTATTTCGATAGACGAAGAACCATGTTTCCTCAGGAATATTGGCGTACCACTGGAGAAAGTACTGGCTGAAGGAGATGTAACCCCAGAAAGTTGTGAACGCAAAAAGCAGCATTCCCATAATATGGTTATGTTCGACGGTAAAGAGTCCTTTGAGGTGTCCAGTGCGGACCAAGCCATTTGTAATCAAAATTAGAATGGCCATCGAGGATTGAGCACATCCTGCAAAAAGATAGACGCCCCACATCGTGGAGTACCAGTGATGGTCCAACGACATGAGCCAATCAAACCCAGCAAAAGTTAGGCAGAGTACGAAGAGAGGAATAAAACCGTATGCAGTGTGGCGCAGTCTTAAGGTGATTCGTGGATCCCCATCTTCGTCTTGCCGCATGGAGAGATTTCTGTAAAGGAGCCCAGCTATGGAAAAGAAAAGAAGATAGAATCCGCACCGAATATAGAAGAAGGGCTCATTCAGAAAGGGTCTCTTCCAGGCTAAGAGAGGATCAGTCGAAAGGTCAGTTGTCATCCAGTGCCACAACTCTTTTGAGAAAAGAAAGATGATCGGAAGAAATAGAAGAAGGAGAACCGGGAAGCAGGAAGCGATGGACTCGAGAATCCGGCGCATCAGGACGGACCAGTCGGCATCCAGCGCATGGTGAAGAAGAGTCCAAAAGAGTGCGCCTGCACAAATGGTGAATCCAACGGTGAACGCAAAAAGATAAGAGAAGGCCAGTTGCATGGGGTTACTTATCCAGCCCCAAATAAACGCGGAAAGGAGCCCTACGATGCCCACAGTGGGAAGCAGGACAGGTAGGACACCCAGACTTTCAAGTCGTAACTTTTCCGCTGAGGGAAGAGGAGTGGGAGTAAGACTCATGGCTTATTTCCTGCTGCCGAAACATCTGGGGGAAGAAGTGTAGCTGGAGCGTTTTGAGCAAGTTGCAACGCCCGAATATAGGCAACGATAGCCCAACGATCCTCTACATCGATATGGTGGTAGGGTCCCATTTGGCCTTTTCCATGTGTGATTGTGTTGAAGATCTCACCGTCCGCCATCTCCCTGTATTTGTCCAAATGGTAACTTGCAGCTCCGACCAAACCATACTGCGATGTGATGCCGTTTCCTGCTCCAGTCGCTCCGTGGCAGACCTGACAGTTGATCTGGTATCTTTCCTGACCTCGAGCCAGCAGCTTCCGATCCACTGTGACAGGAATTCCTGTACCCCACATATTTCCCATCTTTCCCGTCAGGCGATACGGCTGATCTGTCGCAATATGAAATGGAATCGTTCCGTACGGAGGAACACGATCGACCCTACCCTCGGTGAAGATAGGCGAGGGAGTTTGTGACTTATATTTTGGCTGGCGGTCCATGTCAGGAAAAATTTCGATTGGGGTGCGTTGAGTGAAATCCCCGCGAAACCCAGCAATTGCCACAATGGCAAGACTGATCGCTCCAAAGAATGCGAGGAAGGTGCGGATGAAGCCCTTCATGCGATTCCCTCCGATCGTACTGGATGAGGATTCTCCTCAGGGTCTTGATAAATCTCGGTAATATGAGTTCCGCCCATTTCTTGAAGTAGTTGACGGCTCGCTGAGGGATCGAACTTGGGATCTGTGACCTCGATTACGAGAAAAAATCCATCATCCGTTGCACGATGGAATCGATCCCAGTTAAAAACGGGATGGTGGAGGCGGGGAAGGAGAGTTAACAGAAGTAGACCCAAGATAGTTCCAAAGGCAGTCAAGAGAATGGTTAGTTCAAAAAAGATTGGTAGGGACGGTTCGAGGGCAAAGTAGGGTTTTCCTTGTACGATGAGTGGGTAGTTCAATGCAGAGGTGTAGTAAATCAGCACAAAGGCCGTCGTGAGTCCGGTAAATCCACCGATGAGTGAAAAAAGGGAGACGCGGGATCGTTTGAATCCCATCGCATGATCCATTCCGTGAATCGGAAAAGGGGAGTAGACGTCCCATTTCTTGAATCCATGAGCATGGATTTTTTTCGCGGCCTCTAAAAGGGCGGCTGCTGAAGGGAATTCGGCTCCCAACCCGAAAAGTGTTTTTGTTGGGTGACTCATGCGTGAACTCGGGTCCTTAAGGATGGGTCAGAGTGCGAAGGGTGATTCTGGGATGTAGAGTGGTCCTCAGCGTGGGGATCTGCCTGAGGAGTGATCCCCTTCACTTCGAACATATTTATGATGGGGAGAAATCGAACAAAGAGGAGGAAGAGGAAATTAAACAGTCCTATCGTCCCGATAAAGAGGGTGATATCGACCCAAGTAGGGGAGAAGTAACCCCAGGAGGATGGGAGGAAGTCACGGTGAATGGAGGTAACAATAATTACGAAACGCTCGAACCACATTCCAGTATTAGGGAACATAACGATCGCTAGAACGACCCATGGATTCTGACGGCAGTACTTGAACCAGAACAGCTGGGGTGCGGCTACGTTGCAGGTGATCATTGCCCAATACGCCCACCAGTAGGGGCCGAACGCGCGGTTCGTGAAAGCGTAAATCTCGAACGGATTTCCGCTGTACCAAGCGATGAAAAACTCCATCGAGTAGGCGTACCCGACGAGTGATCCTGTCAGAAGAATGATTTTGCACATATTATCGATGTGCTTGTCGGTCACAAGATCATGAAGCTTGTAGATCTCACGAAATGGAATCAGGAGTGTGAGAACCATGGCAAAACCACCAAAGATTGCGCCCGCCACGAAGTAGGGAGGGAAGATCGTTGTATGCCAACCAGGCACGATCGATGTAGCGAAATCGAAGGACACAACGCTGTGGACAGAAAGTACGAGCGGAGTCGATATGCCTGCTAGAATTAGGTAAGTTTTTTCGTAGTGAGTCCAGTGACGATTGGACCCGCGCCAACCCAACGCAAGAAGGCCATAGGCCATTTGACGAAGGCGGGTTGTGGCGCGATCACGAAGAGAGGCAAGGTCGGGAATGAGGCCCAGGTACCAGAAAATGAGGGAAACGGTGAAGTAGGTGGACACTGCAAAGACGTCCCACAAAAGTGGGCTTCGGAAGTTTTGCCAGATCGCATTCGCATTCGGAACAGGGGCTAGAAACCATGCCATCCAGACCCTGCCCACGTGGAAGGCCGGGAAGATTCCTGCGCAGATAACGGCAAAAATTGTCATTGCTTCGGCTGAGCGGTTGATGGAGGTGCGCCACTTTTGGCGGGTAAGAAAGAGGATGGCGGAGATAAGGGTTCCTGCATGACCGATTCCGATCCAAAATACGAAGTTCGTGATGTCCCATGCCCAACACACGGGCACGTTGAGGCCCCATACACCGACCCCAGTGGAAACAAGGTAGGTCAGCATCGCTGGAACCAATGTGGCCATCCCCCCGAAAACAATGGTCAGAATCCACCACCACTTTGGGGCGCGCTCTTCGACAATTTGGCAAACGTGTTGAGTGATCCAAGAAAGCGGTCGATGGTTGGAGACAAGCGGGCGCCTTTCCAAGTAATCAGCGGCTTTTGCAAAGGCTGCTTGGGCTGAGGAGTCGGACGATCTCATTTATGTCTTCCCTCGCTCTTATCGGATGAGGAATCCTGGTTGTTGTGAGTTGTCTCGCCATGTGACTCCCCGTGATCATGGGATGTATTGTAAGAAGTTTTTGCACCAGGCATGGCAGGATTTGGATTCCGAATTCGACCTAAGTAGGTAAGGCGTGGGCGAACATTTAGATATTCAAGGAGCGAGTAGTTTTGCGGAAGGGCGCGTTGCTGCGTGACTTCAGAGGATTCGTCTAAAAGGTCACCAAAGACAATCGCTTCTGCCGGGCAAGCCTGTTGGCAGGCGGTTTTTAGTGTTCCTTTAGGGATTTTTAAATCGGAAGAATCGCGGGCACGTACTCTCGCGGTAATCTTTGCATCCTCAATCCTCTGAACGCAAAAGGTGCACTTCTCCATCACTCCACGCATACGGACTGTAACGTTAGGATTCTTTTGGAGCTTAATTGTCTCCTCAGTTCCCTTAGGTGCCAAAGGACCCCAGTAAAGCTTGTCCAAAGCCCTCTGATTGTAATCAAAGAAGTTGAAGCGACGGACTTTGTATGGACAGTTGTTCGCGCAGTAGCGTGTTCCAATACAACGATTGTATGCCATCACGTTGAGGCCTTCTTCGTTGTGGACAGTCGCGTTCACAGGACAAACCGTTTCACAGGGAGCATTTTCGCACTGCATGCAGGCGATGGGTTGTGACACAGACTCGGGTGCATCGGGTTCGCCTGTGAAATAGCGGTCCACGCGAATCCAATGCATTTCTCGACCTTTCATCACCTGATCTTTTCCAACAATGGGGATATTGTTCTCTGCTGTGCAGGCAGTGACGCACGCATTGCATCCTGTGCAGGTGGACAGATCGACCACCATAGCCCACTGATGCTGGCCATCGAGTTTTGGATTTGGGTAAAAACTCTGATTCTTTGGAATGTGAGCGTCCATTCCGACTGTCTTGACCCATGCTGGATTTTGCTGGAATTCCGATACAGTAGCTTCACGTACTAGATCTCGGCCTTCCATAACCTGATGCTCTTGAGTAACCGCGAGCTCGCAGGTCTTGCCGACTTTTTTAAGTTGGAGACCGACCCCGTGGTAGTCAGTCATTGAAGTACGAAGACAATAGGCATTGAAGCCAGCTCCCTTTGCAACGGGTCCTAATTCTTCCTGTCCATATCCCAAGGAAAGACTAACGGAGAAATTCGCATGCCCAGGAACAATCAGTGCAGGGGCTTCGACCGAACGTCCTGCAAGAGTTGCTTGCACGACATCCGCCACGAGAATTCCTTTTATGATTTCATTCTTGAGGCCAAGGGACTTGGCAGTGTCTTGCGACATGAGAATCGCGTTGTCCCAAGTCAGTTTCGTCATGGGATCAGGCCACTCCTGCATCCAACCGTTATTTGCGTATCGACCATCGTCCACTGCGCCCGATTGGATGAAGTTAAACTCAAGGGAGGAGATATCCTCAGGGGCACTATTTTCTATCTTCGAAAGAAGACCTGCCACGGAGTTTAGGTTTGGAGGGCGGGGAGAGGGTGTGGGGGTGGAAGCGGTAAGAAAACCTTCCCTTACAAAATCATTCCAAGCCTGATCGAGTTTTTCGCCCGAGAGATTCGTGCGTTGTGCAAATGTGTCGCGAATCAATCCAGGCCCGATGGGTTTGGGTTGCCCAAGAAGTTTGGAGAGCAGGTCGACTTGGCTCTGGCCGTCCCATAGAGGTTGGATCATTGGTTGTATCGAAAGGTAAGAGCCGTCCGAAGCGAGTGCGTCTCCCCAGGACTCGAGATAGTGAGTGCCTGGAATCGACCACGTGGATTGCTTGGAAGTGGCGTTTGGAAGGTAGGCTAAGTGAATTGTATTTGGGACAGAAGATTGGAGCGCCGGCCAGTTCAAGTCCGCAGGGGCGTTGTATACAGGATCGCCCCCCAAGATGATGAGAGTGCGAATCGTGCCGCTTCGGATCTTACCAGCGAGTTGATTTATGTTTGAGGATGGGATCGATCGACGAGGTTGGACAATCAGAGTGGATCCAACCGATCCTAGTGCGGAATTCAAGGCTAGAGCCAGAGCTTGTAAAGAAACGGGAAGTCGTCGTCCTACGAGAATGACGGACTGCTTTCCATGGGCAACAAGGTCATTCGCGCATTCACGAATCCATGCGGGGTCTACACCTTCGGGAAGTGCGAGGTCGGGGGATTGGCTGAGAAGAGTATTAAGATCAGCACTGGGTTTTGCTGTCCGAATTTGTCGGGCGAGTTCCAGCAGGAATGGACCCACAGAACCCGACCGCAACCGAAGTCGATGATCTGCCATGGTTCCCGTGAGGGAGAAGCGCGGCTCCACAACATAGAGGCGGTTTGTGGAATCGCCTGGTTTGCGGGTTCGACGACCAGCGGCAAAACCACGCGTGTCTGAAATATCTCCCTCGTCTGAACCAAGAAAATCACAATCCAAAGAAAGAACTGTCGAGGCTGCGGATAGGTTGGGTCGAAATTCGGTGTTATCGCCAAAGACGAGGGATGACGCTTCGAGATCCCTTCCGGGTGCTAAAGGTTCGTACGTCGCCCAAGTCGCTTGCGGGAACTGTTTTTGAAGTTCAGTGCGAAGGCGATCTCGAGTTGGGGAGAGAAGTTCATCCGAGAGAATTGCTAAAGAGGATCCTGCTGTGGAGGTGGATTCATCGCGAATCCTCGCAATCTCCGCATCCCAGTCGGAAGGAGAGATCTTTTTCCCGGACCGCGTTGGGTGTTGGCGACGAGCCGGATCGTAAAGATCAAGGATGGAGGCCTGCGAAAAATTATCGGACGCACCCAGACTCAGCGGGTGGAGAGGATTTCCTTCCATCTTAATGGGTCGACCATCGAATGTGGTTGCGAGGAGGGGGACGGCGCCGCGGCGTCTCGGTTGAGCCGTCGCAAAAGACGTTTTTTTGCCCGGGATAACCCACTCAGGAGATTGGGTGAAGGGAACAAGGTGGGCTTCAGGGCGGCGGCAGCCTGAAAGGCTTAGTCCGGCCAAGGCAAGCGAGGCGCCCATCAAACGCAAAAAGTTTCTACGAGAGAGCGGGTCATTTTCCCATTCCGCCGCCCCTGCAGGAAATTCCCGATGTAGCCACTCTTCAAAGTCTGGTGTCCGAGAGTATTCGCCAAGACTGCGCCAATAGGCGCGACCGTTGGGAGCGGGGGATGGATGAGTAAGGGTTCGTTTCATGGCTTTATCGATGGCAACCGCTGCAACTCACGGGGGGTTTCACATTCCATTCTTTAACGAATTTTTCTCCGATCTCTCGTTGGGTCGTCCCAGTCGGAGGTTCCCAGTCTAAATTGGTGACCTGATCCAGAGGGCGCAGATGATTTTCTGGGGCGCGATGGCATTCCAAGCACCAACCCATGCTATGTGGTTTTGCGTGGTAGACTACTTCCATGTGATTCACATGACCGTGGCATGCCACGCAACTGACCCCTCGGTTCACGTGAACTGCATGGTTGAAGTAAACATAATCGGGTGCCTTGTGAATCCGAACCCAAGGCACGGGATTTCCAGTTTTCCATGAATCTCGAACCGCACTGAGTTTTGAGCTTTGTGATTTAATTTGGGTGTGACAGTTCATGCAGGTTTGTGTTCCTGGAACATTCGAATGGGAAGATTTCTCGACGCCTGTATGGCAGTAGCGACAATCCATCCCGAGCTGGTTGACATGAAGAGAGTGATCAAATGCGGCGGGTTGGGTGGGTTGGTATCCCACCCGGGTGTATTTCGGGGTGAAGTAGTAGGACATGCCAGAAACAACGCTCACTGCGATGATGGTAAGGCATACGAGAATCTTGATTGGCAACCAGTTGCTGAAACGGGGGAATATGTTGGCCATGTTGGGTTAGGAATAAAAATGCATGGGGGCTGTTGGATTGCTCGATAGGTGAAAATGGAGACACTTTACGCATTCATCAAGGAAGCATTAGAAGTATTAACCAAACGGCCTTAACTATTAGAAGAATTTACATAGCGTTTCCCCTCTCATTTTTAGCTAAAATTTAGTGTGGACGCTAGGGGGGATTAAAAAGTGTTTGGTAGGAGTTGAAATCTTTAGAATCCGTTGGAGACTTCAACCATGCCTGTTCCTTTAAGACGCTTCACGGGGTTCGTTCTGATGTCCTTATTGTCTCTACTTTCGACCGCTCACGCTGAGGTTCGTCAGACCAGTGTCTGGTGGTTGCCCCGAAATGTGAACATGTTCGGCCACGAGATCGACTTTCTCTTTTACTTAATTCTTTGGCTGACTGGCGTTACGGCAGTTGCGGTTTTTTCTGTCATGATTTACTTCCTAGTAAAATATCGTGCCCGGCCAGGGGTTCCTGCAATTCATAGTCACGGAAACAACGCGCTGGAGGTAATCTGGACTACCATTCCTGTATTCATCTTTTTGGCTTTGGCTATTTATGGAAATGAGCAGTGGACCCAAATGCGATTACGCACTCCACCTGCGGACGCTTTGCCTGTGGCTGTAGTGGGGGAGCAGTTTGGCTGGAATGTTCGATATCCTGGTCCAGACGGAAAGCTCGCGAAGATGGTTGCCTCAAAAGTGGGTAAGGAGAACCCGTTTGGAGTTGATCCAGCTGATCCCGATGGGATAGATGATTTTACGACTTACAACGATATTGTTTTTCCACTCAATCGTCCCGTACGACTTTATTTAAGCTCCAAAGACGTCATCCACGCTTTTTACGTTCCTGAGTTTCGTCTGTATCAAGACATGGTTCCTGGACGTGTGTATGACTTTGTGTGGCTCAAGGCTGAAGCGACTGGAAATTTTCAACTCGCCTGCAACCAGTTGTGTGGACAGGGCCACTATAAAATGTTCGGAAAGTTGTCTGTTGTTGAGGAGTCGGCTTATCAAGCTTGGGTCAAGAGCAAGACTCCTGCGCCAACAGCAAGTATTGAAAAATCAAATCCGGTTCCTGTGTCGCTAGTTAATAAATAAGAGGAGAGAAAAGCATGAGCACAATCGCTGCAACTCACGTCGGTGAATCCCTTGGTCACGGTCACGAAGAGGCCACGGGATGGAAAAAGTATTTATGGTCGCTGGATCATAAAATTATTGGACTTCAGTATCTCTTTACCTCATTGGTTTTTCTTCTTTTGGGTGGGGCGTTGGCACTTCTGCTGCGTTGGCAATTAGCTTTTCCATCCACCCAAGTTATGGCGAACGGGGATGTCGGAAATCCGATCTCTCTCCCATTTATCAACCCGCAGTTTTATAACGCTCTTTTTACCATGCATGCAACGGTGATGGTGTTTTTGGTGGTGATGCCCTTACTTATCGGCGCTTTTGGAAACTACCTCATCCCTCTCAAAATTGGCGCAGGGGATATGGCGTTTCCCTTGATCAACGAGTTGTCCTACTGGTTCTTTGTCGCATCTGGATTCGTCATGCTGGCAGGCTTTTTTGTTGCGGGAGGAGCAGCAGCGGGCGGTTGGACATCCTATGCGCCCTTAAGCAGCGTCGCTGCCTACAATGGCACAAAAATGGGCCAGACCCTTTGGGCCGCTGGAATTTTCGTGAACGGCCTAGCTTCGATTATGGGCGCCTTTAACTACATCACAACGATTGTGAACATGAGGGCGCCTGGGCTTGGGTTTTTCCGCCTACCTCTCACCGTGTGGGCTTTATTCATCACCGCATTCCTTCTTCTTCTGGCGGTTCCTGTTCTTTCCGCAGCTGGAGCCATGCTCATTCTTGATCTGAACTTCGGTACGAGCTTCTTTAATCCTGCCCAAGGTGGGCAACCTTTGCTTTGGCAGCATCTTTTCTGGTTTTTCGGGCATCCTGAGGTCTACATCATGATCCTTCCTGCCATGGGTATGGCGAGTGATGTGCTGAGTATCTTCAGTCGCAAGCCCGTCTTTGGTTATAAGGCCATGGTGTTTGCGATGATCGCAATCGGTTTTCTCGGATTTATTGTCTGGGGGCACCATATGTTTGTATCGGGAATGAACCTTGTTCTTTCTGCGGCGTTCGGAGTTTCGACCATGGTGATCGCAGTTCCTTCCGCCATTAAAACGTTTAACTGGTTGGGAACTCTTTGGGGTGGATCGATCCACTTCACGACCGCCATGCTCAACGCCTTAGCCTTTGTTGCCATGTTTGTGATCGGCGGATTTTCCGGAATCTTTATGGCCTCGACCCCCGTGAACATCTTTGTTCATCACACCTACTTCATTGTGGCGCATTTCCACTACGTTCTGTTTGGTGGAAGCATTTTCGCCATTTTTGCCTCTATCTACACGTGGTATCCGAAGATGTTCGGACGCATGTTGGATGAGACACTTGGAAAAATTCACTTCGCTTTAACGTTCGTATTTTTTAATCTCTGCTTTTTCCCGATGCACAATGTTGGACTTGGGGGAATGATGCGCAGAATTGCAGATCCTACAGCGTACGAACACCTTCGTTCACTGCAACCGATTAACCAGTTCATCACTTTTGCAGCGATCGGACTTGGGTTTTCCCAGCTTCTCTTTTTCTGGAACTTCTTTCGAAGTCTGAAGCACGGAAAGCCTGCTGGCAAAAATCCATGGCATGCCACGACCTTGGAGTGGACGGTGGCCTCACCACCGGGACACGGAAACTTCGCCTCAACACCTAAAGTGTACCGCGGGGCATACGATTACAGTGTTCCTGGATATCCTAGGGACTACATCATGCAGAATGAGCCAGATGCTCCTGACGCACCTGCAGCCAAGTCATCTGTCGCAAAAGTACCGGTTGGCTGATGGAGAACAGTTTTTGGAGTAAAGTAGTTTATCGCACGGCCTGTTTCTTGGTTGGTGCGATCCTCTTCCTTATCACCCTAGGAGGTCAGGTAACGACCCGTGTTGCGGGCATGGCGGTCCCTGATTGGCCTGGGACCTTCGGTCACAACATGTTTCTTTACCCTTGGTCTTCCATGACCCGCTCCTTGCACATTTTTCTCGAGCACTCCCATCGTTTGGTTGCCTCTGGGGTAGGTTTCATCACCCTTCTTGTAACAGGACTGGTTTTTGCAACTCAGCCAAGGGGATTGGCCAGGAAACTTGCTGTCACAGCCTCTGTCCTTGTTGTCGTTCAGGGGGTTCTCGGTGGGCAAAGAGTCCTTCAAGGGTCTTGGGTTTTGGGGTTACTCCACGCATGCCTAGCCCAGGGTTACTTGCTTGTTGCGGGTAGCCTCGCTCTTGTTCTTTCGGGTTTTTGGAAAAAATGTGGACGAGGAGATGATTTAGCGAAAAGCCGATCCAAAATGGTATGGGTCATGACATTTCTTGTTTTTACCCAAACGATTTTGGGTGCATTGATGCGGCATGAGGGACCTGGATTTCTATCCATTCCAGACTTTCCTAAAATCTATGGTGAGTGGATGCCTGCCTTTTGGGACAGTCGTGTCCTTGAAACAATCAACCAGTATCGAGGCACGCAGTTGGGTTGGCCTCAGACTACAACGACCCTGATCCTTTGGCAGGTTTTACATCGCTCAATTGGAATTTTGGCAGGTGTGGGAATTTTGGCTGGCGCAATCTGGAGCGTTCGTTCCACAACGACCCCGTCTTGGTGGAGTCGGGGAATGGTTGGGTGGGTCTTTCTGGCCGTTACGCAGGTTTTGATTGGAATTTCGATACTTTGGACAGGTCGCTTACCTGAAGTCGCAACACTCCATGTGCTTTTTGGGGCCTGTTTGACGTTGACTGGGTGGTTATTGGGTTTCGCCTCTTGGCGTACTACCTTGAGCCCAACTCCCGTTGTGTCGCGAAAGAAGCCTTTGCGGGTTCGTAAGGTGATGGAGTTGACTCCATGAACATGCCGCCCCCTTCAGCCGTTCATGAACGTGCTTCATGGAGCGGGTTTCGAACATGGCTTCAGGACTGGTCTGAACTAGCCAAGGCCCGCCTTAGCCTACTGGTCCTTCTTACTACCCTTGTCGGCTTATACTGCGGGTCTGCAGGGCATATGGAGATCTGGCGGACCGTTTTCACCTTGCTAGGTACCTCTTTAGTCGCTGCTGCAGCCGCTGTTTTGAATGAGTGGTTGGAGAGGGATTTGGATTCGAAAATGCAGCGAACTGCAAATCGTCCTCTTCCATCTGGCCGGATTAGCCCTGACGAGGCACTCGTGGGCGGAGCAGGCATGGCAGGGGTGGGGCTAGCCACGCTGTACTTTGGAGTTCATGCTCCCGCGGCTTTTTTAGCTGCGGCCACACTCGCCCTTTATCTTTTTGTCTACACGCCTATGAAGAGGTGGACTTCCTTCAACACCTTTGTTGGTGCTATTCCAGGAGCCATTCCGCCCCTGATCGGATTCAGTGCGGGAAGGGGCCGAATCGAGTTCGAAGGATGGGCCCTCTTCTCCATTTTATTTCTATGGCAAATCCCGCACTTTATGGCGATCGCTTGGCGCTATCGGGACGACTATAGGCGGGCTGGATTCCGCATGCTGCCCTGTACGGATGAGCAGGGGAGGATCACGGGATTAGTTTCTGTTCTGTACTGTGTCATCCTTCTGCCCGCCTCTATGGCTCCTGTCGCGCTTGGGGCTGCAGGTTGGTTGTATGGAGCTGGAGCGATCCTTCTAGGTTTTGGGTACACTTATTTTGCAGGCTTTTTTGCATGGAAGCCTTCTGTCGCAACGGCCCGAAATCTTTTTCTCAGCTCGATTTTATATCTGCCACTTCTTCTGATTCTTCTCGTTTCAGATTCCCGCTGATGATGACTCCTCTAGGAAAAGCGAATCTCCGGATTCTTTTAATTCTGATTGCGGGGTCTATACTGATGACTGCATTTTGGATTTATTTCATTATCGCCAAGGACCCGCTTCGACCCTAAATCGTTTCTTTCCATGAGCACCACGACACTTTCCTCAACCCACCACCCTATTCAGACGCCTTCTACTGGGCCTCGATTTACCCTGCCTAAGTTCGGGATGCTCGTTTTCCTTGCGTCCGAGGCGATGCTTTTCGCGGGGTTGATTGGGGGATACATCGTTCTGCGAATTGCCCAAGGGCCCGGATCCTGGCCTCCGCCGGGAGCCCCTGAGATTGGGGTCAAGCTGCCGCCCACTTTTCTTAACTTGGTTATGATCGTCAATACGGTGATCTTACTCGCTAGTAGTGTTACCTATCACTGGGGTGAGGTTCGGATGCGAAAAGGCGGAAGTGGGCTCATCGGGTATGGCCTTACCGCTCTTTTCGGAACGATTTTCTTGGGGGTGCAGGCATGGGAGTGGATGCATCTCAAGCATGAGGGGATGTGGTTTAACTCCTATGGAATCTATGGCTCTTGCTTCTTCACTATGACCGGATTTCACGGCCTACACGTGTTTTTGGGTTTGCTCGGTATTTTAATGGCCGTTTGGCGTGCTGGCTTGCGTCAGATGAAGCTGTTTTCAGGTCAAGCCCCCGACCCATCCCACACTTTTGAGGAGCTGACTGGCTACTACTGGCACTTTGTGGATGTGGTCTGGATCTTTCTCTACTCGATCCTTTACGTTCTGTAGTCGCAGTTAGCCCTTTAAGAACCGAAGAAGAGCTTCTCCCAGCGCTTGGGCATCTGCACAGGGCACATTTCGACCCTTTGCGGGGATCAAGAGATAGCCCGTTCCGTACGCGGGTCCGTTCAGTACCGAGGCACTTGTTTTACAGCTCAGACACTGTTGTTGTGCACTGCGGATTGCTTCTTCTAGCTTGGCTTCAGCCTCCCACTTCCAGCCAATGATCTTAGCCTTTGGAGCCTTGGATCGAAGGGTGGGCAAGACGCGTGAACTGGGACGGAGCTCAATCAGGATTTTTGGTAGAGAGCCTGGCCATTTTTTAGTAGGTAAGGGGTGATTGTCTGGGCCAAGGGCCTGATGGAGTTCGTAGTCGGGAAGCGCTGCAGGCAGAAGAATCACATCGAATGCGGTTAGATCGGTTTTTAAGATCAATCCTTCAAGATCGGTAAGGGTATGAAATTGTGTGGGCCGATTCAGGGACGGCGGGAGAGGGTGTGTGGTGCCTTCGCCAAGCCAAAGACAAACGGAGTGTCCGGCTTTATAAAATAGCTCCGCTATCACAAGGCCTGTTTTACCCGTGGATCGGTTGATGATGGAGCGAGCCTCATCCAGTGGGACATGGGCGGGACCCGCAATGAGCAGAACTTTCACCCCATTGTTTTAGCGGAAAAGTTAGGGCGGGGGAAACATCAGGCTTGCACCGCGGGCTCAGAGAGTGGAAACCGATAGGTGTATATGACGTATAGTGGATTCCATTTAGCCTTCAATTTGCCTGTTCTGCTGTTGCTTTTCTTTGCCTCGGGGAAGGGAATTTGGCCTGGAGAGGTGCTGTTCGTTATGATCGCCATTCTAGGGATTGTCGTTGCCTTTACTTCTCCTTGGGACAATTGGGCTGTCGCAAAGGGGATTTGGGATTTTCCTCCAGATCGGATCCGATTTCGCCTTGGAAAACTACCCATCGAGGAATACGCATTTTTCGTGATCCAGTCCCTCGAGGTCATGATGCTGAGCTGGGCATTCTTACGCTGGGTAGCGCCTCCTACGTCAGCCCCCATGCCGCGGTGGATAGGAGAGCCTCAGGTGATTCGACACTTGGCCATTCTTTTTGTCAGTTGGATCGGAGTGGGGGTCCTGCTGAAAGAGTGGCCCAATCGCGATCGCAGGGCGCACTACGCTTGGCACCTCTTTTTCTGGTTTCTGCCTGTAATCTTCATTCAGTGGATTGTGGCTGGGCCGATGCTTTGGGCTTACGCGTGGCAGGTTTTCGTGCCGACATTTGTGATCGGGACTTATCTATGCTTGGCCGACTGGTTTGCGATCGGAAAAGGAATCTGGTTCTTTGACGAAAAGCAGATTACGGGGTGGAAGATCGGCGGAGTGATGCCTTGGGAAGAAGCAGCCTTCTTTTACATCACAAGTTTTCTTGTGGCTCAAACCTTCCTGATTCTGCTCCCGCCTCATTTGAGGTAAGTGCCGCGCCTTTGTGTTGAAGCCTAGTTTTTAGGCTCGTTGCCTGGTCTCCACTTAATATTGCAGCCAAGGCTCGGAATCTGCGGAGAGTGAATAGGCCGGTTAGACAAAAGAGCCTCAAGCACAAAGCGTAGATCTTGCCCAGTGGCTACAGCTTCGCTTTTGGGCCTCGTTGAATCGAATTGACCTGCGTAAACAAGAATCCCTTTCTCATTGAGAACGAAGAAATCTGGTGTGCACGCGGCATGCCAAGCATGAGCAATCGATTGAGATGAGTCGATCAGGTAGGGAAAGTTCCATCCACCTGCTTTTGCGAAAGAGGGCATTTTATCGGGGGCATCATCCGGGTACTGGGCTACGTCGTTTGAGTTGATCGCAACAAAGGAGATGCCTTTTGGTTGAAACTCATTTGAGAGGCGTCCTAAAGCATCTCGTATATGAATGACATAGGGGCAGTGGTTACATGCGAAAACGACCACCAAAGGATTGCCCTTCGCGCAATCTTGAAGTGACCAACTCTTTCCGTGGGGATCAGGGAGGGAGAAGGTGGGGGCAGGTGAACCTAAAGCTAATCGTTGAGTTGAGCCTGTGCGCGCCATAATTATTTAATCGTTGTGGTTGTGGAGGGACGATCTTTTACGATCGTAGCGCCGTTGTGGGTGGATTGGAAGCTAAGCCAATCCCTCATGATTTTTAGGGATTCACCAAGTTCGTATGCTTCCGCGAGATCAACTGCATCAGTAATTTCTTCGGAGTCTCCATCTGCTGAATCTTCCAGCGTGGGTTTTTTCTTTTTCGGGTCTTTATCCGAAAGGATAACTCCCTTTTTGTCATCGATGACAAGGCGTGCCTTAGGTTCAGAACTTTTATGAATACGATCCTCAATTTTCTTTCGCTCCTCATTTCTTGAGTCATCCGCTTTTTTTTCCAAAAGACGACTCGATTCATTGAGTGATATCTTGCCAGATTCTATTCGAGCACGAACCTTCTCAATGTCTATTTTTAAAAACTCCATATCTCGATCGGCTGCGATGCGTTCCTTGGACTTCTCTTCTAGGACTTCTTTTAAAGATGGGTCGAGGCGACTAGCGGAATAGCGACTTGGACCGATCTCATCCCATGGAAGGGCATTCGGAAGGTCGGATTCACCAATCTTCATATAGTCGAGGGGGGAGGGGATCGAGATATCGGGAATGACTCCACGATTTTGTGTGGAATGACCATTTGGAAGGTAAAACTTTTGAATGGTTAACTTCACGGCACCTGCTTGGGGCTGGGCTTTCTCGCTGGCTTGTTTAAGAAACCTTCCAAGCTCAACCACGGCTTGGACTGTTCCTTTTCCGTGGGTGCTCTTTTCACCAACAACCAAAGCCCTACCGTAGTTTTGTAATGCTCCTGCCGCAATTTCTGAAGCGGAGGCGCTCCGACGTCCTGTAAGCACGAGAAGGGGGCCTTGATAAAGTGCTCCTGGGTTGTCATCAGTTCGCTGGATTACAGTTCCTTTATTGTCTCGGACTTGGACAACGGGGCCTTGATCGATGAAAAGACCTGTTAGCGTTACGGCTTCATCAAGAAGTCCGCCCCCATTTTTGCGAAGATCCAGAATGACCCCGTCGACCTGTGATTGATTTAGCTTTTTGAGTAGCGTTTCCACGTCTTCTGAGGTGGATCGGGGCTTTGCCCCATTTCCGCTCGCAGCGGAGTCGGCCCCGCCTACCTCGCCATAGAAACTCGGAAGATCGATGACGCCGATTCGCCAAGAATCTGGGCTAGCAGAGGGGATTTGAGTCGTCGATTTGGGTGGGGCTGTCTTTTCGTGATCCTTTTTTCCTGTGAATTTAGCAAGAGTTTGGGTGAGCCAGGATTCGGATGCCGAATCCGGAAGTTTTGGGGCTGATGCAGGCTCGGGGGTGGGCATGGCTACATTGGGTTTGGGGACATCGTAAACCGAAGCCGTGGCCTGTTGGGCTGCTAATTTAACTTCGTCGCGCGTGATTTGGACCTCTCGTTGTTCCCCCGCATTGCTTCCTGCGGGAATCACCTGAAGTCTCACGAGGGTATTTTTAGGTCCTCTGATTTTTTTTACGGCATTACGAAGCTTCATATCCACAATGTCGTCAAAAGCATTTTCGCCTTGGGCGACTCCGATAATTTTATCCCCAACTTTTAGGCGGCCATCCAGATCTGCAGGCCCACCCGGGACTAGCTCTTTAATCACGCAGTAGCCGTCTTCTGAAGATAGAACGGCTCCAATGCCGCAAAGAGCCAGTTTAATACCGATGGCAAAATCAGCCAGTGTATCGGCGCTCATATAGCTGGAGTGTGGATCATACAAACCTGCTAACGCGGAAAGGTAGAGTTGGAGGATCTCTTCGTTATCGTACTCCTCTAGGTTTTTGATAAGGCGATCGTACCGTTTTGTGACTGTGACCAAGGGGTCTTCATCTGATTTCTTCTTCTCTTTTGCTTGCTTACTTTTTGGGGCCAACTTTTCGCGGAGCATGTCAAACTTGAGTCTTCGCTCCCAAAGTTCATCGGCCGCGGCCGAGTCTTTGGGCCAACCCACTTTTGTTCTGTCGATCTCATAGGTCTGCTCTGAGGCGAAGTCAAAGGGCAGAAGAAGGCGCTTTTTAATCCAAGCGAGCCGATCCCGAACTCGCTCATTGAACCCTGCGAAGATTTCGAAAGCTGGACTCGTATTTCCCTGCTGGGTCAGTTGAGCAAGCTGGGGGGCATAGGTGTTTTGGTAAGCAACCAAATCGCTATCCAAAAAGAAGGCGTGATTGTAGTCGAGCGATTCCATATAGGCCTTGATCCAGTCCTTGGCCTTTTCCTCTGTAAGCGGTTTGCCTGCGAAGTGGTGATCTTGAAGAAGCTTCTGAACCAACATTGCAGTGGCTTGAGAACCTGCGCTAGGACGCAGGGATTCCGACTGGAGTTGGGTCCCACTGATCTGAACAAATAGGATTACAGCAGTGAGAAGAGTGGAGCTGTACCTATGCATTCATTGAATATAGCCCCAGATCATGAAAATGCATCTTCCTTTCAAATTATATTATGGAGCGGTTGGGAAAAAGATGCTTAACTTTTTAATGGTTTCTATATATCTAATGGAACACTAGTTACGCTTTTTCTTTGGGGCGCTGGGGGGGGGCGTGAGAGCATTGATCACCGATGAAGTGTGACGACGCGAAACAGGAATTTCGGTTTTATCGCGCAGGCATAAAAAAAGTTTCGAGGATTGTCGATGCCAACCTAAAACTTGATTACGTGAAACCCATCGACTTCGCGATAGCTGCAGAAAGAAATTCTTCGGAAAAGGAGTCAGGGTGTTCCGTAGTGTTGAGCGAACGATACCTTTTCCTTTGGCGGAGTGCAGAATCACATAATTGCCCATGGCTTCGATCTGTTGAATTTCACCTCCTTGGATAAGGACTTTTTGGTGCGAGATTTCAGCGAGAAAGGAAGGTGTATCTTGAATCGCATCGAGGCTGATTCTTCGTACGACGCGTTTGAGGGCTTGGCCTAGCCGGACCTCGTCAACTGGCTTCACGAGGTAGTCGACTAAATCGAATTTGAAAGCGGTTGCCCCTTGATTAGGGTCGGCCGTTACCGCGATGCAAAGGGGAGGTGAAGAAATCGATCGAAGAAAATCGAATCCGTCTTGGCGCCCTAGGGTCAAATCCAAAAAGATAAGATTTGGGCGAAGTTTCTCTACGAGAGATGTGGCCTCCTTCAGCGTGCTTGCTTCGCCGAGAATGTTGACCTCTGGGAAGGCTGCAAAGATATCTCGCAAATCTTGACGGCAAAGGGGTTCATCATCAATCAGTACCACGTTCAGTCGCTTCATCCAAGGTTACTCCCGATAGGGATTGTGATAGTAGCACTGACTACCCCTTTTCGTTTTTCCCGTAGATGGAGAGTTCCATCATGATGATACATTAGAGCCAAGTGGTGTCGCACCAGCGCGATTCCAGCCGAAGCTTTATCGGAAGCGGTAGAATGTAGACTTCCAGGTTGAGATACCGATACGACTAACTTCTTATCGGTGCCTAGTCTGGCTGAGATCCGAATCCATAATGTCCTTTTCGTCGAGTACTTGCCATGTTTTACTGCATTTTCGACCAAGGTCTGAATACTCATTGGTGGGATTCTGAGTCTTTGAGCTTGGGCAGAGAGCGTGACTTTGAATGAAATATTTTTACCGCGCATATTTTCAAGTTCGAGATATTGATGGCATAGGGCTACTTCCTGCTCGATTGAAATCAGGGTGTTGAGCTGGGAGTCGACTGCGGTTCGCAGAAACTTAGCGAGCAGTGTGATAAAATCCCGAGCGCGCGATGGATTGCGTTGAATTAGGGCTCGAAGTCCTGTGAGACAGTTAAAGAGGAGATGAGGGTTGATCCTCGATCGAATGGTGGTGGCCTCCATTTTGGCTATTTCCGCGCTTACTTCAGCTTTTTCAACCCGCTCTTCGAGTCGAAGGCAGTGAAGAAGTCCAGTTGCCTCAAGGGGTTCTCCCGATGAGGAAACATGGGTGATCACCCAGTGGGAAATATAAGCAGGCGTCGAGGGATCCCTTGACAGAACTTTTATCTGTCCCGTTCTGCTCTTCCTTCCAAAAAGAGGAAAATCTCTAGAAATACTTTTTGATACGGACTCCTGATCGATCACATATCCCGTTACAGCGCTCCATGTCCAAAGAGATGAACCGAGTGTGTCCATTAACCATCGATCTTTTTGGGAGCTGGCGCGAACCGTATCTGCTGCCAAGCCCAATGGAAACATGGTGATGCAAAAAAAGATCAAGATTCCGATTTCTTCTAATCGGGGGATCGTTTTTGCATTTGGAGAAGTAGTATCCGATGTCAATAAAGTCATTTGCTGTATTGTTTGATTAATAGCACTTTCCGTATGCCCTAGATGGGGATCTTTCGATATCTTTTCGTTTCTTATGCCTACAAAGAGAAAAGAAATAAGGAAAAATGACAAGGTTGCTCCTTTTAGTCCATTTGCCCAAACCCCCCATACGATCAATGGTAATAGAAGGATCAGCACGAAGTTGCGTAATGGTACTTTCAGGTAAAAAGCGATGATCAGGGTCGCGACTATCATGCTGTGTGCTGCCACTTGCAGACCTCTGTGAGAAAACCAGTTGAACTTGCGAAAATCTCGCCAGACAAGAATCAGTGGTGTGATGAGGATGATTCCGCCTGCGTTTCCAAGGGCGTACGTCAGAACCTCGGACTTAAAATTTGTGGAGGCCACAACACCGGACCCGCATAATAGGGTTTGCGCGATCATGGCGCTGACAAGCGCTGGAATCCAAGGGGCTGCAAGTAGGAAGATGACGATATCCCGCTGCTTGCTTATCCAGAGATGGAAACCATCAGCAATCTTCACAAGAAGAAGCCACGCAATTGAGGTTTCCGCTAAATTGGCTACTGGCAGAAGAAGTGCTGTTGAAGTAGGAAGAGGTCCGGGAAACACAAAATGGTACGAGACCAGTCCTAGGTAAACACCGACAAGCATCCATGGCCCACCTAGGAGAACACAGCCTAGGGCAGCTCCTGAGCCTAGCCAAAGGGATGATGACCATTGCGGGGAGACATTATGCAACCATTGGGACGACCCTCCTAAGAGAAGCTGAACGAAGGCAGTTAAGGCAACCATTCTGGCGGTCTCGAGAAAGGTGGACTTAGATGGCTGGCTTTTCACGGGTGCAGTGCGGACATGGTTTGTTATGTGCATGGAGGGTGGCGAGATATGAAAGGATTTCCGCTCGTCACCTAATTTGCGCCATTCGTCCCTACGGACTGGCGGTCAAATCTATTCAAAGGATATTCAACTAATTCATGAAACCCAATGCAAAGCGCTATTTCTTCGTGCGGAATAACCATGAATAAAATCTGTAGCATTCCTGATAATAGTGCAACTTCAAGCGTAATTGGGTTCTTTTAAAATGGATAGCGGGATCTCATCATCCATTCCGGACCATGCGGAGCTTCCGTATTTCGCAATTTGGGAAGATCGTGGTTTTATACGGGTTCTTTTTCATCAGTGGTTGGAGTCCAAGATGCCTTGTCGAACGGTCCCGATCTTGGATCCTCATGAGCTACGTGCTTACTCTTTCCAACTGGTATTTATTTCAACCCGCATTCCACCCACAGAGGGGCGTATTTTGCCTAAACACTGTTCGGGCTCTCCGATTGTTTTTGATGATAACTTCACCCCGCTGACTGTGGTCTGGTGGAAGGAGCGGGGTGCGAAAGGGTTGCTCGATTTTCGAGATGGTCCCGATGATTGGTTGAACTGCGTCAACCAAGTCTTGGATGGAAAGCTGAGTCAGACCCCAACGGCTAAGAGTGCTCTCGACGCAAACGACTCCAGGCGCGGTCTCCAGCTTTTGAGTCGTCGGGAAATGCAGGTGGCGCAGTTGTTGGTTCGCGGATACTCCGCAGAACAGGTAGCCAAAAAAAATAGAACTACTGAGGGAACTGTGAAAAACCAGAGAAAAGCAATTTATGAGAAGTTGAAAATTGTACGTGCAACCCAACTGTCTTGGGCGATGGGTAATGGGGTCAGAGCCTCCCATTGAGAATCGCTCCAAATCGGGAGGATGGGAAGGGGAGCAATCAGGAGAAGAGTCGTTCCTATGTCCTCCTTGTTTCGCTCGGGGTGAGTGCTCTTTTCTGGAGCTCCCTGTTTGTAATTCTATTTCTCGTTTTGAATCGTTGATTTGACTGTTTTTAATCCGTCGCGATTAAACTTGTCTCAACAAGTTTTGGCAAACTTTCGTTGCGTCAAAAAACTCAAGAGCAATTTCTCGGGCGGCTTTGGAGTGTTCTGAGTAGTTGCAGGTTACTTTGCCAAGGCCTTCTGCTGCTTCATCGAGGGTTGTGAAGGGAAGAACGCCTCGATCGGATGGGAGGTGACGACTCCAGCCTGTCTCCTGAACAACAGCAGGTCTTCCTGCAGCCAAGTAGCATGCCGTTCTGCAGCTGAACCAGCCGGTTTTTCCTTCTACGTATCCGTTCTTTGCGACGCTCCACTCCCCTCGTGAGTTGGTGAGGAAGGAGCGGTAAGCCCGATGATCTGGGACGACTTCTTGGGGTTCAACGAGATCCCAGCCAAGCTGGCGCAGCTCTTCAGCAGGGCGTAGTCCGTCCACACCTAGTCCCATGGCTAGTCGTAGGGGGATGTTGGTTTTGGAGGGTAAATCTCGAAATCTGTTAAACTCGAAATTCTTTTGTCCGTAGGTTCGTCCCTCCCAAACTTTCGGTTTATAGCTGGCCCAGTTCATCACTGTTGTCCAGGGGGCATCAGCAGAGACCGGGGTTACGGGCCACTGATCGATAGCAACAGGCTGGACGGTAGGCCGCCAAGTAATCCCGTCCACGGGAACAGGGCAATCAGGTTGTCCGACGGACAAGCCGAATGTGAAATGACTGTCGTGATCCCGAAGACGACCTGCATATAAAGGATTCGATCCATCCAGAAGTCCGATTTGGCAAAACATAGGATCTCCATCAATAAACATTCGGTGTCCGACTCGGAGGTCATAATCCCTCAGCCACCCTGCGCTCGAGACATTCACGAGAAGATCTCCGTGCCGAAGCCATTCGCGCGCAACCTTCTCCCCCGCTCCGTGGAACTTTCCGTCAGCACCATTCCGATAAACCCATGATTCGGCCAGTTCGAAATCGGTAAAAATCTTGTGGAGTGATTGGAGAGCAAAAGAGCAATTATCAGTGATTGATCCTGCGACTGGGTCGTAAGGCCAAGCTCCGGAGTCCTCAAGGTACAGAACCTGATGTCCAAGGGACCTGAAGCCGAGTAGGTATTGAAGATAGTCCCAGATGACGCCTCCAAATGGATATTGCCCGACCAGTCCGGTGATAATGATTCGCACAAAAGAAGATTAGAAGATTTTCAGTCTATGCACAGCCCGCATCCTTGCGGATTGAGCTGCGAAGGCGAGTAGGGGAGAAAGGAAGTATGGCAGAAGGCTCTACCCCCATGATGAGGCAGTACCACGGACTGCGGGCACAAGTACCGAAGGATGCGCTTTTGTTTTTTCGATTAGGGGACTTTTATGAGCTTTTTTTTGAGGATGCTGTTGATGGGGCGAAGTTGCTGAATCTGACTTTAACCAAGCGAAATACAATTCCGATGTGTGGGCTACCCTATCACGCGGCAGAGGGTTACATTACGAAAGTATTGGCGACGGGTCGACGAGTAGCGATCTGTGATCAGGTGGGGGAGGCCAAGAGCGGTCAAATGGTGGAGCGAGTGGTCACCCGAATTTTGAGCCCAGGGTGCGCGATGGGGATGGAGGTGTCGGAGCCTAAGCTTCCGCGTTGGCTTGCGGCTGTGCGAAGGGGAGAGGGTAAAGGTGGTAAGTGGGGATTCGCCCTTTTGGACGCAAGCACGGGGGATTTTCGTTTGTCAGAACCGATTCACGAGGTCGCTTTTCGGGATGAGATTCGCAGGACAAATCCAGCGGAAATCTTGGTCGCCGAAGAGGAACAAGAAATCGCGGGTTGGGTAGAGTCGCAGACGCTTGTTACGCGTATTCCAGATTGGACATTGGAGGTAGATGGCGGGAGGGCGCTGTTATGTGAACATTTTCGGGTCCAAAGTTTAGACGGCTTTGGTTGCCAGGAAATGGGGGCCGCTTTAGGGGCGGCTGGCGCTCTGGTTCGATATATTCAGGAAACTTTAAAGAGCGGAATCGGTCATCTTCAGGTTCCAAAACCATTTCGCTCCGAAGAAAGTCTTCAGTTGGATTCCGGCACGCAAAGAAATCTGGAACTTTTGGAGTCAGCTTCTGATGGGGTAAACACCTCAGTGCTTCGGGCGATTGACCAGACTCACACTGCGATGGGTGCAAGGGAGCTACGGGCATGGCTTATGCGCCCTTTGCGAAAAAGAAAAGCCGTGGAGGATCGACATCAATCTGTGGCTGGCTTTTTAGAGGATGTGGGGGTCTTGGATGAGTTTCGGGAGGGTCTTAAAAGAGTTCGCGATTTGCCTAGGATTGTGGGGCGACTATCAGGAGGGGCGGGAAATGCGCGCGACCTCCGCGCTCTTCAAACCACACTGGAGGTTTTGCCTGAACTACAACGCAGAGGCTCAGAGATACCTGGTGACTTAAATCAGTCCTTAAGTCGTACGATCGATCTAGAGCAGGAGCTGGTAGCCGAGCTAGCTCGGGGCGTCGCGGATGAACCTCCTGGCACGTCGAGGGAGGAGGGAATGATTCGGGATGGCTATGACTCCGCGCTAGACGAGTATCGTGCAGCGATGAGAGAGGGGCGGAAGTGGATCGCGGAGTTGCAGGCTAAAGAGATTGAGAGGACGGGGATTAAGAGTCTTAAAATACGGTTCAATAATATATCGGGTTATGGAATTGAGGTAACCAAAACAAATTTAGATCAAGTTCCTCCAGAGTATGAAAGGAAGCAGACCTTGGCAGCGGCTGAGCGGTTTGTGACACCCGAACTGAAGGCAATGGAATCCAAGATTTTAGGAGCGGAAGAAAAGTCGATTCTTCGCGAGGGTCAACTGTTCGTGCAGCTACGGGATCGTGTTTTGTCCCGATGCGCTTCTTTGCAAGGTACTGCTTCTGCCGTGGGCATGCTGGATGTCTTGGCGGGTTTTGCGGCTACTGCCAGGCGCTGGGGATATGTACGCCCTACAATGAGAGACGATGGTTTATTAAGGGTTCGCGGAGGGCGTCACCCTGTCGTTGAGCAAATTCTGGCTGGCGGTGCAGAACCGTTTGTTCCCAACGATGTAAGTATCGGGGGGGAAGAAGGTAGTTTCATGGTTCTTACAGGTCCGAACATGGCAGGAAAAAGCACTTATCTTCGGCAGGTTGCCCTTCTTTGCCTTCTGGCGCAGGTAGGTTCTTTTGTTCCTGCTGAAAGTGCTGAGCTGCCACTTCTGGATAGAATTTTCACAAGGATTGGCGCAGGGGATGATCTGGCCCGCGGGCAGAGTACCTTCTTGGTCGAGATGAATGAGACAGCCTTAATTTTGCATCACGCCACAAAGGATAGTCTTGTGATTCTGGATGAAATTGGGAGAGGAACGAGTACTCTGGATGGGCTTAGCATTGCTTGGGCTGTAGCAGAATATTTGCATGATGAGGTGAAAGCTAAGACCCTTTTTGCCACTCACTACCATGAGCTCGCCGAGTTGGCACTGACCCGAAGTGGAGTAATGAACTTTCGTGTGGATGTAAGAGAGGAGAAGGATCGAATCGTTTTTCTTAGGCGAATTGTAAAAGGCGGTGCTGATCGTAGTTATGGAATCCAAGTGGCTCGGCTTGCGGGTTTACCCCCAGGTGTTCTGCAAAGGGCGAAAGAGATACTGCAGGGGCTGGAAGAGCAAGAGACCGACGCTTCAGGGAAGCCTGCGCGGATCAAGCCAAAGGGTGGCTCTTCAAAATCAAAACCTCATAAGGATCAGATGGATCTTTTTGCTTCTCGCCAAAAGTCATTTTAGGGTTACGCGAGACGACTCGTACGCTAGGTTCTATTTGTGAAGCAACTAAAGAAGGTCCTTATCCTTTCTGCGAGTGCTGGAACGGGGCATGTGAGGGCTGCCGCAGCTTTAGAAACTGTTTGTAGAAATACTCCTGGGATTGGAGAAGTTGTAAATGTGGATGCGCTCTCATTCACGAATAAGCTGTTTCGAGATTTTTACTCCAAACTGTATTTAGCGCTAGCCCAGGATGCACCCACACTTCTTGGGTGGTGGTATGACACAAGTGATGAACCATGGAAGACGGACAAGATGCGTCTTTTGCTGGATCGACTGAATACCCGGCCTCTCGTTCGGCTGATTTCAAAACTCCAACCCGACATCACGGTTTGCACTCATTTTATGCCTGCTGAAATTATATCCCACTTAATCACCAAAAAGGTGATTCAGGCCAAGCTATCGATAGTGGTGACGGATTATGATTTTCACGCGATGTGGCTTTCGCGTGCTTTTCATCGCTACTTTGTGGCCTTAGACGAGACCAAGGCGTATTTGACGTTACTTGGATTTCCTGCGGAGCGGGTGACGGTGAGCGGAATCCCGGTGGATCCGAGCTTTGGGCGTCAAAAGGATCGTCCTTCGATACGAAAAAAGCTAGGCCTTCACACGGATCGTCCTGTGGTGGTGGTTTCCGCAGGCGCTTTAGGGGTAAATCCAGCTGAGCAGGTGGTCAAATCCTTACGGCAAGTTAGCCAAAAAATCCAAGTAGTTGTGATTTGCGGGAAAAATCCGGAAGCCAAGGAGCGGGTAGAGCAAGAGGTTGCTCGTGGTCCTGCCACTGGGGTGGAATTTCTTGTGAAAGAATATGTTGAGGACATGCCTGAATGGATGGGGGCGGCTGATCTTCTCATCAGCAAGCCTGGGGGAATGACCTCGGCAGAGGCGATGGCGTCTCAGCTCCCTATGGCGATTTACGATCCAATTCCTGGGCAGGAGGAGAGAAACAGTGACCAGCTTCTTGAGAAGGGGGTGGCCATTAAGTGCAATGAAATTACGACTTTAGGTTACAAAGTGGGCCGTTTATTGGCGGATCCAGATCGGATGCAGAGCATGCGTGAAGCGGCACGCCAAATGGGACGTCCTAAAGCGGCCGAGGTAGTCGTAAAGACTCTTCTTGCCGAATCAGATAGTGAGCCTGTGGAGGTGAACAGTGATCAGCAAGAAGTGATGGCGGATCAGGCTCGAAAGCGATGAACAAGGGCTGGAGAAATCAGAAGTTTCTTTGGGGAGTATCCTCATGCCCTTACCAGCACGAAGGGGGATACAACGGAGAGGGGCAACCGAAAAATAATTGGGCAGTCTGGGAAAACTCAGGAAAGGTGGCGCGCTCAGGTCGATCGGTCGATTTCTGGAACCGGTATGAGGAGGATTTTGATCGTGCAGAGATGATGGGGTTAACGGGCTATCGGCTGGGCGTGGATTGGACGCGAATCCAGCCTTCTGCACCGCCATCGGATTTTCAGGAAGCTGCCATTGACCGATATGTGGATATGATCGCCGCTCTTCGAGCCCGAAATCTAGAGCCCCTGATTACCCTTTGCCATTTTACAACGCCTCAGTGGCTGGGTCCGGATCCTTGGTTGGATGAGCGGACACCTCATCTTTTTTGTCAGTTTGAGCGAAAGCTGTGGGAGGTTCTAAACCGAAAACTTGTGAACCGCGGAATTGCTCCTCCGACATGGTTTATCACCCTCAATGAGCCCAATATGTTGGCAGCCTGCACCTATAATGTTGGGGCATTCCCAGCTGGGAAGCGTGCTTGGTGGGCGGCTGCATTGTGTGCTTTGCAGACGATGCTGGAGGCTCATGTACGGGTTCGAAGGGAGATTCACGCGCTGTATGCGGAACACCCCGATTGGGGGAGCCCCAAGCTGAGTTTTAACAACTTTGCGAGTGATTTGTACTGGATGGATAAGATGCTCCTCGATGTTTTAGAGGGAGCGAGGCAGACGGAGGGAGGGGAACCGATTCTTGCATTTCTTACCGACCGATATCGCGAATTCACTCGTGCCTACAGGGCTATGGATTTTCCTCATCATGGCCTTTTTTCTGAGGCGATCGGAGAGTTGTTGAAGCAGATCCAGCATGGGCTAAGTCGAAAGTTTCTTCACGAAAGTACCTTTTCAAGGCTCGTGCCGTTGGTGCGGGAGCGTAGGGAGGAGTCGGTTGTGGATTTCATTTCTTTCGACTACTACGATCCATTCGTTGGTAATGCCGTACGGCTTCCCACTTTTTCCGATCTCAATCTGGGTCGAGTCGGCTTACGGGAGTGGTTGACCCAGAGCCTGACTACGAAGTGGTGGGATTGGAAAGCTCTCCCTAGAGGGTTGCGATTTTTTGTGGAGCGCTATGCAACCGAGTATCCAGATCTCCCCATTCTTATTGCAGAGAATGGCATGGCGGAACGGCGCTGCAAACGTTCCGACTCCTGTGTATTACGCGGTGATCAGCAAAGCCGCAGTTATTTCATCCGCCAGCATGTTGGAGAGGTTCATAAGCTAAGAGCGGAAGGGTTGCCTCTGATTGGATATTTTCACTGGTCACTTACGGACAACTACGAGTGGGGGACCTTTGATCCAAGATTTGGTTTATTTGGGATCGATTTTGAATCGAAAGACTTGGCGAGGAAAGCCCGAGATGAGGGCGGAGATGTTCCTTGGGAAACGTACGCAGAAATGGTTGCGCAAGGCAAAGCGAAGGAACGCTAAAGAGGAACGGGTGCCACGGGTTGGCCGTCGGCCGAGGGGGGCGGAATTCGATATGTGATCCGGCCCTTGCTGAGGTCGTAGGGAGACATTTCCATCTTCACTTTATTGCCAATGTTTAGGCGGATGTAATTCTTACGCATTTTTCCTGAGATATGAGCTAGAACCGTGTGGCCATTGACTAGTTCAACGCGAAAGAGGGTGCCTTTGAGCACCGACTTCACCACTCCTTCTACTTCAACAACTTCACCTGCCATAACCTGTAACCCTAGGCGGAAGAGAAGGGGATTGAAATCTTTTTTCCGAGCGAACTAAACCCTTTCGTGAATTCCGCACTCCCGTTTCCATCCGAAGTGGCGGAGTTGAGTTGGGTCATCAACCTCGTCCAATCGCTTTGTCGTGACGCGATCCCCAATAGAAACATACCCCTTCGACCAGAGGGGGTGGTAGGGAAGAGAGTGTTGGCGAAGGTATTCCCCCACTTGGCGGTCAGTCCAATCGAGAATTGGAAGTAGCTTGATCCTGGATTGGTTTTGAGAAACAACAGAAAGCTCTTTTCTTGAATCGGCTGAGGTTCGGCGTAATCCTGCAACCCAGAGGTGGGGATCGATCTGGTTCATGGCTCGCCGCAAGGGTTCGACACGTACAATTTCATGAAACTTTTCCAAACCTTTGGGGCCCATTTCCCATAGTTTTCCATGTTTCTGCTCAATCTCCTCAGGAGTCAGAAGAGGTCGGACTGTCTGGAGATTTAAACTAAGTTTCCTGGTTAATTCTCGGGCAAACTCAAGTGTTTCGGGGAAATGGTAGCCAGTATCGATAAAAAGCAGGGGGAGGTCATTTTTCATCTGTGTAGCCAGATGAAGAAACGCTGCAGATTGGGCCCCAAAAGAGGTCGTGAGGAGTATTTTCCCGGGATAGTTGAGAGTCGCCCACTCCATTCGCTCAGGAGCAGAGACTCTTTCTAGATCAGGCAGGCCATCCTTCATGACAGTTTTTGGTCGCTTAAACCAATGATCATGCTTGCAATATAACCTTAAACCATACAAAGTCTATCGTTTATGTCGTATTTGCAAAACCTTGAAGATCAGGCTGTTTATATCTTTCGCGAGGCTTTCGCGAATTTTAAAAATATGGCTATGCCTTGGTCGATGGGCAAGGATTCGAATACGCTGATCTGGTTGGCTAAGAAGGCTTTTGCGGGAAAGATCCCTTTCCAGCTGGTTCATATCGATACGACATATGAGTTTCCAGAAATGTTGGCTTTCCGAGAATGGGCAAAAAAACATTACGAGATTGATTTGATCGTGATTGTAAATGAGGAGGCTCGCAAAAGGGGGATCGGTTATGAGACTCACGATCCTGTGACAGTTACCCATGAATTAAAGTCAGCTGCGCTCC
>Ga0214921_10000625_pt1 | contig 64174 bp, 61 predicted proteins | sample LL1505_MetaG_FD_177992 | JGI IMG/M metagenome (GOLD analysis project Ga0214921, IMG submission 177992) | Freshwater microbial communities from Lake Lanier, Atlanta, Georgia, United States - LL-1505 | ecosystem: Environmental > Aquatic > Freshwater > Lake | place: USA: Georgia | collected...
AACAATCTCAAATACTTCCTCTTTGGCTTCATCGCAACCCGCAACGTCCGCAAAGGTCACTGAATTGCTGTTCTCATCGATGAGACGTGCCTTGGATTTGCCAAAGGAGAACGCACCACCCTTACCGCCACCTTGCATCTGGCGCATCATGAAGAACCAAAAGCCGATGATTAATAAAGTGGGTCCTAAGTAATACAGTGCAGAGACCAACAGGTTCGGTTCATCTTCGGTCTTACCGGTAACCTGAACTCCGTATTTCATGAGATCGCCTACCATCCAGATATCGCCTGGGGAGATGATCGAGTATTTATTGCCATCGACTGGGGTAATCTGCAAGGTACGGCCTTGCACATCGACGCGCTTAATCTTGCCAGCCTTGGCGTCATCCATAAATTGGGAATACGTGACCTGATCTTGCGTGCGAGGTTTATCAAACTGCTTAAACACAGTGAATAGAACCAGGCCAACGATGAGCCATACACCCACTTTTTGGAACATATTGTTATTCAAAATATACCTTTGCCGGATCAATCCGGGAGTTATCGGGGCTAAGAACCAAACCTCACCCTATGTATTTGATTCTACTCCCGTTGAAATTCAAGGGTTGGAGGTCTAATTTATCCTAAAAAAGCTGGGTTTTCTATGTTTTAGGGCCAATCTGTGCGATTTGACCTACTTTAAATAGCGCCCTAGCAGAAAGGTTTCAGAGGATTTATCCCGAGAGGCCTTGGGTTTACGGGGAGAAACGGTCTTAAATACCCCCTTGAAGGCCTCAACTATTTGGCTGTAGCCACTGCCATGAAAGCACTTAATCAACAACGCTCCATCGGGTTTGAGATGCTCTTTGGCAAACTCCAAGGCAAGCTCAGCAAGATTAGCCATCCGTGCCGCATCAGCAACACCCACTCCAGAGAGATTGGGCGCCATATCAGACAGCACCAAATCCACCTTGCCGTTTGCTTCTGGTGGCAATGCCGCTTCGAGTGCTTGCAAGCCCTCCTCCTCCCGAAAGTCGCCCAAAATGAAGGTGACATCGGCTACGGGTTCCATCGGCAAGAGATCAATGGCGATGATGCAACCATCGGGCTTACCAGCGGTCTCGGGTGTGGGGTTTTTGCGAAGCTGCACTAAACGATTACGAATGTATTGACTCCAGCTACCTGGGGTGCTGCCTAAATCGACCACGGTCATGCCCGCCCGAATCAAATGATCCTGCTCATCGATCTCGGCGAGTTTGTAGGCCGCACGCGCACGATAGCCCTCTTTCTGCGCGAGCTTAACGTACGGATCATTGACATGATCGTGCAACCAATTTTTATTGAACTTGTTCTTTGCCACAAACAGCATTGTCCTTGTTTTCGATCACAACCCAGAAATCCTCTATGATGCAGGCATGACTGCTCTCTCACTAACTCCAGCGCAACGTAAGGCCCAACGCGCTAAAGCCCATGCCCTTAATCCCGTTGTCATGATCGGTAACGAAGGTCTCACCGCAGCAGTTCGTAAAGAAATTGATCGCGCCCTATCGAGCCATGGTCTCATTAAGATCCGCGTACTCGGTGATGATCGCGATGCCCGCATTGCGATGTACGAATCCATTTGCGATGACCTGAGCGCTGCCCCAATTCAGCACATTGGCAAACTCCTCGTGGTGTGGCGACCGATGGAATCAAAACCTGAGAAATCTGTTCCCTCCAAGAAGGTGGCGCGCGCCTATCAAACTGCACGCACTAATCAACGCAGCAATGGTTCGCGAGTTGGCTTTAAAAAAGCAGCCGTGGCCAGCAGCAGCAAACCAAAGCGCCGCAAGACTCGCTTAGCGAGCCCCAAAAAAGCGGCTTTGGGTTAATCGCCAAACCAAATAAAGACCCAAGAGACTTTGCACTAAGAAAACACTGCTTGAGATACCGTGCAAGGTAGCAAACAAACTCGCAGAAGCGGAATACATCACTGGCATGCCTTGCAACAAGGCATCCTCGCGTAAGTTCTCCATCCAGGGCATCAGTACGAAGCTACCAAGCGCCGCACACACAAGCATCGCAAGTAGAATCCAACGAATCGCACGATAGGCTTGTAATCCACGACTTACCAAGAGGTTTGCTAAGACCAGCAGCGCCACACAGAGCACCAGACTTACATACGCTTCCACCTGAAAGATCGCGCCAGCCACCATACCGGCCACTTGACGATCGGTGAGGGTCGCAAACAAAGTAGGTGCAACCAAATAGCCGACGGTAATTAGACTACCAACCCAAAGGCTACTAACAAAGAGGAACAGGCGTTGCGCAATTTGGTGCGAAGTGGAATCGTGTTGCATCGTGCAAACTAAGTGACTAAGGTTGCCAGTTTAGCCAAGACATCATCAATCACAGCCGCCGACACGGTCTCAACGCGTTTTGCTTTGCGCGCCCCAAGGTCTAGGGTGCGAGGTTGATCGCAGCGAGCAATCCCTGTGGTTTTAGTTCCAACCAGCTCGACTGCAAACCCTGCAACCCGGGCAAACTGACCGCCAGTTGAAATCGGCACAACAATTGGGGTCTTGGTTAGTTGATTAAACGGTGCTGGTGACACGACCAATACAGGTCGATACCCTTTTTGCTCATGACCAGCCGTTGGATCAAGAGATACCAAATAAATATCACCTCGCTTCATTACAGAATCTCATTACCTACAGGGGAGCTATCCAGCCACTGCCGATCCTCGCTTGGCATTTTTGCTTTTGGATCGCACTGCGCTAATAAATCAGCGAGTGCATATTGAGGCTTAGTAACAGGTCGTACGACCAATTGCCCTTCCACCAGAGCGACATCAACGGTCGATCCGCAAGCGATCTGAAGTTCTTTAAGGAAAACCGGGGACACTGCCAGCATCACTGAACCTCCAACCCTTCTTAAATTAGTATGCATACGCCCTCCGAATAAGTTATACCAAAGTATAACAAATTCTGGGGGAGATTATATTTTTATATAACTAGATATAGCGAACCGAGAGGATCTCGACTTCTCGGGCGCCCGCAGGGGCTTGAACGGTGACCACATCGCCCTCTTCTTTACCAATTAAGGCGCGGGCAATGGGGGAGCTGATCGAGATCTTATTGGCAGCAATGTCGGCCTCATCATCACCCACAATTTGATAGCTCATTTTTTTGCCGTCATCAAGGTCTTCGAGTTCAACGGTGGCCCCAAAAACGACACGACCTTCTGCCTCAAGTAATGCAGGGTCAATAATTTGTGCGGCAGATAATTTGGTCTCGAGCTCTTTAATGCGACCTTCAATAAACGCCTGCTTCTCTTTGGCGGCATCGTACTCTGCGTTCTCCGAGAGATCGCCCTGGGCGCGCGCTTCAGCAATCGCATTGATTACTGCTGGGCGTTCCACATGCTTTAAGCGCGTGAGCTCTTCTTTCAAGAGCTCAGCACCATGCTTGGTAATCGGAATCGTGTTTGTACTCATACTGCTCAACCTTAAAATCGATCAGGCTCGATTTTAGACTAGCTAAGCGAAATATGTAAATTCTGTAAGGAATAAACCTCGAGCAAGTCCTTCGCACGCATCCCTTCCATCACCGCGCGAGCTGCACTAATCGTGGTGTAGTAGGTCACACCGTTAGCCTGTGCGGTGGTTCGAATCGAGCGAGAGTCCGCAATCGCATTACGGGTTTCATCAACGGTTGTAAAGACCAAGGTGATCTCACCGTTTTTAATCATATCGACAATATGCGGACGGCCCTCTTTGACTTTGTTCACCACCGATACCGGAATATTCGCTGCAGCAATGGCCGCAGCAGTGCCTTTGGTAGCAACCATCGGAAAGCCCATCTCGTGCAAGAGCTTGGCCACCACAACGGCGAGCGGCTTATCACTATCTTTCACTGTTAGCACCACATTACCGCTCTTGGGTAATTTAATCCCCGCTGCTAATTGCGATTTGAATAAGGCTTCACCAAAGGTTTTGCCGACTCCCATCACTTCACCGGTGGAGCGCATCTCCGGACCTAAGATTGGATCAATGCCTGGGAACTTATTAAATGGGAACACCGCCTCTTTAACCGAGTAGTACGGAGGAATCACCTCCTCCATAATGCCCTGCTGATCAAGACTTTGACCGACCATGCAGCGCGCGGCAATCTTCGCTAACTGTAAGCCAGTTGCTTTTGATACATAGGGCACGGTGCGTGATGCACGAGGATTGACCTCGAGAACAAAGATGGTGTCTTTACCGTCGTTTTGCTGAATGGCAAATTGCACGTTCATTAGACCAACCACATTCAGACCCTTCGCCATCGCAGCGGTTTGACGCTTGAGCTCGGCAACGGTCTCTTTCAATAAGGAGTATGGCGGTAATGAGCACGCAGAGTCGCCTGAATGCACACCTGCTTGTTCAATATGTTCCATCACGCCACCAATAAACACGCGCTTTCCATCAGAAATGCAATCTACATCGCACTCAATCGCATCGTTTAAGAAGCGATCTAACAGAACGGGTGAGTCATTGGAAACCTTCACAGCCTCGCGCATATAACGCTCGAGGTCACGGCCATCGTGCACGATCTCCATCGCCCGACCACCTAATACATAGGAAGGACGAACCACTAAGGGATAGCCAATTTCTTGCGCAAGCTTAAGAGCTTCATCCTCAGCACGCGCGGTGCGATTGGGCGGTTGACGCAATTGAAGGTCATGCAAGAGCTTTTGGAAGCGCTCCCGATCCTCAGCAGCATCAATCATGTCGGGCGAGGTGCCAATAATCGGTACGCCATTGGCCTCAAGATCCAAAGCAAGCTTCAGTGGGGTCTGGCCGCCGTATTGCACAATCACGCCCTTGGGTTTCTCCTTAGCCACAATCTCGAGCACATCCTCTAAGGTGAGGGGCTCAAAATACAAGCGATCGGATGTGTCGTAGTCGGTCGATACGGTTTCTGGATTGCAGTTCACCATGATGGTCTCGTACCCATCGTCGCGCATCGCAAGCGCTGCATGCACGCAGCAGTAATCGAACTCAATGCCCTGGCCAATCCGGTTGGGCCCACCACCGAGCACCATAATCTTCTCGCGCTGCGTGGGCTGTGACTCGCACTCACCATGCTCGGCTTCGTAAGTGGAGTACATGTAAGCCGTATTGGTTGCAAACTCGGCTGCGCAGGTATCGACTCGCTTATACACGGGGAATACGCCATGACGATGCCGAGTTTGACGCACCGCCGTCGCATCGGTCTTTAATAATTTTGCTAAGCGTCGATCAGCAAATCCTTTTTGCTTTAAGAACCGGATCTCTGCCGCACTGAGGCTTGTCAAGGAATGCTCTTTCACCGCATTCTCAATTTCCACCAGTTCTTCAATTTGCTCCAAGAACCATGGATCAATTTTGGTCTCTTCGTAAACCTCATCAATTCCCATGCCCATACGGAAGGCATCAGCCACATACCAAATGCGATCGGGGCCAGGCTCACCGATCTCGGCAATGATGTCTTCGAGGTCGGTCGATTTCTCATCGAGACCATCGACGCCCACCTCAAGACCGCGCAAAGCTTTTTGGAATGACTCTTGGAAGGTCCGGCCAATCGCCATGACCTCACCAACCGATTTCATTTGGGTGGTTAAGCGTGGATCGGCTTCACGGAACTTCTCAAAGGCAAAGCGTGGGACCTTAGTCACCACATAATCGATACTGGGCTCAAACGATGCCGGCGTAGCACCACCCGTAATATCGTTTTGCAACTCATCTAAGGTATAGCCCACGGCTAATTTGGCAGCGACCTTGGCAATTGGAAAGCCTGTGGCCTTCGATGCAAGCGCGGATGAACGCGACACCCTTGGGTTCATCTCAATCACGATCATGCGCCCATCAACCGGATTAATCGAGAACTGCACGTTCGATCCACCGGTATCCACCCCAATCTCGCGCAAGACTGCGATTGAGGCATTACGCATGATTTGATACTCTTTATCGGTCAGCGTTTGTGCGGGCGCCACCGTGATCGAATCCCCGGTGTGCACACCCATCGGGTCTAAGTTCTCAATCGAGCAAACAATGATGCAGTTATCGGCACGATCACGCACCACTTCCATCTCAAACTCTTTCCAGCCCAAGAGGGACTCTTCAATCAAAAGCTCTCGAGTTGGCGACAGATCCAGACCGCGTTTGCAAATCTCTTCAAACTCTTCACGGTTGTACGCAATGCCACCGCCCGATCCACCCATCGTGAAGGAAGGTCTAATCACTACCGGGAATCCTGAGCTACCCGTTTCTGCCTGAATGCGTTGCTGCACGGCGATCGCCTCGTCCATCGAGTGCGCAATCCCCGACTTCGCCGATCCCAAACCAATTTTGGTCATCGCATCTTTGAACTTCTGACGATCCTCCGCTTTATCAATCGCTTCGGGAGAGGCGCCGATGAGTTCACAGTTGTATTTTTTAAGAACGCCATGGCGATGTAAATCGAGAGCGCAGTTCAATGCGGTCTGGCCGCCCATGGTGGGCAAAATGGCATCGGGCTTCTCGGTGGCAATAATGCGCTCAACGACTTCCCAGGTAATCGGCTCGATGTAGGTCACATCGGCCATCTCCGGATCGGTCATGATGGTCGCTGGATTACTGTTTACCAGAATGACACGGTAGCCCTCTTCGCGCAAGGCTTTACAGGCTTGTGCACCCGAGTAATCAAACTCGCAAGCTTGGCCAATCACAATCGGACCAGCGCCAATAATCAAAATGCTCTGAATGTCAGTGCGCTTTGGCATCAACGCACTCCTTGACCAGCAGCATTCATGAAGTGCATGAAGCGATCAAATAAATAGGCAATGTCATGAGGACCTGGCGAGGCTTCTGGATGTCCCTGAAAACAAAACGCTGGTTTGTCTTTCCAAGCTAAGCCTTGCAAGGATCCATCAAACAAGGAGATGTGTGTGACCCGTAAATCAGCCGGCAAGGTCTTTGCGTCGACTGCAAAGCCATGGTTTTGTGACGTGATCGCGACACGACCGCTATCTAAGTCTTTCACGGGATGATTGGCGCCGTGGTGCCCAAACTTCATCTTCAAGGTCTTCGCACCAGCAGCTAAGCCCATGATCTGATGACCTAAACAAATACCAAAGGTTGGGATGTTTTTGCTAATGATGGTTTGCGCAGCACTGATCGCGTAATCACACGGCTCGGGGTCACCAGGACCATTGGATAAAAATACGCCATCGGGTTTTAAAGCTAAGACTTCAGCCACGGGGGTTTTGGCAGGCACGACCGTGAGTGCACATCCACGCTCAGCCAACATGCGCAGAATATTACGCTTGACACCAAAGTCATAAGCGACAACTCGCTTACTTGGGTTCTTCATCACTCTAAATGCTGGTTTGCCATGCTCACCATGCAACTGCCACTCCCCTTCTTGCCACTCATAGGGTTTTGGGGTGGTAACCACTTGCGCAAGATCAAGGCCTGCCATTCCTGAGAATGCTTTGGCTAAAGTTAGAGCGCGCTGCGCGAGGGCATCCACATCATCACCGATCTTGCCAGCCACGATTGCGCCCGATTGCGCTCCTCGATCACGCAACAGACGGGTTAGCTTACGGGTATCAATGCCAGCAATACCAGGAACTTTGGCAGCACGTAAATAATGATCAAGACTATCTTCAGCTCGGAAATTTGAAACACGTGCCGATAGGTCTTTAATGATGAGGCCCGCTGCATAGATTTTTGCTGACTCCGCATCTTGGGCATTGACACCTACATTACCGATGTGCGGATAGGTTAAGGTCACTAACTGACGCGCATAACTCGGATCGGTGATGATTTCTTGATAACCGGTTAGCGCAGTATTAAATACCACCTCACCACTCGTTTCGCCAGGGGCGCCAATACTTTGACCAGAAAAAATGGAGCCATCAGCAAGTGCTAAAACAGCGGGGGGAAAGGAAGGAAGCAAGGGCGACAAACAATCTCCAATACCCTGTTGCCGTCCAACACTTTTTGCCCCAAAAGACAAACCCGAGGCGAAATTGCGGGGAGGTAAGTGTCTTTAAGCGCTAGGGCAAATTATTAGTTACTGATAGTCGTAATGATACCAGTTCTCTGCCCCTCACCCTGCCTTCACGCAAAACCGTTTACTTTGCCCGGCTACTTTCCAATCACCTGTTTGATCTGCGCTAGAACCGATTGATCTTCCATCGTGCTGATATCACCAGGATCACGTCCTTCCGCAACTGCTTGCAATGCGCGTCGCACAATTTTGCCCGAACGCGTCTTTGGTAATGCACTCACCAAATACACACGCGCGGGTCTTGCAACCGCACCCAATTGCGAATCAACGGTCTTCATGACCTCCGCTTCCATATTAGTGGTTTTGCTTGGATCTTTTGCAATCACAAAACCAATGGCTACTTGCCCCTTAAGTTGATCTTCCACGCCAACGACTGCGACTTCAGCCACATTCGAATGACTTGAAATACTCTCTTCAATCTCACGAGTACCCAATCGGTGTCCAGCAACGTTAATCACATCATCCGTTCGACCCAAGATAAAGAAGTAACCATCCTTGTCTTTAATTGCCCAATCAAAGGTGGAATACACCATCTTGCCAGGCACGGTCTCCCAGTAGGTTTTGATAAAGCGCTGATCATCACCCCATACAGTTTGCATGCATCCGGGTGGTAATGGTCCCTCGATGGCAACCACACCCTTTTGATCTGGACCCAACTCGGCACCCGTTGCTTCATCGAGGAGCTTCATGTTGTAACCATAGACCGGCACGCCTGGTGAGCCAAATTTATGCGGCATCACCTCCACACCGCGTTGAATGGCTAAGATTGGCCAACCGGTCTCGGTCTGCCAATAGTTATCTACAACGGGTTTCTTCAATGCATCATGAATCCATGAAGCCGTTGGCTCATCAAGTGGTTCGCCAGCCAAGAACAGGGTTCGTAGAGTCGATAGGTTGTATTTGCTCAGAAACGCTGGGTCTTGTTTCTTAAGAACCCGGACCGCCGTAGGGGCTGAGAACATCACCGATACCTTGTACTTCTCAACCAAGCTCCACCAAATACCCGCATCGGGTCGCAGCGGCGTGCCCTCGTACATGATGGTCGCCATGCCATTAATGAGTGGCCCATAAATAATGTAGCTATGCCCTACCACCCAGCCAATATCCGAGGTGGTAAACATGGTCTCTCCCGGATTACCGCCAAAGATGAGGCGCATCGAGCTTGCCAGTGCCACCGCATAACCTCCCGTATCGCGTTGCACACCTTTTGGTTTACCAGTGGTACCCGAGGTATACAAAATATAGGATGGATGCGTTGCATCAACCCACTCGACAGGGACCTTGGTATTGAGATGTTTCTCACGCTCAGTGGCGTAATCCAAATCGCGATTGGCCACAGTGGTGAACTCAGAGAGGCCTCGGTTCACAATCAACACTTTTTCGGGTTTGGCAGTTGATAGCGTGATCGCTTCATCGAGGAGCGGCTTATAAGGGACTGCCTTACCACCGCGCATACCAGCTTCTGCAGTAATGATCATCTTCGGCTTCGCATCATCAATGCGTGAGGCCAAACTATGCGATGCAAATCCACCAAATACTACTGAATGAATGGCACCGATGCGGGTGCATGCGAGCATCGCAAAACAGGCTTGCGCAATCATCGGCATGTAAATCAGAACACGATCCCCTTTTTTTACGCCGTTGGCTTGCAAGATCGCAGCCATCCGATTGACTTCATCATGCAACTCAAGAAATGTATAGGCATGCTCTTGATTGGTTTCAGTGGAGACCGCAACCAATGCGATTTGCGATGCACGATCCTTTAAATGCCGATCAACTGCGTTATGGCAAAGATTGGTTTGTCCACCAACAAACCACTTGGCAAAAGGTGGTTTAGAGTAATCGAGGACTTGTGAAAACGGCTGATGCCAATCAACTAATTTAGCCTGCTCGGACCAAAATGCTTTTGGATCCCGAATCGAGTTCTCATGAAATGATTTGTAGCCAATACTCATCCTGCATTCCCTTCACAACAAAATAATCAATGGCTTCGAATTAAGGAGCCGTTTTTACACTGGCGTTCACTCCAGAGCCAGAATTACTTCCTGTTTTCGCTGATTTTGTGGTGTTTGTCGATGGGGATTTTTGCTGAGTGCTGGCAGTCTTGGAATTGGTGGCCTTCTTCGGGGTGGTTTTAGCATTGGCGCTCGCCTGAGATGGCTTACTGGCCTTCGGTTTGGCGGGAGCTGTTCGATCAAGCTTTAACTGACCATGGTCAGCTAGATATTGCGGAATATCCGACTCTTTTCCTGGGGGTTTCGGGATTAAAACGGTTGATCCTGCCCGAATCCGCATACCACGAGGAATATTATTCACGTCGCGAATGGTCTCAGGATTTAAAGCCAGTCGGGTTGCCAATTGTTCAGGGGTCTCGCTTTTGGTGACCTTCAATGCAGTCCACGATGACAAGGGCTTCGCATAGCTTGCTAAGTTCATCTGAAAAAGTTCAGCACGTGCAAATGGCAAAAGCATTTGCTGATCGGCAGCCGCCAAGATCACAGGTTTATTAAATGCGGGGTTGAGATTACGAAAGTCCTCTAGGGACATCTCGGCCAATTGGGCAGCAACATCCACATCAATATCACGAGTCACATCAATCGCCACAAAATACGGATGGTTCTCAAGCTCGGGCAATACGATGTTGTACGCCCCCGGATTTTGCACAATATTTTTGTATGCCATTAACTTCGGCACATACTCACGGGTCTCGCGAGGCATGGTGAGGCTTTCGTAATCAGTGGGCTTGCGCAGCGCTTGATTGCGTTTAATCGCCCGAGCAACATTCCCCTCGCCCCAGTTGTATGCAGCCAGCGCCAATTGCCAATCCCCAAATTGTTTATAGAGTCGCTGTAGATAATCCAGTGCTGCATTCGTTGATTGCAATACATCGCGGCGCTCATCCCGAAATACATTCTGCGTTAACTTAAAGTCTTGACCGGTTCTCGGCATGAACTGCCAAATTCCCATCGCCTTGGCTGTTGACTTAGCCTCTGGATTGAAAGCGCTCTCAACAAACGGCAAGAGAGCGATCTCAGTGGGCATGTTGCGACGGTTGACCTCTTCAACAATATAAAAGAGGTAGCGTGAAGAACGCGCCATTGAGCGATTCACATAGTCTGGACGATTGACAAGCCATTGGGTTTGTTTCTCAACCAAAGGGCTATCGAGCTCAGGCAACTGAAAGCCCTGACGAATCTGGACCCACAGGTCATTTGAGGGTGCCATGAGATTGCTTACCGATTGTTTACTGAGGTCTACGCGAGGGGCTTTAGCAGCACGTGGATCACGCCGAGTATCAGCACTCGAGGAGGACCACTCGGGTGAGGTACTAGCACAACCACTCAAGACCAGAATGGCTGCACTTCCGATGAGAAGAAGCAAACGACGCATCATCTTAGAACCGATCCTTCCATGCCCGCACGACTGCCAAAACCTCAGCGGGGCTTTTAAGATCTTGCCCAATTTGAGCGCGTGCGGCGGAAATCACCGGAGTTTGATCACATCGCATAAATGGATTGACCCGCTTCTCATGCGCAATCGTGGTGGGGAGCGTGGGTTGATTGCGTTTGCGCATGGCATCGGCCGCTTGGGACCACTCAATTAAAGCTGAATTATCTGGCTCGACCGCAAGTGCGAAACGAATATTCGATAAGGTGTACTCGTGGGTGCAGTACACCAAGGTATCGGGAGGCAAGGCCAAGAATTTTGCCAACGAACTCGACATCTGGGTAGGCGTTCCTTCAAAGAGGCGTCCACATCCTGAGGCAAAGAGCGTATCGCCACAAAATAACTTTGGGGTTTGTCCAGCGTTCGCTTCGCTACGCGCTACATAGGCAATATGGCCTAAGGTATGGCCTGGAACCTCAAGAACCTGGAGCTGGATCTTCGGCGCATCAAATGCCACGGCATCCCCCTCAAAGAGCGCGTGACTGCGTAAGGCAATATCCTCGCCAGCAGGGCCATATACCGGTACCAAGAATCCATGTTGAGTTGCCCACGCGAGGATCTCTGGTAATCCGCCGATATGGTCAGCATGGTAATGAGTGATTAGAATTCCGGTAAGGCGCAGATTCTGTTGAGTAAGGTAGTCAATTGCCGGCTTTGCTTCACCAGGGTCAACCAAAATAGCCGACTGTTGATCGTGAATGCACCAAATGTAGTTGTCGGTAAACGCAGGTATGGGCCACACTTGCAATAAGGAATTTGAAACCATGGCAACACCTTAGGACACAAGATAATCTGTCTATGATACCAACGACCCCACCGAACGTGCAGACCGATACTCCGCCTGAGAGTTCGTGGGAGACGTGGCTGCAATCGCCTCCGGGACAATACATTCTCCAATCGGAGCAAGAGCTCTTCAATCAAGCGGTTGTCGATGTATTTGGCTATTACGCCTTGCAAATTGGGTTACCGCAAATCAATACCCTCGCAGAAAATCGGATTTCTTTGAAACTGATGCTACTTCCCCATAGGATTGCGAAAGCCGATGGCGATCTGCCCTATCAACCGATTGAAGGGATTCCGGAAGAATTACCATTTGCCGATCAATCCATTGATTTAGTGGTTCTGCCCCATGTCTTGGAATTTGCCCAAGACCCGCACCAGATTCTGCGCGAGGTCGATCGCGTCTTAATGCCCGAGGGCCGTGTTGTGATCTCGGGCTTTAATCCAGCGAGCCTTTGGGGCTTGCGGCAATATGCCGGTCGCTTGATTGGTAAAAATTATTTGCCGCGTGAGGGTCAGTTCCTAAGTTTGTTGCGTGTAAAGGATTGGTTGAAGTTGCTCGACTACTCCCTCGACCGTGGTCACTTTGCGTGCTATCGCCTACCGTTGCGCAAAGAGAAAAATATGACCCGCATGGCATTCCTCGAAAAAATGGGGAATCGCTGGTGGCCGATCTTTGGCTCCGTATTTTTAATCTCTGCCATTAAGCGCCATCCGGGTACGCGTTTAGTGGGGCGAGTTCCCAAACAAGCTTTGGCGCTTCCACAACTCAACCCGGCTGCTCAGCAAACTTCCCACAAAGTTACCGAGGAGGTATAAAGAGCGTATGAGTAAACCCCACATCACGATCTATACCGATGGTGCCTGCAAAGGCAATCCTGGTCCAGGTGGCTGGGGGGTGGTATTGCGATCTGGTGAACACGAAAAACACTTGCATGGCGGCGCACCCGATACCACCAACAATCGGATGGAAATCAGTGCGGTAATCCATGCCCTCAAGGCGCTCAAGCAGCCGAGCGTCGTCGATCTCTATACCGACTCCCAATACGTCCAAAAAGGGGTCAGCGAGTGGCTCTCTGGCTGGAAAGCGCGTGGCTGGAAGACTGCTGATAAATCCCCGGTCAAGAATGTCGATCTTTGGCAAGAGCTCGATGCCCTATTACCCCAGCATGAGATTGCGTGGCATTGGGTCCGCGGCCACAATGGCCACCCCGGAAATGAACTAGCAGATCAGCTCGCCAATCAAGGTGTGGAGGCCTTTTTATCCAATAACTGATGGGCGCCCCACTTGGGCATATGAGAGAATGCTTTAACTCGATCAATCGCAAAGCAATTTAGACTAGTGCCGTGACCAAACCTCCATCCTTTATTGCCCGCATCAAGCAGACCATTACGGCGTGGGGTCGCCAATTGGTCAACCGGCTCCAAAAAATCGATCTCAAGCAATTTGTGGCGTTTCTAATTAAGCGCAAATGGTGGGTTGTTGCAATTGTGGTCTTAATTTATGCAGGCAATAAAGCTTACGATCATTTTTTCCCACCCGAAAGTAAACGTGGTGGAATCCAAACAGTTACCACTGCCCTTCTCGAGAAACAAGACATCCCCATCATTATTGAATCGACCGGCACGATTGTGGCTAATAACATCGTGGATGTCCGACCTCAGGTCACCAATGTGGTCAAAGAGATTTATATTAAAGAAGGTCAAGAGGTGAAGAAGGGGCAACTGCTCTTCACCTTAGACGATCGCAATGACCGCGCCAATTACGATAAAGCCAAAGCGGTAGCCGACGATGCACAACGACAGTTGCAACGTGCTAAAGAATTAGTGGCTCAAAACTTTATTTCTAAAGCGGGCTTAGATACGGCTGAAGCCAATGCTAAATCCGCTGCAGCGTCTGCGCGCGCGGCCGAGGTGCAACTCTCCTTTGATTACATTCGCGCACCGATTGATGGGCGTGCGGGCATCATTAATGTATTCCCTGGCTCCTTGGTAGCCCCCGGTAATGTGGTCACCACCACCTCAAGCTCGACTGCAACAACCGCATTGGGTGCGATGGTCACCATTACGCAATTAGATCCGATCAATGTGCAATTTATTGTGGGTGAAGACAGCATCCCACTATTAATGCAAAGCGATCCCAATAGTCTAAAAGTAGCCGTCAGTGTTGGCGATCAGCAAACCCAAACCTTCGAAGGCAAGGTCTTGGTGATTGATAACCAGGTGGATCCAGCGATTGGGGCGGTTCGTGTCAAGGCACAGATTGCCAATGACAAGCGCCTCTTATTACCAGGGCAGTTTGCCCGGGTTAAGCTCGAAGCCAACACCTTAAAGGATGCCATTCTGGTTCCGTCCCAAGCGGTGGTGATTAATCCCCGCGGTCGATTTATTTATGTGGTGGGTGCAGAGGATAAGGTGAGCCTCAAACCCATCAAGGTCAGCTATGAGTATCAGGGCAAGGCTGCGATCACCGGCGTTGAGGTTGGTGAACGCGTGGTGATTGAGGGTAAACAAAATCTACGCCCTGGCACCAAAATACGAGAGAGTAAGTCTGCTGCTGCTCAGAAGCCTGCTGAAGCCCCCAAGCCTGAATCCAAACCCGCTGATAAAAAATGACGCTCTCTGAGCTTTGTATCCGACGGCCTGTCATGACCGTTTTGCTCTCGGTGGTGACGGTCTTTGCCGGCGCTATCGCATACACCCGCATTCCCGTTGCAGCATTACCCAGCTTTAATACACCGGTAATTTCCGTATCGGCATCCTTACCAGGAGCCTCTCCCGAAAATATGGCGTCCTCGGTTGCTCTACCGCTTGAGAAAGAGTTCTCCACCATTGATGGTATTACGGTGATCAGCTCAACCAATTTTTTGGGTACAACCAATATCACCCTCGAATTTAATAACGATCGCGATATTGATAAAGCCGCGGTCGATGTTCAGGCTGCACTATTGCGCGCTCAACGTCGTCTGCCAATCGAGATGACCGTACCGCCCTCCTATCGCAAGGTCAATCCTGCCGATGCACCGGTTCTTATCATCGGTATGACCTCGCCATCGATGGATTTATCCGAGCTCAATGATTACGCTGAAAACTTAATCTCTCCAACACTCTCCACGATTGATGGAGTGGCTCAAATTATTGTGTATGGCATTAAACGTTATGCCATCCGCGTGCAAGCCAGACCAGACTCTTTGGCTACACATAACCTCACGATGGAAGATCTCTCGATCGCCATCAATAAAGCGAACTCCAATACCCCCGTGGGTGTTTTAGAGGGCCCACGGCAACTACTTACCATCTATGCCAATAAACAATTAGTGAGTGCTGCGGATTTTGCCAACCTCGTGGTTGCTCAAAAGAATGGTTTACCCATCTATCTGCGCGATGTGGCCGAGGTGGTTGAGAGTTATGAGAACGTTCGCACTCTATCTACGACTAATGGTGAGCGTTCGATTGCACTTGCGATTCAGCGCCAGCCCAATGCCAATACGGTCAAAGTAGTGGATGCCGTCAAGGCGATGATTCCGGAATTTGAGAAGCAATTACCCGCCTCGATTAAGCTCACACTGATCAATGATCGCTCCTTATCCATTCGTGAGGCGATTCATGATGTCAATTTGACGTTAGGACTTACCGTTGCCTTAGTGGTCTTAGTGATCTTTCTGTTTCTGAAGCATATTTCTGCAACGGTAATCCCCTCGCTGAGTTTGCCAATTTCTCTGATTGGCGCCTTCTTCTTGCTCTATTTCATGGGCTACAGCTTAGATAACGTATCGCTCTTGGGGATTACCTTGGCGGTGGGCTTGGTGGTTGATGATTCTATTGTGGTCTTAGAGAACATCGTACGCTATGTCGATCAGGGCATGAGTCCGTTAAAAGCCGCCCTCAAAGGCAGTCGCGAGGTTGGGTTCACCATTCTCTCCATTTCACTTTCCTTGGTAGCTGTTTTTATTCCCATCTTCTTCATGGAAGGTCCAATCGGTCTTTTATTCCGTGAGTTTGCGGTGGTGGTCTCCTTGGCGATCGTAGTGTCGGCGGTGGTCTCACTCACCTTGGTGCCTATGCTCTGCAGTCGCTACCTTCCCAAACCTGGACAGCATGCTCGCGAGTTTGCAATCAATCGTCACTTTGATCGTTGGTTTGAGTGGACGCAAAAGACCTATGTGCATTATTTGGATATTGCCTTACAAAAGCGTAAACAAGTCTTGTGGCTAGCAGTGGCTACCTTCGTGATCACAATTGCCATGTTTGTCTATACGCCAAAGGGATTCTTTCCCGAGGAAGATATTGGCCAGATCACTGCAACGACCGAGGCGGATCAAGATATTTCTTTCAAGGCCATGCTGGAGTTACAAGACCGTGCTGCACAGATCGTGGCAAACGATCCGAATGTCGCAAATTTTGTTTCCATATTAGGTGGTGGGCTTAGTGCAGGTAGTAATACGGGTCGCTTTTTTATTGTTCTCAAGCCACGCGATGAACGCGAATCCATGACCAAAGTTCTTGAGGGTCTGCGTGCGAAGTTCAGGGATGTTCCAGGTTTGCAAGTGTTTATGCGCCCCATCCAAAATTTACAACTCGGTGGACGATCCAGTAAAAGCCGCTATCAATTTACTCTGCAAAGCGTTGGTTTTGAGGGGGTGAATGAGTGGTCAGAGAAATTGCTCGAGAAATTACGAGTTGATCCAATCTTTAGGGACGTCACCTCTGACTCGCAAATGAAAGGTCTAAACGTACAAATTGATATTAATCGTGATAAAGCGGCACAAGCAGGGGTTACGATCGCGGATATTCGTCAAGCTTTGTATAACGCCTTTGGGCAGCGCCAGGTCTCCACCATTTATACAAGCGTCAATACCTATTACGTTATTTTAGAGACAGCAGAGGATCAACGCCAGTTTGAGACCGATCTCAACAAAGTGTTCTTGCGGGGCCGCGCGACCAATCAATTAATTCCGTTATCAAGTCTCGCAAGTTTCAAACGCACCATTGGTCCGACTGCGGTTAACCATCAGGGCCAAATCCCAGCCGTGACTCTGTCATTTAACTTGGCGCCTGATGTGGCTTTAGGTGAAGCGACTGACAAGATTGAAAAGTATGTAAAAGAAATTAACTTACCGCCCTCCATCATTACTAGCTACGGAGGCGACGCCAAAGTCTTTAAAGGCAATCAAACTGGGCAATTTGTCCTGATTATTGCTGCGCTAGCAGTAATTTATATTCTGCTTGGGGTGCTCTATGAGAGCTACATTCACCCCATTACCATTTTGGCTGGCTTACCGTCCGCGGCCATTGGTGCTCTGCTCTCTTTATGGATGTTTGGGATGGAACTCACCATCATTGCCACGATTGGTATTTTGATGCTGATTGGCATTGTCAAGAAAAATGCCATCTTGATGATTGACTTCGCCCTTGACGCGCAACGTAAACAAAAAATGAGCCCAACGGAGGCTATTCGGACCGCATGCATCTTGCGCTTTCGCCCCATCATGATGACCACCCTCGCTGCAATTATGGGCGCCTTGCCAATTGCGCTCGGCCTTGGTGCTGGCGCTGAACTACGCCAACCCCTTGGTATTAGCGTCGTCGGTGGTTTGATCTTGTCACAATTTGTGACCTTATTCATCACCCCTGTCATATATCTGTATCTCGATCGCTATGCTGGGCGCGGACCCCTTGAGATACCCCCAGAAGATCTCCAAGATACCTAAGCGTTTTACAATTAGGTATGCGTCAAATCATCTTAGATACCGAAACCACTGGACTAAATCCAGCCACCGGTGATCGCATCATCGAGATTGGCTGTATTGAGCTCATCAATCGCCGCCAAACCGGTAAGACCCTCCATCACTACATTAATCCCGAACGCGATATTGCCGAGGGTGCATTTGCAGTGCATGGTCTATCGCGAGAGTTTTTATCCGATAAACCCGTCTTCGGAGTGATTGTTGATGAGCTCACTGAGTTCATTGCTGGGGCTGAGGTGATTATTCATAATGCGCCCTTTGATTTATCGTTTCTCAACAATGAGTACGCCTTACTCAAGCGCCCTAATTTCTCAGAGCTTGCCGCAAAAATTACCGATACCCTAGTGGATGCGCGCCGTATGTTTCCAGGTAAACGCAATTCGCTTGATGCCTTATGTGAACGTTTTGCAGTCAGCAACGAACACCGCACCCTCCACGGCGCCTTACTTGATGCTCAGCTCTTAGCAGAGGTGTACTTAGCTATGACCCGAGGTCAGGATGACCTCACCATCGATTTAATTGATTACAGCACAACTGGCAAAGATGGCCTAGCAAAAGCGCCGCTGCCAACTGACTTGATCTACTTCAAAGCAAGTGAGCTCGATTGCGCCGAGCATGAAAAGGTTTTACAGGCGATTGAGAAAGCCAGTAAAAAGACCCCAATTTGGGGTCTCTAATCTTATCTAGATCGCAGCTGCGATTGCCTTACCTAAATCCTGAGTACTCGCTTTGCCACCAATGTCTGGTGTGAGGGGAGCATGCGCAGGACCAGCGGATAGCACAGACTCAATGGCTTCAAACACGCGTGCACCGGCTTCTGGATAACCTAAGTGATCGAGCATGAGTGCACCACTCCAGATTTGACCGATTGGATTAGCAATGTTCTTACCATAAATATCTGGGGCTGAACCATGCACAGGCTCAAAGAGCGACGGGAACTTCCCTTCCGGATTAATACTGGCTGACGGTGCGACAGCAATCGTGCCGGTGCATGCGGGACCCAAATCAGACAGAATGTCACCAAACAAATTGGATGCCACCACCACGTCGAAGCGATCGGGGTTCATCACAAACTGAGCGGTCAAGATATCGATATGGTATTTATCTGTCCTGACATCGGCATAGCTCTTCGCCATTGCCTCGACCCGCTCATCCCAATACGGCATCGTGATCGCAATGCCATTGGATTTGGTTGCGGAAGTTAGATGCTTCTTAGGACGACTCTGCGCCAGCTCATAGGCAAATTTCAGAATGCGATCGACGCCATGGCGTGAGAAGACTGATTCCTGAACCACAATCTCGCGATCGGTATCAGCAAACATCTTGCCACCAACGGCTGAGTACTCCCCTTCCGTGTTCTCACGCACCACAAAGAAATCGATATCCCCAGGTTTACGGTTCGCTAGTGGGCACGGTACACCTGGCAATAAACGGACTGGGCGCAGATTGACGTACTGATCAAAGCCACGACGGAACTGAATCAAGCTGCCCCACAACGATAAATGATCAGGCAAGATGTTGGGCATTCCAACAGCCCCAAAGAAGATGCCGTCGTACTTCATGAGGGTATCAAACCAGTTATCCGGCATCATCTTGCCATGCTGTTGGTAGTAATCGCAGCTAGCGAAATCAAAATGATCAAACTGAAATTGAATACCAAACTTTTTGGCAGCCGCTTCTAAAGCACGTACGCCCTCCGGCATCACCTCTTTACCGATTCCGTCACCTGGAATCACAGCAATTTTAGGATTGGTTATTTTCTTTCTTGTGTTCATGAATCATGTCTCATTGATTAAAAAATCGATTTTACTAGCTGATGGCTCGGCGGATTTCACGCTCTGCCTGGCGCTCCTTTTCTTTGGCTTCCTCGTCGGTATCGGCCGCCGGAATTGATAATGCGAGCTCTTCCATGCGCAGGTTATCTTTGGGGCAAATGGGTGCGCCATAACTTGCCCAGCGCTTTAAGAGCGTCACCTCATAGCCGCATTGTGGGCACTTGGCCTTATTGCGACTGAGATTACTGGCTCGCGGTGGAGGAAACACAATCGCTTGATGAGGATAAGGGCCTAACTTTTGACCAATGGTCATGAGGCGCACTTGCAAGGCCTCCGATGCATGCGCCATGCGTGCAGGCCCTTCAAGACCAACCGCTTGGCAAATTCCCTTGAAATCCTCACCATGACCACTATGACAATCATCGACCGCATGACATAGCTCATGCAAGAGCGTATCGAGGAGCGTAACGGGATCATCTAACTTCGGAGAGATAAAGATCTCATTAACACCACCACCCGAGCGCTCCCGCGGCCAGCATTGGCCTAAGGTTGTTCGTGGGCTACTCGATGCCGGAAAACCACACGAGACCCTGACCGGCGGAATGACATAACCCGCCTTTGCAAAAATAGGCTCCAAATGGCGAACACCATCTTGTAGCCAAGCTTCGCGAGTGGTGTGAGAGGAATTACTTTGACTCATACAAAAAGTGGGGGATGAAATGTAAATGGAGTATTCTAAAAGGATCAGACAACAAAACCACGAGCATAAACGCATTTGAGTCTAAGCGATGACCTCCTTAAAAAACCTAGCCAATCTGAGCGCAACACAAGCCGCAAAAGCACTCGCCCAACGCGAAATCAAGGCTGAGGATTTACTCAATGATTGCTTAAATCAAATTGGGATACGTGAGCCTGAAGTGCATGCCTGGGTAAGTTTTGCCAAGATACATGCGCAAACCCAAGCCCGTGAACTCGATCGTGGACCGATTCAGGGGATATTGCACGGCTTACCGATTGGCGTGAAGGATCTTTTTGATACGCACGACCTGCCCACCAATTACGGCTCCCCCATCTATGGCAATAATCATCCGATCTGCGATGCGGTTTCGGTATCTCTCATGCGCGAGGCAGGCGCCATCATATTGGGCAAAACAGTCACCACTGAATTTGCAAGCTTCACTCCGGGACCCACGCGTAATCCCCGCAATCTGGATCACACGCCCGGTGGCTCCTCGAGCGGCTCTGCTGCGGCGGTTGCTGATTACATGGTTCCTTTAGCAACAGGAAGTCAGACTGCCGCCTCAATTCTTCGACCGGCGAGTTATTGCGGCGTGGTTGGTTATAAACCCAGTTACGGAAAGATCAGTATTGGTGGAGTTAAAAGCCTCTCGGTAACGCTAGATACCCTAGGTGTTTTTGGTCGCACCGTATCGGATGTGGCTTTAGGCGTTGCCGCAATGTCGGCTGATCATGATCTGATGAACATTGCTCCTTTAGAGTCAAAGATCCGTATTGGGATTTGCAAGACCGATGATTTTGCTCATGCTCAGGCTGAAACTGCTGCCGCCCTCTCACTCGCCGGCTTTGCGGCAAAAGCATTTGCAAACGGTGGTGTTGGTGAAATTGCCCTGCCGATGGATTGCGCTAAGCTAAGTGAAACCCAAACCACCATCATGCTCTTTGAGATGGCCAAAAGTTTTACCTTTGAAAAGCTCAATCACTTTGATCAAATTAGCCCAACCCTCAAAGCGATTATTGAGCGTGGTGATGCGATTACGTATGACCACTATCATGCTGCACTCCTCAAGGCCAAACTAGCCCGCGTTGCCATCAAGGAACTCTTTGCAGATCAGGTCGATATTTTGATAGCGCCAAGCGCAACCGGTGAGGCTCCAAAAACCTTAGAGCAAACCGGCGACCCCATTTTTAGTCGCGGCTGGACCTTGCTGGGTTTACCCTGCATCAATTTGACTGTTACTACCGGGCCCAATGGTCTGCCAGTTGGGGTCACGCTCGTTGCGGGACCCGGACAAGATCGCTTGTTACTGAGTGCTGCAAGCGCTCTCGCCCAACAACTCTCCGATCCGGTTTCAATTAATCAATTTTAATGTTTGCTGCTTTAATCGCTTTTTGAGTTAACGCAATTTCTCTTTTTAGCAAGGCATCGGTTGCCTGCGGATTTAGATAACGTAGCTCAATTCCTGCGGCATCTGCCCGCTGTTTAGCTTCTGGTTGTTCTAAGGCTTTTTTTACATCCTGCGTTAATTTGTTCACAATCGGCGCTGGAGTTCCTCCGGGAGCATATAGCGCAACCCATGACTCCAGCTCAAATCCTGGCAAACCCGCCTCAGCAACCGTTGGCACATTGGGCATCATTGGATGTCGAGCTTTACCAGTCACTGCTAGCGCCTTCAATCTACCGCCTTGAATGTGGCCCATGACCGAGGGCGGGGTTGTAATAAAGACCTGCACTTGTCCAGCCAATACATCCTGAATTGCTTGCCCAGACCCCTTATAGGGAACGTGAGTTAATTTGATGTCGGTCGCTTGCTCAAAAATCTCGGTTCCAATGTGCGAGACCGAGCCATTTCCTTGAGAGGCGTAGTTCAACTTCCCTGGGTTTGCTTTGGCATACGCAATAAATTCTTTTAGGTTGTTCACAGGAACCGAGGGATGAATCGCAATGACGTTCATGGCGACCGTTAATAAAGCAATTGGCGTAAAGTCTTTAAAGGGATCCCAATTTAACTTATCCATGAGAAGAGGATTGGCTGCGTGGTACCCGGAGTAAGAGGCTAGCAAGGTGTAGCCGTCCGCTTTGCTGCGGGCAACGTATTGATAGGCAATATTGCCACTCGCTCCCTGACGATTATCAATCACAATCGATTGGCCAATCACACGTGCTAATGGCTCGCTCAATAAACGTGCTGATGCATCAACTAAACCACCCGGAGGGACTGGGACGACGATCGTGATCGGTCGATCCGGAAAATTTTGAGCAATCGCTTTAGGACCAATAAAACCCAGAACAATACCGAATGTGGTAACGACGAGCGTCTTAAGAACTCTTTTTGTGGTCATCGTAGTCTCCTCTTGTAGTTATGCTGATTTCATTCTAACGCTGCCCCATCTTTGCTTCCACGAAGACGCTTTGCGCTTCCCTTGGTAAGCAGCGCCAGTATTGCGGACTGGCACTCACTTGCCCTCCTAAGGCTGCTGCTGCCTCCCACGCCCAACGGGGCTTGTATAAGAATGCACGCGCCAGTGCAATCAAATCAGCCTCTTGGTTTTCGAGGATGGCCTCTGCTTGCTTTGGATCAGTGATAAGACCAACGGTCATGGTTGGCATCCCAGTTGCTGCTTTAATCGCTTTCGCAAATGGTACTTGGTAGTTTGGTCCTAACTTGATTTGCTGCTTTGGAGAGATTCCTCCCGAAGATACATGGATGTAATCGCATCCCAATGCTTGGAGTTGTTTGGTCAGTTCAATCGATTGATCAAGCGACCAGCCGTCGTCAATCCAATCACTGGCCGAGAGGCGCACTCCCAACACGCCCTGCCACTCAGCACGGACTGCCGCAAATAATTCCAAGACAAAACGCATCCGGTTCTCAAGTGATCCACCGTATTGGTCTTGGCGCTGATTGGCAATCGGCGATAGAAATTGATGAAGTAGATATCCGTGAGCAGCATGAAGTTCGATCCCATCGATACCAATTTCTTTTGAACGCTTGGCTGCAATGACAAAGTCATCGATGATCTTGTGTATCTCCTCCACCTTCAATGCATGCGGTGGTCGCTCACCCTCCAATTGCGGAATATCGGAAGGCCCTTGTGTTTCCCAGCCACCTTGAGTCATTGGTAATAACTGACCGCCTTGCCATGGGGCTGCACTCGATGCTTTACGACCAGCATGCGCCAGTTGGATGAACACTGGGGTCTTGGGTGCCAATTGTTTGGCTCGCTCTAAGGTGGTATGCAATGCATTTTGGGTCGCTTGATCCCATAGCCCCAAGCAATATGGAGTGATTCTGCCCTCGGGGCTTACTGCGGTGGCCTCGATGATAAAAAGTCCGGCGCCACTATTGAGCAAATTACCCCAATGCATCAAATGCCAGTCGGTCGCCTGACCATGATTTGCAGAGTATTGGCACATCGGCGCCACCACCACCCGATTAGCTAATGTGAGAGATCCTTTGGGGGCTGAAAGTGGGTAGGAAGAAAAGAGGAGGGTCATGGGCGGTGTGTTGGATTAGGGTGAGGGAGTGACCCGCTTACGGGTTTATCTGAAACGATTAAAATGATACCAATAGCTTTGATAACCAATGCGTTGGTAAGCCACTGAATTGCCAGCCGCCTATTTTCACGAGACACCCAGACCATGAATGCTCCTCAAGCCTTTGAAATTAAAGAAGATATTGCTCATTACATCGGCGGCCAAATTGTCCTGCCCCAAAGCAGTCGCTTTGCCGATGTCTACAACCCTGCCAAAGGGAGCATCTCGCGCCGCGTGGCGCTAGCTAGCAAGGCTGATGTCAATCAGGCAGTGGCAACTGCACACGCTGCGTTCCCAGCCTGGGCAAATACCTCCCCACTGCGTCGTGCTCGCATTCTATTCAAATACTTAGAGCTCTTAAATCGTCACCGCGATGAACTGGCCGCTATCATCACCGCTGAGCACGGCAAGGTATTTACCGACGCACAAGGCGAGGTCACTCGTGGAATTGAGATTCTGGAATTTGCTACTGCCATTCCTGAGCTACTCAAAGGCGATTACACCGAACAGGTCTCAACCGACATTGACAACTGGGTGATGCGCCAACCTCTCGGTGTAGTTGCTGGCATTACGCCCTTTAATTTTCCGGTCATGGTGCCGATGTGGATGTTCCCCGTCGCAATTGCTTGCGGTAACACCTTCATCCTCAAGCCCAGCCCAACCGATCCATCAGCTTCCTTACTATTAGCACGCCTCCTAAAAGAAGCGGGTCTTCCTGATGGTGTATTTAATGTGGTGCAAGGCGATAAAGAGGCGGTTGATGCACTCCTAGAAAATCCCGAGGTCCGCGCAGTGAGTTTTGTGGGCTCGACACCAATCGCCAATTACATTTACGAACGTGGTGCCCATTATGGCAAACGCGTTCAAGCCCTAGGTGGTGCCAAAAATCATATGGTAGTGATGCCCGATGCCGATATTGATAAGGCGGTGGATGCTTTAGTTGGCGCCGCATACGGATCCGCAGGCGAGCGTTGTATGGCCATCTCGGTTGCCGTGCTCGTTGGCGATGCTGCTGAGAAAGTGATGCCTAAACTCATTGAACGCACCAAGACCCTTAAAGTCAAAAATGGCCTTGAGCTTGATGCTGAAATGGGTCCGATTGTGACCAAGGCGGCGCTCGAGCGCATTACTGGCTATATCGATCAAGGTGTGAGTGGTGGTGCCAAGTTATTAGTCGATGGCCGTGGGCTCAAGGTTCCAGGTTTTGAGAATGGGTTCTGGCTCGGGGGCACCCTCTTTGATCAGGTTACCCCAGAGATGACCATCTATAAAGAAGAAATCTTTGGTCCTGTTCTGTCATGCGTACGCGTAGCCAACTTCAGTGAAGCACTCGATCTAGTTAATGCGCATGAGTATGGCAATGGCGTAGCCTGCTTTACTAGTGATGGCAATATCGCCCGAGAATTTGCACGGCGTGTTCAGGTTGGCATGGTGGGTATTAATGTGCCCATTCCAGTGCCAATGGCTTGGCATGGTTTTGGCGGTTGGAAGCGTTCTCTATTCGGCGACACCCATGCGTACGGCAAAGAAGGTGTGCGTTTTTATACCAAGCAAAAGAGTGTCATGCAACGCTGGCCGGAGAGTATCTCCAAAGGGGCAGAGTTTGTCATGCCCACCTCCAAATAAAGCGAGTCGTTTACTTTTTACGTGAGATGAACATTACTGGAACCTTGAGGTTCCAGTAAATCGCGGCTGACCGAAAGGCAAAGATCAGCACGATGCATGCAATCGATCCGACGATCGCATGCTCTGGAAAGTAGTTGAGAAGTAAGACATAGAGCATGCAACCGAGTGATACCGGAATTGCATAGAGCTCATAGGACATCAATAAGGTTTTACGTCCTGCCAACACATCCCGAATCAATCCCCCACCAATTGCGGTGACCACACCCAAGATGATGGCTGCGGCCGAGCCGCCAAAGTCGTAATGCCAGGCTTTATCGGCGCCCTGAATCCCAAATAGAGCTGCGCCTAAGCCGTCGATGTAAAGAATGGCTTTGTATAACTGAGGCTGGGATAAGGTGGATTCGGCATAGAACGTAATGATGCTAGCGATTGCTGCCACCAGAATATAAATGGGCGCATCGGCCCAAAACACGGGCACCCCTAAAATCACATCCCGAATCGTACCGCCACCGATCGCCGTGATGATACCGAGAACTAGAACACCAAAGAGATCAACGCCTCGATCGGAGATCGCAAGAACCCCAGTAATCGCAAACGCTGCAGAAGCAATAATGCCAACCCAAAAACTCAGCTCTTCCATGGAGCCCTTTACAAAACAATCGTCAAGAAGCTGACATTATTGCAAAGTATTTTTGAGAACCGGCATTTCTGGAAGTGCAAGGACATCAATCCCCTCTTCGCGTAATGCCATCACCTCATCAGCACTGGTCTGCCCCCGAATACTGCGCTCGGGCGACTCTTTGTAATGAATCTTTCGGGCCTCCTCGGCAAATGAAGCACCAACATCCTCTGATTTACCTACCAAGTCCCGCATGGCTTTCATGAACGTTGCTTGAATTTGGCGCTCGAGCTGACCATGATCCGCATTGGATAAGGCAATGCTTTGACTTGGTTCAACAGACACTGGCTCATCACCGCTTACTTTGCCACCAATATGAGGGGCGGATGGTAGGCGGCTGACATGGGCGCTATCGCAGACCGGGCAGCATAAAGTACCACCAGCTTGTTGCGACAAAAAGTCATTCTCAGAGGCAAACCACCCCTCAAAATGATGTTCGAGATCGCACGCTAGGTTATAGACTTTCATGGAAAGCAGATGGGGATGAAGGTTGGATATTCAATAGCAACATGACATATTTGTCGATATTGCCATTTTAAGCCCTTAACGCAGTCGCCGTTGCCGATCCAGCCAGTACAGCGAAATGATGGTCTTGACATCCGTAATCGTGCCGTTTTCAACCCACTCGATCAGTTCCTCAAGGGGCGCAGCAAAGACATCCAAGAACTCCTCCGCATCAAGTCGTGCCGGGCCCGCAGTTAAGCCTTCTGCCAGATAAATATCGATAAATTCGGTGGAGTAGGAAATCACCGGATGAATCCGCCGAATCTTGCTCCATCGTTTTGCGACATAGCCAGTTTCCTCTTGCAACTCCCGTTGTGCACAGAGTAAGGGGTCCTCCCCCACGTTAAGCTTCCCCGCCGGAATCTCAATTACAGCTTGTTCGATGGGATAGCGGTATTGACGCTCCACTAAAATGCGCCCGTCCTCCAGAATCGGCAAAATGGCGACTGCGCCCGGATGCTCAAGATACTCACGCAGTGCTTGTTGCCCATCGGGCAACAATACGGTGTCACGCTTCATCTTTAAAAAGATGCCAGAGTAGACATCCTCACCCGATACACGCTTCTCAACTAGATGATCATCGGTATGCGCGAGGTCCTGAAACGATTTCTCGCTCATACCCAAACCTTTATGAACCGATGAGGGTATTGCGCATGATATTGAGGCACAAGGCCATGAGGCCCGCTGGGAATATACCCAAGAGTAGAACCATTAAACCGTTCAAACCCAACACCCCTTTTGTAATTCCTGAGCCAGTTACTGAATGCTCATGGCTTGGCTCATCAAAGTACATCACCTTCACTACGCGCAAGTAGTAGAAAGCGCCAATTAGCGATGCAATCACTGCAATGACCGCCAAGGCAATGTAATCGGCATCAACCAAAGCTTCCAAAACAGAGAGCTTTGCAGCAAAGCCTAAGGTCGGAGGTACCCCAGCCAAGGAGAACATCATGATGAGACCAATAAAGGCATACCATGGGTGCTTACGATTTAAACCTTTTAAACCTTCTAGGGTATCGCAATCGTAGCCCTTGCGTGATAAGACCATCAACAAACCGAAGGTACCCAAGGTAGTGATCACGTAGGCAATGACATAGAACATCGAGGCACTAAAGGCATGATCATCAAAAATCGAGAGCATGCCAAGCAGCACAAAGCCCATCTGCGCAATGGCTGAGTACGCCAACATCCGCTTAATATTCGTTTGGGCGATCGCCGTAATATTGCCAATCACTAAGGACAGAACCGCAAGAATCATCAACATTGGCTGCCAATCGGAAATTAAAGGCAATAAAGTATTAATTAGTAGGCGGAATAACAGAGCAAAGGCAGCAAGTTTTGGAGCCGCTGCAATCAACAAGGTGACCGCGGTCGGAGCGCCTTGGTAGACATCAGGTACCCACATATGAAATGGCACCACGCCAAACTTAAAGGCAACACCAGCCACAATAAAGACGAGACCAAAGGCCATAATGAGGTGATTAATCCGGGGATCGAGGAGTGAACGCAAGATCTCCAAGAGATCCAATGATCCGGTCACGCCATAGATCATCGACATGCCATAGAGTAAGAATCCAGATGCCAAGGCACCCAATACAAAGTACTTAATCGCGGCTTCCGAGGATAAACCACTAGAGTGACGCATCGCCACTAAACCATAGGTTGAAAGAGCCATCAACTCGAGACCCAAATACAAGGTAATGAGGTTCGATGCGGAGATCAAAACCAATTGGCCTAATAAAGCAAATAAGGTGAGGACCAAGAAATCAGGTCGGAAGAGCCCTCGATCAATTAAATACTGCTTGGAGTAAATCAGGCTAATTAGAAGCGCAAAGCAGCACCCTGACTTCAAAAGATTAGCAATCGGATCGGACTGAAACAGGCCAGCCATCGCAAAGTAAGGTAAATCAACGGTTCTGCTCAAAAATGCAATGCCCAAACCAATTAAAAGCAGGCAGGAACAGAAATACACAAAGGATGCAGCGCGTGGCGCATGAAATACATCACTCACTTCATGACTGCTCTTTTCTTTAATGAAGGCGCTGGTCAATAACAAATCGCTGGCAACAAAAGCCAGGATCAGTTCAGGTGTAATGGCAATCAGGTCAAAAGTATCCATGCAATAACCTTACTCAGAGTTTGCTAATCGCGACATGTTCGAGCAACTGCATCACAGCAGGATGAATAATGTCGGTAAAAGGTTTGGGATACACGCCCATGCCAATTACGCAGAGCGACAGAATAATAAACATAAAAAACTCGCGGCCGTTGAGGTCTTCAAGCTTAGCAACCTCTGGATTAGTGATTGCGCCAAAGATGACGCGCTTGACCATCCATAAGGAATACGCAGCGCCGAGGATTAAGGCGGTTGCCGATAACAGACCAATCATGAAGTCGTAATCAACAGCCGCCAAGATCACCATAAACTCACCGACAAAGCCTGAGGTCGCTGGTAAACCACAATTGGCCATTGCCATTAACACCATGAATGCCGAGAACTTTGGCATGCGATGCACCACACCACCGTAATCGGCGATCTTACGGGTGTGCATACGGTCGTATAAAACGCCAATGGCCAAGAACATCGCACCCGATACAAATCCGTGCGAGATCATTTGAATAATGCCGCCCTCAATACCGAGGGGACTAAAAATAAAGAAGCCAAGGGTAACAAAACCCATATGCGCAATCGACGAGTACGCCACCAACTTTTTCATATCCTGCTGAACCAGTGCCACCAAACCAACGTAGATCACCGCTACTAGCGATAAGAAAATAATGATTGGTCCTAAAAGGATGCTGGCATCCGGAGCAATTGGCAAGGAGAAGCGCAAGAATCCATAGGCGCCAAGCTTTAACATAATGGCTGCCAGCACCACTGAGCCACCGGTCGGCGCCTCAACGTGAACATCGGGCAACCAAGTATGCAGAGGCCACATCGGCACCTTCACGGCAAAGGCCATGAAGAAGGCAATAAAAATCAGAACCTGTTCCACAATATCCAACTTCGCCCGATGCCAGGTGAGTAAGTCAAAGGTATTGGTCAGGTTATAGAGATACAAAATGGCAACTAGCGCCAGGAGCGATCCCAACAAGGTGTAGAGGAAGAACTTAAATGCCGCATAGATGCGATTTTGTCCACCCCATACCCCGATGATGATGTACATTGGGATTAGGGTCGCCTCAAAGAAGATGTAAAACAGCAAACCATCAAGCGCCGAGAACACGCCAATCATAAGGCCCGACAAAATCATGAAGGCTGCATAGTATTGCGAGGCTTTTTCAGTAATGACCTCCCAAGCAGCAATCACCACAAAGATATTGATAAACGCGGTCAACACCACAAACCATACCGAGATACCATCAACACCAAGGTAATAGTTAATGTCGTAGCGTGGAATCCAACTGTGCTTCTCCACAAACTGCATCCCGGCGTTGGCTACATCAAAATTAGCGATCAAGGGCAAGGTGGCAATAAAGCCCAAAATGGCACCAACCAATGCCAAATACTTCACGCCAGTGGACGGACGCTCAGAGCCATAGATCAAAATCAGCAGGCCAAAAACAATCGGAATCCAAATCGCGTAAGAAAGAATCATGACCAGGTGTACTTAGTAAGCAATATAAATATGGGTATACAAAATCCAGGCCATTAAGCCAATTAGGCCGACGATCATGGCAAAGGCATAGTGATAGAGGTAGCCTGACTGCAAATGACGAATCACCCCAGAGAACTTACCAACCAAGTGGGCACTACCATTGACCATCAAGCCATCAATGACCCGTTGATCGCCTTGCTTCCATAAACCACCACCAAGGAGTAGCGCGCCTTTGGCAAAAATCCACTGGTTTAGATCATCAAGGTAGTACTTGTTATCTAAGAGTGTCTTAATTGGCGCAAAGATATTGGCAATTCTCTCGGGCAAGGATGTAGCCCATAGATAACAAATGGCAGCAACGAGTAGTCCAAGAGCTAGCAAAATAAACACAGGGGTCGTAAAACCATGCAAGGCCATGGCAACTGGCCCATGGAAGTGGGATGCCAAAGTCGCCATTGCAGGATGCTTAGTATCGTCCACAAAAATAGCGTCCCCAAAGAAACTGCCAAAGAGCATCGGGTCAATGGTGTAGTAACCAATAATCACTGAGGGGATTGCTAAGGCAATTAAAGGCAAGGTGATGACCCAGGGTGACTCGTGAGGCTTCTCGCCTGGTGCAAGACCATGATGATGCTCATCCTGCGCATCATGCGAATGGTGATGGCCATGATCATGACCAAAGCGCTCTTTGCCATGGAAGACATAAAAATAGAGGCGGAATGAATACAACGCGGTCACAAAGACGCTCGCCATCACCGCAAAGTATGCAAATCCCGATCCAGGAATCGTGCTTGCAGCTACCGCTTCAATAATCGAGTCCTTGGAATAGAAGCCCGAGAAAAATGGTGTGCCGATCAATGCTAAGGAACCAATCAATATCATCAGACATGTAATGGGCATGTATTTCCAGAGGCCGCCCATCTTGCGCATGTCTTGCTCGTGATGCATTCCAATAATCACACTGCCCGCACCCAAGAACAACAAGGCCTTAAAGAAAGCGTGGGTCATTAAATGAAAGATCGCGATCGGATAGGCAGAGACCCCAAGTGCAACAGTCATATAACCCAATTGCGAGAGGGTTGAATACGCCACCACGCGCTTGATATCGGTTTGTACGATTCCCAAAAATCCCATGAACAGCGCGGTGATTGAGCCCATGACCAAAATAAAGCTCAAGGCAACATCCGAGAGCTCAAACAATGGAGACATACGGGTCACCATGAAAATACCCGCGGTCACCATGGTGGCCGCATGGATCAACGCAGATATTGGAGTTGGGCCTTCCATCGAATCCGGCAACCAAACATGCAATGGGAACTGCGCTGACTTACCCATTGCCCCAATAAATAGACAGATACATGCAGCGGTGATCAGATTCCAGTTTGTTCCTGGGACAGTCTGAGCGGCTAAGACAGTATTTTGAGCAAAGATGTCTGAGTAGTTCATCGAGCCAGTGGCAGCAAGTAACAAGCCAATGCCCAAGATAAAACCGAAGTCACCCACCCGATTGACTAAGAAGGCCTTCATATTGGCAAAAATCGCGGTGGGACGATCGTAATAAAAACCGATCAGCAAATACGACACGACACCAACTGCTTCCCAACCAAAGAAGAGTTGCAGCATGTTGTTGCTCATCACCAGCATCAACATCGCAAAGGTAAAGAGAGAAATATATGCAAAGAAGCGGTTATAGCCTTCTTCACCTGCCATATATCCAATGGTGTAGATATGGACCATCAACGAGACAAAGGTCACCACCACCATCATCACTGCGGTCAATGGATCAATCAGAAAGCCAATGTCTAGACTCAACTCCCCAATCTTCATCCAGGTATAGACACTGCCGTCAAAGTAATAGCCGTTCATCACCTCATACAAAACCCAGGAAGACAGTATGAGGGAGATTGCGACCCCTAGAATCGTGATCGATTGCGATGCCACTTGGCCAATTCGATTACCAAAGAACTTGGTACCCAATAGACCTGCGAAGGCCGCACCCACCAAGGGGGCTAGTGGAATCGCACAGAGATGGGCGGTTGTTAAAGCAGTGGTCATGTCAACTAGCCTTTGAGATGATCGAGATCTTCGGTATTAATCGTGTCAACCTTGCGAAATAGAACCACCAAGATTGCCAAACCAATTGCAGCCTCCGCTGCGGCCACCGTCAGAATGAAGAACACAAATACCTGACCGGCCATATCACCTAAGTAATGAGAAAACGCGACAAAGTTCATATTGACAGCGAGCAACATCAGTTCGATCGCCATCAAGAGAATGATCACGTTACGCCGATTTAGGAAAATACCGACGACGCTAATTGCAAACAAAATAGCGCCGAGTACTAAATAATGAGCAAGTGTGATGGTCATGCTTGATCACCTGGGTTAGATCGGGACTTGAGATCTTGTTTAGCCTCACGCTCAGCATCCATCGAGACAATTCGCATCCGATCTTTAGCGGAAACTGCAACCTGCTCTGCAATATTTTGACCCTTGACATCCTTGCGTTTGCGCAAGGTAAGGGCAACGGCAGCGATGATGGCAACTAATAAGACAATACCGGCAACCTCAAAGGCGTAGATGTACTCAGTAAACATTAGGAAGCCGAGCGCTTGCGTATTATTTGCGGCCACCACATCTGGCAAGGTATTGACTGGTGCAGTAGTACCAATGAAGCCACGGATCAAGACAATGGAAAGTTGCAAAATAATCACAACCCCTATCAACATGGCGAGGGGCAGATATTTCTTAAAGTCACGTCGCAAGTGCGCCAAATCAAGATCCAACATCATCACCACAAACAGGAACAGCACCATCACGGCACCGACATAGACCAAGATCAGAATCAAACTTAAGAACTCAGCCTTAAGGAGCATCCAAATTCCCGAGGCACTAAAGAAAGCCAAAACCAAGAACAGGGCTGCGTGCACAGGATTAGGAACTGTGATGACCCGCAACGCAGAAATCACTAAGAGCGCTGCGAAGGCAAAGAAAAAGAGGGAGAAAATGAAATCAGGATCGAGGTTCATAAATCAATTAGCGGTATGGGGCATCTGCCTCTCGGTTGGCTGCAATTTGTTTTTCGTATTCATCACCCACTGCCAATAACATCTCTTTCGTAAAGTAGAGATCGCCGCGCTTATCGCCGAAGTACTCAAAAATATTGGTTTCAACAATCGCATCGACTGGGCAGGCTTCCTCGCAATAGCCACAGAAAATGCATTTGGTGAGGTCAATGTCATAGCGCGTTGTTCGACGAGTGCCATCTTCGCGTTGATCAGACTCAATCGAGATCGCAAGCGCCGGGCAAACCGCTTCACATAATTTGCACGCAATGCAACGCTCTTCCCCATTTGGATAACGACGCAAGGCATGCAAGCCCCGAAAACGTGGTGACAATGGGGTCTTCTCTTCCGGATACTGAATCGTAATCTTGGGTTTAAATAAATAACGCCCCGTAATCGACATTCCTTTCAGAACGTCTTTGAGCATTAAGCTATTTAGAAACTGGGAGGCGCGCTTGAACATGGTGATTAGCTCCAAATGTTCCAGGGGGACAAAATCCAAGCCCCAATCAACAATACCCAAACCACGGTCAGCGGAATAAAGACCTTCCAGCCCAAACGCATAATTTGGTCATAGCGGTAGCGAGGTAATGAAGCCCGCAACCAAATAAAGCATGAGAGGACAAAGAAGATCTTGGCAAATAGCCAGAAAAATCCTGGGATATCGCGCAAGATGGGTAAATCGAGGATTGGCAACCAGCCGCCCAAGAACATGATCGAGGTTAAGGCAGCAATCAGAATCATATTGGCGTATTCGGCCAAGAAAAATAAGGCAAAGGCCATCCCGGAGTACTCGACCATATGGCCCGCAACAATCTCGGACTCCCCTTCGACAACGTCAAATGGGTGACGATTGGTCTCTGCAACCCCAGAGATGAAATAGATCACAAACATTGGCAACAAAGGCAGCCAGTTCCACGACAAGAAATTCAAGCCCATGTCGGCGAAGATGCCAACTTCTTGGGAGCGCACGATGTTACTTAGATTTAATGAGCCGGCCACCATTAACACGGTGACCAAAGCTAAACCCATGGCAATTTCATAAGAAATCATTTGAGCAGAAGCACGCATGGCACCTAAGAATGGGTACTTCGAGTTTGAAGCCCACCCTGCCAAAATCACGCCATACACACCCACCGAGGTAATAGCCATGACGTATAAAAGACCAGCATTTACATCCGCCAGTACCAAGTCTGCTTGGAATGGCACAACTGCCCATGCAGCTAACGCAGGGGTGAGCACCATCAATGGAGCAATAATGTAAAGCGTATGACTAGCTCGTGTTGGAGAGATGATCTCCTTCATGAGCAGCTTTAATGCATCAGCAATGGGTTGAAATAATCCAAGGGGGCCAACTCGATTGGGGCCTAACCGAATATGCATCCAGCCAATCAGCTTGCGCTCCCACAAAGTGAGGTACGCAACAGCACCAAAGATGGGTAATACGATGATCAGGATCTTCGCTAAGCTCCAAACCAAGGGCCAGAAGGAGCCAAACAGGTCTTCACCGTGACTGGTAATGAGATCGATCCAATTACCCATACAAACCTTAAGCGCTCACCGTTGATTTAGAAAGGCTCACTTCACCAAACATCGATGCCAACTGCCCACTTAACTCTGTGGCAGTTGCGATGCGAACCACACCGTCTGCTAAGTCCGGTTGCAATAAAACGCTTGCCTCCACCGTATGGCCATTTTGGGCTAGTACCACGCGATCGCCGGCTTGCAAACTAAGTTGAGCCCAAAGGGTCTGCCCCACCCCAACCATGGTCGCATCTTTTGCATCACGGGTGCGTTGCAACGCAGGCGCCCGACGTACAATCGCGTCACTTGAGTAAATGGGTTGATCAGCAAGACGCTCGAGCGCTGCGGCAAGCGGAACACGCTGCTGGACTTCAGGGGTGGCTGTAAAACCATTGTTTAGCAAGTCCTGCACAGGCTTAGCGAAGGCATCGGCATAAACCTCCTCGGGCAGGTTATATAAAAAACCTTCGAGGTTTAGAAGACTTCCAAGTGCTCGGAGTACCTTCCATGCTGGTCTTGCATCGGCCAGTGGACGGACTGAAGGCTGGATCGTTTGCACCTGCCCTGCCATATTCACATAACTTCCAATGGTCTCGGTATAAGGTGTGATCGGCAAAATCACATCGGCTAACTCAAGTAAATCGGGGCTCGTATAGGCGCTCATCGCAATCACGGTGTCCGCAGCTTGCAAAGCAGAGCGTGTGTGCTGTGGGTTGGGAAGATCATTAAGCGGCTCGACATGCAACATTACGTAGGCGCGCGCCTTACTTTGTAATACGGTATCAATACTGCCTTGATTTCCCTGTGTTGCACCAACCATCTGCGCAGCAACCGCATTGCCCCCTTCACACAAGAATCCAAAGGTACATCCCGTATGCTTAGCAATAAACTCGGCGAGAACATGTAAATCAGAGGCGTTGGGATGAGCAATCGCTAATGATCCCAATAGGATGGCCTGCGGTTCCGGACTCTCGAGTTTGATATTGCTGAGTAACTGATCTGCAATCGTTTGCGCTTCACGAGATACGCTCTTCACAGCAAGGCCGGATGGCGATGAAATGGATTTTGCTTGCGCAATCGCTTGGGCAATTTGACCCAATTGATCCACCCACTGACTGGGCTTCGATTTCAGATGGGCAGCAATCGGCATGAGCCAATCGTTTCCACCTGCATCAAGTCGATAAACCTTGAGACCCTGCTTGGTTGCTGTTCGTACCCGAGCGGCGATCAACGGTAGATCTTTACGTAAATGGCTACCGATCACTAGAACACGTTTGAGTTCACCGAGCTTGGCAATTGGCATGCCTAACCAAGGAAGTGCTGCAGATCCACGGGTATCGGTTTGGCGAAGGCGACTTTCAATCTGTTGACTTCCCAATCCGCGCATCACCTTTTGTAAGAGGTAAAGCTCTTCGGCACTTGCGATGGGATGAGCCAGTGCGGCTAATGCTTGGCTGCCGTGCTGCTTCTGAATATCACCTAAAGAGTGAACTACATAATCCAGAGCGGATTGCCAATCGGTCTCTAACCACTGCCCATTTTGTTTCACCATTGGCGTGGTTAAACGATCAGGGCTATTTAAACCTTCGTATGCAAAACGGTCGCGGTCACTGATCCAGCACTCATTAATGGCCTCGTTCTCAAGTGCCACTACCCGCATCACGTGATTAGCCTTGGTTTGAACCGTGGTATTGGCACCGACGGCATCGTGCGGGCTAATTGAGCGCTTGCGGACTAACTCCCAAGTGCGTGCGGCATACCGAAATGGCTTACTAGTCAAGGCGCCAACAGGACAGATATCAATCATGTTGCCCGAGAGCTCAGAGTCAACCGTTTGCCCTACAAAGGTCGTGATCTCTGAATGCTCACCGCGGTTAATCATGCCAAGCTCCATCACACCGGCAACCTCTTGTCCAAAGCGAACGCAGCGGGTGCAGTGAATGCAACGCGACATCTCTTCCATGGAAATAAGTGGTCCAACATTTTTATGAAAGACCACGCGTTTCTCTTCTTTGTAACGAGAACTGGATTTGCCATAGCCAACGGCTAAATCTTGCAATTGGCATTCGCCACCTTGGTCGCAGATCGGGCAATCCAGTGGATGATTAATTAACAAAAACTCCATCACGGATTTTTGAGCCTCAACTGCCTTGGCCGAATGGGTAAACACCTTCATGCCGGCCATCACGGGGGTAGCGCATGCCGGTAATGGCTTAGGCGCCTTCTCCACTTCAACTAAACACATCCGGCAGTTCGCTGCGATGCTCAGTTTCTTGTGATAACAAAAATGAGGAACATAGGTCCCCAACTTATTGGTGGCATGCATCACCATCGAGCCTTGCGGCACCTCAACGGGCTTACCGTCGACATGGATCTCGATCATGTTCACCGTACTCATGATTAGGCGGCCTTGGCAAATGAAGAGACCATGCAATGCTTATGCTCGACGTGGTAAGCAAACTCATCCATATAGTGTTTAAGCATTCCTTGAACCGGCATCGCAGCGGCATCACCTAAAGCGCAGATCGTCCGCCCCTGAATATTTCCGGCAACGTCTTTGAGGAGATCCAAATCCTCTGGACGACCCTGGCCATGTTCAATGCGGTTAACGATGCGCCAGAGCCAACCCGTGCCTTCGCGGCAAGGCGTACATTGACCACACGACTCTTCGTGATAGAAATACGAGAGGCGCAAAAGTGAGCGCACCATGCAACGGGTCTCGTCCATGACGATCACCGCTCCAGAGCCAAGCATAGAGCCAGCCTTGGAGATCGCGTCGTAATCCATAGTGATATCCATCATGATCTTGCCAGGCAAAACCGGAGCAGATGATCCTCCAGGAATCACAGCTTTGAGCTGCTTGCCATTGCGCATTCCACCGGCTAGCTTTAGCATCTCTGCAAAGGGCGTGCCCAGTGGAACTTCATAATTGCCTGGGTAAGTGACGTCTCCCGATACGGAGAATATTTTGGTACCGCCATTATTGGGTTTGCCCAATTTAAGGTAGGCCTCAGCGCCAATCGCAAGAATAAATGGTACGGCCGCAAAGGTCTCGGTGTTGTTAATGGTGGTTGGCTTACCATAAAGACCAAAGTTGGCTGGGAATGGTGGCTTAAAACGGGGCTGCCCTTTTTTGCCCTCAAGCGACTCCAAGAGCGCAGTTTCTTCACCACAAATATAGGCACCAAAACCAGGGGCAGCATGCAACTGGAAGTTAAATTCGGTTCCTAAAATCTTCTCGCCAAGATAGCCCGCAGCACGCGCTTGCTCAAGCGCTTCTTCAAAGCGATCGTAAACCTCCCAGATCTCACCGTGAATGTAGTTGTATCCAGTTGAGATTCCCATCGCGTAGGCACCAATGATCATGCCTTCAATCAGTGCATGGGGGTTGTAACGCATAATGTCGCGATCTTTAAATGTGCCAGGCTCACCCTCGTCGCTATTGCACACCAGATATTTATTGCCAGTGTAGTTTTTAGGCATGAAGCTCCACTTCAAGCCAGTTGGAAATCCAGCGCCACCGCGACCACGCAGTGATGATGCTTTGACTTCAGCAATCACAGCGTCCGGGGTGATCTTCTCAGTCAGAATCCGTCGTAACTGCTGATAACCACCGCGCGCCTCGTAATCCTTTAGGTGCCAGTTCTTACCATCGAGGCCAGCCAAAATTAAGGGTTTAATGTGACGACTATGCAAACTGGTCATACGCTCCCTCGCTTTGCTTGTGCACTCAATTCATCCAATAAGGTATCAATCTTTTCTTGGCTCATAAAACTACACATGCGGTGGTTGTTCACCAACATCACAGGTGAGTCGCCACAAGCGCCCATGCACTCACCCTCTTTTAGGGTGAAGGTTCCACATGGCGTGGTCTCATTGAAATTAATTCCAAGTTTTTTCTTAAGATAGTCGGCAGCCTCTTCACCGTGCGTAAGTTGACAAGGTAAATTGGTGCAGATCACAAGTTTGAACTTACCAATCGGCTTGGTCTCATACATGTTGTAGAAGGTCGCAACCTCCTCAACCGCAATCGTAGGCATCTCAAGAATCTGAGCAACTTCCGCAATAATCTCCGGCGATACCCAGCCATGCTCCGATTGCGCTGCAATCAAGCATGCCATCACCGCCGATTGTTTTTGCTCTGGCGGATACTTCGCAATATTGCGATCCATCTCAGCGCGGGTCTTAGCAGAAAAAAGTGATTGGGCTGTCATCATGATTTATCGATCGATCTCACCAAACACAATATCTTGCGTACCAATGATGGTGACCGCATCGGCAATCATATGCCCTCGTGACATCTCATCCATCGCGGCTAGATGCGCAAAGCCAGGTGCACGGATCTTTAAACGATAGGGTTTGTTGGCACCATCTGAAATGGCGTAGATACCAAACTCACCCTTGGGATGCTCAACCGCTGCATAGGCTTCACCCGCAGGTACATGAATGCCCTCTGTAAAGAGCTTGAAATGATGGATCAATTCTTCCATATTGGTTTTCATATCAACGCGCTTTGGTGGGGCTACTTTGTGGTTATCACTCATCACTGGGCCTGGATTGGCACGTAACCACTTCACGCATTGCTGGATGATGCGATTGGATTGGCGCATCTCTTCCATGCGCACTAGATAGCGGTCGTAGCTATCGCCATTGACTCCCACTGGAATATCAAAATCCAATTGGTCATAGACTTCATACGGTTGTTTCTTACGTAAGTCCCAAGCAAAACCGGAACCACGCAACATTGGTCCAGTAAAGCCCATCTGCAGTGCACGCTCGGGTGAGACCACACCAATACCAACCAAGCGTTGCTTCCAGATACGGTTATCGGTCAATAAATTGTTGTACTCATCCACATTCGCAGGGAAGCGATTACTAAAGTCTTCAATGAAATCCAATAACGATCCGCTGCGCGTCTCATTTAGGCGCTTTACAGCCTGATCACTCCGAATCGCTGACTTGGCGTATTGAGGCATCTTCTCAGGCAAATCGCGATAGACGCCGCCGGGACGATAGTAGGCTGCATGCATACGCGCACCGGATACTGCCTCATACATATCAAAAATATCTTCGCGATCACGGAAGGCATATAAGAAGATTGCCATCGCACCAACGTCAAGACCATGGCAGCCAACCCAGAGCAAGTGATTAAGTAGACGGGTGAGCTCATCAAACATCACGCGGATGTACTGAGCGCGCACTGGCACTTCTACATCTAAGAGTTTCTCAATGGCCATGACATAGGCATGCTCGTTGACCATCATCGATACATAATCCAGACGATCCATATACGGCACGCTCTGAATCCAAGTGCGGGTCTCAGCAAGTTTCTCGGTCGCACGATGCAATAAGCCAATATGCGGATCAGCGCGTTGGATCACCTCGCCATCAAGCTCCAGCACTAAACGTAATACACCGTGAGCCGCAGGATGCTGCGGACCAAAGTTCAGGGTGTAGTTCTTAATCTCAGCCATTTGCTAAGCCGCCGTATTGTTCTTCACGAATCACGCGTGGGGTTACCTCACGCGGATCAATCGTGACTGGCTGATACACCACCCGCTTTAACTCTGGGTCATAGCGCATCTCAACATGACCCGAGATTGGGAAATCTTTACGGAATGGATGGCCAATAAAGCCATAATCGGTCAGGATGCGGCGCAGATCCTCATGACCATCAAACAAGATACCAAAGAGATCAAAAGCCTCGCGTTCAAACCAATTGGCCGAGTTCCAAATCGGAACCATTGATGCCACCAATGGGTAATCGTCGTCTGGAGCAAATACCCGAATCCGTAGACGCAAATTATGTTTAATCGACAGCAAGTGACTAACGACTGCAAAACGTGGTCCACTCCAAGTGCCATCGGCATAGTCTTTGTAATCAACCCCGCATAGGTCAATGAGTTGCTCAAAGGCTAAACTCGGATCGTCTCGCAAAAGTTTTGCTGACTCGGCATAGCTTGCGTGATGCAAAACAATCGTTAGCTCACGATGATCGATTGTGGCACTCTGGATACGGTTTCCTAAAACACGATCGAGTTGCTGACGGAGTTGCAAAAGACGCTCGCTCATCTCAGCCCTTCCTTGCAATCGTACTCGTGCGGCCAATCTTAGCCTGCAGCTGAATAATGCCGTAGATCAGAGCTTCTGCGGTTGGCGGACAACCGGGCACGTACACATCCACTGGGACGATGCGATCGCAACCACGCACCACCGAGTAAGAGTAGTGATAGTAACCACCGCCATTAGCGCATGAACCCATCGATATCACCCAGCGCGGTTCTGGCATCTGGTCATAGACTTTGCGTAGGGCTGGAGCCATCTTGTTACATAAAGTACCCGCCACAATCATCAGATCGGATTGACGTGGCGATGGACGAAACACGACCCCGAATCGATCAAGGTCGTAGCGCGATGCGCCAGCATGCATCATCTCGACCGCGCAACAGGCTAAGCCAAAGGTCATCGGCCAAAGCGAACCGGTCCTGGTCCAATTAATTAACTGGTCAGCCGAGGTAGTAACAAAACCTTGTTTTAGAACACCTTCAAGAGCCATCGACGTTCACTCCCAATCCAGGGCGCCCTTTTTCCAGATATATGCAAAACCAACAATAAATTCGAGCAGGAAAATTGCCATGGCAATGTATCCCTCCCAACCAATATCCCTCAAGGCAATGCCCCAAGGAAATAAAAATGCAGTTTCTAGATCAAATAGGATAAAGAGGATGGCGATCAAGTAATAACGCACATCGAATTTCATACGAGCGTCTTCGAAGGCTTCAAAGCCGCACTCGTAGGGAGAATCTTTTTCTGAATAGGATTTGGAGGGGGCTAAAACTTTACCCAACACAATAGGGGCAAGACCGACGCCGAGACCAACGAGAATAAACAACAGTACTGGGAAGTAATTTGAAAGGTTCAACTTCTTCTATCCTGTGTCAGATTTCCAAACGTTCGAATTATCAACGACTTTCATTTTGGGACTCTTGATTTACAACAATAAGACAAGAATTCCCGACCAAACTAATCCACTTTGGTGCCGACGGCGAGACTCGAACTCGCACAGCCTAAGCCACTACCCCCTCAAGATAGCGTGTCTACCAATTTCACCACGTCGGCATCTTGGAAAAGCCCTACAACAACCCTCAATTCTACCGCATTGCACCTTCCAAAAACGTGCAAATTAGCGAGGAACAACCGGTTTACCGGGTTCTGAACTTGCTCCATTCGCTGGCGTCGCACCACCTTGCTGGGAAGGGGCAACCGTTGGTAAGGTTGAATTAGACATAACCCCTGACTCAACAGGCTTTTTAGTGCCCAACCACGTAATCCCTAGGGTACTCACGAAAAAGATCACCGCAAAAATAGCGGTAGTACGCGATAGGAAGTTTGAAGATCCAGTTGCGCCAAAGAGGCTTCCTGAGGAACCAGAGCCAAATGCGGCACCCATATCGGCACCCTTACCTTGCTGAATCAAGACCAAGCCAATAATGGCTAATGCAGAAATTACTTGCAGGACCACGAATAAAGTTTTAAGCCATTCCATATCTGTTCTCCATATCACCGTTCATCATGCAATCCGTCAAGCCCGACAAATTGCTAAAAACTCCTTGGCATCTAACGATGCGCCGCCTACCAACGCCCCATCAATATCGGGCATCGCAAAAAGCTCCGTAGCGTTATCGGCCCGGACACTGCCTCCGTAAACAATCCCAATATGAGACGCTACGTCATCATCAAACTCGGCTAACTGCAAACGAATCGCTCGGTGCATGTCTTGGGCCATTTGCGCACTCGCAACCTTACCGGTACCAATCGCCCAAATTGGTTCGTATGCAATCAAGCAATCCACCAAGCGGTCCTGCAAGGTGCTGACTTGACTAGCAACTTGTCGCCTAACCACCTCCACTGCGCGCCCTGAATTTCGTTCATCGGCGGTCTCACCAACGCAAATAATCGGGGTCAACTCATGGTCTAAAGCCTGCTCTGCTTTGAGGGCAATGCTCTCATTAGCCTCGCCGTATTGCATGCGACGCTCCGAGTGACCGACGATCACAAAGCGAACGCCCATCTCCTGCAACATACTTGCACTCACCTCGCCCGTGTATGGCCCCGATGCATAAGCTGACACGTCCTGCGCCCCTAGCTGAAGCTGCGAACTTCCTAAATAATGACTGCATTCTTGCAAATACGGAAAAGGCACGCACACACCAAAACGCCGTCCAGCCGGCATACCCTGTTGCATTTCCTCAATAACCGTTTGCATCCAATTCCGATTACTGCGAACACTGCCATTCATCTTCCAATTACCGATGACCGTCAATGCGCGCATACTAAACCTCTTACACCGTTAAAACAATTTTTCCAACATGCTCGCTCGACTCCATCAGTCGATGTGCATCGGCGGCTTGCTCTAAGGAAAATGTTTTATAAATCACTGGTTTTAATTGGCCAGAATTGAGTAGAGGCCAAACCGATTGATACAACTCTTTCGCAATTTGATGCTTAAAGGCAACGGGTCTCGGACGCAAGGTGGATCCCGTAATTGATAAGCGGCGGCGTAATATCTGTGCAGTATTCACTTCGGCCTTTGAACCGCCCATAATAGCGATCACCACAATGCGACCATCATCGGCCAAGCAATCAATCTCGCGCTGCAAATACGTGCCAGTAACCATGTCCAAAATCACATCGACGCCCTTACCATTCGTGGCTTTCTTAACCTCCTCCACAAAATCTTGGGTTTTGTAGTTGATCGCTAGATCGGCACCTAATTGTGTACACGCTGCGCACTTTTCATCGCTTCCAGCAGTAACAAACACCCGGTGACCGAATGCTTTGGCAATGAGAATCGCAGTCACTCCAATGCCACTCGAGCCTCCTTGCACCAACAAGGTCTCACCTTTACTCAAATGGCCTCGTTGAAAGACGTTGCTCCACACAGTAAAGAAGGTTTCGGGTAAGGAAGCTGCCTCGATATCAGTAAAGCCTTTTGGATAGGGCAAGCATTGCGCAATTGGGGCGGTGCATAAATCGGCATACCCGCCGCCTTGCACCAGGGCACAAACTTTATCACCCAGCTTTAAACCGAAGGTGTTATCGGGGTGAGCTAGGTCACCCCCAATAATCTCTCCAGCAACTTCAAGGCCAGGGATATCCGATGCGCCTGGAGGAACGGGGTAATGGCCTTTTCGCTGCAAGACATCTGGACGATTAATACCAGCCGCCTTCACCCGAATTAAGACCTCGCCGGAGCCCGAACTAGGCACAGATGGATCTGGACGCTCAGCTTTGACCAACATTTCTGGAGCGCCATACTCCCGAATCTCCATCACACGCATCGCAATACTCCCGCTTAAACAGTCTCGTTTGGACTATCGCTTGCCTGAGCATCCGCTGCGCCAGACTCTGGGGACAACAGGGCTTTCATGGACAAACGTAAGCGGCCGCGCTCATCGGCTGCGAGTAATTTCACACGCACAACCTGACCCTCTTGCAAGAAGTCTTTGACATCTTTCACGCGCTCAGTCGAAATCTCGGAGATATGTAAGAGTCCGTCTTTGCCAGGCAGGATGTTCACAAGGGCTCCGAACTCTAGTAACTTCACTACAGGGCCCTCATAGACCTTCCCAACTTCGGCTTCAGCGGTAATGCCTTCAATCTTGGCTTTTGCTTGCGCCATACCTTCCGCGCTTGTCGAAGCAATAGTAACCGTACCATCATCTTTGATATCGATGCTGCAACCGGTCTCTTTGGTGAGCGCCTGAATCGTTGCGCCGCCCTTACCAATGACTTCACGAATCTTGTCTGGATGAATCTTGAAAGTCACCATGCGTGGTGCGTGCTCAGAGAGCTCGGTGCGTACAGAGCTCATGGCTTCTTGCATCTTGCTCAGAATATGCAAGCGACCCTCTTGGGCCTGAGCCAAAGCAACTTGCATAATTTCTTTGGTAATTCCCTGAACTTTAATGTCCATCTGCAAAGCCGTAATCCCGTTGGCGGTACCGGCTACCTTGAAGTCCATATCACCCAGGTGATCTTCATCACCCAAGATATCGGTTAATACCGCAAAGCGATTGCCATCCAAAATCAGGCCCATAGCCACTCCGGCCACATGCGCCTTCACCGGAACGCCAGCATCCATCAGAGCCAAGCAACCACCGCATACCGAGGCCATTGATGACGAACCATTGGATTCCGTAATCTCAGAAACCAAACGAATGCTGTAAGCAAACTCTTCCATACTTGGCAACACGGGTACTAAAGCACGCTTTGCTAAACGGCCGTGACCAATTTCGCGACGCTTGGGGGTACCAACTCGACCTGTCTCACCAGTTGCAAATGGAGGCATGTTGTAGTGGAACATAAAGCGATCGCGGTACTCACCTTCGAGCGCATCAATGATTTGCTCATCGCGCGCAGTTCCAAGGGTTGCAACGACTAAAGCTTGCGTCTCACCGCGGGTAAAAAGAGCAGAACCGTGGGTACGAGGCAATACGCCATTACGAATTTCAATGGGGCGTACGGTTCGGGTATCGCGACCATCAATGCGTGGCTCACCATTAAGAATTTGGCTACGCACGATCTTTGCTTCAATCTCAAACAAGAGATTACCAACTTCGACTTCATTCACCTCACCCTCAGCAGCTAACTGAGTCATTACATTGGCAACCACTTCTTTAATCTTGGTAGAGCGGGCTTGCTTTTGACGAATTTGATACGCATCGCGCAATGGGCCTTCGGCCAAGCTTTGTAACTTCGTAATCAAGGCATCATTCTTTGCGGCAGGCTTCCAATCCCACTCGGGCTTGCCCGCATCGCGCACGAGTTCCTGGATTGCATTAATTGCAATTTGCGACTGCTCGTGACCATAAACTACAGCACCCAACATTACGGACTCAGATAACTGCTGTGCTTCAGACTCCACCATCAGCACTGCTGCCTGAGTACCCGCCACGATCAAATCGAGTTCACTCGTTGTTTGCTCGCTGCGATTCGGATTAAGCAAATACTGACCATCACGATAACCAACGCGCGCTGCGCCCATCGGACCATTAAATGGAATACCCGAAATCGCCAAGGCTGCAGACGATGCGATCAAAGCAGGAATATCGGCAGGCACATCAGGATTAATTGACATCACATGCACGACTACCTGAACTTCGTTATAGAACCCCTCAGGAAATAATGGGCGAATCGGACGATCAATTAAACGTGAGATTAAAGTCTCGCCTTCAGACGGACGTCCCTCACGACGAAAGAATCCACCAGGGATCTTGCCAGCTGAATAGGTCTTCTCGATATAGTCAACCGTTAAGGGGAAAAAGTCTTGGCCCTCTTTGGCGGTTTTAGCACCCACGACCGTAGCAAGCACCACGGTGTCATCCATATTAAGAAGTACCGCACCACTCGATTGGCGAGCAATCTCGCCAGTTTCCATCGTGACCGTGTGCTGGCCCCATTGAAACGTTTTTACAACTTTATGAAACATTGACATCTTTTTTTCTCCAAACATACACACCGCGGATCCACAGCGCCGCGGTATCACTGGAGTGATTGGTTGATGAACCCAATTGGGATGCCATTCCAGTGCACCTCTTAAAAAAAGAAATGCATTGGAATGACACGATCCCTAGAAGCCGGTCATCTTGAACCACTCAAAGTAGAGCCTTGCCCGTTTGGCAACACCCTACTTCATTGCAATGCTGACAAAAACAAGAAATTACTTACGTAAACCTAGTTTGTCGATCAGCGCGCGATAACGGTCCAGATCCTTGCTCTTGAGGTAATCCAAGAGACGGCGACGGCGCGAGACCATTTTCAACAAGCCACGACGGCTGTGATGATCTTTTGCATTTGCCTTGAAATGGGGGGTAAGTTCATTGATACGAGCAGTTAATAACGCCACCTGAACTTCGGGGCTACCCGTATCGTTTGCGCCACGCGCGTTTTGTTTGACGATTTCCGCCTTATTAATGTCTGCAACTGCCATTTTCATACTCCATACGTGCGGTCACTCAAGCTTGCACCTGATATGCCGTGTTAATAAAAAGCTTTATAAATCAAAGCTTCAGCATTCTAACAGACCGCGGTCTGCCAATGCATACCAAGCGGCCTACTAGTAAATAAGTTTATATAAATCAATAACTTGTGATTTTAAGGTGCCATTTGGGCATTCAGTTTCATGGCACTTGGATCGTGTAATTTATTTAATGCCGCTAAATAAGCCTTGGCGGAGGCAGCAATAATGTCTGGATCCATTCCCACGCCGTTCACAATCCGCCCTCCCTTAGAGAGACGGACCGTAACCTCCCCCTGCGACTCAGTCCCCGACGTAATGGCATTGACCGAGTAGAGCAATAGCTCAGCACCACTTTGTACCTTACTCTCAATGGCGTGCAAAGTAGCATCAACCGGACCATTGCCTTGGGCTTCAGAGTGCACGTCGTGACCACCCATCTTGAATACCACCTTAGCAGATGGCTTTTCACCAGTCTCGGAGTGCTGGTTCAATGAAATAAAGCTAAAGTGCTCACTTTGATCAGCCACCGAAGAATCCGACATCAAGGAAATAATGTCTTCATCAAAAATCTCGGCTTTTTGATCGGCTAAAGCCTTAAAGCGAGCAAATGCATCATTGAGCTCACTCTCCGACTCCAATACCACACCTAACTCAGAAATACGTTGTTTGAAGGCATTCCGACCGGATAACTTACCAAGCACGATGCGATTGGTTGCCCAGCCCACATCTTCAGCACGCATAATCTCGTAAGTATCACGAGCCTTCAATACACCATCTTGATGGATACCCGATGCATGAGCAAAGGCATTGGCGCCAACCACGGCTTTATTCGGCTGCACCACAAAGCCGGTGATTTGCGAAACTAATTTAGAAGCCGGTACGATTTGTTTGGTATCGATCCCCACTTCCAACCTAAAGAAATCCTTGCGAGTACGAACTGCCATCACAATTTCTTCTAAGGAAGTATTACCTGCCCGCTCGCCCAGACCATTAATCGTGCACTCTACCTGACGGGCACCACCAATGTGGACGCCGGCTAACGAGTTGGCCACACCCATCCCTAAATCGTTATGGCAATGCACGGACCAAATCGCTTTATCCGAGTTCGGAATCCGAGTACGCAAAGTTTTAATGAACTCGCCATAGAGTTCGGGGACAGCATATCCAACCGTATCAGGAACGTTTATCGTGGTTGCGCCTTCAGCTATGACTGCCTCTAGGACTCGGCACAAGAAGTCCATATCCGAACGGTAACCATCCTCTGGAGAGAACTCAATATCCCCCGCCAAATTTCTGGCAAAGCGGATGGACTTTTTTGCTTGCTCATACACCTGCTCCGGGGTCATGCGCAATTTCTTTTCCATATGCAAAGCGCTAGTGGCCAAGAACACATGAATGCGTTTTGCGTTAGCCGCCTTTAAGGCGTCTGAGGCCCGAGTAATATCAGTCTCATTGGCACGTGCGAGGGAGCATACGACTGAATCCTTCACCGCGGCAGCAACCGCAGAGATTGCTGCAAAGTCACCCTCTGAGCTAGCCGCAAAGCCGGCCTCGATCACATCAACTCGTAAGCGTTCAAGTTGACGTGCAATCCGCACCTTCTCATCTCGAGTCATGGATGCACCAGGCGACTGCTCACCGTCACGTAAGGTGGTATCAAAAATAATTAATTGATCACTCATCATTGATTCCTTCTTTAATAATCCAATGCTCCGTTTTCTAAAACAAAAACCCCAGCAATTTAGCTGGGGCTGGTTTGCGAACTTAGTGCCTTACTTCATGTGTCTAAGCGCGACCCGCCCCGAGCCGAAGGCCCAGTGCTAGAAGAAGTAGCAGTGCACTTAATTGGTTCATCATGGAAATAATATACCGCATTTACTCGGACTTAGCTAAATCTGTGGTTTCTCCACCAATCCGACGGCCCATCGCCCGCTCCCACATCCACAATACATAGCCAGACAGGGAATACACCACAAAGAGGCCAAACAGAGTTAGGGGTGGGTTTGAAGAAATCAAGACAAAACCCAAGATCAAAAGAACCATAACCCAGAAAGGCACACGGTAACGAATATCCAAGGCCTTACCGCTGTAGAAACGAGCATTCGAAACCATGGTTAGTCCTGCATAAATCGTAATGAAAAAGGTGACTAATGGAATTGCCGAATCCTTCACGGGTATCTTGTTATCGTCTGCCAACCAAATAAAACCAGCCAAGAGCGCTGCGGCCGCAGGGCTTGGCAAACCCTGGAAAAACTTTTTATCAACCACACCAATATTGGCATTAAAGCGGGCTAGACGAAGTGCGGCGCCAGCACAGTATGTAAATGCTGCTAACCAGCCCCACTTGCCCAGATCTTTTAAAACCCACTCATAGGCCACCAACGCTGGGGCCACCCCAAATGAGACCATGTCTGCCAAAGAATCGTATTGCTCACCAAACGCACTTTGCGTATTGGTCATTCGCGCAATTCGGCCATCCATGCCATCAAGAACCAGTGAAGAAAAGACCGCAATCGCTGCGATCTCAAAACGATGGTTCATGGCGTTCACAATGGCAAAGAACCCACAAAATAATGCCGCCGTGGTGAATAAATTCGGTAATAAGTAAATCCCTTTGTTCCGAGGCCTTGGTGGATCTTCGATCAGATCATCCTCGTGCGACTCATCGGCCGAGCTCCAGTCATCACGCCGTGTATTTTTACTCCGCAGAAAACGGGGGCGGCCCATTCGGAACTTACGACGCGAAGTCATGTTGCTAATCTAATCCTGGTAAGCGAGCTAGCGCAGTATTGGTAGCAAAAACTTTTTCACCGACGCTAACCAAGGGCTCAGCATCTAAAGGCAAATACACATCAACCCGGGAACCAAAGCGAATAAAGCCATAACGTTCCCCGCGCTTCACACGATCATTAATGTGGATGTAGCACAAAATCCGACGAGCAATTAAACCGGCGATTTGCACTAGGGTGATGGTCTTGCCATTGGCATCGATCACGACCGCATTGCGCTCATTCTCCGTTGAAGCCTTGTCAATACTAGCGTTAAAGAACTTGCCTGGAAAATAGGTAACCTGCTTAATCAGTCCATTCACCGCAGACCGATTGGAGTGCACATTAAAGACATTCATGAACACACTAATCTTTAGGGCTTCCCGATTGGCATAGGGATCATGGGCTTTCTCAACCACCACAATGCGCCCATCCGCTGGCGATAAAACAAGATCCTTACCAAGAGGCGCGATTCGTTGTGGATCACGAAAGAACTGCAGCGTGAAGATGAAGAATAGCCATAACGGCCAAGACCAGAAAAAACCGGCATAGCGATGGACCACAAAAGCCAAAACCCCAATCACAACTAAATAGAGCCAGCCCTCTTTGGCAATGATGGGGTGTGGATACATCATCGGATGATTACCTTCTGAACTTAGTTCTTCGATTGGTCAACGAGTTTGTTTTTCGCAATCCAAGGCATCATGGCGCGCAATTTCGCACCCACAACTTCAATCTCATGATCAGCGGTCAAACGGCGACGTGAAATCAGGGTGGGTGCACCAGCACGATTTTCAAGGATGAAGCTCTTGGCATACTCACCCGTCTGAATATCATGCAAGGCTTTACGCATCGCATTCTTGGTGTCCTCAGTCACAATCCTTGGACCGGTGACGTACTCACCATACTCGGCATTGTTTGAAATCGAGTAGTTCATGTTGGCGATACCGCCTTCATAAATGAGGTCCACAATTAACTTCAACTCATGCAGGCACTCAAAATAGGCCATCTCCGGGGCATAACCGGCCTCAACCAAGGTTTCATATCCAGCTTTAATTAACTCCACAGTACCGCCGCATAAGACAGCTTGCTCACCAAACAAATCGGTTTCGGTCTCTTCACGGAAATTGGTCTCAATCACGCCAGCACGGCCACCGCCATTAGCAGTTGCATAAGAGAGTGCTAAATCACGTGCTGAGCCCGACTTGTCTTGATAGACCGCGATCAAATGGGGTACGCCACCGCCTTGGGTGTATGTGCTACGAACGGTATGGCCTGGTGCCTTCGGAGCAATCATGATGACATCCAAATCGGCGCGAGGAATCACTTGACCGTAATGGACATTAAAACCGTGGGCGAACGCTAAGGCGGCGCCTTGTTTGATGTTGGCATGTACTTCCTTCTTGTAGACTTCGGCAATTTGCTCATCGGGCAACAGCATCATCACAACGTCTGCGTCTTTCACTGCCTCAGCAACTTCTTTGACTTGTAAACCGGCATTGGCCGCTTTTTTCCATGATGCGCCATCTTTACGCAAACCCACGGTGACCTTCACGCCAGAGTCATTCAAGTTTTGCGCGTGGGCATGACCCTGTGAGCCATAACCAATAATGGTGACTTTTTTACCTTTGATCAGGGACAGATCGGCGTCCTTGTCATAAAAAACTTTCATACGATTTCCTTAAATTAAATAAAGAGTGATTAAAACTAAACTTTCAGAATACGTTCACCGCGCCCAATTCCTGAACCACCAGAACGGACAGTTTCAAGAATGGATGCGCGATCAATTGCGCTAATGAATGCATCTAGCTTACTACTCACACCAGTGAGCTCAATCGTGTAACTTTTATCAGTCACATCGATAATACGTCCGCGGAATATATCCGTGGTGCGCTTTAATTCCTCGCGCTCCTTACCAACCGCGCGCACTTTGATCATCATGAGTTCGCGCTCGATGTGTGGGCCTTCCGTTAAATCAAACACTTTCACCACCTCAACCAAGCGATTGAGGTGCTTGGTAATTTGTTCAATCACATCATCTGAGCCAATCGTGACCAAGGTCATGCGGGATAGGGATGGGTCTTCAGTCGGTGCGACGCTAAGAGTCTCAATGTTGTAACCGCGAGCCGAGAATAAGCCAACGACTCGCGAGAGCGCTCCTGGCTCGTTCTCGAGCAAAACAGAAATAATGTGACGCATTAGAGATCCTCACTTCCAAGCAGCATCTCACTAATGCCCTTACCTGCTTGTACCATGGGCCAGACGTTTTCCTGCGGATCAATCTGGAAATCCATAAACACGGTGCGATCCTTTAATTTGAGAGCTTCTTTGAGCGCGGGCTCAACATCTGCTTTGGTCTCAATGCGCATCCCCACATGGCCATACGCTTCAGCCAACTTCACAAAATCGGGCAATGAGTCCATGTAGGAACTGGAATAGCGTTTACTGTAGGTTAATTCTTGCCATTGACGCACCATGCCTAAATATCGATTGTTTAAGGAAACAATCTTGATCGGCGTGTTGTACTGAGTCAGCGTTGAAAGTTCTTGAATACACATTTGGATCGAACCCTCTCCGGTGATGGTAACGACCTCCTGATCTGGGAATGCTTTTTTAATGCCCATGGCATAAGGCAAACCAACGCCCATGGTGCCTAAGCCACCCGAGTTAATCCAGCGCCGTGGTTCATTGAACTTGTAGAACTGGGCTGCCCACATCTGATGTTGACCAACGTCTGAGCACACAAAGGCATCGCCCTTAGTCAGCTCCCACAGTTTTTCAACGACATATTGAGGCTTGACGATTTGGGAATCACGATCGTACTTCAAGCAATCGCGCTTCTTCCATTCATTAATCTGATCCCACCAGGCTTTCACCTTCGCTTGATTCTTGCGCGCCGGTGCCGCTCTTAATTGAGCACTCATATCAACCAAAATCTCTTTGAGATCACCCACAATCGGAACGTCTACCTTGACGCGCTTTGAAATCACCGATGGGTCAATATCAATATGAACAATTTTGCGAGGATGACTTGCGAAGTGCGCAGGGTTACCGATCACACGATCATCAAAACGGGCACCAATTGCAATCAATACATCGCAGTGCTGCATCGCCATATTGGCTTCATAGGTGCCGTGCATTCCAAGCATGCCCACAAACTGCTGATGCGTCCCCGGGAATCCACCCAAGCCCATCAGAGTATTGGTCACTGGATAACCTAAAAGCTCAGCAAACTCTTTAAGTTCCTTGGCGGCTTCGGCCATGATAATGCCGCCACCGGTATAAATATAAGGGCGCTCAGCCTCTTGCAATAGGGATACTGCTTTACGAATCTGCCCGCTATGCCCCTTGATCACCGGGTTGTATGAACGCATGCTCAAACTATCGGGATAGACAAAGTGCCCTTTAGTCGCCGAAACATCCTTTGGAATATCGACCAATACAGGTCCAGGACGGCCGGTGCGAGCAATATGAAAGGCTTTTTTAAGGGTCACCGCAAGATCGTTCACATCCTTGACCAAGAAATTATGTTTTACGATCGGACGGGTGATGCCTACCGTATCAGCCTCTTGGAAGGCATCCTCACCAATAGCATAGGTCGGCACGTTACCGGTAATGATGACCATCGGAATGGAATCTGTGTAGGCGGTTGCAATACCAGTTACGGCATTTGTGACCCCAGGACCAGAAGTAACAAGAGCAACACCGACTTTGCCAGTGGCGCGCGCGTAACCATCGGCCGCATGAACCGCAGCTTGTTCATGGCGAACTAAAATATGTTCAAACTTATCTTGCTTGAAGATCTCGTCATAAATAAAGAGAACCGCACCACCGGGATAGCCCCAGACATACTCGACTCCCTCAGCATGCAAGGCATGCACTAATATCTCAGCGCCAATCATTTCTGGGGCAGATTGTTTTGTAGGGCTTGAGGAATCGGATTGAGGACCGGTAGCGGCCTGACCACCTTTGGTGGCTAAAAACTCAGCATTACTCGTATTCATTGTCATTTTCCTTTGCAATTTTCGGCAAAAAATTGTTTAGGCTGTTCTGTCCCTTACTTATGGTCCGGGTTCGAACGGCACAGCCGCAAAGAAAAAAGACTGCCACTTCTTGGATGGTTTCTTTGCGGTAAGCCTGCCATTGTAAAGCAATAGCCTAGAATGAGTGGGTTTAGGCTGTATTTTGGGTCCATTCATCGCAAGCAAACCACAAAAACAACGATCATTTATTCGTAGTAATCCACATGGCATCCGCCCAAGAACTCGATCAATTTCTAGCTGGCGTTGAGAAAAAAGCCTTCAAACAGGCCGTCTATGCGGTTCGGGATGAGGCGGCTGCTCTCGATGTTGTACAGGATGCGATGATTAGCTTGGCCCAAAAATATGGTGATCGGCCCGCCGCAGAGTTCCCGTTGATTTTCACCCGAATTCTGCAAAATCGGATTCATGACTGGTTTCGACGTCAAAAGGTCCGTTCGACCTATGAGACCCCCTTCTCCGCTCTGGGGGCTGGCATGGATGGGGAGGAGGATTTTGACCCCCTTGAACTGATTGAGATTCGGGAAGAAGGCCAAATGCCCTCGGATGCCTCCACAGCGCTGGCCAAGCGTCAGCTTTTGGCCACTCTGGAACAAGAAATATCAAAATTGCCACATCGTCAACGGGAAGCCTTCCTCATGCGTTATTGGGATGAGCTTAGTACGTCCGAAACGGCCCTCGCCATGGGATGCAGCGAGGGAAGTGTGAAAACCCATTGCTCCCGAGCCGCCCACACTTTGGCAGCTGCTTTAAAGGCCAAGGGGATTGTGTTGTGATGAAAGATACGAATCAGAAACAATTTGCGAGTTCAGTGGAGGAGCGTTTTGCAAAACGCGTCACCAGCCTACTCAATACCAGTAGCCACGAACTCAGTGGCGATACCCAAGATCGCCTTCGCGAAGCACGCTTGCTTGCCGTCAATCGGGCAAAGCCTGAGCTGGTCTTTGTTCATAGCTTACAAACCGCACATCCTGGTAATAAAAACTTTTCTTGGGAGAAGCCACTTTGGTCGCTAAGCAGCTGGCTAATTCCAATTGCCATCGTGGTATTTGGTCTGATTGCGATTGCAGAATGGCAAGAAGATCAGCGCATTAAAGACATCGCCAATGTGGATATTGCCCTGTTGACGGATGACGTGCCACCCGATGCATTTGTCGATAACGGTTTCATGGCGTATCTAAAACTTAAAACCAGTGCCAAGCCTCAAGAAGCCGCTCCGTCAGAGGATGAAAAAATCTAGTGAAAACCGCTCGCATCACGTTTCGTGTTGCCTCCCTGCTTATTAGCTTGGTGCTAATTTATCCGGCATATGCTCAGAATTCCACCGCGGTTAATCCTGCGGAAGCTAAAACCGAAATCAAGAAAGCAACAAATCTTGACTGGCAATACCTGAGCCCTCTTCAGCAAGCAGTGCTTGCTTCTCTCGAGTCCGACTGGAGCAGTTTTACAAACGCAAGTAAGACCAAATGGCTGAAGGTGGCCAATCGCTACCCGACCATGTCGAGTGCCGAACAAGAACGCTTACAGTCCCGAATGGCTGCATGGGCCAAACTTCCACAAAAAGATCGGCGTCTAGCCCGTGATAACTATCTTTCTAGTTTGCAATTCCCTCCGGAGCAAAAAGCAGCTGCTTGGCAAGCCTATCAACAGCTTTCGGAGGAAGAAAAACAGAAACTAGCTCAACAAGAACAAAGTCGTAAAAAGACAGGTGCCGTAACATCACCTGCCATACAAACACGGCAACCCCTCAATTCATCGAACGCCTCATCGTCTAGCGCCACAATCAAATAAACTGTGGGGATGAACCCCGCCGAGATAAATGCTTTGCCAACCCCTCGATTTTGGCGACGCGTATTTTGTAACCTCTACGAACAACTGCTCCTCGTTGGAGTTCTAGCGCTTACCTTTATGGTTCCCAATTTATTAATTGGGGTTCTATTTGGTATTGCCATTCCCAGTTGGCTCAGTTTTTTCTACTTGTATGGTGTGTTGGGGTTTTACTTTGTCTGGTACTGGCGACGTAATGGACAAACTTTGGCCATGCAAACCTGGCGTATGCAAATTGTGGCTGAAGATGGTGGGCTGCTTGCCAAAAATCAGGCACTTTGGCGTTACGTCTACGGCTCGCTATGGATCGTGCCCTGCCTCATTGTTCACGCAATCCATCCACTACGAGGATGGCAAATCATTGGTTTATTGTTTTCAGTTTCTCTTTTCCTTTGGCCGCTTAGCACCTATTTGGATCGCAAGCATCGCCAGGGTATACCAGATCGGATGGCACAAACTAAATTGGTTCAGTTACCACCAAAATCGAAGGTCACAGCAACTTCGGTTTCTACGACTGACTAGACTTCGCGCAAGCACTCCATCGTGCTTGCCGTCTGAATCTTTTGCTGCAAGCGAAATCCGGCAAGCAAACTCACGCATACCCCTAGAACAATACCAAGTCCAATCGCGGTACCAAAGGAGTAGAACTCAATTTCCAATACGTATCGACCCAAAGCCCACGTGGTCGCACTGGCAGCCAAACCGCCCAATAGGCCTGACAAAAATCCAATGGTGGTGAGTTCAATGACAACGAGTTGCGCCAGAGTTCGCTTCGAAGCACCCACCGCCTTGAGCAGAGCCGCATCCCGGAAACGATCGTCTTGCGTGGAGCCAATGGCGGCAAACAGTACCAAAATCGCGGCACACAAAGTAAAGACCAATAACAGACCCAAGGCACTCGCCAGACGATTTAACACCTCCTGAATTTGACGAATCGAGTTCTCAATATCAACAATGGTTAAATTCGGATAGGTTTGCGCCAACTTGAGATCCAAATTTTCGCGTTCTTTGGGCTGGTGGTACGAAGTAATCCAAGATTTTGGGAAATCATCCAAGGCCTTCGGCGGAAAGATCACAAAGAAATTAACCTGCATGGAGCCCCAATCGAGTTTGCGCATCGAGGTAATGGGTGCAGTAATTTTTTGACCAGCGATATCAAAGCTCATTTGATCGCCCATGCGAAGATTGAGGGTCTTCGCAATACCACTCTCAATCGAGATTTGTGGAGTGACCGAATTACCAAACCATTGACCGGCAACTAACTGATTGTCGCTTGGTAATTGATTGGTGTACGAGAGATTGAATTCACGATCGACTAGGCGGCGGGCATTATCGGTTTGGTAATTGTCAGGCATCACCTCTCGCTCATTAATATGCGTGAGTCGCCCCCGAACCATTGGATATAGCTGAGCCTCAGTAATGCCTCCGGCAATTAACATACGCTGCACTTCTGCTTTCTGATCATTTTGGATATTGATCAAAAACCGATTCGGGGCGTCATCAGGCACATTGGCTTGCCAACTTTGCAATAAGTCTTGGCGCAACAAAAAAATCAGTAGGAGCGCCATGATGGCTAACGCCAAAGAGCTCACCTGAATCATGGCAAAAGCAGCGCGGCGTGATTGTGTGCTGATCGCAAAGCGGGTCACAAAGCCGATCCTCGCAAGGTAACTTGATTGACTAAAGCGCTCAAGACCCCACAAGCCAAGCCAAGCGAGCCCCGCAAAGAGTAATGCGCCAAGCCCAAATGAACCAGTCGCCCAAACCAGCAACTTCAGATCACGGGTTGCCCAAAATACCAATGCCAAACAACTAATGAATCCAAATAATGCAATCGATTTAGCAGCCAGTGGTACCTTGCCAAACTCTCGGCGCACTAAACGCAATGGGGAGATCTGACTTAATGTCAGGATTGGTGGTCCTGCAAAACCAAAAAGAAGTAAGAGTGCAAACACCACGCTCCAAACCACGGGCCATACCGAGGGCAATGGCAGACGAGTCTGAATAAGCCCACCCAAGAGTTGCATCAACAGCTCTTGAGCAAACCAGCCAATGAATCCCCCAAGAATAGTTGCTACCACACCAATCATCGTGAGGATATACAGTTGTTTGCGAAGAATTTGCGCCTGACTCGCACCAAAGCATTTCCAAACTGCGCAGCTATCGGCTTGCTTGAGAACATAGCGCCTGGCAGCAAGGGCAATTGCTAAGGCGCAGATTAAGGCAGTCATTAAAGCCACAAGCGATAAGAAGCGTTCTGCACGCTCTAAGGTTTTGCGCATGACCGGCTGAGCATTCTCTAGGGACTCAATGCGAATACCGCGTAATTTTTGTTGCTCAATATGATTGAGAGCCCAATCTTGGTAGCCCCGAATTTGAGGATCGGTTCCAGATAGCAGTAGGCGATAGGTCACTCGACTACCAAAGCCAATCAACCCTGTACTTGCTAAATCATCAATACCAATCATGGCCCGGGGTGCAAAGTTCATAAAGGCTGCACCACGATCAAGTTCTCGCACAATGACTGCATCAATCCGAAATTGACGATCGCCAATGCTCAGTGAATCGCCTAACTTTGCACGCAAGGAAATTAATACGGCGGGGTCGACCCAAACCGTATTTTTGGGAGGCATTCCGGTGACCTCTTCAATCGATCGTTCATCGACCCTACCGTCATGTACTTGACGACTAATTTGCAATTGCCCCCTGAGGGGATAGAGGGCACTTACGGCCTTTAGTGAACTTAATTTACTTTCGCCACCATGGCTTACCATGCTGGGGAACACCACTGTTTGGGCAATGTTTAGTTTCTGAGACTTTGCCGCCTCAATCAATGCGGGTGGGATGGGCTGATCTGCAGCAATCAATAAATCAGCAGCCAGCAGCGTACGACCATCTATTTCAAAGCTGCGTTGAAGACGATCGGCTAAAAAGCTGACGCTGGAGAGCGCAGCTACCGAAAGCACAAGGGCAATAAAGAGCCAAAAGAGCTCCTTAGCGCGAAGCTCTTTTAGGAGCATCTGCATATTAATTAAATACTGGGAACCTGACCACCATCCACCCGAATTACAGAGCCAGTGATGTAGGAAGCATTTTGACTTGCTAGGAATGCCGCGGTATCGCCATACTCCTTTGGATCACCATAACGACCCGCAGGAATGGTTTTCAAACTTGCGCTCACAACGGCGTCGTAGGTGATGTTCTCCCGCTTCGCACGCGCCTCATCGAGTTGGCGTAAGCGATCGGTTGCCACTCGACCCGGCATGATGACATTTACGGTTACCCCATCGGCGGCCACCTCCGCGGCCAAGGTTTTGGACCAACCGAGTAATGCAGCTCTTAACGTGTTTGAAATCGCTAGATTACGAATCGGTACGATTGCTCCGGAAGTGGTACTGGTAATAATGCGGCCCCAACGACGCTCACGCATCCCTGGCAAGACCCGATCGGTAATTTTCATGAGGGAGAGCACCATTTCCTGAAAGCTTTTTTGCCACAACTGCGGATCTTGACCGCTCGCTGGTGTTGGTGGTGGTCCACCAGTGTTATTAATCAAGATATCGACTGGTCCCAACTGGTTTTCAATCGTCTGTACATGACCATCAATTGCATTGAGATCCGCGAGATCCCAATTTAAGGCGAGCGCCTTGCCGCCAACCGACTCAATCATTTTGACGGTCTGTGCGAGACCTTCGGCATTTCGACCGGTCACCGCAACCTGGACGCCCTCCCGCGCCAAAGAATGTGCCATCGCCTGACCTAAGCCTCGGCTTGATGCCAGCACTAATGCAGTCTTTCCCTTAATTCCTAAATCCATCGTGCACTCCCTTATTCGTTGTTTTACTTATTAGTTGACTTCGGCTGAGACAATGACTTTGGCAGTTTCTTTGTGCCAGCATCCAAATCCACTTCATAACGCTGCAAGATGGTGGCGAACGCTTGCTGCAAGCCATTGGCTAACGTACCTGGACGATTATCCTTTAAAGGCACGCGCTGTGTGTAACGGTTACTCATTAAGATCGGATTTTGAGTACCGGTTGATAAAACGGTTAGATAAAAATGGATGCTAACCACGGCTTCAGGCTGGCCTCGATAATCCCCATACAGTTCAGTAACATTCACTTGAAGTGCGTAATACGGAAAGAAGGTATTGCTTTGGTTCACTGCCGCCTTAAAGATATTGGCTTCGCTAATCCATTGGCGCGTCGCATTACTCACCATCTCAGCAGGAGTGGAAATATACCCGTTATAGAAATCCTTCTCATAGCGCTGATCGCCTAAGCGATAAACCATGGATTTACTATCGAATGGTCCGTCAACGGATACGGGACCAACCTTCAACCAAAAATCGGTGTTTGGCTTACGAGGCTCTCCAGTTCGTTTTGGATCAATCAACCAAGTGCTTGTGTCCAGATTGGGTCGGGTAGGCGCACAGCCAACCAATGGAGCAATGGCTGCAAACAGGACCAATACCCGGGTAACGTGACGCAGTGAAAAGCTCATGGTTGGGCTCCAGTTTGTGGCAAGGTAATGCGTGGTGGGGGCTCTCCCCAAACCATGCTACTCGGATATCGACTAGCCACTTTTGCAAAATCATTTAACTGATCGGTAATTTGCTTGAGATTATCGATTGAGCTAATGGTATCGCCTTGCATACTTGAGAGGGTTTGGCGCAGGATAACGGTAGTTGCAATCACTTCACGCATCAAGAGCTCAAGCTCTGTCTTATTAGCTACCTCATCGATCCTGCCAAGCAATACATTGAGTCGTTCAACCGATTTAGCAATGCCAGTATTGTTGTTACCATCACCACCAATAATAGTGTTGAGATTGGTTAGTAGCACATCAAATTTCTTCTGGGTTTCTGCTAAATTCATTTCACCCAAGTTATCCAATACTTTGCGAACTCCCGAAAAAAAGATGTCGGTTTGGCTGGGCAAGGCATCAATCACCAAATACTGTGGCTTCCAGTTATATGGAAGAGTTTTGTAATTACCCATATCGCGCACATAATCGAGTTCAACATAATTCACGCCCGTAATGCCTTGGCTTTTGACGCGAGCACGCAAGTCCTTGGGTAATTTTTTAGTTGGGCCTAATAATTTTTCCTCATCGCCATCAATCAACATCCGCACCACCACATACTCTTTGCGCTCGGGGAAGGGTTCATTTGACTCATACAAACTTCCCGATAAACCAATAAAAGTAACTTGCCCTACTTTCACTCCCCGAAAACGCACTGGCGCCCCCACGTCCAATCCCGTAATTGATTGCTCAATATAGGTTTCTACCATGATTGTTTTCTTGAAGAGTTGACCCGTTCCAAATACCAGAATCAACGCAAGAATGGCAGCAAAGCCGGCAAATACGAATAATCCCAAGCGAAAGTAATTTGGATTCGATTGACTCATGCTACTTCCTTCGACATAACGCGATTAAAAAATTGATGCACTTTGGGATCCGTACTCGTATCTCGCAAGACCCTCGGGTCTCCTTGCGCAATAATACGTTTAGTATCTTTATCCAACATAATTACCCGATCCGCAATCGCATAAATACTAGCCAACTCGTGTGACACGATTACAAAGGTAATGCCTAAGTTCTTGGCCAAATCAAGAATGGTCTGATCTAAATCGGCTGATGTAATCGGATCAAGTCCAGCAGAGGGCTCATCCAGAAACAGAATCTTTGGGTCTAGGGCCATGGCGCGCGCAATGGCTGCGCGCTTTTGCATCCCCCCGCTAATCTCATTGGGCATGTAATTGGCGTAAGGCAATAATCCCACCAGATCCAATTTGCAACGCGCTAATAGATCCATCTCATCATCATCTAGCTCGGTGTACTCCTCCATAAAGAGTCGCACATTTTCAAGGAGCGTCATTGAACCAAATAATGCGCCCTGCTGATACATCACCCCAAAATGCGTCATGATGTCTTGGCGTTGTTGGCCGATTGACCGGGTAATATTCATGCCCTCAATCCACACATCACCTGCTAGAGGTTGGTAAAGCCCAAATAGGTTTTTAAGCAAACTTGATTTACCACAACCCGAGCCACCGAGAATAATAAATACCTCACCATCAGCGACTGAGAAATTGAGATTTTGCAACAGCACTTTGTTGCCATAACCCACAGTCAGATTTTTGACCTCAATTGGATTCATTAGAAACCTGTCCGATACGAGACGTAAGCAAAAATTCCATCGACTACCGTAATCATCACAATACTACTCACCACTGCTCGCGTTGTAGAGATCCCGACCGCTGCGGCACCAGTGCCCGTTTGCATCCCTCGCAAACAACCCACACTAGCAACCACCACGCCAAATAAGGTAGCCTTAGTTAATCCCGAAAAAATATCTTCTAGTACCACAGTATTGAGAACACCTTCATAAAAATTAACTAAGGGTACACCGTAGATCAGCATCGTGAGCGAAGATGAAAAAACACTTACTAGATCGGCATAAATGGTTAAGATCGGCGCCACCACCAAACCTGCTAAGACTCGGGGCAGAACCAAAAAGCGAATGGGGTTTAATCCAGCCGTCACCAAAGCATCGACTTCGCTATTAACAGTCATCGTACCGATCTCAGCAGCAAATGCAGCGGAGGATCGACCCGCTAAAAGGATGGCAGTAATCAAAGGCCCTAACTCTCGAAAGATCCCCAAGGAAACGAGTGGCCCAACAAAAGTGATCGCTCCAAACTTTTCCATGCCAATGGCTGATTGAAACGACAAGATCACACCAATTAGAAAAGCAACTAATCCGACGATTGGCATCGCAGCAAGACCGGCTTGCACAGCAACGCTTGCAAAATCTTGCCAACGGACCTTCAGGGGGTTACGTGCGGCCCAAATCAGTTCGCTTGCGACCTGGCCAGTGAAAAAGATAATGCCCCGAATATCATTCCAAAGTAAGCTCGCTGCCTTGCCAGCCTTAACGAATGTTCCGTCGTCTAAACCCTTTTCCTCTTTTGGGAATAATTTTTCAAAGGGCGTAAACCGCTTTAATTGATTTTGATGGGTGGCACTAAATCCTCGTAACTCAATCGTTCCCCCATGCAGTGTTTGGGCATGCTGCAGATCGATTAAAAATGCCAGTCCGGCACCATCAATGTACTGAATTCCTGCCCCATCAATTTGCAAGGTTTTACTCGCAGAATCTTGTGTCAACCAGGCAATTTGACGATCGCGAACTTCTTGCCATGTATGACCCAAGGTATTGGCACTAATTTGTCCCGATAGAGTCACGCAAGCAGTCGCTCCCGATGCGCGCCAGTTTGCAACTGGGGCCGTTGAGGTTGTGCGTTTAGGAGAAGCCATATTCTGACTATTAAAGCAAAGAATCATGACTTATAAAAACTTGCCACTGGGGCAAATCAAGGAATATGGCGCGGCTGGCAGGATTCGAACCCACGACCCCTTGGTTCGTAGCCAAGTACTCTATCCAACTGAGCTACAGCCGCATCAGGCAGAATTATGCCATGGATACGAAGAACTACATCACACCGGCTGGGCATGAGGCACTAAAAACTGAGCTTTTGCATCTTTTGGACCACGAGCGTCCTGAAATTGTGCAAGTAGTCCATTGGGCCGCATCCAATGGAGATCGCTCAGAAAACGGCGATTACATCTACGGTAAGAAGCGTTTGCGTGAGATCGATCGACGGATTCGCTTCCTCAACCAACGTTTGGAGAATGCAGTGGTGGTCAATAACCAAGAACGCATTGCAAATGGTGGTGACCCTGAGCAAATTTTTTTTGGGGCAACCGTTATCTATAGCGATACCGAGGGAACGGATACCCAAATCCGGATTGTTGGGGTCGATGAGGTCGATCTCGAAAAAGGCTATGTGAGTTGGATCTCACCAATTGCGAAAGCCCTAATCAAAGCCAAAGTGGGCGACACCGTTCGCATCCAAACGCCTGCGGGTGTTAAGGAAATTGATATTTTGGATGTGCGCTACGAGGACTACTAAGAACTAGACGCTTTTATTGCGGATTACCCGGAACACGTCCGTGTTGGCGCGCAAACCGCGTAACACTCGAGAGAGATGCAAACGATTTAATACTTGAATCGTAAAGCGCATCGTCACAGAGTCTTCTTTATATTTATCATCCATTGAAACATTTAAGATGTTCGAATCAGCCGATGTAATCGAACTCGCAACGCGGGCGAGCACACCCTTTCCTTGCTTAGTATCTACCGTAATAGCCACATCAAACTCTCGCTTAGTATCTTTACTCCATTGCACACCAACCCATTTATCACTGTCTTTTGACAGCATGCGATGCGCCACCTTGCAATCTTGGGTGTGGATTTGCAATCCCTCTCCTTTACCCAGATAAGCCATGATGTCATCGCCAGGAATCGGATGGCAACAGGTTTGAAAACTGACCGACATACCCTCACGACCATCCACGACCAGAGATTGCGTTTGCGTCTCATGATCCGAACCACCCC
>Ga0214921_10000626_pt1 | contig 64076 bp, 57 predicted proteins | sample LL1505_MetaG_FD_177992 | JGI IMG/M metagenome (GOLD analysis project Ga0214921, IMG submission 177992) | Freshwater microbial communities from Lake Lanier, Atlanta, Georgia, United States - LL-1505 | ecosystem: Environmental > Aquatic > Freshwater > Lake | place: USA: Georgia | collected...
CAATCCTAATCCAACCTGAATCATATTGGCACCATCTAGTTTCGATAGACGTTCAATAGAATTTGTTATAGCATCGATAGTTCCAATGATAGAATCTGCTATTGTTTTAATAACACCCATCACTACATCACCAACAGCTGTTATAACATTTGGTATTTGTTCTATCGCAGACACGAATACGTTTTGAACAACGTCTGCTACTTTAATCAAAACTGGAGCGAATGCTTCCATAAATGGTGCTGCAAATTGTAATGCTTTACCAAGACCCATTAGTGCTAGAACTGCTACGCCCAAACCAATAGCTACTTTTGGATTAGCAAATGCACTAACTCCCATAGCAATACCTTGAATTATTCCAGCAATACCTTGTCCTATACCTTTACCCAGTGCACCAAGTGCTTTGGAAAGAGCGATAACACCATTAGCAATACCAGTTAAAATACCTGCTACCGCACCACCAGCACCCTTACCGATTGCATTTAATCCAGTACCCAGTGCTGTCAGCCCAGCACCGATTCCACCCAATAAACCACCACCTGCTGGACTCGATGGTGCAGCTGCTCTTGTTTTGTCACCACCTAATGAAGATGTATTCTTTTCAATTTTTACAAGTAATGCATTCTGTTCTTCTTCACGACGAATAGATTCTTGTTCTTCTTCAGAAACATTTACGCTGTCGTTTTGTTCTTTATTGGTTAAAGTAGTTCCAGCTGCTTCTGGTCTAGCAACTAATGTTGCACGTAAATCAGTTTTGGCAAATGCATCAGAAAGCGACTCACGTTTAGATAATAGACGCTGTCCTTCTTTGGTTCCTGATAATTGTTTCTCGCTTAAACCTGTATCTTTTCTAAATTTCTCGATCTCAGCTTCATTAGCCTTAATATCTTTTGATACTTTATTTCTTTGAGCAAAGTCTTGACGCAATTCTTTGTCTGATTTATCGCTACCAAGTTTTCTTTGCTGGTCAACGAATTCTCTTTCAGCGATTTTCTTATCAAAGAAACCACCCACATTAATTGCTTTTAGTGTAGTGGTCGCTGCTGCACGCATTGAACCAAATTTGGTAGTTATACCTTTCATTGCATTTGCAAATCTATCTTTGATAGAGTCAAAGGTTTTTACAGTTTGTGCGAGGTTGGTTAATGCTTCTGTTTCTTCAGCTTTGATACGTTTTAATTCTTCAGCTGAGACTTTGCTAATTTTGACAAGTTTTTCTTGTTCTTCTAATTGTTCTTTTTGAACTTTAAGTAATTCTTCTGTTTGCTTTGCTGGCGCACCAGATTCGATTAGAGTCTTAATTGATTGAACGTGTTCTAGCGATAACTGTTGAACTTCCAACAGTTTTCTAAATTCACTAGATTGAACATGGACCATCATTGGTGGTTTAGCCATACTTTACCTTCTCTTTTGTGATTCTAATCTTTGTTTTTCTTCTTCTAAGTACTTAATTAGCATAGCAACATACACTTCTCTTTCAAACGGAATCATATCCTCAAGTTCCGTTAACGAGTATTTGTGGTACTGCATCAAAGCAAAATTCATTTTATAGTAGTTATACAAACTATCATGACAAAGATTCATCAAAAAAAACTTTGGAGACCCTCCAGCACCTTATGGTGCTCTTTTCCACAAACAGGACACTTATAGTCAACTTCCTGTTTCAATCTTGGCATAGTCTCAAAGAATTTTTGAACTTTAGCAAACTGCTCAGAAGTTAAGTTATTCAAAAACTCTAAAAGTTCTTCTTGTTTCTGTTCTTTACCGTAAAATAGTTCGCTACCTTGATAAATGTAATCAATACATTCAGCAACTACTTTGAATAAATCATCAAGATTACTTGTATCTAAATTTTGTAACTTTTTCAACACTTGCATTGTAGGATATTTCATAACAACTCCTACGTCACCGAACAATGAAATTTTATTTTCATGTCCTGATGGTTTTTCTACTTGCAGTTTAGTGATATCAAAAGAGATTTGCACTCTGGCTTTCTCATTATCAACGCAAACGTCACATGGGAAAATTAAATCTACAGTTTCTCCTACAGACTTTGCTCTTAACTGAGTAAAGATATACTCTAAGTCAAACGTAGCGAGTTCTTCTGCGTTAAAATCACCAACAACACAAGACTTAACTACATCTTTAAGTGTATTAACCATTACCATTGGGTCTTCGCTCTGTTGAGCCATCATTAATGCTTTTTCTTCACGAACCAAGAATGGTCTATATTTTACTTCTTTTCCATTTGAAGGAATAGTCAACATATATGTTGGCGTACTGCTCATAGGTAAAGCCATATTCAATCTCCTTTAGTCATATTCTTAATAAGTTTATTCAACTCAGCTGTGCTACCAACAAAGATAGCATTATTATTTGTTACCTGCTTCGCTGCTTCAGCTTTGGCAGGAGCATCAAGTTTTTGTTTCTGCTGATGTAAGTCCATCAATTGTTGGTTTACATCTGCTAATTGTTTCATCAAATTACCAACAACCTCAAAAGCACGTGGGTGTTCAGATTGTTTTGCAACTTCAAGAGCATCAGTTAAAGCAACTTGTCCTTGCTGCAGTAATACACGAAGATTGTTTCTGGCTACTGTATAGTCATCTTCAATCTTTTCATTTACTGGAGTTATAGCAGTCCCATTAGAATCTACGACTTCAACTGCAGTTGTTTTTTCAATTTTAACAGTGTCGAATACTTCTGACAACTTATCATCAATCTTCATAATAATCCTTTATTTATGCTCTACCGCTGTAACTCATCTGGTTGTAATCTTGTTGAAACCCTTGGAAGTTATCATTATATTGTTCTGGTACACTAGGTTGACTAGTAAGTTCTCTGCCATTAATAGTTGGAACTTTTAAGAAACGATCCCATGGAGATTCTTTAGTTTCTTTAGGTGCAGCATATGCTTTTGATTTCCAATATTTGTATTGCATAGAAACTTGTAATTTCATAACTTCTTTTTGGTCATATCCAACTTGAATCTGTCCTATATTTTTAGGATAGCATTCATGCATGGTTATTTCGTATCTTTTTCTATCTTTTGTATCTTCAACGTCAATTTTAATTTCTGTTGTATATTCATCATAATAATTAAAATTTCTTGTAACTGGATGTTGAATTGAATTCATCCAAGTATCAAACAGTTTTTTAACTTCCATATTATTATCTACATAAAAAGTCATATTTGCATTATCATACATTTTTTCTGTTGGTGCTTCACGAATTTCTCCATGAATTCTTAACTGATTAGTAGCTAAAGTTATACCAGGGATTGTTATATCAGAACAATATAAAAGAACTTTTCTCATATTTGGAGAAGTTGTAATGCTTCTTGGTAATCTCATAGATACATTGTATCTGGAGGTTCTCATTAACCCCTCTGTTTTAACCATAGCAATGAAGTTCTTTAAATTACCGTTTTTTGGTTCAGACATTTTTATCTCATTTTTCTAAGTGAATCTGCCCAGACAGCATCTTTAGTTGATCCCATAAATCTTTCAACTGGTAGTAACATTGCTGTTGCCCAATCATTAGCAGGAATTTCTTTAAATGGAGATCTAACATGGTCTAGCAAATAATGTTTGACGCAAGGAATTGCTCCATTAAAGCGAGAAACTCCATCTATAAGTGCCCAAGAATATTTGATTCTTGTAGTTTCGTTCATTTTATCGTTACTTTTAAATATCATCAATCTATCCAATAACCTTACACGTAATTGGTAAGGTAAATAATGCATATTTAATCCAAGAAAACCACCTTCAACTTTTCTAAATGGAAATACTAAAGGGAATCTATCATAATAAGGTAGAGTTTCTTTTAGTTTTGGATCATAAAAATACATATAAAGTTTTCCTGGAGTTACACTAGATTTTAATGCTGATGTATCTCCTTGTAACAACTTTGGTGGTGTTACTCTTTGTTTAGATAATAACAATACCTGTTGTTCAAACCACGAACGAGACTTTTTTGCTGCGCTCGTAAGGTCGTATTGATTCTTATCAAAAACGTCTTGTAAAGTAGTTGGTTTTTTAGCCATATTATTATTTAGGCATTATAAGCCAAGTTCGTTTTCCGTAATAATCTTAAATTCCCAGCCACGATCTTTGGCATATTCTGTGGCTGCTTTCCATTTTGCTTGATTTTTTATAAACATCATAGACTCAGCTAAGTATTTTTGAGTTTGGCGTCCTGGATATTCTGGTGGTTGGGTTTGTTTGAGTGGTTTGACTTCTATAAGGTAGGTTTTTAATAGCCCATCCTTTTGTCTAACTTGAATCTGAAAGTCTACAAAATAACGATGAATTCTGTTATCTGTAGGACATCTATATGGAACTACAGTTTCCTCTGACTTCCATTTAACTACAGATGGGTTTTTGTCGCACCAAGACGCAAATCTGGTTTCCCAAGAGCTGCGCATGATGATGTTGGTTGGATCTCCAGAGTATTTTTCTGGAAACACTGGTTTAAATAATCTTTTGTGAAACATGCCTAAATAATATGATAACGATCAACTATTTAGGTCCAGGAAACAAAATATGTCATATACAGACGAGATGGGTGTTGATTATGGTGATGCAGCCACCCAAATGAATGGTGGAACCACATCTACTCCAGCACCACAGCCACAACCAACTATACCACCAAAACCATTGGTCGGAGATCTGTATCAATCTAGAGCAAGAACTACATTTAGCGATAAACAATACAATATACAACAACATTCTTATCCTAAAGACCTTATGTCAGAAGAATATGGTGGTAATTATGTTGTATTTTATATTAATGTTGCTGTTGAATCTAAATTGTTCAATGATAAAACTGTTGAAACTGTAGCTGATATCCCTGCTAGAGATAGAGGTCCAACGATAGCTATGAATGAAAAACTTTATGACGACCCAACAAGTGGAAAATCTAAGTTGGCGTTTACAGGTTTAAACGCAGCTGGACAAGTTGTTGAGGGTGCTATCGGTGGAGGATTATTAGCTGGCAAGGGTGGTGCTTTGGTTGGAGCCACTTTAAATGCTGCACCAGCAGCAATCGGAATCGGCGCAGCAGCAACTCAAGCAGCTTCTGTAACTCGTGCGCAGAAAAGATTAAAAACTGCAATTGCGTTACACATACCAAATCAATTAAATATTCGTTATTCTGCTGGTTGGGGAGAAGAAGATACATTCACATACCAAGCTGCAGCAGCTGGAGCAGAAGCAATAATTAGAGCATTAAAAGATGGTAAAGATGTAAAACAACTTGGTAATGATGCTGCAGCTATAGTTGGTGCTATGGGATTAAAGAGTGATAAACAAGGTGCTGCTGCTAGTGCAGCTTTTGGATTAGCAGCAAACCCAAAGAAAGAACAAATATTTAAGAATGTTGATTTTAGATCTTTTGCGTTTGATTATATGTTCTTCCCAAGAAATAAAGACGAAGCAGAAAATATAATGCGAATTATTTATGAGTTTAAGTACCATATGCATCCAGAGTTTAAAGATGCTAACGAATTTTTATATGTTTACCCATCTGAGTTTGATATAGCATACTATCAAAACGGAAAAGAAAATCCAAACTTACATCGTCATACTTCTTGTGTTCTAACAGAAATGAATGTTAATTACACACCAAACGGACAATTTAATACATTTGATAATGGTATGCCAACGCAGATTAATGTAACATTAAGTTTCCGTGAACTTTCACTTCTATCTAAAGAAAAGATTAAGGACGGTCTATAATGTATTTCGAAGATTTCCCAAAGTTTTTATACGATTTCGATATTAAAGGAGAACGTAGAGCATTTGTTATTACAGATATAACAAGAAATATTCGTTTTCGCAGAGACGTTCTAGCAAATATCACTTTATACGACGAATATGATGTTGTAGATGGAGAAACTCCAGAAATAGTTGCCGAAAAGATTTATGGTAACGCTGAATATCATTGGGTTGTTATGTTGGTAAATGAAAGATTTGATTATAGAGCTGATTGGGTTATGGATTACCCAAGATTGTCTGTATATATTCAAGATAAGTATGGAGTTAATGCAGATTCTCCACATCACTATGTAGACGATAAAGGAAATATTGTTCACTCTTCTGCTCCTGGAGCAGTTTCAATTTCAAATCGTCAGTATGAAGAAGATTTAAATGAGAAGAAAAGAAGAATTAAACTTATTTCTCCAGAATTGTTAAATAGAATATTAACCGATTTCGATGAACTATTATAATGCAGTTACAACAAACATTAAGATTTGCTGGTGATGTATCAGTTGGTAAAATACGAGTAACATCACAAAGCGGATTCTTTCAAGATATTGCTAATCAAGTTATAGGTATACAAATTTTTGAAGATTTGTTATCGCCATTCATCACAGGAACTTTAATTATTAAAGATTCTTTGGATTTGGTCAATTTATTTCCATTTGTTGGCGAAGAGTATGTTGAATTAGATATTAAAACACCAACTCTAAGAACTGGCAATATTTCTGGTAAATTTTATATTTACAAAATGACCGATAGGGAATTGACTGGAGATAAACAAGTTGTTTATCAATTACATTTCACTTCGCAAGATGCTTTATTGGATTTAAACAAAAGCGTAAGTAAAACTTTTAGTGGTAAAATTTCTGATATTGCTAAAACATTATTAATTGATAAAGTTAATGGTATGCAAGTCAATAAAGCAAGTATTGTTGAAGATACATTTAATTCAACAAAATATACTTCTAATTTCTGGTCTCCAGTTAAAAATCTTTTATTTTTAACAAAGCACGCTATCAATAAAAATAAATCCCCAGGATACTTATTTTTTGAAAATAGAGATGGATATAATTTCGTTTCTTTAGAGTACTTGTATAAACAAAAGGTTAGTGCAGAATTCACTCACGATAATTATACTAGAGATGAAAGACCATTATCTGGTAGCGTTAAAAATATACAAGAAGATTATAAACGAATTATTAGTATTAAAATACCTACGGGAATAGATTATATTGATAGAATAACTTCTGGTGTTTATGGTTCTAGATTGTGGACTCATGATGTTACTTCCAAAAGATTTTCTAGTACAAATTATGATATGTTAAAAGACCCAAGAAAACAGGTTCGCTTAAATCAATACCCAGCAGCATCAAAGAAAGTAATATATCGTTACATTTCTTCTGTTATGTTTAAACCAAAAGCATATGGAACTATGGATGGTTTTGGGGATGTTACTAATACATCTATATTACAAGAAAGAATATCTTTACTTAAACAAGCAGAGTCAACCAAAATAGAAATTGTGGTTCCAGGTAGATGTGATTATACTGTTGGAAGAAAAGTTTATGTTAAACTTAACAAAATAGAACCTACAAGTAAAACAGATAAAAAAACTTTGGATAATATGTTTTCTGGCAATTATATTATATCAGCTACCAATCATTTTATTACAAAAGAAAAACACGAAACAACTTTAGAGTTAATTAAAGATTCTTTATTAGTTAATCTTGACAAGGTGAGATAATGCAATTATACACAGGATGCGTTGAAAACAGAGATGACCCACTAAAGATTGGACGATGTCAAGTTAGAATCGTTGGTATCCACACCCACGATAAAACAATTCTACCAACTGAAGATTTACCATGGGCATATCCTATGCAGCCATTAACTTCTGCTGCAATGAATGGTATTGGTTGGTCGCCAACTGGTCCAGTTCTTGGAACTTGGGTCATTATTATGTTTAGAGATGAAGACCAACAACAACCGATTATGCTTGGAACTATCGGTGGTATCCCACAATCAAAAAGTGCACAACTTGCAGCTGAGCAATCTACTGAAAATATATTCGCAACACAAGGTGGCGTATTAGTAGATAGTTCTGGTAATCCAGTTGTTGATGGATCAGGTAATCCTATTGGTGTTGGTAGCAGAGAAGCAACAGGAGATCCTAATGCTCCAACTTCTGCTGCAGCACCTCCACCAAATATTACTGAGCAACCAGTTCCCAATGAACCACCTGCTGCTGCATTAGCAGCTAAAATTCCAACAAAACCACCAGCAAATTCTACACCAAATCCAACAAAAGCTGAAGAGAATATAAAATTATTATTGGAAGCGTGCGATCAAGTTGGATTAACTAGCAAATATGCTAAATGCGCCATCCTTGGTATTTGTGGTGGAGAAAGTGGGTGGTTACCTGTTGAGGAATATACATATTATACTAAAGAATCTTTAATGAGAGTTTTTAAAGCATCATTTCCTCCAGGTTCTGACGCAGAAGCTGAAAAATATGCAAAATGGGATTTTAAAGTTAAAGGTAGAGAAGATTTCTTTAGAAAGTGTTATAGTCCTACTGGTAATGGTAAATTTGTAGGACATAAAGATCCAGATGATGGAGCCAAGTATTATGGAAGAGGATTTAATCAGATAACTGGTAAATCTATGTATAAACAGATTCAGGATTATTTAAAAACTAAAGGTATTAATATCGATTTAGTTAATAACCCAAAATCTATTGTAGATGACCCAAAAGTTTGTGCACTAGCCACTGTTGGATTTTATGCAACACAAGTTAAACATGATCCAAACGATCCAGGATATTTTATTGCAGCAAGAGCAAGAACTGGAGCAGATGCTGGTAATGGATATGCTAAGAAACAAAAGTTTTATGAGTATTTCTTAGGAGGAACAGTTGCTGTTGAACCTACAAATAAACCAGCAGCAGATACAACTCCACAATATAAACCTGCTGAAGTTAAAGAATTGCCACCAGCAAAACAAGCTGCGCTCTTAGAAAATAGATCTGATGTGGCAACAGTTGGATTTAAAGATCCACACGGTAAATATCCACTAAAACATTTATTAGACGAACCAGATACTAATCGTTTAGCACGTGGTGTTATAAAAGAAACTGCAGTTGAGTTTAAAGATTCAACTAGATCTAAACAACTGCCAACTGCAAACAGTGCAGAAATATGGGAACAGCCAATAGCACCATTTGGTGGAATGTATCCATATGCAAAAGTTTATGAGAGCGAGTCGGGTCATTTGTTCATTATGGATGACACTCCAACCCATGAGAATATAAGTTTATATCATCGCAAAGGAACATTTTTAGATGTTGATGCTAACGGAACTCAAGTAAATAAAATTGTAGGCGATGGCTATACTATCATTGATAGAAATGGATCCATTTATATTGCTGGTCGTGCTCAAGTTACAGTTGGTAATGGTATTAACCTTTTAGTTCAAGGTAATGCTGACATTCAAGTTAATGGAGCATCTACTATAAACTTAAAAAATAATGCAGATGTAAATGTCGCTGGCGATTTAAATTTATCTGTCGCTGGTAACATGAAAACTAAAGTTGGTGGCATTTATACACTTGAAGCAGCAAATACAAATATTAAAACAGCAGAGAACTTTAATTGTTTAACTTCTGGTAAGACGTTTATAACATCATCGGGTTCTATGGATATTAAATCTGGAGCAACTCTACAGGTTGATTATTCAGAAGGGCAATTTGGTAATGGTGCAAGTGATGCAACTGTAGAAACAACTGGATTACAATTCATTGAACTTTCAACACCTATTGATAAACAATATTCATATTTACAAACACCTGTTCGTCCTAGCCCACCAGTTAAATTGAAATATACAATTGATGAAGAAAACAATGCTAGAATTGAAGATTATGTTAAAACTCCAGAGAAATATGCAAACCCAACTGCTGAAGCAAATGAGTGTAAACGTAATTTCCCAGGAACTCCAAAAACTGATGAAAAAGGACCATCATTAATTTCAGATGCTGAGCCAGGAGATTTGTATCAGTGGTTAAAAAAACAAGTTGAGATTACAGAATCCAATTCATACTGGAGAGAAACTGGACAAAATGGTGCCCCAAGTAATATGAATATTGTTAGAATTTGGTCAGACTTGGGATATCCAAATACAAATTATTGGAGAACAGATCAAACTCCATGGTGTATGGGATTTGTTAACTATGCACTAAAACAAAATGGATATCGTTATTGTCAAGAAGCAAGTTCTTGGGCTATTCAAAAGAACCCATTAAGATGGAAAGCAACACAAGTTGATCCTGCTAGTGCGCAGCCTGGAGATATTGTTCTCTGGAATTTCGGACACGTAAACTTTGTTTATGAAAATGTTGGAGGTAAATTATCTTTCGTTGGTGGAAATCAATCACCTAAAAATAAAGGTAATAATCCAAACGATGGCGATGTGACAATTTCTTGGAAAGGACCAGCTTGGACACCGCAACGTGGGGGAATAGTTGGAATCTGGAGACCAAGTAAGGCATAATTATGGCTTGGACTCCTACAGAAACTTTGTTGGGAACTCATGCCGAGATGGCCACATTTAGCCATACGATAGAATATTATACAGAAGAAGCTGGAGATCCAACTGCTGTACCTCCAACTACTGGTAGTATAACATATTATTCTGTTAGAATAATACCACAGCAAACTAACCCATATACAGTTAGTATTTCTGGTGCAACTATATCAGGATACTATAGAGGTATATTTAATGATGGTTTGACAACCAGAGATTCCGTGGGTAATATAACAACCATTACAACTCTTGGGTCTAATGCTAGCGTATGGGATGCAGTGAATAGATCTAAAGTCCATGAGGTTATCGGGTTTGATCCAGATATGACTAGAAGTAGAACATTTACTTATTTGGCTGAAGCGTATAATCCTCTCTTACCCAATACAGTAATCGCTAGCCAAACTTATACTATTCTTTGCGAAGATAAAAATTGGACTCCAGGAATGCTTTCTTTAAAGGAATTGGTATCATATGCCAGCAATAACTAGAATTGGCGATAAATCAACAGGTCATGGCTGTTTTCCACCAACAACTATGATAACAACACCTGTAGCCAAAACTTATATTAATGGTAAATTTGCTGGGGTTGTAGATTCAGCTTGTAAATGGTCTGCTCATACATGTGGAACTGTTACTCATAACTCAGACCAGAGATATCCTTCTTCTGGTGCCAGTAAAACCTATATTGAAGGTAAATTGGCTGCTAGAATTGGTGATCCCATCGCTTGCGGAGACGCAATAGGACAAGGTTCTACCAATACATTTATAGAATAGGACTAAATAATTAAATGGCACGCAATACAAGAACATTTTCAGATTTAGACTTAAATTTTACTGCACACCCAGTAACGAAAGACATCGCCTTAAGATACGATGAAAACGCAGTTAAAACCAGTCTAAGAAATCTTATTTTAACATCAAACTTTGAGAGACCTTTTCATAGCGAAATTGGGTCTCCAATTAAGCGTCTATTATTTGAGCCAGCTACGCCAATGTTAGCTGTTGTTATGAAACGTGCTATTGTAGATCTAGTCAATAATTTTGAGCCAAGAGTGCAATTATTAAATGTTGATGTTTATGTAGCTGAAGATAGTAACGCAATAAGAGTCACAATAGAATTTAAGATTATAAACACAGAAAGACCTATAAGTTTTGAGATAGCATTAGAGAGAACACGATAATGGCAAATAAAAAAATAAATGTAACAGAATTAGATTTTGACCAAATTAAGTCTAATTTAAAAAACTTCCTAAAAGGACAACAACAATTTCAGGACTATGATTTTGAGGGTTCTGGCTTGGCAGTTTTACTCGATGTTCTTGCTTACAACACACATTATAATGCTCTTTATAATAACTTAACAATTAATGAAATGTTCTTGGATTCTGCTTCCAAAAGAAATAGTGTAGTTTCTTTGGCGAAAATGCTTGGATATGTTCCACGTTCTTGTGTTTGCTCAAATGCATTGGTTCGTTTAACTGTAAACGTAGGTGCAACTGGACCAAGTTCTTTAACTCTACCTGCTTATAGCCCATTCGTTACAACAGTTGATGGTATTCAATATACATTTTATAACACAACTTCTTATACAATTACAGGATCAGGAACATCTTACACATTTGATAATATAAAAGTTATCGAAGGAACTCCTCTTACATTTAGATGGGAGTATTCTCCATCGGGTAAATATGTAATCCCAAATCCAAACATTGATTTATCTACATTAAAGGTTAAAGTTCAAGAATCTGCTAACTCAGATTTGTATGAAACTTTTACAAATTCTTCATCTATAACTACAGCTGAGCCAGATAGTAAGGTATTTTTTGTTAAAGAAATTGATGATGGTTTGTATGAGATTACTTTTGGCGATGGCGTTATTGGTAGAGAATTATCTGCTGGTAATATAATCCACGTAGATTATATGGCTTCTTCTTTAGACGCACCTAATGGAGCCAGATTGTTCTCATATAATGGCGCAACATTAATTACTAACGCAACTAATTCCGTAACTTGTTTATCGCCAGCAGCTGATGGTTCTGCAGCAGAAGATATAGAAACAATTAGATTTAATGCTCCAAGAACTTATGCTTCGCAAAATAGATGCGTTACTCCAGATGATTACAGAGCATTAATTTATTCTGCTTTACCTAATGCTAAAGCAGTTTCTGTTTGGGGTGGTGAAGATAACAATCCTCCTGTTTATGGAAAAATATTTGTTTGTGTTAAACCAAGAGATGCATCAAAGTTGACACAATTACAAAAAGCTGAATTGGTTAATACTATTTTACAAAGTAAAAATGTTGTCTCAGTTATTCCTGAGGTAGTTGATCCAGAATTTATTAACATCGCTTTAGATGTAAATGTATATTATAACCCAAGAGAAACCACAAGAACTGGACCAGAAATTGAAACTCTGGTAGCCAATACAATTTTTGATTATGATGATTCAGATTTACAAAGTTTTGAAGGTGTGTTTAGATATTCTAAACTTTCAAAACTAATTGATTCTTCAGAAAAGGGAATTACAAATAATTCTATGACTGTTCTGATACGAAGAAATATAGCGCCACGTTATAATGTTTCAGCCCAATATTTGTTAAACCTAATTAACCCAATTTATTATTCAGAAGCTCCAGGTGGTTCTTTAGGAACTACAGGATTTTATATTGAAGGTAGTGATGAAATCCATTATCTTGATGATAATGGAACCAATGTGCGTTTATTTAAATATACTGCAAACGCACAAAAATTTATTGTTGATGAACAAATCGGAACTATCGATCACGCTAAAGGTATAATTGATATTAGAAATTTACATGTAACTGCTTTAGCAGATATTGATTGGGAAATTACAATTAAACCAAAATCAAATGATGTAGTTTCTGCATTAACCCAAATTGCAAAAATTGCAAGAGATCATTTAACTGTAAATGCAATTGTAGATCAAACCTCAGTTGGCGATTTGCGTGCTGGTTATAACTATACATTTAGCAACTCAAATGCAACAGTAACAGGCGATAGAGTAAGTTAAAATGCCAAACGAATTAAAAAGAAGTAAGTTATCTTCGCTGGTTTCATCACAACTCCCAGAGTTTGTTCGTGAAGATCATCAGACTTTTGTTGCATTTTTAAAAGCGTATTACGAGTTTTTAGATAATACTTCTCCAGATCTTAGAGATCTAAGAGATTTAGATACAACATTAGATTCTTTTATAGAACACTTTAGAAATGAACTTGGTTTAAATTTACCTAAGCAATTAAACACAGACCCAAGATTTTTGCTACAGAAAATTAAAGATCAGTATCTTGCCAAGGGTTCTGAATCTTCATATAAATTATTGTTTAGATTATTATATAATAAAGATGTTTCTATTGATTATCCATCTAAACAAGTTATGCGTGTTTCCGATGGTAGATGGAACCAAGACGTTTCGATTATTGCAAAAGTTACAACTGGACACCCAGATCAAATTGTTGGTAAATTAATTGATGTTATAACTCCAACTAAAATTATTCGTGTTCAAGTTGATAGAAGACAATATATTGAAATTGAAGTTGAGCGTGTAGTTGAGATTGCTGAAGACATATATGAATTTTATGTAGACCGTAGATTTTTCGGTAATATTTCAATCGGAGATCGTCTTCGTTATAGAACTGAAGATGTATATTTTACGGCAGATATTTTAGCGACTACATCAAAATTAAAAATTTTAACACCTGGAACTGGTTTTAAGGTTGGACAACTTTACCCAATTAGAAATGGTAAAGGTTCTGGTTCTATTATGAAAATTACCAGAACAAATTCTCAAGGTGGAATTTTAGATGCAGAGTTTATTAAGTTTGGAACTGGATACACTACAGACTTTGCTTCTACTATCTATGCAGACTTAGGTCAATCAGCCACTGGTACTGGAGGGAGTTCTCTACAAATTATTGGTGGTAATATAAGTATTGCTGAGGGAACCGATGGTTTTACAGAATATGGTACGATTAATAAATCTGACTATGCTGTAACTGATGCTATGGATGGAACTTATGCTGGTGAGATTATTCGTGAGTTTGGATCTTCTGGTGGAGCCAGTGAGTTTTCCAGCCCATACGACCCAGCAGTTATTAAAATAGATCTTGGTGCTCTAGCCAAATATCCAGGATACTATATTACTAATGATAGTTTCTTGAACGATGCTATTTTTATTCAGGATAGTCGTTATTATCAAGCGTTTTCGTATGTAATTAAAATTGACGAAAGACTTGATTCGTATAAATCTCTGGTAAAAACATTGTTACATCCAGCTGGTATGGCTGTTTTTGGTGAATATGAAATAAGAAACGAATTTGATATCGCTTTAGAATTAGAAGCGATGATTAAGAACCTTTCTGTAACTGCTCAAGATGAAGTTACAGTTAATATCGATTATATTACAGCAAAAGATATAATCAAAGGATTAGAAGAATATATTTCTTTACCAGATAGTAATGTTATTTCTGTTAATAAATATATTAATAACACAGGATTGGGAGACGACTTAGCGACTCCTCTAGATACAGGTTTCGTATTATTAAACCCATACGCAGATGCTGGTTGGTTTTTGAACGACGCAGGATCGTATGTTAATGACCCAACCACCTTTAACACTTAGGAGATTTAAATGGACTTAAATGAAAATCTAAAAATGAAAGGTGAACTAACTATTGTTCACAGAAACTCTGATGGTAAAATTAAAGACGTGATAAACGTCCCAAACTTAGTAGTTACAGCTGGTAAACAATATATCGCTTCACGTATGGTAAGTTCTAGCACCACCATTATGTCACATATGGCTATTGGTACTGGAACAGTAACTCCAGCAGTTGGTGATACTGTTTTGGGTACAGAAGCTGGTCGTGTAACTTTAGCATCTTTTTCAGCATCAGGAGCAACTGTAACTGCAACAGCAACATTCCCAGCAGGTACTGGTACTGGAGCTATCACTGAAGCAGGAATTTTAAATGCAAACTCAGCTGGTACTATGCTTTGCAGAACAACATTCCCTGTAGTTAATAAAGCAGCAGGTGACAGCATTGCTATCACTTGGGTTATTACTGTAAGTTAATAAAGAAATCAAATAATGCCATCTTCAGCACTATTAAAATCTGGATTACATAATTCAGTTGCGAAAGGTCTCTATAATGAGATTCAAAATCGCACAGCCAAATATTATTACTTTCTAGGTAAGACGTTGCAGTGGCCACAAGAATTAGATCCACCATACCCAATAAATTCTTTAAAATATGATTTAGATACTCGCAATGAAATTATTACAATGAAAGAAATACGTTCAACTGACGTAGCGTTCGTTGTAGAAAGAATCAATTGGGAGAGTGGGTTGGTGTATGATATGTATGATGATCATTACTGTGATGAATTAGATGGTATTAATTTAATTTCTGGAGGTTATGGATTCGCAGATCCACCAACAGTTATAATTACTGGGGGTGGTGGTAGTGGAGCAAGTGCAGTAGCGCATATTGCTAATGGTATAGTTATTGAAATAGAAATGACGAATCCAGGTCGTGGATATACTAGCACACCAACAGTTACAATTACTGGAGGTGGTGGTGAGGGTGCTGCAGCAACAGCGGTTCTCCCAGTATCTTATACTGGTAAACAAAAGATGGAGCAATGTAAATTTTACGTTGTTACCGATGAGTATAATGTATACAAATGTTTAGATAATAATAACAATGCAATTTCTACTTACAAACCAGTCGGTACTACTGTTGATCCAGTAATTATGCCAGATGGTTATATGTGGAAATACATGTATAGTATTCCTATCGCTTTGCGTAATAAGTTTTTAACTGACTCATACATGCCAGTTGTTACTGCATTACGTCCACAATTTTATTCAAGTGGTGCTATTCAAACTGTTAAAATTGATAAACGTGGACAAGGATACACATACGCAAATATTTCTGTGCAGGGTGATGGATGTAGAGAACTAGATCCTCTGTTTATTATCGGAGCAAATTTATCCGCAAATGGATCTGGCTATACTTCTGCGACTGTAGATATAGATCCTCCATTTGCATCAACAGCTTATGCTGCAAATATTAATGTATTGCTAGGACAGAAATTTAGACATAACAATAACATATATGAAGTCACTCTCCCAGGAACTTTAGCGTTACCTGCACCAACTCATGGCTCTGGAATTGTTTCTAATGGAACAGCTGCTTTAAAATACATTGGAACTACAGCAAAAGCAACTGCAACAGTTTCTGGTGGCCAAATTACCGCAATTAATCTTATCGGTGCTGTTAGAGAAGTTATTATGACAGATGGTGGACTTGGTTATACTTCTGCTCCTACAGTAACTTTTTCAGGTGGTAGTGGTAGTGGAGCAACTGCTTCAGTGATTATGATGGGCACTTCTGTTCAAACTACAGTTATTACAAATTCTGGAGATAATTATACTTCTACTCCAACTGTAACTTTTGGAACACCTTGGACAGCAGCAACTTCGTTGACACTACAAAAACAAGTTTATGTTGCCAACAGACTTTATACTGTCACAGCTGCTGGAACAACAGGTAGCGTTGCGCCAACTCATACTAGTGGTTCTGCTTCTAGTGGAACTGCAACATTAACATATGTTGGTCGTCCAGCGTCAGGTACTGTTATTTTACGTTACGGAACTGGTTATTCAGTTCTACCCGATTTAACAATTAACTCCACAACAGGTTCTGGAGCAACAGGTTATCTTTCTGGTGTTAAATCAGAAGCGAAAATATTACCATTGTTAAGTAATGGTGAATTGGTGGGAATTCAAATCGATGATGGTGGAATTGGTTATACATACGCTAACTTAACAGTAGATGGAGATGGTGAAGACGCAGAAATCTCAGCTGATTTATCTCCAGGTGATGTAAGCACTTTACAAGCTAACACTGAATTATTAACAGTTGATGGAAGAATTATGTCTATCAAAGTTGTTTCTGGTGGATTTGGGTATGCTGGTGCAACAATAACTATTGCTGGCGATGGAACTGGTGCTACAGCCGAAGCAATTACTGAAAATGGTAAAATTAAAAAAATCCGCATGACTAATTACGGTCAAGGATATCGTTGGGCTAGAGTAACTATTACAGGTTCTGGTTTTGGCGCATCTGCTCGTGCTATTATAACTGATTTCGGTGGTCATGGAAAAGATTCAATTAATGGTCTTTATACAAGATCGTTAATGTTCTATTCAAGTATTTCCAGAGATAAGAACCAAGGATTTGATGTAAATAACGACTTCCGTCAAATAGGAATTATTAAAAACCCAAGAAAATTCCAATCTACATATTCTTTAGATTCAACTCTAGCGTCTGCTTGTTTTGTTGTAACTGGAAGTATTAATACAAATAACTTTTCTAAAGATCAAACGATTTATCTCTCAAACACTGGAGCTAAATTTAGAATAGTCAATTTAAACTCAAATTCAGCTTTATTGCAGTCTTTAGATAATGCCATACCTACAGTTGGATCTGTTTTAACCAACGATGCTTCACAAACATTTTCAGTTTCTGGGTTAACTCTACCTACAGTAGATAAATATTCTGGTGACCTGTTGTTTATCGATAATAAACAAGCATTTACTCCAACAGCAGACCAGACAGTAACTCTTAGAACTGTTGTAAAATTCTAATAAATAATAGTAAATAACCAAAAGAGTATAAGATGATCGATTTCAATACCGAACCATATAATGACGACTACGACGAGAACAGTAAATTCTATAGAATTTTGTTCCGTCCAAGTTTCGCTCTACAGGCTCGTGAATTAACTCAGCTACAATCAATTCTTCAGAAACAGATTCAACGTCATGGAGATAATATCTTCAAACAGGGATCTATGGTTCTACCTGGACAGATATCTCTGGACACTAATGCAGAATATGTTAAATTGCAGCCATTGTATAGTGGTGTAGCTGTAGAAACATTTTTAAATAATCTTCAAGGAAAGGTAATTGTTGGAAACAACACTAGCCTAAAAGCTGAAGTAATTAAAGTTCAAAGTTCTGAACAATCTGAGCCATCAACCATTTATGTTCGTTATTTAAATTCTGGTAATGATAATGTAACCAAAAAATTTGCTGCAGACGAGATTATTACAACAGAAGATAATTTATACTCTTTCCAAGCTGTATCTGAAAACCCAACAGGAATTGGTTCTATCGTATCAATAGAACGTGGTATTTATTATGTTAATGGCTTCTTCGTTTTAGTTGAAGCCCACTCAATGATTTTAGACAAATATAGTAATGTTCCATCTTATCGTGTTGGTTTAAATATTGAAGAAAAAATTGTTACTCCTGAAGAAGATGCAACATTATTAGATAATGCGCAAAACAGTTATAACTATGCTGCTCCAGGTTCTCATCGTTATTATATTGATTTAACTTTAAAGAAAGTTGGATTAGAATCTGCAGCTGACGCAAACTTTATTGAGTTGTTAAGAGTTGAAGAAGGTATCAATAAAAAGATTACAACTAAGACTGAGTATTCAGTTTTAGAACAAACACTTGCTCGCAGAACTTATGACGAATCTGGTGATTATACTGTTCGCAATTTTAATATCGATATTAGAGAACACAGAAACAACAATCGTGGAGCTTGGACTCAAAATACCGCATTCTTAATTAATGACGTTGTCACTAATGCTGGTAAAACCTATGTAGCCAAAAATAGTGGAACTTCTGTTACTACTTCTCCAGTTCACACTTCTGGTACTGCGTATGATGGTCCAGGATCTACAGGTATTCAATGGGAATATACAGAGACTCCAGTTTACAATCGTGGTATTTACAAAACTGGTGATGAGAATAAATTAGCAATTGGTCTTGAGCCAGGAAAAGCATATGTTCGTGGTTATGAGATTGAAAAAATTGCTACAGAATATGTAGCGATTGATAAAGCACGTGATTATGTTCAGGCAGATAATGCGTTTGTTTCTGCAGAACTTGGAAACTATGTAGTAGTCACCAATCTTACAAAAATTCCCCCAATCTCAACAAATGCAGTACTTAATTTGAGAGATCAATTAACAACCACACGTGGTACAGAAGTAGGTTCTATTGTCGGTACTGCTCGTGTTCGTGCAATTGAGTGGGATAATGGCACTTTAGGATCTACTACTGCCACATACAAATTATTCTTGTATGATATTAACATGTCTAGTGGAAAACAGTTTTCTAGAAATGTTAAATCTATAGGACTAACTTCTTGGGGATTTACTGCTGATGTAAACCCAATTTTAACGCAATTAACTGGTTCTGTAACTGCTTCTGGAACAACAGTAACAGGTAACGGAACATCATTTTTAACAAATTTAGTTGTTGGTGATTATATTAATGTTGGTGGTTCTTCATATAGAGTCACAGCAATCGCAAGCCAAAATTCATTAACAATTGGAACATCTTTAACTGCAACCAATTCAGCTTATAGTTTAGTTACAACTAATCTTTTAGCAACAAATTATGAAAAGAGTGTATTTGCTTTACCATATGGAACTGTTCGTTCATTAAGAAGTGCTTTGGCAACTAATGATACTTCATATACAGTTTCAGCAATTTACACAGAAACTGTAGCATCGGGTAATATTAACTTAAACACTTCTTCTGGGTCATTCGCTTCTGGTTCTGTCACTGGTAATTTTATCGTAACTAGAAATGATAATGGTGATGTATTATCAATTAACAGCGTTACAGTGACAGGAAGCTCTGCTGTCATTAATGTTGGAACAACTTATAATGGTGTGGCTTGTACTGTAGTTGCAACATTGAATAAGACTGGATCTTCTTCAACAGAAAAAACAAAAACCCATGTTACAGGTGCAACAGTAACATTTACTACTCTTGCAACAGCAACTCCTACCACATTATTGCTTGGCAAAGCAGACTGCTGGAAAATTAACAGTATTAAAATGGATGCGGGAACTTTTGCGTCGCCAGCTGGAACCTATACGATCGACATTTCAGATCGTTATGAGTTTGATAATGGGCAGAGAGTTACACATTATGACATCGGACGAATCAAATTAAAAGATACTTACGCACCTCCATCTGCTCCTATTCAAGTTACATTTGAATACTTCACTCATTCTGTTGGAGATTATTGCTCAATCAACTCTTACCCAGCAACTATACCATACACACAAATTCCATCAGATTTGCGTGATGGTTTAGATTTCCGTCCAAGAATTGATGATAATGGAACTACATTTACTGCGGTTACATCATTACCAAAACGTGGTTCCACTATAACAACAGATTTTACATATTATTTGGCTAAAAAGGTAAAAGTTGCTGTTGATTTAAACGGTAATTTCTTCAGCATTTCTGGAACATCTTCTATTAATCCTGGTGACGCAGAAGATCCATCTACTGGAATGGTTTTATATAAACTAAGTTTAAATCCATATACTTTTGATACGGGAATCAATAGTATTCAAATTGAAGCTGTAGATAATAGACGTTATACAATGCGTGATATTGGTAAATTAGAAAAACGCATTGATAATCTAGAATACTATACTTCATTGTCTTTACTAGAACAACAAACAGAAGCATTGAAAATTACAGATTCTTCTGGTTTAGACAGAATGAAAAACGGATTTATTGTAGATAATTTCTCAGGTCATGGTGTTGGTAATGTAGAGTCCCCAGATTATCGTTGTTCTATTGATATGAATAGAAGTGAATTGCGTCCATTCTTTAGTATGAGAAACGTAAATCTGATCGAGAAAGCATCTACCAATGCAGCTAGAACTGCTGCACATTATTCTCAGTATGGTGATATTATAACACTTCCTGTTTTGGAAAATGTTGAGTTAATTAAACAACCATATGGATCACGTTTAGAAAACATTAACCCATTTGCAGTATTTACTTTCTTGGGTGATGTTAAGTTAAATCCACAAACTGATGATTGGTTTGAAACAGATCGTCGTCCAGACATTATTAACAACGTTGAAGGTAATTTCTCTGCTCTTAATCTTGTAGCTGAAAAAGCTGGTGCGTTAGGAACAGTTTGGAATTCTTGGCAAACTCAATGGGTAGGACAGCCAGTTTCTCAGGGTGTAAGATGGTTATCAAGAGGTGAGATTGTTCAAAGGTTCGGTAATGGACCAGCACGTCAAACTGCTGTAGAAGTTTTTGCTACACAAGTTGGTCAAACTAGAACTGGTGTTAAAACTGATATTGTAGCCAAAATCGATAAACAAGTTGTTGCAGATAGAGTTCTTTCTACAGCAGCTATTCCTTATATCCGCTCAAGAAATATTCTTGCGCAAGTTCGTGGTTTAAAACCACTGACAAGATTTTATCCATATTTCGATGATGTTGATATTGCAGCGTATTGTACTCCAGCTTCTAAAATAACTTATAATTTAACTAGCGGAACATTTGATTCAACGACCAATGTTGGTGGTGTTTCAACAGAAGATGCTCGTAGAATTAATGGGGATTCACAAGTTTGTTTAAACAAAGGTGATTATATCCGTGGAGTGACTTCTAATGCAACTGCAGTTGTAGTTGGAACAGAATTAGATTATGATACTGGAGCAAAATCTTTATGGGTTGCTAATATTAAGGGAACTTTCCAAACTGGTGAACAAATTACTGGCTCTATATCTAATGCAGTTGGAGTAATTACTGCTATTACAGTTAATACGTTGGGTGGAAGTTTAATTACGAATAAGAGTGGAGATTTGAATTTAATATTCAATATCCCAAATACTGAGGCTGTTCGTTTCCGTACTGGTACAAGAGAGTTTAAACTTGTAGATAGCGTAACTGCTAATGGAGAATTCACTTCTCGTGGTCGAACTCAATATCGAGCAGAGGGTATTGTTGAAACTAAACAAGCCACTGTTAACGCTGTTCGTAACGCAGAATTTGTTCAAAACATAGTAAGCCAAAATCAAACTATTGTAGAAACATCATCTCGTGTTGTAGCTGATACTGGTTGGTATGACCCATTAGCACAAACATTCTTGATTGATAATAAGGGTGGATGTTTCTTGACTAAAGTAGATATCTTCTTTGCAACTAAAGATGAGGCTATCCCTGTAACATTGGAGATTCGTGAGGTTGTTAATGGTTATCCAGGTAAGAGAGTTCTCCCATTCTCACGTGTAACTCTACGCCCAGAGCAAGTAAACATTTCAACTACTACTGTTGATTTAGATGGGGTTGCTACTCCAAAGTTTGATACACCTACTTCGTTTGTGTTCCCATCTCCTGTTTATGTTCAAGATGCAACAGAATACTGTATTGTATTAATTTCTGATTCTAACAAATATAAGTGTTGGATTTCTCAGTTGGGCGATGCTGTTCCTGGAAGTTCTAGAACTATTTCTGAGCAACCATATTTGGGTTCTCTATTTAAATCTCAGAACGCATCTACTTGGACTACAGATCAAACTCAAGATTTAATGTTTACAATCTATAAGGCTAAGTTTGATACTTCTGCAGTTGGTACTGTTCAGTTTGTTAATGATGTTCTACCATATAGTACTTTAGAACAAGATCCATTCCAGATGACTGCTGGATCTAATATTGTTCGTGTGTGGCAAAATAATCACGGATTAACAGATGGTTCTAAAGTTACAATTACTGGAGTTGCAGGAACAATCAATGGTATCCCTGCTGCTGAATTAAATGGTTCTTGGTTTGTAAGTAACATCGATTTAGATTCTTACACAATAACCACAGGAACTACTGCAACTAGAACTGGTTATTTTGGAGGATCAACTGTAAGAGCTACAGGTCAAGTTCAATATGATGCTGTTCTACCTATAGCACAGGTACAGAATTTCTCTGAAACATTAACAACATATGCTTTAAAAACAACATCAGGAAAATCTGTCGATGGATCTGAAACACCATATGTTCAAGATATTTCATTCGGAGATTGTTTAGCCAATGAAAACAATTATTTTTATACGCCAAGACTTGTAGCATCTGAAATAAACGAAAGTGTATTTACTGGTGGTAACAAATCTATAACTTTTGCTGTTAATTTGTCTTCGACTAACGATTCTTTATCGCCAGTTTTAGATACTCAGCGTATGTCTTTAGTCGCTATTTCAAACAGAATTAACTCTCCAACTCACTCTAATACAAATATAACACCAACAGATTATGTTCAGTTATTCACTGGAGCAACTGGAGCATTTAGTTTCTCTGGATCTACAATAACTTCCACTGTTTCTGGTGTTAGAACTTTAATGCAAACTATTGGCGTTGGTCAATATATTAAAGTTGAGGGAACTACAACAGCTGGAAATAGCGGACAATATCTAGTTACTGATGTGACCGATAACGGAACAAACTGCACAATTACAGTAGATAATAAAACATTTACTTCTGAGAATGCAGTTACTGGAACTATAGTTTCTGTTGTAAACTTGTTTACTGATGAAATTGCTCCATTGGGTTCTTCTACAGTTTCTAAGTATGTTTCTAAACCAATTAAATTAGCTCTTCCTTCTACTTTTATGAAGATCAGATTTGGCGCAAATATACCAAATCAGTCTGATGTTCTGGTTTATTATAAGACTTTATTGGGTTCTACTGGTAATATGGATAAGACTAAATATACTTTAGCTAGTCCAGTTTCTACCCCTGTTAAAGTTGAAAACGGTAATGAAACATTCTATGATGTAGATTATTCTTTAACCAATCTAAATCCATTTGATTCTGTTCAGGTTAAACTGGTAATGAAGTCTGTTAATACTTCTGCGGTTCCAAGAATCAAAGATCTAAGAATTATTGCTTGTGCATAATATGGAACAATACCTAAAAGTATCTGGGCACGAAAATTTGGTCAGAGACATATCTTCTAAGGCTGTCATAAATACTAGTATGGTTGAATATGAAGAATATATGGCACGTCGTAGAGCAAAAGAACAAGAAAAAGAACTTATTACAAAACAGACTGAAGAAATAAATAATCTAAAGTCAGAAATATCTGAAATTAAGCAGTTATTAACTGAATTGCTTATGAAAGATCGCTGAACAATAAGGGAAAATAATGGCGACACTCGTTTTAAGACAAACAAAGGGACAACCCCTTACCAACTTAGAAGTTGATGGGAACTTCACCAACTTAAATGATGAGTTGGCGACCAAACTTCCTACTGCAACCTATACACCAGCAGACATTTTAACTAAGATCAAAACTGTAGATGGTTCTGGATCTGGTTTAGACGCAGACCTATTGGACGGAATGACTTCCAGTTCAACTTTACCAGGAACTGCCGATAAAAGTTCTATCGTTTCACGTGATTCTTCTGGAAATACTGCAGTTAATCAATTAACCTGCGCCAGTACTTTGACTGGCGTTGGAGCTAATTTTAGTGGTCCAGTTTCTGTAGGTTCTATTACTATTGCTGGTGGATCTATCCCAGTTTCTGCTGGTGGTACTGGAGCGACTACTGCGCAAAATGCAAGAACTAATTTAGGTTTGGCTATCGGTTCTGATGTTCAAGCATATAGTTCAAACCTACAAGCAATATCTGGATTAACACCTGTAGCAGATAGACTTCCATATTTTACTGGTGCTTCTACCTCAGCTTTAACAACCTTTACTTCTTTTGCCAGAACCTTAGTTGCTTCTTCTGACGTTTTTTCAGCAAGAACTAATCTTGGTTTGGTTTTGGGTACTGATGTCCAACCATTCGATGCTGATTTGTCCGCCATAGCTGGTATTACGACTAACGGAATTTATGCAAGAACTGGTAACGGAACTGCTTCTGCAAGAACTATTAGCGGAGTTTCTGGAGAAATAACAGTTACTAACGGAGATGGAGTTTCTGGAAATCCAACATTGGGGGTTGGATCTGGTATTTGTAAACTTTCTGCAAATAATACTTTCGCTGGAACCAACAATTTCCAAGCCATTTATGCAACTGAAGTTAATACTACTTCTGATAAAAGATTAAAAGAGAATATTGAAACACTAAATAATGCTGTAGATATTGTTAATAATTTGCGTGGCGTAGCCTATATTAAAGGTGGTAAGGCAGAAATTGGTCTAATAGCACAAGAAGTTGAGCAAAATTTACCTCAGGTAGTTTCACAAGATAATAATGGTTATAAAACCATCGCCTACGGAAATTTGGTTGGTCTATTGGTCGAAGCCATCAAAGAACAACAAAAAACAATCAAAGAATTAACTACTCGTTTAGAGAAATTGGAGAACTAATATGCCAGTAAGTGCAACAGGATTTAGAATTTCAAGTGGAACAGACCTTAATGGTTTGTTCTGGACATGGCAGGGTGATACAGGTAACCGAAACGTAACAGACGGTAACGGTAACTGCGGTTGGGCATGCGCATGTAACGCATGTAACTCAGCATGTAACTGTAACTGCGGTAACTGCGACGCTGCTGACTTATCATTAAACGTACACGTTACAGACTGGCGTCTAAATGTATTCCGTAATACTGCATACAATGATGGTCTACGTCACGATTCTCAAGAGCAGTCTATGGGTCATTTCCGCTATTATCGTGTAAATTGTAATTGTAACTGTGCATGTAACTGTAACTGCGCTTGTAACTGTAACTGTTAAGGAATAAACAACATGTATAAACTATTTAAAATTCCTGTGACTGGTATCGAAGGTTCTGAAGATATTGGTATTAATACTTCTGTTAGAAGTACTATAGGATATAATGCAGCTAATAAAACTATTAGTGTATTAATCGAAAAAATTGTTCTTCCTGAAGTTCCAACTACCGAATCTGTTGATTTAAGAATCAATCATACAGAAGCTACTTTTGAAACTTTATTGGAAAAAACCTTTACAGCAGAAGATTTCCCAAAAAATAAAGACGCTGTTCGTTGGGTAGTCGACTATGATGTCACTAAAAATGAAATTGTTGGTCCATTTAATGCTTTAGAATATACTAAAAATTATGTTACTGGAAGCTCTACTCATCGTGAAATTCCTAAGATTATTAAACGTCGTTATAATACAAATTTAATTCCATTGTTCACTATTGACAGTTTTTACAAATCTGCGTCAGATTTTGATGCGTCTGTAATGACTGTTTATACTGATGAGCAAGGTTTGGAAATCAATGATACTATTTTAACTGGTGATTTAACAACAGCCGAGCAAACCGATCAAGCTGGAGCAACATCTTGGACTTATTATAATTTACACCCAGCTGTCCACTATGAACTTTTGGATAATGATGGAAAAATTATTTCTACCAATTTACCATATACAAAACAGGAAGCTAAAGCTGCTACTACATACCCAATGACAGTAACTCCTGGTGCATATGATCCAGCTAACCCTTTACAACCAAATAATGGTGGCAATCGTTTTAAAGTTAGTCTACCAGTAGCAGATTATTATACTGTAAGAGCTGCGTTCGGAACATTTTATCCAGATAAAACATTACCTATATCTTTTGATGTAGTATGCATCAATGGTTTATCAAATAAATCTCGTTTAGTTTCTGGTGGATTTGATAAAGAAAAGTTTAATTCTGGACAAGAAACTAATCAGAATATTATTAAGTACACAGAACAACATGATGTAGCTGGATCTAATAAAACATTATGTGGTGTTGATTCTTTAATAATTTCTGCTAATGGTTTAGTTGCTGGCGATTTTATTAAACTAAAATTAAATGCTGGCGAATTTTATTCTTACTCAGAACTTTGGATCGAATTAATTTAAGTACCATAAATACATTTGTTATTAATACATTATAAGGATTTACAATGAGTTTATATAAGCTGGTTCTTAAAGGAGCCAATGATGTTGAGCAGGTTTTAGTTTACGATCCAATGACATCTGAAATGTTTTGGGAAGAGACTAAAGAAAAACCATCACTAAATTATATTTCTAAAGGTTTGGAGTACCAGCTTAATGCAAAAGTCTGGACTCCTGCCAAAGTCACAAACCCGCACGATCCAGAACTCCACGGAAGAAAATCAAGAAAACCAACCACACTTAAAATCACAATGGGTCTTAAGTGTAACTATGCTTGTTCATATTGCAATCAAGCACATCAACCCCATGATCCAGTTGGTGGACCAGAGGATGCTGAAGATTTGGTTCAGAAGATGAAAACAAATTTTCAGTTCGGAACATATGATAGATTCCGTCTTGAATTTTGGGGTGGTGAGCCAATGGTATATTGGAAAACTTTAAAACCTCTTGCAGAGAAAGTTAAAAAGGTTTACCCTAATGCTCAGTTTATGATGGTTACTAATGGTTCTCTTTTAGATAGAGAAAAAATTGATTGGTTTAATCGTATGGGGTTTTCTATCGGTATGTCTCATGATGGACCATTACATAAACAAAATCGTGGACCAGATCCTTTAGATGAACCAAGAGCAAAAGACGCAGTAGTATATGCTCTTAAAACAATGGGACAAGGAAGATTTACATTTAACTGCGTATTAACACGTGAGAATGTTTCTATACCTGCTGTTAGAGATTTTATTTTAGAAAAACTTAACAGAAAAGATATGGGTTATGAGTACTCTGAAGTTAGCCAGATGGATCTTCAAGTTACAACAGAAGAGTTAATGTTACCATATGACGATTCTGGTATGGCGCATTCTTTACAGACACCAGACGAGAAAAAGGAAATTCTACATACACTATTCTGGGAAACTATACAAGGATCAAATCAGTTTAGCTGGACAGTTAATCAGAAAATCACTGGTTTCTTTGAATCATTAGTTTACGGAAGACCAGCAGAAGTTGTTGGGCAGAAGTGCGGTATGGATAAAGAAGACAATATTGCGATTGACATGAAAGGTAATGTTACCACTTGTCAAAATACATCTTCTTTGACTAAACATAATATTGGTAATATTGAAGACTTTGAAAACATTCGTCTAACCAATTCTTATCACTGGTCTACTAGAGCAGAATGCCCAAGTTGCCCAGTTGTTCAGCTATGTCAAGGTGCTTGTTTATTTTTGGAAGATCAATATTGGACACAAGCGTGTGAGAATCTTTTCTATTATAACTTGGCTATCTTAGCTGGATCTTTGTTTATTATGACAGATGGTTTAGTTTTGACTAAAATAGAGGGTGAAAAAATAAGATTTGATGATGTAAAATCTATTGACGTTATTGATATTGACTTTGTTAAATCTGGTGGCAAACAGAAATCTTGGAAGGTTCGTAAACCTCTAAATATTCCTGTTGTTACTGTTCCTGAAATGCCAGTAGTATAATGGCTTTTCTTGATTGTATGATTTGGGAACTGAATAAGTTTCCTAGATATGGAAAATATAGAAATGGCTATTCAATAGCTAACATTTTTCATTACAATTCAGATACTAAAGATTATCAAAATAATAACGTAAATATACAGATTCCTGAGTTTGAGTTGATTGCAACCCAAGAGCAATTGCAATTTGTTTATAAATATAAAGAGAAAATAATTGAAAATAGGATTCCAGTAATCCTAAATTCTATAAATAATGGTATAGAGACTTGGTCGGTTGACCTGTTTAAAGCAAAATTTTTACAATACCTTAAAAGGTAAGGAGAACCAAAAAAATGAGTAAAAAGCACGTAAAATGGGTTATCGCCCACGAGCCAATCGGGCTATTTCTTAAGGTAGCTGAGTCGTTCGCTAAAGAAGTTAATGAGAAAACTAATGGTCAATTTGACATTGAAGTTCTATCTTTAACTGCTTATGCTGAGAAATACAACGCAGGTAAGAAAATCACTAAGAATGATTTAATGCAGATGATTAACGATGGCACAATCGAAATGAGCCATATCTACACTACTTGGTTGGCAGACTATAACAAAGATCTAAACGCATTAGATCTACCATTCTTGTTCCGTGACCATGACCACGCTGACGCAGTTTTAGAAGGTGAAATCGGTACTGAGTTGTTGGCTGGTGTAAGCAAGAATTCTAACATTCACGCTATGTCTTTCACTTACTCTGGTGGCTATCGTGTTGTTCCAGCAAACTTTAAAGCTGACACTGTAGACGCATGGAAGTTTAAGAAAGTTCGTACTAGCCGTTCTCCAGTTGCTATCGATACATTCAAGTTACTTGGTGCAAATACTTACTCAGGTATTGAACTTGAGCAAATGAATGCAGCTGCAAAAGAAGGTATCATCAATGCTGGCGAATCTACTTATGTTCGCATTTTCCCATTACAGCAAAATGAAGCATTCCAGTATGTTAATGATACAGCTCACAGCTTATTCTTGACTTCTATTATTGTTAACAAAGACTGGATGGCTCAGTTTGACGCAGAGACTAAAGAGATTATCTCTACTGCAGCATTTAATGCAGCACGTAAAGAGCGTCGTGAGTCTGTTGCTGACATTCCAAACATCCTTGCAGAATGCGAAGCAAAAGGTGTTAAGGTTGTTAAGATGTCTGAAAAAGAAGAGCAGAAGTTTAAAGAAGTTACTTCTAAAGTATATGACATGTACGCTGACTACTTCACTCCAGGTCTAGTAGAAAAAATTAAGCTACAGTAATACTGTCTAAATACATTATGTAAGGGGATGTTTAGGCATCCCCTTTTTCATTGGGGATTATATGAAGCAAATTTTATTTTACAATGTTGGTTTTGTTAAGCAAGTTGTAGATCAACAACCTGAAATTTTAGATGGTTATCTATTAGACAGAGATTTATTTTATTTTTATGATAAACATAAAATGAATCTTAATAATGTGTATGATAGAACTGGATCTATCCCGCATTATTTAAACATTAAATCTGGACTGTTAAAAATACCAGAGATAGGTTCTTTTAATAAATCTTTTGCAGAATGCGTAGAAGATAGATGTAAAGAATTACTTTCTTTGGGAAAGAAAATTAATGTTGTTTGGAGTGGTGGTATAGACAGCACATTAGTTTTATGCGCATTATTACATTATGCCAATGACCCAAAACAAATTACTGTATATGGAACATATACTTCCATATTAGAATCTGGTGATTTTTTAGAGAAGAGAATTTTACCCAGAGGTGTTAATCATAAATTTAAAGTTTCATCAAGTAGAGACTTTGATGATTGTTCTAAAGATGAACTTTTCGTAACTGGTTTTTTCGGTAATCAACTATTTGGTCCAACTGACAATTTTTCTGTTAATCCTGATGTTAAAACTAACATATCATTTTTTCACCACCAATTTAATGGACCAGATCCATTAGACGATTATACAAAATACATTGACCCAGAACTCCACGAGTTTATGTTACCTTGTATTAAAGCAAGTCCCAAGAAAATAGAAACACTTAGAGATCTTCGTTGGTGGTTTATTTTCAATTTAGATTGGTATACAGCTGAATTTGCAACTAGGGTTAATACAAATCAACAAGAAAATCAATATCATTTCTTTAACACGGATGACTTTCAGCGTTATGTTATAACAACTAAAGAACCATTTACAAAAGAAGTTGGAAACCCATTGACCCATCGTTGGGTTATGAGACAGTTGATTGAAGATTTTACTGGAGACAGTTATTATGCTTGGAAGAAACCAAAAGGGGTTTCCAATTTAGGAAACCCCGATCCGACTTGGTTGCTTTTGTTAGAAGATTATAGTATCTTTAAACTACCAGCCACATCTTTTGTTAACCGAAATAGGACTAACGTCCAAACCCAACTTTAATATTTAAAGTTACGTAAGATTGAGTATCTAAATTGGTTTCTGTGTAACGCATTAAATATCCAGGAGTTACAAAAACTTCACCGAATCTTCCTTTAATTTGGAATGAAGTTCCAACTAGATTTTGAGCTACTAACTGGCGTGTTGTAGTTACACCACCACGTGGGTCTGCAAAATAAGTTGGAGGTGTATAATCTCCAGTGTGGAGAACAAACGTAAACACCAGAGGAACATGTTCATATGCATGTAATGGGATGTGTTCTAATTTTTGTTGAAACAGAGCATTAGAACCAATAATAACAGGTGTATATTGCATTTCATTATTGAATTCTGGAAGATCTTGGCAAATAGTATAAACTATTTCTTTGAGTTTTTCTACATATTTGTTATCTTCTGTGAACATCAATTCAGTAGTTACGTTCGTAGAACATGAATTCACCAAGTCAATAAAATCTTGATCGCTAAAAGTCAAGCCATCCATCATTTCTGGGTTAATATCAAAACTGCGGAATTGTGTTGGAAACAGTTCTTTTGAGAAAGATTCTGTTACTAATTTATTGACTTGAGTTTCTGGGGTGTTTGGGGTAGTTTCCATGTTATCTCCATGAGTTAAAAAAATTATCGCTTCGCAGCTAAAAAGTATTTATACAATTGTATTTAGCGTTTCCAAATATGATAAATAAGTGTGTATAATAGGAGATTTACGTGGCCACTGTAACAAATCTATATGTCGATCAAGGTTCATTCTACAGAACATACGTTACTGTAGCTAGTACGACTGGATCCCCATTAGATTTATCTGGATTTACTGTGGCTTCTCAGATGAGAAAGTCGTACCAGTCTTCGACTGCCTACAGCTTCACAACTTCCATAAGTAATCCTATACAGGGTAGAGTTCGAATAGAACTTAGTTCGGAACAATCTAGACAAATTCCTGCTGGAAAATATTTGTACGACGTGGAAGTTACTGCTCCAACAGGCGAAAAAACTAGAGTTGTCGAGGGAATAGTTTTAATTAATCCAGAAATTACGAAGGTATAAAAATGCCAGATATTATCGCAATTGTCGAGGACCCTACAGGGAGCAGCACTGGAAACGATACAACAGTTACTGCATCACAAACTACAGTTCCGCCAAATACTATTGAGAATATGTTAGATGTTGATTTACAGCAACTAACAGATGGATCACTTTTGATTTATAAAAATACAACAGCCAAATGGACTGCTTCCACATTATTGGATAAGCAATCTATGGAAGGCGGACATTATTAAAAACGGAGAATCTAGATGGCTTCAATAATTAGAATTAAGCGTTCTGGTACTGCAGGTAACCCAAGTACGCTAGCTGAAGGCGAATTAGCCTATTCCTCACTTGCTGGGGTTCAATCAAATGGTGGTGACAGACTTTACATAGGTGTCGGTACAGAAACTTCTGGTAACGCACCAAGTCATATTGTTATCGGTGGTAAATACTTCACCGATTTATTAGATCATGTTCACGGAACATTAACTGCTTCTAGTGCAATCATAACTGATGCCAATAGTAAAATTGATCAATTAAATGTTGACAATTTAACACTAAATGGTAATGATATCAGTTCAACAAATAATAACGGTAATATTACTTTAACGCCAAATGGGTCTGGTTATGTTCAGATCTCTGGCACAAACGCATTAATAATTCCTGTTGGTACTAGTGCTCAACAGGGACCAGCAGTACAAGGTGCTATTCGTTTAAATAGCACTACTGGTCAATTCGAAGGATATTCAGGAAGTAATTGGTCATCACTTGGTGGTGTTCGTTCTGTTGATGGATTAACATACATCTCAGCAGAAGCAACTCCTGGTGTATCAGATGATACTTTAAGATTCTATACTAATGGAAGTTTGGCTGCTTATATTGATACCAGCTTGTTTAGAGTTGGGTCACAAATTGCTACTACACAATTAGATGCAACAACTGCATCTACTAGTACCACTACTGGAGCATTAACTGTTGGTGGTGGCGTTGGTATCGGTGGTAACTTAAATGTTGGTGGAGACCTTGCTGTTTCTGGTAACATTGGATTTAATGGTGGAGCAACTTTCCAAGGTAACTTAACATTAGTTGGTTCTAATACTGCTGGAACTGAATATTTTAAAATTCAGAATGGTTCTGGTGCAGATAAATTTACTGTAGATTCAGCAAATGGTAATACATCTATCTCTGGTACTCTGGGTGTAACTGGAGCGACAACATTATCAAGCACTTTATCTGTAACAAGTAATGCTACTGTTGGTGGAACTTTAGGTGTAACTGGTGCCACCACTTTAAGTTCTACTTTAGGTGTAACTGGTGCTACTAATTTATCAAGCACATTAGATGTTGCTGGCAATTTTGCAGTTAATGTTAATAAGTTTAATGTAACAGCTTCTTCTGGAAATACTGCAATTGCAGGTACATTAAATGTAAGTGGTTCTTCTACTTTAGCAGCATTAAATGCTTCAACAGGTAGTTTCTCAGGAACTTTAGGTTCTGGTGGAGACTTCTCTGTAAACTCAAATAAATTTAACGTAATTGCTGCTTCTGGTAATACATCTGTAGGTGGAACCTTAACAGTAACTGGTTCTACTAGCCTATCAAGTACTCTTGGTGTTTCTGGAAATGCAACATTCAGTGGAACTACAAGTCATGTAGGTGCAGCAACTTTCTCATCTACAGCTGATGTATCTGGCGATTTCTCTGTTAATACTAATAAGTTTAATGTAGCTGCTGCTTCAGGAAATACTTCCGTAGCAGGAACATTGGGTGTAACTGGTGCCACTACTTTAAGTTCTACTTTAGGTGTAACTGGTGCCACCACTTTAAGTTCTACTTTAGGTGTAACTGGTGCAGCGACTTTCTCTAGCACTGTTTCTTCACTAGGAAACTTCTCTGTTAATACCAATAAATTTACTGTTAATGCATCAACAGGTAATACGCAAGTTGCTGGAACATTGGGTGTTACTGGTGACGTTGCTATCAATACTAACAAGTTTAATGTTGATGCTGCATCTGGAAACACTAGCATTGCAGGAACAATAACTGTAACAGGAACAGGTTCTATTGGTGGCAACCTAGCAATGAACGGTAATAATATTACTGGTCTTGCTGATCCTGTAAACCCACAAGATGCTGCTACTAAAGCATATGTTGATGCTGCTAGAACTGGTCTTGATGTTAAAGCGTCTGTTCGTGCTGCAACTACAGGAAATATTACTCTATCTGGAACACAAACTATTGATGGAGTATCAGTAATATCTGGTGATCGTGTTCTCGTTAAAGATCAAACTACTGCTTCTCAGAATGGTATTTACGTCGTCGCTGCTGGTTCTTGGACTCGTTCAAGTGACTGTGATAATACCCCAGGAACTGAAGTTAGTTCTGGTATGTTTACTTTCGTTGAAGAAGGTACTATTAATGGACAATCTGGTTGGGTTCTAATTACTACTGGAACTATTACAATTGGAACTACTGCGTTATCGTTCTCTCTATTTACGGTATCAAGCTCAATTGCTGCTGGTGCTGGTATTATTAAGAATGGTAATCAATTTGATGTAAACGTAGCTAATGGTATCACTATTATTAGTGATGCTGTTCAGTTGGCATCTACTGTTGCAGGTGCTGGTTTAACTTATGATTCTGGTGTGTTGGATGTAGTTGGAACTGCTAATAGAATTACAGTTAATTCTGATAGTATCGATATTGCATCAACTTATGTTGGTCAATCTTCTATTACTACATTAGGTACTATTAGTACTGGTGTTTGGCAAGGAACTACAGTAGCTGCTGCTTATGGTGGTACTGGAACTTCTAGTTACTCAGTTGGTGATTTATTAGTTGCTTCTGGTTCTACAACACTAAGTAAATTAACTATCGGTCTTACTGGCAAAGTCTTACAATCAAACGGAACAACTTTGGTGTATGGCGATGTTGATGGTGGTTCTTACTAACCATCACTAAATAAGAGGGGAGTTTCTACTCCCCTTTCAAAATTTATTTTCCTTTTTTAAGGTATATAATGGCCAACGTATTAAAATTAAAAAAATCTTCTGTTGTAGGTAAAGTACCTACATCGTCGGATCTCGACTATGGTGAATTGGCTATTAATTATGCCGATGGAAAATTATATTACAAAAATTCTAGCAATAATATAAGTTTCTTTGGTGACGCTTCAGGGCAGAACCAAGGAACTGTAACATCTATCAATGCAGGTGCTGGATTACTTGGTGGAACTATTACAGGGTCGGGTAATATTTCAATTGACCCTTCTGTAGTTGCAACCTTAACTGGTGCGCAAACACTAACAAATAAAACACTTGATAATTCTATTATCACAGGAACATTAACAGCAGGAGGGTCTGTTGGAACTTCTGGACAAGTTTTACAATCTACTGGATCTGGCGTTCAGTGGGCTACTGTTTCTTCTGGTGGAAATAATGGATTTACAGTAGTAGATGCTGGTTATATAACAGACTCAATAAATATGGCTGCGTTAGTTGACGCAGGATCTATAGCGTAAAGGTATAAAGAATGGCAATTCAAATTCAATTTAGAAGAGGTACTACCACCCAGCATAGCACATTCACTGGTGCAGCTTATGAGGTTACAGTAGATACTACTGCACAAACTTTACGTGTTCATGATGGATCTACTGTTGGGGGTTTTGAACTTGCAAGAAAAGATTTAAGTAATATTACAGCAGGTTCTATTACTAATTCTAAATTACAAAATTCAACTATTTCTGGGATTGCTTTAGGATCTAATTTAGCAACCTTAACAATAGGAACTGGTTTAAGCGGAACATCATATAATGGTTCAACTGCTGTAACTATCGCTTTATCAAATACTGGCGTTACTGCTGGTTCATATGGATCTGCAACACAAATTCCAGTTTTAGCTATTAATGCTCAAGGACAAATTACATCAGCAAGTACTGCTCAAGTAGCTTCTAGTTTAAATATTGCTGGTGACTCAGGAACAGATTCTGTTTCTCTATTAACAGATACATTAACAGTTTCTGGGGGAACTGGATTAACTTCTGTTGTAACAAATAATAATGTTACTATTAATCTTGATAACACTGCAGTAACAGCAGGAACTTATGGTACTGCTTCAGCTGTTCCAGTTATTACTGTAGATGCACAAGGTAGAATTACTTCTGCTAGCACTACTGCAGTAGCAGGAGTTTCTAGTGTATCTTATAACTCATCTTCTGGTGTTCTCACAATTAGTACATCAGATGGATCAAGTTATACTCCAGATTTAGGGGTTGGTTCTAGTGATTCTCCAACTTTCGCAGCAGTTACAACAACAGGTAATGCTTCAGTAGGTGGAAATTTAACTGTTACAGGCGACTTAACTGTTAATGGAACAACTACTACAGTTAATTCAACTACACTAACTGTAGACGATAAAAATATTGAGTTGGCTTCTACAAATTCTCCAACAGACGCCAGTTCTGATGGAGGTGGTATTACCCTCAAAGGTACTACAGATAAAACATTTAATTGGGTTAATGCTACTGGTGCCTGGACATCTTCTGAACATATTCGTTTAGCTGCAGGTAAAAACTTTGTATTAGCAGGTTCTACTTCTGGTACTGTAACATTAGCAACTCCAGCAGCAGCTGGAACTACTACAATCACTTTACCAGCAACTACTGGTACTGTTGTGACAACTGGTGATTCTGGAACTGTTACATCAGCGATGATTGCTGATGGAACAATAGTTGACGCAGATATTAGTTCATCTGCTGCCATAGCTGTTTCTAAAATTTCTGGTCTTGCTGCATCAGCAACAACCGATACAACTAATGCTTCAAACATTTCTTCTGGAACATTATCAGCTGCTCGTTTACCAGCATTTACTGGTGATGCAACATCATCTGCAGGATCTTCTGCTTTAACATTGTCTTCTTCTGGTGTTACAGCTGGGTCTTATGGTTCTTCTACTGCAGTTCCTGTTTTAACCGTAGACGCTAAAGGTAGAATTACTGCTGCTTCTACCGCATCAATTTCTGGAGCATTAACATTTACTGGTGATGTAACTGGCACTGGAACTACAGGATCATCAACTACATTAACTTTAGCGAATAGCGGAGTTACTCCAGGAACTTATACAAAAATTACTGTTGACGCAAAGGGTAGAGCAACAGTAGGCGCACAAGCAACTACTTCTGATATTGCAGAAGGAACAAATCTTTATTATACAACTGCTAGAGCTAACTCTGACTTCGATACAAGATTAGCAACTAAATCTACAACTAATCTAGCAGAAGGAACAAATCTTTATTATACAACTGCTAGAGTAAATACCGATTTCGATACAAGATTAGCAACTAAATCTACAACTAATCTAGCAGAAGGAACAAATCTTTATTATACAGATGCTCGTGCTAGAGCAGCGTTAAGTGTAAGTGGAAGTTTATCTTATGATAATACAACAGGAGTAATTAGTTATACAACTCCTTCTACTTCTGGAATTACAGAAGGATCTAATCTTTATTATACACAAGCACGTTTCGATAGTGCTTTTGCTGCTAAATCTACAACTAATCTAGCAGAAGGATCTAATCTTTATTTTACTGATGCAAGAGCAAGAGTTGCTCTTTCTGCTGGCACTGGTATTTCTTATAACAATAATACTGGTGTAATTAGTACTACTCAAGATTTAACAACTGCTGGAACTCCAACCTTTACTACTGTAAATACAACAGGAAACGCAACTGTTGGAGCAAATTTAACTGTTACAGGCGACTTAACTGTTAATGGAACAACTACTACAGTTAATTCAACTACAGTTAGCGTTGACGACAAAAACATAGAACTTGGTTCTGTTTCCAGTCCAACTGATGTAACTGCCAATGGTGGCGGTATTACTCTTAAGGGTTCTACAGATAAAACCATCAACTGGGTTTCTTCTACTGCTGCTTGGACATCAAGTGAACATTTAGCACTTGCTGCTGGAAAAACTATAATTTTAAATGGTTCTACTTCTGGAACTGTTACTGTTCAAGTTCCTGCAGCTGCTGGCTCTACAACTATCACTTTACCAGCAACTACTGGTACTGTTGTGACAACTGGTGATTCTGGAACTGTCACCAATACAATGTTGGCTGGTTCTATTAATACCAATAAAATTTCTGGATTAGCAGCATCAGCAACAACCGATACAACTGATGCTTCTAATATTACTTCTGGAACATTATCTGCTTCTAGATTACCAGCATTTAGTGGAGATGCGACAACAACAGCTGGTTCATCTTCTTTAACACTTGCTAATAGTGGTGTAACTGCTGGTACTTATACTAAAGTTACAGTTGATGCTAAAGGTCGTGCGACAGCTGGTGCGCAAGCAACTACTTCTGATATTGCAGAAGGAACAAATCTTTACTACACCGATACACGTGCAAGAGCTGCTCTTAGTGCAGGAACTGGCGTAACTTACAATAGCACTACTGGAGCTATTAGTATTGGTCAAGCGATTGGAACTACAAGCAGTCCAACATTCGCAAATATTACAACTACTGGAAACATTCTTCCTGATGTAGATAATACTCAATATCTTGGTTCTACAACTAAACGCTGGCATACACTTTATGTTGGTCCAGGAAGTATTAATATTGATGGTGTATCAATATCAAAAGAAACCAATAAAATAAAATTAAGTCACGCATTAAAATTCTCTGATGGAACTTCTCAATCTACAGCTCCATCTATCTCAACTCTTGCTGGAATTAACATCGTTGATCCTACTGCCAATCAAATATTGGCATACGACGGAACTGGATGGACTAACGTAACTCCAGCTGGTGGAACTGCATCTCAGGTTTTTGCTCCGCAAGCATTAAGTGATTTGGGAGCAGTATACGCAGAAACTAACCTAAATACTATCGAAGATTTGGGGTTAGTAACTGATACAATACAGTTTGTATATGATCTCGGACAATTGAGATTAGATGGTATCGTTTCGTTGAATAACTTAGACCAATCGGTTAAATCAGATTATACGTCTTTTGCGTTAATCTTTGGATTCTAAAATAGGGATAAAACATGGCACGTCAATTAGTTGAAAAATATATTTTTACACCTGGATTTGCAGGGCAAGGAACTCTTAAATTTCCAGGGAAATGTGATTTAACGCAATTATTAATTATTGCTAATAAAACACAACAAGTTAATATTTACGCACTTGGAGATTCTACCAGAAATGGCACAATAACATATGATCCTAGCGATAACACTACATTTTATTCAGAGCAAGCTGGCGTATCAACTGTAACATTCTCTGCAGATACATCAGGAATGTTAGCAACAGATAAGATTGCTATCTATACTGACGCACCAAAACAAGTTGGTAATATTATTCGTCCATATGCTTTTGGTGTTGATGCTATTGAGCGCATGCGTGTTGCAAACCCTCAGTCATTAATTGATGCTGACTTTGAATATGGACTACAGCCAACTAAATGGCAGAACTATACAGACATTCGTAACATTCCTGGTATCTATGAAAAACCTGGATTGGACTTGTTTGTAACTAATATTGTTTCTGATGGTGGTAACCCATCTATTATTACTGTTACTTGTTCTCAAGCACATGGATTATCTGTCGGTAATCCAGTTATTGTATTCGGTTTGGGTAATGCTTCTAACTATGCACGTGCACAAGGATCGTTTGTTATTGCTACAGTTCCTACTTCAACAACATTTACATATTTCGCTAAAGGTATTGTTGGAACAGCTGGAACATCAATTTTTGCTGGTTCTACTTATGCTCGTCGTGGTGGTTTCTATGCAGGTTCAGCATTACCAGTAACTTCAATAACAAGTAATAACGTATCGCCATCTACTATTACAGTTACAACATCTGCAAATCATGGTTTGGTTCCAGGATCTCCATTAGTTGTAACAGTAACATCAAACGGAACAAATCATGATTTATTGGCAGGAAACTTCTCTGCTGAAACTGTTCCTTCCCCAACAACATTTACCTTTACTGCACGTGTTGGTGGAGCGGTAGCACCAGCTGGAATTAATGCTACAATTTATACAAGATCTGATGCGTTTATTCAACATAGACCATTTGATGGTGGTGTAAACCTTGGAACATTCTTACCATCTCATGGAGCATCAGTAGCAAGACAGACTAAAAAATATCTGCGTTATCAATCAGGTAAGGGTGTTCTTTGGACTTCTGGTGTTTTGTTTAATCCAGTTATTAATCTCGATCAAATTTCTGCCAACGGAACTGCTCTTGGATCATCCATTACAGTTGTAACTGAAGTTGATCATGGATTGCAAGCAGGAGCAACTATTGAAATTTCTGGAGTTGTTACTAGCGGATATAATGGAATTTATGGTGTTGGCGCAATTGTTAATGAAAATACATTTACACTATCAGCAATTAATGTTCTTGGTAGCGCAACAGCAGTTTTAACAAGTTTACCTCGTGTTACAGTTAAAAACTGGATCGGTGCTTCTACACGTGTCGGAGCATTCGATGATCAAAATGGATTGTTCTGGGAATTTGACGGACAAGAACTTGCGGTAGTTAAGCGTTCTGCTACTTATCAATTGTCTGGTTATATTTCAGTAACTCCAGGTTCTCAAACAATTAGTGGAACTAATTGCAGATTTACTCAACAAATTAAACAAGGAGATCGTGTAGTTATACGTGGTATGACTTATATGGTTGGATCTATTACTGATGATAATACAATGACAATTAATCCAGAATATCGTGGAGTTAATGCATCATCACTAATTAAAATGACCTTAGTTATAGATAATCGTATTCCACAATCTCAGTTCAACATCGATAAACTAGATGGCACTGGTATTTCAGGTTACAACATTAACCTAAACAAGATGCAGATGATGGGAATTTCGTTCTCTTGGTATGGTGCTGGATTTATTGATTTTATGTGTCGTGGAGCAGATGGTAATATGATTCTTGCTCATCGCATGAAACAAAATAACTTAAATGATGAAGCATATATGAGAACTGGTAACGCATCAGTTCGTTATCAAGCTATCAATGAATCTGCAAGAGATAGATTGTCAGCTTCAATGACTGCTATTCAAACAACAATACCTCTAGTTGATGCTTCACGTTTCCCAGCTACTGGTGGAACAGTTTTAATTGAAAATGAATGTATTAACTATACAGGTAAATCGGGTAATACATTAACTGGTTGTACTCGTGGCGCAACATTCAGTATGTTTATTAGTGGTTCTAATAGAAACTTTACTGGTGGTGCTGCAGCTGCTCATGCAGTTGGAAATGGTTATACAGCTGTAACATTAATTACTGTAACAGCAGCACCTATTGTTAACCACTGGGGATCTTCTTACATTATGGATGGTGGATTTGATACAGATCGTGGATATTACTTTAACTACGCATCACTATCAAATTCTGTTAATGCTAACTCGTCAGAAACAGTGTTTTTCTTGCGTTTAGCTCCATCTGTTTCAAACTCAATTGCTGGAAATTTCGGCGATAGAGATCTTATTAATAGAGCACAGTTGCTGCTACAGAAACTGCAAGTACAGTCTGACCAATCTGTGCAGGTTTATGGTATTTTAAATCCAGGTAACATTGATGCTTCTACTTTAACTTGGCAAGCTGTTAATACTGTTGGGCTTGGTTCTCAGCCATCTTTTGCTCAGGTATCAACTAGCGTTTCTACTGCAGCGACTCCAGGAGAGCAGAATTTTGCAACACTTGGACAACCAAATGGATTCTCTGAGATTGACTTATCAAATCTTAAAGAATTAACTAATTCAGCGATTGGTGGTTATAGTAATTACCCAGACGGACCAGACGTTCTTGCGGTTGTTGTTAAAAACCTAGCTAATACTGCTGCCAATGTAAACATTAACTTATTCTGGTCAGAAGCACAAGCCTAAATATATAAAAATAGAGGAAAACTATGGCAACACAAGTACAATTTAGACGTGGTACTACTACTCAAAATAATGCGTTTACTGGCGCAGTGGGAGAACTCACAGTAGATACTGACGTAAAAACACTTCGTCTACATGACGGAACTACTCCAGGTGGTATAGGAATAATTAATACCCAGTCTACCCAAACATTACTTCAGAAAACTTTATCTACTGGTTCTGTTTGGCAAGGTAATGCTGTTGCTCTAGCGTATGGTGGAACTGGTTCTGCCTTAACTGCTTCAGCTGGTGCTGTTGCTTACTCTGGTGCTAGTGGTCTTGCATTAACTGCTGTAGGAACTTCTGGTCAAGTTCTTATTTCTGGTGGTACTGGTTCTCCTGTTTGGGTTAATACTTCTACTTTAACTGTTGGTACTGCAACCACTGCTACAACAGCAACTAATATTGCAGGTGGTTCTGCTGGTCAGTTAATTATTCAAGCTGATACTGGTTTATCTACTTTCATTACTGCTGGTGCTTCTGGCACGTTCTTGCGTTCTGCTGGTGCTGGTTATGCTCCTACTTGGGCAACTGCTGACGTTACAATCGGTTCTACTGTTATTGACCTTGGTAGTAGTAGTACTTCTCTTGCTGGTTTAAACATTCTAGCTGCAACTGGAACTAGTCATTGGACTCTTCCAGTAGGTACTACTGCGCAACGTCCAGCATCTCCAGCCATTGGTATGGTTCGTTATAACTCCACTCAATCAACATTTGAAGGATATTCTTCTGGTGCTTGGTCTTCTTTAGGTGGCGTTAAATCCGTTGATGCTTTAACTTATATTATTGCAGAAACTTCTGCTGGTGCATCAAATGGTGACTTAGATTTCTACGCTGAGAATTCAGCAGGAACTGCTGCACAACAAGTTGGTCAATGGAATAGATCAAACTTAAAAGATTATACTGGAACTTTAGTTGGTACTCAAACAACTCAAAACGTATTTAATACAGTTGCTACTACTGTAAATGCGTTTGGAGCAGCAACTACTTTAAGTATTGGTGCTTCTACTGGTAATACAACAGTTAATAATAATTTAACAATTACAGGTAACTTAACTGTTAACGGAACAACTACTACAGTTAATTCAACAACATTATCTGTTGATGATTTAAATATTGTTCTTGCTGATGGTGCTGCTTCTGCAGCAGCTGCTAATGGTGCTGGTTTAACAGTTGCAGGTGCTAATGCCACTTTATTATATGGTTCAGCTAGCGATAATTGGACATTTAATAAATCATTATCAGTAACTGGAACTATTACATCATCATCTAATGCTTCAGTTGGTGGAACTTTAGGTGTAACTGGTGCTTCTACTTTAGCAGCTCTATCTGCTACAACTGGTAGCTTCTCTAGCACTTTAAGTTCAACTGGCGACTTCTCTGTTGCTACTAACAAATTCACAGTAGCTTCTGCTTCTGGTAACACTGCTGTTGCTGGTACTTTAGCAGTAACTGGTGCAACTACTTTAAGTTCTACTTTAGGTGTAACTGGTGCTTCTACTTTAGCAGCTCTATCTGCTACAACTGGTAGCTTCTCTAGCACTTTAGGTGTAACTGGTGCAACTACTTTAAGTTCTACTTTAGGTGTAACTGGTGCAACTACTTTAAGTTCTACTCTTGCTGTTTCTGGTTTAATTACATCATCTTCTGGTATTTCTGGTGGTCCTGCAACTCATACAACTGGTAGCTTCTCTAGCACTTTAGGTGTAACTGGTGCAACTACTTTAAGTTCTACTTTAGGTGTAACTGGTGCAACTACTCTCGCTGGTCTATCAGCAACAACTGGTTCTTTCTCTAGTACTTTAGCAGTAACAGGAACTTCTACATTTACTGGTGCAATTACTGCCAATGGTGGCGTTACAGGTAATTTAACTGGTAACGTAACTGGTAATGTATCTGGAACTGCAAAAAATTTAACTGGCGCAGATGCCTATACTAATGGCACTGACGGATGGTGGAGAAGTAACGGACAAGCTGGTTGGTATAGCGCATCATATAACGTAGGTATTTACGCTACACAAGCTGGTTGGGTTCAGACTTATAATTCAGCAGGTATTTTAGCTAATGCTTTCCAACAAGTATCTGATGCAAGATTAAAGAATAATATTATTGATTCGAAATATGGACTAGCAGAAGTTTTACAACTTCGTTCTGTAGAGTATGATAAGCAATCTGATGGTAAACATGATGTTGGTTTAATTGCTCAAGAAGTTGAGTCAATTATTCCAGAATTTGTATTTACTTCTGAAACTGATGGAATGAAATCTATTAATTATGCGCAAATGGTTTCTGTTTTAGTTAAAGCAGTTCAAGAACTTTCTGCAGAGGTTAATGTATTAAAAGCCAAATTAGGAGAGTAAAATGGCTGTCGTAACTTCTAGACAGGGGTTAAGAGATTATTGTCTACGAGCACTAGGTGCACCTGTTTTAGAAATTAACGTAGACGATGATCAATTAGAAGATCGTATTGATGAGGCATTGGAATACTGGAAACAATATCATTACGATGGCATTGAAAGAGTATATTTAAAACATACGGTAACTTCTGATGATATTACAAATCAATATATTCCTATTGCTGACGCAGTATACGGAATAACACGTGTAATTCCAATTTCACAAACATCATCTTCAAAGAGTCTCTTTGATATTCAATATCAACTTCGTTTACACGACTTATATGATTTAACTTCAACATCAATAATCTATTACAAAACTGTAATGGCGCATATTGCTTTGTTGGACATGGAATTAAATGGTCCACAGATGTTTAGATTTAATCGTCTTCAGAATAGATTAAACATAGATTTAAAGTGGGGTACTGATGTAAAGGAAGGAAACATTATTGTTTGTGAAGCATATCGTGCTTTAGATCCAAATGAATTTTCAAAAGCATGGAATGAAACTTGGTTAAAGAAATATGTAACTGCATTGTTTAAAAAACAATGGGCAACAAACATTAAAAAGTTTTCAGGAATTCAGCTTCCAGGTGGAGTCACTTTGGATGGCGATAAATTGTATGACGAAGCTGTAGGAGAAATTAAAGAGCTAGAGGACGAATTACAAAATAAATCTGCTCCACTCGAATTTTTCCTAGGATAACATGACTACAACAAATGTTTATTTTTCTCATGGAACCAGAAATGAGCAGCATCTAGTAGAAGATCTGATCATAGAATCACTGCGCATTTATGGTCAAGAAGTTTATTATATTCCAAGAACATTAGTTTCTAAAGATGACATTCTCGGAGAAGATCGTTTATCTGAATTTAAAACTGCCTTCCCAATTGAAATGTATTTTGAGAATGTAGATAATTTTGCAGGGCAGGGACACTTTATACAAAAGTTTGGTTTAATGGTTGAGCAGTCAGCTACATTAGTTGTAGCTCGTAGAAGATGGGATCAGTTTGTTGGAAGATATGGAGTAACAACATTACCATATAGACCAAATGAGGGTGATTTAATTTATTTCCCATTATCAAAGGGATTGTTTGAAATAAAATTTGTTCAACACCAAGATCCATTTTATCAACTTGGTAAATTATATGTTTACAAACTTCAAGTTGAATTGTTCCAATATAGTTCTGAACGAATTGATACTGGCATTAAACAAATAGATAATTTTGAAACTCTTAAAACCTTTACAACAAATACCACAAGAACAGAATATGGTAGAATAGTCGATGTGAATATAACTAACCAAGGAACAGGTTATATCGGGCAACCAACAATTAATGTTACTGGTGGTGGAGGAATTGATGCTGTATTGGAAGCAGTTATTAATGCTGGAAAAATTGTATCTATTAATATTGTAAATCCAGGTAAAGGTTATAACAGTACACCAACAATAACCGTAATAGGTGGTGGTGGAATTGGTGCTACTTTAGAAGCAGTTATTGAAACAGATATTGATAAAGTTGATTCTTACGGAGATAATAATAAGTTCAAAGAAGAAGCAGCTGATATTATGTTTAATGAGAATAATCCGTTTGGGGATGTAGTATAATGTTAAATAACCAAGTTTTTTATCACGGAATTATTCGAAAAACAATTGTAGGTTTTGGTCGTCTGTTTAGCAACATTTATATCGACCGAAAAGAGGGTGATTCTGTAACAGGTACTACCATTCAGCGTTTGCAAGTTCCATTGGCATATGCACCAAAAGAAAAATGGTTGGTTCGTATCGAGTCAGATCCAACGTTAGAAAATAATACATACGTAACATTACCACGTATGTCTTTTGAAATAACTGGTTATACATACGATTCTGCGAGAAAAGTTAATCGTATGCAAAAAATTACCTGCGGTTCTGGAATTGATTCTTTAAGTTATGTTTATACTCCAGTGCCATACAATATTGATATTTCACTATACATTTTAACTAAAACTCAGGAAGATGGTTTACAGATACTTGAACAAATTCTTCCAACTTTTACACCTGAGTATACATTATCAATTAAAAACATTCAAAATATGAATGTTGTTTTAGATGTTCCTGTCGTTTTAAATAGTGTTTCTGTTCAAGATGATTATGATGGAGATTTTCAAACACGTCGTTTTGTTACACATACATTATCATTTACTATGAAAACAAGTTTATTTGGTGCTATTTCTGGACAAGGTATTATTACGGAAGTTAATGCTAATGTTGGACAGAATGAGAATTTCTCTAACCCGAATCAAGTTTATGTTGCTGAGGGAGATCCCGCAACTGCTACTGTAGCCCAAGAAAATTGGGAAGATAACTTTTAGATATGGTTAAAATTTATAATGCGAATGCGAACTTAAAAGCTGCTGGAGTTACTGTTCAATTTACCCCAGAGCAGGTTCAAGAGTATTTAAAATGTCGTGATGATCCAGTATATTTTATTGAAACTTATTGTCAAATAGTTTCTCTGGATAAAGGATTAATACCTTTTAAATTATATGAATGTCAGAAAGAAAAACTTAAAGTAATTCACGACAATAGAAAAGTTATTCTTATGGAAGGTCGTCAGCAAGGTAAGACGACTACTTCGGCAGCATATATTCTTTGGTATACATTATTTCAAGATAGTAAAACAGTTGCTATTCTTGCAAATAAAGCAACAGCTGCTCGAGAAGTATTATCTCGTTATCAGTTAATGTACGAAGGATTGCCAATGTGGTTGCAACAAGGTGTTACCACTTGGAATAAAGGTGATATTGAATTAGAAAACGGTAGTAAAGTTTTTACTGCTGCTACTGCTGCATCAGGTATTCGTGGTAAATCTGTTAACTTACTATACGTTGACGAAACTGCGATTATCCCTAATACTGTAGCTGAAGAATTCTTTACGTCAGTTTACCCAACAATTTCTGCTGGTGAAACTACAAAGATTCTTTTAAGTTCTACTCCACTTGGATATAATCATTTCTGGAAATTCTGGAATGATGCTGAGAATGGTAGAAACGGATTTGTTCCGTTATTCATTCCATACTGGAAAATTCCAGGACGTGATGAGAAATGGGCAGCTGAGCAGAAAGCCATGCTCGGTGAGTTAAAATATAACCAAGAGGTTTTATGTAAATTCCTTGGTTCTAGTTTAACTTTAATTAATGCTGATGTGATTGCAAAGATGTCAGTTGCGGTTCCAATTTTCAGCAAAGATGGTTTAGATTTATACAAAAATCCTGAAGAGGGACATACATACGTTTTAGTTGCAGATACTGCAAAAGGTGTTGGTGGAGATTATTCTGCTTTCACTATTGTTGATATTACTGAGGTTCCATATAAACTTGTTGGTAAATATCGTAAAAATGATATTAGCCCATTAATGTACCCAAATGTCATATATCACGTAGCTACACAATATAATCAAGCATTTGTTTTAGTAGAAACTAATTCGAGTGAGCAAGTTCCATATATTTTACACCATGAATTAGAGTATGAAAATATAGTTTTTGTGAATAGAAGTTCTGGATTTCAAACTGTTACTGGTGGTTTTGGTGGAGGAAGTACCCACCTTGGAGTTACCACTGATAAGAAAGTTAAAAGAACGGGATGTCATAATTTTAAAGCATTGGTCGAAGAGAATAAGTTAATTATAGAAGATGCTGATATTATATCAGAAATATCAACTTTTATTGAAAAACGAACTTCTTATGAGGCAGATGATGGTTATCATGACGACTTAGTTATGTCTTTGGTGTTGTTTTCTTGGCTAACTTCTACGAGTTATTTTAAGGATCTAAATAATGTAAACCTAAGACAGATTATGTATGAGAAAAAGATACAAGCGATGGAAGAACAATTGACTCCATTTGGATTTTTTGATAATGGGGATACAAGAGAGAAACCACCCTTAAATTTTTGAAATTGTGGTTTCAATAAATAATTTAGTGCTTTCAAGTGCTCCTCGAAGCAAAACAGAATAACATGTAATAAGGAGAATTACAATGCCTTTTCAACTTAGTCCTGGCGTTGCAGTCGTAGAAAAAGACTTTACCTCTATCGTTCCAGCAGTTTCAACTGCTGCTGGTGCTTTTGCTGGAGTGTTCCAGTGGGGTCCAGTTCTTCAACCTGTAACCATTTCTTCTGAAAACGAGCTGGTTCGTCGTTTCGGAAAACCTGTTGCTGATAATGCAAACTCATTTTTCACAGCAGCAAACTTTTTATCTTATACAAACAACCTTTTAGTTGTTCGTGCAGATACTCAAAATCACCGTAATGCTGTAGCTAGCCCATCTGGTACAGTTACTGCAATAACATTAGGTTCTGGTGGATCTGGATATACTTCTGCTCCAACAGCAACTTTAAGTTCTCCACAAATTTCTGGTGGTGTTCAAGCTACTGCAGTTGTAAATATGGCAGGTAGTACTGTTACATCAGCAGCTGTTGCTACTGGTGGTTCTGGATATACTGGTACGCCAACTGTAACATTTACTGCTCCAGTTGGTGGAACTGCTGCTACTGGAACTGTTCAAGTTACTGGTGGTGCTGTTACTGGCATTACTATCACTAGCGGTGGATCTGGATACACTACAGCACCAACTGCTGTTATTACTGGTGCTGGTACTGGCGCAACTGTCGGTGCTATCACTCTTTCTGCTACTACTGTTGCAAGTATCACTGTAACTAATGGTGGTACTGGTTATACTTCTGCTCCAACTGTTACATTAACAGGTGGTGGTGGATCAGGTGCTGCAGCTACTGCAGTTGTTACAACTGGTGGTGTAAAAATTAATAACGAAAATGATTATCTAGTAACTTATGCTGCTGGTGCTGGTGTTGTTGGTGAATTTGCTGCAAAATATCCAGGAACATTGGGTAACTCATTAAAAGTTTCTTTAGCAGACTCTTCAAGTTTCGCTACATGGACATACAAAGATGAGTTTGATACTGCTCCAGGAACATCTGACGCTGCTGCTTCTGTTGGTGGCGCAAATGACGAATTACACGTAATCATTGTTGATGAAGACGGATTATGGACTGGTACTCCAGGAACTATCCTAGAAAAATTTGCTTATGTATCCAAAGCAGGTGATGCTAAGAAATTTGACGGAACAAACAACTATTACAAAGATGTAATCAATTCACGTTCTCAGTATATCTGGTGGATGGATCACCCAACAGGTGGAACCAACTGGGGTAATAATATTGCAGGAACTTCATTTGCAAACTCTGCAGCTGTATCTCGTTCATTGGCAGGTGGTTTAGATGACCTAACTGCAACTGATGGCGAGCGTATTACAGCATGGAACATTTTCAGTGATGATGCAAGTTATGACATCTCATTAATTCCAATTGGAAAAGCATCTCCAACTGTTGCTAATGCTGTTATCGCTATCGCAGAAAGTAGAAGAGATTGCGTAGTCTTCATTTCCCCACAAGATATTTCTACTACTGATATCATTAGCACTTCTAATAGTGGTGATGATGCAGTAAACAAAATTATTGCTTATCGCAATGCGTTAACAAGCACTTCTTATGCTGTGCTTGATTCTGGTTACAAATATCAATATGATCGTTATAATGACAAATATCGTTATGTTCCATTAAATGGTGACATTGCTGGTCTATGTGCTCGTACTGATTACACTAACGATGCTTGGTGGTCTCCAGGTGGTTTAAATCGTGGTCAAATCAAGAACGTAGTTAAATTAGCTGTTGCTCTTGATAAAACTGATCGTGATAATCTATACAAGAATGGTATTAACCCAGTTGTTACTTTCCCAGGAGATGGCACTGTTCTATTCGGTGACAAAACTCTATTGGCTAAACCAAGTGCATTTGATCGCATTAACGTGCGTCGTCTGTTTATTGTTCTTGAGAAAGCAATTGCAACTGCTGCTAAGTATCAGTTATTTGAGTTTAACGATGCGTTTACTCGTGCTCAATTCAAGAACTTAGTGGAGCCATTCCTACGTGACGTACAAGGTCGTCGTGGTATCACTGACTTCGTAGTTAAGTGTGATGATTCTAACAACACTGGTGAAGTTATTGATCGCAATGAATTCGTTGCTGATATCTTTATTAAGCCAGCACGTTCTATCAACTTTATTACTCTTAACTTCGTTGCTGCTCGTTCTGGAATTAACTTCAGCGAGATTGGTGGCTAAGAGACTAAATAAAGAAAGAACAAAGGAGAATTAAATGGCAAATATCGCTGATTTTAAAGCACAAATGATTGGTGGCGGTGCACGCCCAAATCAGTTCCGTGTTGAATTAGTGTTTCCTTCTTACGTACCATTAGGTATCGTTGCTGGTCAACGTGCTCAGTTCTTATGTAAGTCTGCTCAGTTACCAGCGTCTACTATTGAGAATATTCAAGTTCTCTATAAAGGACGTCCAGTAAATTTTGCAGGCGAGCGTAATTTTGCACCTTGGACTGTTTCAATTTACAACGATACTACTTTCAATATTCGCAATGCTATGGAACAATGGCAAGCTGGTATTCAAAGTTATAGTAACACTGACGGAAGAACTAACCCACGTGATTACCAAGTAGATTTACAAGTTCATCAATTAGATCGTGGTGGTGCAATTATCAAGAGCTATAAGTTCGTTGATGCGTTCCCAACACTAATTGGTCCAATCGCATTAGACTACGATCAGCAAAATCAGATCGAACAGTTTGATGTAGAGTTTCAATTTAACTACTTTACTTCTAATGCAACTGAGGGTGGTGGTATCAATCTTAATGTTTCTGTTGATACACCAATCGGTAGTTTCCCACTACCAATTTAATTATATAATTAGGGTTTTTAATTATGCAAATTTTTGGATTTGAGATAAAACGCAAGCAGCCAGAAAAAGAGATCGGAACAGTAGTAACTCCGATCTCTGACGATGGCTCTACAGTCGTATCTACTTCTGCGACAGGCTATTATGGCATGGTCATGGATATGGATACGATCGTTAAGAATGAGAACGATCTTATTCGTCGTTATAGAGAAACTTCTCTTTATGCTGATTGTGATGCTGCGATTGAAGACATTGTAAACGAAGCAATTATTGCTGAACCAGATGATCAAGCTGTAAAGATTAACTTGGATAAAGTTAAATTATCTGAGTCAATTAAGGGTAAAATTAGAACAGAGTTTGATGAAGTTCTTCGTTTATTAAATTTTGATGATAAAGGTCATGATATATTTCGTCAGTGGTATATTGATGGAAGAGTTTATTATAATATTTTAATAGATCCTAATCAACCAAAATTAGGTATTCAAGAATTGCGTTATGTGGATCCTCGCAAGATTCGCAAAATTAAAAAAGTTGAAAAGAAAAGAACACCACAGGGTGTTGATGTTGTAGTTAAAAATGAAGAGTTTTACCTGTATAATGATAAAGGTATTCAAGAGAATACTACACAGGGAATCAAACTCTCGCTAGATTCAATTATCTATACTCCTTCTGGAGTAGTAGATCAAAATACTGGTATGATGATGTCTTATTTGCATAAAGCAATTAAGCCAACAAACCAGTTAAAGATGATTGAAGATGCGGTAGTTATTTACCGCATTTCACGTGCTCCAGAAAGACGTGTGTTTTATGTTGACGTTGGTAACCTGCCAAAATTAAAAGCAGAACAATACGTCAATGACATTATGAACAAGTTTAGAAATAAAATTGTTTATGATGCAACAACTGGAGAGACTCGTGACGATCGTCGTCATTTAAGTATGATGGAAGACTTCTGGATGCCACGTCGTGAGGGTGGTAAAGGAACTGAAATTACAACTCTTCCAGGTGGACAGAATTTGGGAGATATTGCTGATATTCAATATTTCCAAACTAAATTATATCAGGCATTAAACGTGCCATTATCAAGATTGCAACCAGCTACTGGTTTCTCTCTTGGCAGAACTACTGAGATTACACGTGATGAGATTAAATTTAATAAGTTTATTGCTCGTCTACGTAAAAAGTTTTCTGGACTGTTTAGTGGTGCTTTGCGTGTTCAGTTAGTCGCTAAAGGTATTATTCGTAATGAAGAATGGGCTACTATTGAACAAGCAATACAATATGATTATCAACAAGATAATCATTTCACTGAATTAAAAGATAATGAGTTATTGTTGCAAAGATTAGCTGCTTTACAACAAGTAGAACCTTATATTGGTCGTTTCTATTCTAGCACATGGATCCGTAAGAATGTTCTTGGGCAGACTGATGAAGAAATTGAAATTATGCAGAAAGAAATGACTGAGGACAAGATTGAACAAATGCAGTTGGCTGACGAACAAGGTAGATTAGCTGCAGTAACGCAAGTTGCACAGCAACAGCATTTAGCTGATAATGGTATGGGTGGTAATGAAGTATCACCTGACCAACAATAAAGAAGGAGATATAGTATGAGTGATAATGTAAAAAATTTAATTTCTGCAATCGCTGCTGGTGATGCAGTAGAAACAGAGAATGCATTTAATGCAACTATGGCAGAAAAAATTTCAGCCAAATTGGATGATATGCGCATTACTGTTGCACAAGGTATGTTTAAAACTGCAGTTGAAACTGAAGAAACACCTGCAGCTGAAATTACCGATGAAACTCCTGCGCCTGTTGTTGAAGAAGAATTTGATCTAACTGAAGAACAAATTGACGCAATGACTGAAAAGCAGTTAGATGAGATTCTTACAAAGAAAACACCAGCAAGTAAAGTAATTAGTGACTTCGTTCATAGCGATGATCCTAAATTTGCTGGAGATACAAAGAAACAAAGAATTAAAAGAGCACTCGGTGCATATTATGGTATGCACCCAGAGAAGTCTAGAAAATAATGTTTTATAAAGAATTTACAAAAACTATTTCTGGTGCGGATGAAACCATTCGCTCTTATGGACATTTAATACAAAATATTAATGGGACTATTTTTGTAGATAAAGAAGAAACTAATTTTAAGAGTTTGGAAGAAGCAAGAAAATACATTAAAAATAAACACTGCTCAGAAGCGATAGAAGACGAGATTATAGAAAAACAATACGAAGAGATTTCAGAAAATCGTATCGCTAATATTATTAAAGAACATCACGATATTAAAGTTACAGATACTCTAATAGAATCATACCTCGAACTTGCTTCTTCTAAAATTTTTACTGTAGATCCAGTTGTTCAAGAAATTAGAAAACTTAATAAACTAGACTCCCTGATTGAGAGTAAGTTACACTACGAATTAAAAGATGGCAGTATAGTTGCGATTGATGAACAAACGCAAGAACAACTAAATAATTTATTGGCAAATCATAAAGACGTTGTTGAATATATGCGTGAAACGAAAGACAACTTCTTTAACGTAGTTAATAAGATTAAGGAATAAAAATGGCTGTCACAAAGACAATTATAAAAAATACCAATCAAGAGACAATCGTAAAGATTGCTGGAACAGCTGGTAATGCTACCATCGATTTACAAACTGATTGTTTAGCATCTACTCAAGCATTAGATGGCGCAACTCAAAGAGTTGATATTTGCACTGCTATGGTAACTGGTCTTTTAGGTTCTGCTGTAACTGTAGTTCGTAACTCAGTTCCAGTATTAGCATTTGCAGGAGAGAATGCATCCTTGTTTGATTTTGAAGGGCAGGGATTTAGAGATAATACAGAAAATAGTAGCGATATCGTTGTTGCTATCTCTGGTGCTGAAGCCCATATCTATTTGACATTACGTAAAGTTAGTGGATATGCAACTAAAGTAGAAACTGCTCAGTTTGGTTCTTATGACAACCCAGCAGTAGTAGGGAGCTAACAATGAAACTAATTAGAGAAGTTACAGAATCTGTAAATCTTATTACCGAAGATAAATTAGGTAAAGGTAAACAGTATTATATTGAAGGTGTTTTCCTTCAATCAGAAATTACCAATCGTAATGGTCGCTCTTATCCAGAAGCAGTTATGGATAAAGAAGTTGGTCGTTACATGGAACAATGCGTTAAGCAAAATCGTGCATATGGCGAATTAGGTCATCCAGATACACCATCTATTAATCTAGATCGTGTATCCCATTTAATAGTTGATCTACACAAAGAAGGCACAAATTATATTGGTAAAGCAAAGATTTTAGATACGCCAATGGGTCAAATCGCCAAAGGTCTTTTAGATGGTGGTGCAAACTTAGGAGTATCTTCAAGAGCACTTGGTTCTCTACAAATGAACAAAGAGGGTGTTCAAGTGGTTCAGGATGACTTTATGCTGTCTACTGCAGCAGACATCGTTGCTGACCCATCCGCTCCAGATGCTTTCGTCCGTGGTATTATGGAAAGTAAAGAGTGGGTATTTGTTGATGGAAAGTTTGTGGAAAAGCAGATTGAGGAAGTTAAATCTTTTATTAGAAAAACTTCTTCTCGCAATTTAGAGGAAGCCAAACTACGTGCTTTCCAAGATTTTCTGACTAAAATCAGATAAATAATAAATAATTACATAGAACTATCCAGTTAGGAGAAAACGATGTCAATCGAACAAAAAATCGCTGAAATTCTTGCTGAGTCAAAAGCTGCTGCTCTCGAGCAACAAGTCGCTGACACTCAGGAAGAAACTATTGTAGAAGAGGACGAGACTGTTGCTGAAGAAGCAGTTAAGCCAACCACTCCTCCTGCTAATCCAGACAATGCTAAAAACAATGTCGATCAAGAGAAAGCAGCTGAAGGTGGAACTTCTAAAACTAAGAATAAAGCCAATGAAGACGAAGAAGCAGCTGAAGCCAGCCATCTTCCAATCAAAGGTGTAAAAGAAGATATTGATGCTCTTATGAATGGTGAAGAACTCTCTGAAGAGTTCCGTGCTAAAGCAACTACCATTTATGAAGCAGCTGTTACTACTCGTGTAAAAGCAGAAGTAGCACGTATCGAAGAAGAATACGCAGCACGTCTTGAAGAAGAAGCTGCAAAGATTGCAGAGGGTCTTGTTGAAAAGGTTGATGGATATCTCGACTACGTAGTTGAGCAGTGGATTGCACAGAATGAAATAGCCCTTGAGCATGGTATGAAGTCCGAAATCCTTGAAGGATTTGTTGCTGGACTTAAAGGTCTTTTCGAAGAACACTATATCGATATTCCAGAAGAGAAGTTCGATGTATTAGGTTCAATGGAAAGTAAAGTTGAAGAACTCGAAGCAAAGTTAAACGAGCAAGTTGCTGCTAATGTCGAATTGAATAAAACAATCGGCGAACTAAAGCGTAACGAAATCGTTGAAACTGCATGCGAGGGTTTAACTGATACTGAAGTAGAAAAACTAAAAGGTTTAGCAGAAGAACTTTCTTATGAAGACGCTGACACTTTTAAATCAAAAGTTCAGACAATTCGTGAGAATTACTTTACTACCAAGCAACAAGCGGAAGTAACATCCGTGGTAACTGACGAGCCAGTAGAAACTTTAACTGAGGAAAAGAAAATTGACCCAGTAATGGCAAAGTATCTATCTGCTCTCAACCGTAAGTCTTAATTTTTTCAAAAGGAAAACTTAAATGAATCGTCAAGAATTATTAAAAAAATGGGCACCAGTTCTAGAAGCTGAGAATGCTCCAAAGATTGCAGACAGCTATCGTAAAGAAGTTACTGCAGTTCTATTAGAAAACCAAGAGCGTGAGATGGCTAAAGAGCAACAAGCTCTTTTCGAAGCAGCTCCAGCTAACGCAGGTGGTGCAGGTATCGCTTTAGGTGGTGCTGGTACTAATGCACAAATGGCTGGTTACGATCCAGTATTGATCGCTCTAGTTCGTCGTGCTGCTCCACAGCTTATCGCTTATGATATCGCTGGTGTTCAGCCAATGACTCAACCAACTGGCTTGATCTTCGCAATGAAGTCACGCTATACTTCTCAGAGTGGTACTGAGGCTCTATTCAACGAAGCAGATACTGACTTCGCTGGTACTGGCACTCATGCTGGTTCTAACCCAGTTTCTGGTGCTTATACCACTGGTACTGGTATCACTACTGCTAACGCAGAAGATCTAGGTGGCGCAACTACTTTCAATCAGATGGCATTCTCTATCGAGAAGACAACTGTAACTGCACAAACTCGTGCTTTGAAAGCAGAATACACTGTTGAACTTGCACAAGACTTGAAAGCAGTTCATGGTCTTGATGCTGAAGGCGAATTGAGCAACATTCTTTCTTCAGAAATCCAAGCTGAAATTAACCGTGAAGTTGTACGTACTGTTTATGCTGCTGCTAAAACTGGCGCAGAAGTTAACACTGCAACTGCTGGTACTTTCGACATGGACGTTGACTCAAATGGTCGTTGGTCTGTTGAGAAATTCAAGGGACTATTGTTCCAGATCGAGCGTGAAGCAAACGCTATTGCACAGACTACTCGTCGTGGTCGTGGTAATTTCATCATCTGCTCAAGCGATGTTGCATCTGCTTTAGCAATGGCTGGTGTTCTTGACTATGCTCCAGCATTGTCAACTGGTCTAAATGTTGATGAAGCATCTACTACTTTCGCAGGTGTTCTAAACGGTAAGTATAAAGTTTATGTTGATCCATATTCTGCTAACCAATCAGCTAGCCAGTTCTTCGTTGTTGGTTACAAAGGTACTTCAGCATTTGACGCTGGTTTATTCTACTGCCCATACGTTCCTCTACAAATGGTTCGTGCAGTTGATCCAAATACTTTCCAGCCAAAGATTGGTTTCAAGACACGTTATGGCATGGTTGCAAACCCATTCACTAGCTTGTCCTCTGGCACTAACATCTACTACCGCAAGGTAGCTGTTACTAACTTAATGTAATTTGTTAAGTTATTAAACCGACAGAGATCGGTACTTAAGAGGGGAGCTTCGGCTCCCCTTTTTTTATTATAAATAATAGTATGGAAGAACATAAAGTAAAAATTATAGTTTTATCCGATCTCCTTGATACTCGTGCGAGGAAGGAGAAAGAATTACGTTACTATGAAGAGCAATTAGAAATTCTTAATGAAAAAATGTATTGGATTAGAAGAGAAATAGATTTAACCAATAACATTATAAACATGATTGAGCACGAAAAACTTCTTGACCTACGAGAGCATTTAAAACAAAAAGATGAATAATAATACTATTTCTTGTCCTATTCCTAGTAACATATCTCCATTATCGCCTAATGGTTTTATGTTTACTATAAACAAATTACCAGAAATAAATTTTTTCTGTCAGCAAGTTAATCTTCCAGGAATAACACTTGGTGCACCTGAATTCGGTAACCCATTTAATGTGGCACCAATTCCTGGTGAAACATTAACATATGACACATTAGATGTTCAGTTTTTAGTAGACGAGAATATGCAAAATTATAGATCCATCTATAATTGGATAGTCGCTTTAGGTTTCCCAGAAAATTATTCGCAATATTTAACTTTCGTAAATGCTGCAGATTTGCAAAGAACATCAGAACTTGCAAAAAATTATTCTGACGCAAGTCTTGTTGTTTTAGGTTCCAACAACAATCCAATCCAAACAATACAATTTCACGACGCATTTCCTATATCAATAACCTCATTAACATTCCAATCAACGAATCAAGATGTAAACTACCTAGTGGGTAGTGCAACATTCCGCTACGGATATTACAAGTTTATTTGACAAAAATTGGCAATTGTAGTATAATCTTATTATGACTAAGTGGAGATATTATGACTCTAGATGAATTACAACAAATGTGGGAAAAAGATTGCGAGATAGATGATAACTATCTCGGCGAAAATTCCACAGCCACACCAAAGTTGCACGCTAAGTATGTTAAACTTCTGGTAAACACCAAACTCAAACACACCAAACTCCAAGCAGATTATGCATTGCTGCGCAAGAATAAATTTCGTTACTATCGTGGCGAGTTATCTCGTGATGAATTAACAGATCTTGGCTGGCAACAATGGCAAGGTGTTAAACCTCTTAAGAATGAAATGGATGAATTTTTACAGGGTGATAGTGAGTTGGTTACGTTGAAGATTAAAATTGATTATCTTGAAACGATGATCTATTTTCTTGAATCTGTTCTCGGACAAATTAAAGCACGTGACTGGCAAATTAAAACCGCAGTTGAGTGGAAGAAGTTTTTAGCAGGGTTTTAATGAAAGTATCAATAGAGAAACTTGATGAAGTTTATGTTCGTGTATTTTCAGAACCAAGTATCGAACAAGAATTATCAGACTTCTTCACATATGAATATCCAGGCGCAAGATTTACGCCACAGTATCGAGCAAGATTGTGGGATGGTAAAGTTCGCTTATATGATCAAGTAAGAAAAACTCTTTATGTGGGTTTATACAAATATGTTGAAGAATTTTGTATTCGCAATAACTACGAAGTAGAATATAAAACTCCTGTAATCAACACTAACAATATTACTAGCGAAGATATCAAATCTTACGCAAAATCTCTTAATCCGTATGGTCGTGGTAAACCTATTGAGATAAGGGACTATCAAGTTGATGCAGTAGCCAATGCTTTAGATAAAGAGAGAACTTTACTTCTTTCCCCGACAGCATCTGGTAAGTCATTCATTATTTACACAACGATGCGCTGGCATCTTGATAATAATCGCAAATGTATTATTATCGTTCCAACAACTTCTCTTGTAGAACAATTATACGCTGACTTTGAAGATTATTCAACTGCTAATGGTTGGAAAGTTTCTGCGCATTGTCAGAAACTGTATTCTGGTTTCACTAAAGATTTCACTAAAGATGTTTTAATTACAACTTGGCAATCAGTTTATTTACAGCCACGAGCTTGGTTTAAACAGTTTGACGTTATTTTTGGTGATGAAGCCCATCAGTTCAAAGCCAAGTCTTTAACATTAGTTATGGAAAAAATGGATAACATTCGTTATCGCATCGGTACTACTGGGACACTTGATAATAAAAAAGTTCATAGATTAGTTCTAGAGGGAATGTTTGGTCCAGTCCACAAAGTTACCACAACTAAACAATTAATGGAGTCCCAAAGACTCGCCAACCTAAATATTACATGTCTAGTTCTTAAATATTCTGAAGAGATTAGAAAAGAAAGAAAGAACAATACTTACCAAGAAGAAATGGATTGGTTAGTTTCCAACGAAAAGCGTAACAAATTTATACGTAACCTTTCAGTAGCATCAAAAGGTAATACTCTTGTTCTTTTCCAGTATGTCGAAAAACACGGACAAGTTCTCTTCGATATGATTAAACAAAAAGTTAATGTAGACAGAAAGGTATTTTTTGTCCATGGTGGAGTTGATACGGAAGATCGTGAATCAATTCGACATATAACTGAGGGTGAGAATGACGCTATAATTATTGCTTCGTTCGGAACATTTTCTACAGGTATTAATATACCTTCAATTGAAAACATTATTTTTGCTTCTCCATCTAAATCTAAGATACGAAATTTACAAAGTATTGGTAGAGGATTAAGATTAAAAGAAGGAAAAGATGTCTGCAATCTTTATGATCTGGCTGATGATTTACATTGGAAGTCTTGGAAAAATCATACACTCAATCATGCTGCTGAGAGATACAAAACCTACGCAGAAGAACAATTTGAAGTAAAATTAGTGGAGGTCAATATATGTTAAGGGGTACAGAGCATTTCGTCATAATTAAACTTGTTTCTGGTGAACAAGTTATGGCTGTGCTTGAAAATGAAACTGATGATAATGTTCAGATATCAACTCCTTTGCTTTTGCGTTTGTTTCCAATTTTAGGAGCAGAGCAAGGACAAGAACATGTAACTGCTACACCATATTGTAAATTCGCTGAAGATACTTCTCTAACTCTCAATAAAAGAAATATCCTTTTTATCAAAAATTTACATCATCAACTAATCCCCCATTATATTCGTTTGGCAAATGAATCAGAAGAGCATGTGCCAATTAAACAGAGAGAAGATGGTTCTGTTAGAAAATTAGATTGGGAAGAGGAAGAAGTTGAATCTCTATCAGACGAAGAGATTAAAAAAAGAATTAGAATGCTAGAAGCTATTGCTAAGAAAGAAGAGGAAGAAGTTAGAAACTTTGTTGATGGTAATGATACAATACATTGAATTTTTCTTTCAAACCCCACACCGTAAGTTTACTGGTTTTCAAAATAAATGTAAAACAAATCATATACTTGCAATATTTGCAATGAAATAAAACTTTACATTTATAACAATTTGTAGTATACTTTATATTATTACGTGTTATTAGGAGATTTGATTTGTGGCAAACTACATAAACAACGCTGACTTCTTAGCAGCAATCAAAGAATATAAGAAAAGTGTAAAAGAAGCAGAGGAACAGGGTTTACCCAAACCAATTATCCCAAATTATCTTGGTGAGTGCATTCTAAAAATTGCAACGCACCTTTCTTATAAACCAAACTTCATCAATTATACTTACAAAGATGATATGATTCTCGATGGTATCGAGAACTGTATTAATTACTTTGATAATTTTGACCCAGATAAGTCGAGCAATCCGTTCGCATATTTCACTCAAATTATTTACTTCGCATTCTTACGTCGCATAGGTAAGGAAAAGAAACATTCGTATATTAAAAACAAATTGATTCAAGATATGTCTTTCGATGCATTTGAATTACAAGAGCAAGATGAAGATGGACATTTTCAAAATGCATATCTTGAATTTATGCAACAGCATGGAACTTTTGATGATTCTTTCATTGAAAAGAAAAAAGCAAAAAGTAAAAAGAAAAAACAAACCCTTGATGATTTTATAGGCGATGGAGATGAGCAGCAGTAGTCTGAGTAGGTACATTAGAAGTTTAGCATCTTCACATTCAGTTGAAGATGTAATTAGAAGAATTCGTTCTAAAAGATATTCTAGAACATATAATGCAAGAAAGAAAGAAAAATTTTTAAGAGGGCATGTTTGGGATGCCTATGATAACATGTTTAATTTGAATACAATTATGAATAATGATAACAAAATTTTTTTGGGAGTTTCAGATGTTGATGATCTAATTACATCTGAGATTTTCAAGCGTCGTTCAGATGCTAACATAAGCACTGTATTGCGTCGCACATCCGTTTTGTGCAATCGTGAAAAGTGGCAAGAGTGGGCTGAACTGGCATACAGTGATTGTTTGTTTGTTCAATCTTCAACATCATCTGGTTTTATTGTTGAACACAACACAAACAATTTTATAAAGTTTGATGTGAATAATAACACTACTGATGTTCGTGCTTATGGTGATGTTGAATTCGCTAATAATGTTATTGAAGTTATAGAGAGCACTTTTGATCAAATAACTTGTCATATTGAGTGGGTATATAGTGGCGATGGTCAATCTGTTAATGTTCCTCTTAACAGAGATCGTCTACCAATTAAAGAAATGTATCCATTCCTCGGTGATGAATCTCTGGAAGATTATTATGATCGTTATATGGATTCATCAGCAAATATTCTTTTGTTGATCGGTCCACCTGGAACTGGTAAGACTACTTTTATTCGTGGTCTACTTTCACATACAAATTCTTCAGCCATCGTATCTTACGATTCTAACATTTTAGATAAAGATGGTTTCTTTGCACATTTCATTGAATCTGATGAGAGCGTAATGGTTCTCGAAGACAGTGATGCGTTTCTCAAATCACGTAATGATGGTAATACAATGATGCATCGTTTCCTTAACGTAGGTGATGGTCTTGTTACCACTAAAGGTAAGAAAATGATTTTTTCAACTAACTTACCAAGTATTCGTGATATTGACTCTGCGCTAGTTCGTCCTGGACGTTGCTTTGACATCCTGACATTTAACCAATTGACACAGGAACAAGCGGAGAAACTGGCGATTAAATTAAATGTTAAATTGGATGGCGTGAAAGACTCTTGGTCTATCGCTGAGGTTTTTCATAAACAAGATAATAAACCAGTTTCAAGAAAGGTTGGATTCCTATGATTAGAGCGAGAGTTGTTACTACAGATGGAATGGTTTCTGAGGGAACATATACTGACATCGAAGAATTAACAAAAAGTATTAAAGAAAATAGCAACAAAATTTTAACCTTGGAGGTAGACGTTGAAGATAGCGATCATCACAGACCAGCATTTTGGTGCGAGGAATGATAGTATAGCATTTTTAGATTTCTTTCAAAAATTTTATGACAATACTTTCTTTCCTAATATTGACGCAGCTGGTATTAATACTGTTCTTATTCTTGGTGACACTTTTGACAGACGTAAGTATGTAAATTTCTATGCTCTTCAAAGAGCAAAAGAAATGTTTTTTGATAAACTGGCTGAGCGAAACATTAATGTTCACATGTTAGCTGGTAATCACGACACTTATTATAAAAACACTAACGATGTCAATTCACCAGATTTACTTTTACGTGAATATAAAAACATTAATGTTATAGCAGAACCACAGACGATATATGTTGGTGGTGTTCCAATTTGTATGATACCATGGATCTGCCCAGAGAATTACCAAGAGTCACTCGATCAATTAAAGCAAACGCAATCAGATATTTGCATGGGGCATTTTGAAATTGCTGGGTTTGCTATGTATAAAGGAATGCAATCTCATGAAGGATTGGATAAAAATCTGTTTGACAAGTTCGATCTCGTTTTTAGTGGGCACTATCATCACCGTAATAGTGATGGTCACATTTATTACCTCGGTAATCCCTATGAACTTACTTGGCAAGATTATAATGATAGCAGGGGATTCCACATGTTTAGTCTTGATACACGAGAACTTGAATTTATCCCAAATCCATATACTATGTTCTCCAGAATTGAGTATTCCGACAAAGAATCCGAACCCATCGACATCGACAAACTTGATCTAGCAGAAAAATTTGTAAAGTTGGTTGTTGTCAATAAAACTGACTTTTATAAGTTTGACAAATTTATTCAGAAGTTGTATAATAAAGGTTGTCATGAAATAAAGATTGTCGAAGACATGTCTGAATTTGAAGACGGAGAGATTGGTGAAGAAATCAATCTTGAAGACACTGTAAGCGTTTTATCTAATTACATTGATAGTATTGAAACTGATGTTGATAAAGAACAAGTTAAAACATTTATGAAAACCCTTTATACAGAAGCGATTAATGTGGAGGTATAATGAAACAACTAGAGATAGAATATTTCTTTCCATTGACTGAGCAAATACCTTTGGACTTAGATTTTTCTCGATGTTCTCCACATCAATATTATCTCAGAGCACAAGGTATCGCTGGGTCTCATGGTCCATTTAATACTGGTACGGTATATATTGGCGATGCGTCAACAACTTGGACTACTGTCTCTAATAATATTGGCTCGCCATCTTTTACTATAAATGTAGATGCGATGCCAATTACTGTTATTTCTAAAAAGAAACCCAACTTTATATTGAGATTCATTTATAAGTCTATGGGTATGAAATGGAAGAGTGAATGATTGTATTTAAAAGTGTAGAGTGGAAGAACTTTCTTTCCACAGGAAACGCATCAAATAAGGTATTACTAGATAAATCCCCAACTACTTTAATCATCGGAAAGAATGGTGAAGGAAAAAGCACAATCTTAGATGCATTGTGCTTTTCATTATTTGGTAAACCATTCCGTAACATCAATAAAAATCAACTAATCAATAGTATTAATGGTAAGAACTGTTTAGTTACCATTGAGTTTAATATTGGTCCTACTGGTTATAAAATTGTTCGTGGTATCAGACCAAACATTTTTGAAATTTGGCAGAATGATG
>Ga0214921_10000627_pt1 | contig 64058 bp, 70 predicted proteins | sample LL1505_MetaG_FD_177992 | JGI IMG/M metagenome (GOLD analysis project Ga0214921, IMG submission 177992) | Freshwater microbial communities from Lake Lanier, Atlanta, Georgia, United States - LL-1505 | ecosystem: Environmental > Aquatic > Freshwater > Lake | place: USA: Georgia | collected...
GGAAGCAGATTGAAGACGCAACACTCCCTAACGTCACCTATATCAACAATACGCCACAGATCAAAGAGGTCTACGCTATGTCAAAGATCCTGATTATGCCGTCTAAAGACGAGACCTGGGGCCGCACCGCGGTAGAAGCAATGTCCTCCGGCATTCCGGTCATCGTGGCTCCCACTCCCGGCCTCAAGGAATGCGTCCAGGAGGCAGCCCTTCTGGTGGACCGTACCGAGACCAAGGAGTGGGTCCGCCTGATCCGCCGCCTGCACAATGACAAGTCCTTCTACGATGAATACTCGAATCGCGGTAAAGCCAGGGCCCGGCAACTGGAGCCGACCCACGATCTGGAGGTCTTCATGGAGTGGTACGAGAAGAAGGTCGTCCCATCGGCCGACAAAAAGCTCGCAGACCCCCCGAGCTTCCTAGAAAAGTTTCTGGATAAGATGTAGAAAGATGCCCGCCAAGATCCCCACTGTTGGTTCCAAGGCATGCGTATATCACGGCACCGCCCTTCGCACGGCCGGTGGCCTCAAGAAGGAGGACCTGATGCGTACGGACAAGGGTCGCATTGTCAGCAAGAAGCAGCACGCGTCGGGCCTCCAGGCCATCAAGCGCTTGCGTGCCGCCGGCTTCGTGGCGAAGAAGGGTGAGTTCAAGCTCTTCTCCAGGCGCTCGGGCTCCAAGAAGGTGAAGTCGCCTTCCCGCCGCGTCACCCGCTCGATGTCGGCCGCCCGCACGGCCAGCCGCAAGGTCGCCGCCGCTAAGGCCGCCGCCACCCGCAGGGCCCGCAAGCTTGCCACCATCAAGGAGGGTGGCCGCCGCCGCTCCACGCGCCGTTCGTTCTGGTAGATTACCAGTCTAATATTCTAATCGCTCACCTAGTAGGTGCGTGATTAATCTATTAGTCTGTGCTTGACTCTGCACTGATGTATTGTTCTTAAATCAACAAGAAGAAATCATGCCGAAGCTTCATCGATCTTCAGCTGTAGCCGAAGCTCTTCCCACTCTGTCATCCAGCGATCTCGTAGTGCTCGCACCGTGCCGATAGGCATGGCAGCGAAGCGTGGATCCCGCAAGACGTATTTAGGAGCATCGAACATGTTCGTCTCTCCACTCTCCTGTAGCTGAAAGAGGAAACGAAAGACGGCCTCTTCTTGCGAAGTCAGAGCAACACTGGACATTCTACCTGTTGAAAGTCCAACCGCGCCTCTAATCAAGTTTTTGAAGAAGCTGAGCCCAGATCTGATCCACCATCTCGGCTACAGATCCCTCCTTCAGAACAAGTTCGGCCCCAACAGGAGGTTCAAAGGGATCCGAGATCCCCGTGAAATTCGCAATGGTCCCTGCCCGTGCTGCGTCGCGACTCTCACAGACCGACAGATCGGTGTTGACAAAGACCTCCACGTACACGCCGCCACTGCCAGCAATGAGCTGCCGATTGAACTGCCGGTCTTCCTCGTAGGGTGCAATATTGGCCACTACACAGATGCCACCGTGCTTAACGATCTCCGATGCCACGTAGCCGATCCGCCGCACATTGGCGGAGCGATCCGCCTTGCTGAAGCCCAACCCCTTGCTCAGGTGAGTACGGATCATGTCGGCATCGAGGTGTGTCACAGTCCGCGACGGCCGCTCCTCCTCAATGCGACGCTTCAAGGCTGCGGCCAACGTCGTCTTCCCTGCCCCCGACAGACCCACAAAGTAGACACAGAGTCCCGCCTTCCGGCCGTAGAACTCCTTGAGTGCACGGATCACCGAGGGATAGGAGTACCACGCGGGCACCTCCTCACCACATAGCAAGAGTCGACGAAACTCGGTACCAGAGATCGACTTTGTCTCCAAATCCACGGCTCGCGCCGCGGAAAGCGGAATATAGATCTCCAACCGAGGACAGTAGGCCACCTCCTCCAAGGCCACAATAGCAATACCGATATCGCCGGCCATAGATAGAGCCAGCTGTTGAGCCGCAAAGGGCTCGTAGAACGTCGCCCCAGCAGCCGTCTTATACGATGGACCGGCGTGATCACGCCCCACAATAAAGTGGGAACAGCCATAGTTACGTCGAATAACAGCGTGCCAGACGGCCTCACGCGGTCCCGCCATCCGCATACTCAACGGTAGCACGCTGAGCCGCGCGCCTGCTGCATCCGCACCCAAGCCCTCGGCCAATACCCCCTTGTAACAGGCCATGCGCACGGAAAAGGGCACGTCGCACTCTTGGGTCACACCCTCAACCGGATGCAAGAGGACGGGTACCCCTGGAAACCGTCGCTGTGCCTCCAGAATCAGATCGATATGGGAGCGGTGAAGGGGGTTGCGGGTCTGAAATCCGATCCAGGGACCCGTAGCCCTGGCTTCAGCAGGTGTCAAGCGATAGCCAGAATAGCTCAGCGGATGAAAATCAAACCCTCCTGCCACAACCTCAAGGTCCCCGCTTACATACCAGACCCCTGCAGCCCACTTCTCACTATAGTATTTAATGTAGGGATGATTGGTATCCGTAGAGCCAAACACCGCAGACCACTCCGCCGCCAGATCAGGCTGCCAGCACTCGCGTACGGTCAGTGTAGCGACCACCGCCCCCACCCCAGACTGCAGCGTCACCACCGACCCCACGTCTACCGCCGCCTCCATGCCACAGACAATAGGGATAGGGAAGACGGATCCATCCGCTAGACGCATAGACGAGAGACAGGACTCGTAGTCCCCACGGCTCATGTATCCGGTCAAGGGGGCAAAGGATCCGTTAAGCAGACACTCCAAGTCGCACATCTCACGCTCATCCAGAAGCTTAGTAACCATATCCCAATAACTGTCAGTTATTGTAATCTGTTTAGGCCGTCTCCCCCTTCATCACGCCAATAATCCGGTCGGAGATTGCGCCCAGCCATGCCGCCAACGAATCCCGTCGGCCCGCTGCTACCAGATCGTCGGAATCGCGTGGCCTGTACCAGGCCAGCCCCACCACGCCGCTCTCCAGGACAGACGAGACAAGGTGGAGCCCCTGTGGTCGCGTCTCGTTCAACACCAACCCCAAATTACTGTCGCTGGTTCGCAGAGGCATCCCCTTCCAGAATCCGCGCTGAGCACCAACAATCCCCGCCGCCGACATGTTCAGCGGAAAGAACAGTGTCCCTACGGACAAGCCGCTGGGATTCCCTACGTCAGTGATCCAGCGAAAGACAATCAACGTGATCCCCTTGCAGTGTCCGACGAAGGCCGCAGGGATCACCACATCCGGCGTAACGACCACCACAATGGGACCCAGAAGGTGACGCATGATAGAGGCCAGAACAGACCAATTGCGTACACCACCTGCACCCGTCATGTCCAGTATCATTGTCCACCGCTCGGCAGCAATCATACCGCGACATCCTGAGCTCTGGTCTCCGTGAAGAAGGATCCGTGTGCCGCCGCCACCACCAATAAATTCATAGGGTAGCCACAGTAGTCCCGCGTTATCAGAGTAGACAACGGAAGTGGTACCGGCAATATCATGCCCGAACCCCTCTATCTGTAATTCGCTGCCGTCCATCTGTCTAACCAGAACACGGAGGTCTTAAGCACCAACAGATAAATTGACCACTAACATGTAAGAGCTATGACACCACGTACACTGGTTCTGATCGCCACAGTAGTGGTCCTCATTATAGTAGCAATAGCTCTCTTCTCGCACAACTATGTTACCCAATCCCGATACATGGTCAGCCCAGAGGAAGCCAAGCACCTTATCAAGGTCAATCCGGGCACGGTGGTTCTGGATACGCGTACCGAGCTGGAACGCGACGTGCTAGGCTATTATGAGAACTCGGTCAATCTCTCTACAGAGACCCTTCGGCTCAGACACCCAGATAAGAAGACCCCTATTATTGCCTACTGCAACACAGGCCACCGCGCCCGCACCGCTGCAGAGGCTCTCCAAGACATGGGCTACACTAACGCCGTCTACATCACCGCCACCTATCCAAAGCTCAACTGACTTTTGCAGGCTTTAGTAATAGCATCAAAGGTTATTACAGGCGACAGAGGTGGTGAAACACCATCTACGGCAAAACCGCGGTTCCCCTTTACAAAGACCAGATCATATTCGTTCCACAGCAGATTATAACATGATGTTCTGACCATGTCGTCCATAAAGACAAGGCCGTACGCCTCGGGTTGTCGATCACTAAAGGTGAAATCGACCCCTTTGTAATACGTCAGAAGCGAGCCGATGTTCCATCCACGCTCGATCACTCGTCTGGACATAGCTATCTCTCTAGAGTGGACGGCAGCATCAAGGGTCTTTACGTAGTCCCTCATACTGAAGATACCACATTCAATCAGGTAGTCAAGAGTCGACCTATCTAATGCAAAGATATAGGATTGTACGTGACTATTTGTCATGGGTCTCATGCATGTATTGATAGTGCTACCAAAGAGTTTCACATCTCCCACCAGTCCCCCAAGGTAGATGTCGGTCCAGCGTCGCCCGTCACCAGGTCTCATAAATGGTCCTATTACAGAGGAATTCACAAAGATAAACGAACTGTACTCCTTGTAGAGGTCATCTGTCAATAGTCCGTCGCTCCATCCTCCGAAGTCGTAACCAAGATTGTCACGTCGCAAGACGCGAACATATGGTGGTACCTCAAATTCGAGCCTTTTACCATTGGCGATAAGAATAAAGTCAACACCAGGATCTTTGAAGATAGCGAAGCGAAAAAAGGAGGCAACACGTCTATTCATCTCATGGAAGACAAAGAGGACAAGGGTGCGTCGCTTATAGTAGGTGGATTCAACGTCTGCAATCCTGTCCAAATCAATCATGATCGCCTTAACAGGTCGACAGAGCTTCATTGCGTAGTAGCTAAATGTCGAGCCGTTAAAATTAGCAAGATTGAAGTTACCAATAAACAGTCCGTTGCATCTACTGGCTACAAGCAGGTCTATTATAGCATTTTTCTCCCGCTCCTGATAGAATTTTGTAGGTGACCTATAATTATAACCGTTCGCATTCAGAAAATCTATAACCGGATTGGCAAGTGAACTAGAGAGGATCAGGATCTCCTCACTCTTAGCAAACTCCTGCTCAATAATACTGGTATATCTCTGCACAAGAGCTGTATGGAAAGAGTCCTCAGTCATCTGATTCATTTTAGACCAATGGGCAATACCATCCCATTCCAAGCGTAGATGGATAACATTTTTGGTTCCGCTCTGAAAAAGAGAATCCGCCTCAGCCACCAGGTCCTTATGATACGTTATACTGGTCAGTATGTTGTCAAACATAGTGAGATCATGTACGTTCGGCATCGCAAATGAGTAGATATATTTGACGCGATCAAAATCCAGTGACAGGTCCTGCTCTAGGAGCTCATTATAGATCTCCTCAACCCTCTGCCCGTATACTGTGTATGTAACCCGAAGCTGTTTGACACACCCAGGAGCGGGATCGCCCCCCAGACTGTTCAACACAGTCTCTTTTGGCAGCAAGAGCCCACCAGCAGACTGGTGCAACCGTTCTGTCAAGTCAACAGTCTGTCCAGTAATCCCGTATATGGCAGAAGAGAACGTGACCAGTTCCTCTCTGTCTACAATCATCATACCGTATTCCGCCAATAAGAGAGTGTTTATAGCAACCATGTCAAGAATAGAGGAAACGGGTGTATAGGAGAGTTTAGAGAAGTCATTCAAAAATCTATCCACAATGACAAGCCGGTGCCCCATACGACGTGCGGTTATAATGGCCGTTATCAACGAGAAGATCTGATTTGTCAGACCTGTCCCTAAATCACCGAGCTTGCAGAAGTACATTAGTGTAAATCTCTACATATCGATTTAAATAGCCTCCATAAACAGAGATGTGCTACGCTGCCACCGGTGTTGCCGCCGCCACCATGTTAGCCCTAGATGCCGTCTGGCTCACATTGAATGCGTCAAAACACGCCGCCTTGATCAAGACCGTGCAGGGCTCAGCGGCACAAGTTCGTGCAGTCCCGGCCCTCTTGGTCTATGTCCTAATCCCGTTGGCTGTGGCCTATTTCGCCATCCTACCCGCCAAGACTTTGAGTGAGGCCACCACCAGAGGTGCCGCCCTCGGTACAGCCATGTACGGTCTCTACGACCTGACCAATCTTGCAACTCTGAAGGGCTGGACCACTGCCATGGCCGTGACGGATACGCTCTGGGGCACAGTTCTTTGCGGTGCAGGTGCGGCCGTCGGCTTCTATACGCAGAGCAAATTAAGCAAGAATTAGTGGAAAGATTTGAGACCCATCCTAAATCTCCAAACCCCACACACCCCAAACATGATTGACCAACAGGAACTCGGACAATTCTACTCCTCACGAGCTACTGAGCTCCTAGACGGAATGACAAAGCCGCCAAAAGGAAATATAGTAGTCGAACCCTTCACCGGCGAAGGCGACCTCTTAAAATGGCTTGGACCAGGTTATATCGAACTGGCCTATGACATTGATCCCAAAACCCCAAAGACGATTCGCCGTGACTCCTTGATTAGTCCGCCCCGTTACGCAGGAGCCTACGTAGTGACGAACCCGCCATGGTTGGCCAAGAACAGGACGGAGAACAAGGCTCCCTTTGATAAGTGGGGCACAGACGACCTCTACAAGTGTTTCATCAAGAGTCTTCTAGACGACCCGCCTGTAGGCGGCATCATCATAATCCCATTGAGCTTCTTCAGCGGGCACCGTGACTCCGAGAAGAAGCGCCGCCGCGAATTCTTCAGCAAGTTCCACCCCATCCGTATCAATATCTTCGAACAACCGATGTTTGCAGATACTGAGTATCTCACCCTGGCGATCCAGTTCATCCGCCGCGTCTGCCATGAGGAGTCACGGCAAATCACGCTTAATTTCTACCCCTCCAACACCGTTATGGAATTCAAGGTCGACCCCTTCAACTTCGTCCTACCTAATGAAAACCCGTTAGCCACGCTGCAAGCCCCGCCCGCGAACAAGTTCATCAAGGTGCGACGTCTGGACACGGATCGCCCCGTCATGAAAGGGGAGACCCTGACACGGATCTTCTTCGAGGCCCTGGATTCGGGTACGGCCATGACACCGGGTCAGGGACGGATCGGTCTCCGCTGGTTACAACCAGACGAGACCTATCTAGGTAAGGCGAGTTCGAGGTCAAAGGCCCAGATTGTTGTACGCGGCCATCTGAGCCATCGGCTACAAAAGCAGCTCATCGCGGAATTCAATGCGTGGCTAGAGGACTGGCGTCTGAAGACCCGGTCAGTCTTCCTACCTGTGTTCCGTGAGGCCAAGATCTACCCGCGCCGCCGCTTGGCCTTCGAGACCGCCTTTGACGCCATCCGCAATTTGATCTGGATGAAAGCACATACGTCCAGCCCAATCCTGGCCGTCGAGCCCTATATGTCCGCAGAATCCGTCTAGTACATATAACCCAGCAAACCGGTTGCGAAAATGAATGTCGCACTCACCAGCTGTCTCGGACCACGACTGATAGAGTTTGCTCTTGTCAAAGTACATCTGAAAGAAGCCACAATTCACACCGACCCGTTGAAATACACCCTGTTCCATATCTTCCAGTGTCGCATAGATTCTACGTGGCATCTCGTAGATTGTATCACGCCGCCATACAGGAACTCGACCGAGGGTCTCATAGAGATTCGCAGGTAGGCGTGTGTCGGCGTCAAAGTAGATAAGCCAGAATTTAGGGTAAGCTGCGTGCAGTTGCTGCTGTGCAGCACGGATCAACCCCGCCTTATTGAATTTCGCCCCCTTTAACCGGCTGACATCACTGAGAATGAGCGATCCTCCAAAACCACTAGTAATATCAATTGTTGCTGAGTCAGAGGGATCTGTGATTACATAGATCTTATCCAAGAGGCGCGAATTGTGTGAAAGTGTATGGGCTAGTCTATCCGCGAAATTAACTGATAGAGTTACACCAATAATAGTTGATCTATCTGGTCGATCGACTCTGTAAGAGACAAACCCGCGCCGCATCACTCTAACGTCTTGTACCGAATTTAAGCATGCAATGTGAACTCGTCAGGTACTGCCAGTTGCACCCCTTCATAGAGAACAAGAGCATAGACACAGTCGACCAGCGGGTTGTGAGCTGCCACTCCCTCACGAGCTGCGGCCCCCCAACGCTTAACGACGTTCTCAGTAACACGATCCAGGAGTGCATCCCTTTTCGCCCGTAACTCGGGATAACGCCCACTATATAGCTCTTGTAGGGTATTCAGCTTCTTGTCATCCGCCCCTTCATGGAGATGATTGAAAGCGTCCAAGTCGATATTCTCGAAGGGTGGTAGCTCGACACCCTTGAGGGTACATGTGTTCTTCAGTGCAACCAGGTCGTTACGCCCCTTGTGAATCAGAACACATCCACCTTTTTTCAGGGTCTTAATAAAGTCTGCAAAGACTAGATTCGACAGACTCCGCTCCTTGAAATCGCGGCCCCGCGTATACCTCTGATGGCCGCCTGCACAGAGACCCTGTTGAGCAAGATTCAGCTCGCTCATAAAGGCAAATTTCAGCTTTTCTATCCGTTTTTCACGTGCCGCCCCCTTCAAGAGACTAACGTCAACATCTGCCAGAAGTATCTCGTATTTGGATTGAGCTAGATCAGCGGCCACATCGGGAGCCGATGTGGTATAGCCTGGTTCTAGTATCTGGACATTGGCAAATCCCTCCCCGCGACCGTATTCGCTGGGAAATGTAGCCAATTCGAACACACCGTCGTTCAAGGTGTAGAGACCCAGTGAAAGCAGAAAGTGATAGCGATGGACGTACTCGTCCTCGGACGTATACGTATAGGGCTCTGTGGGTTGAAACCCACTTGCCCATAGTCTATCATGGACCTTAGGGACCTTGTAACCCTGAAACTCCGCGTCGATGTAGATAACTGTTTTACCGGTCAGATCGACATTCATCCTATTAAGTTGATCTAATATCACCGTGCTGGGGTACAAGAGATTAGACCTCTTGATCATCGGTCAGGGTGAGAGTTTTATAAGTGGTTAGCGGATAGGAGTAGAAGCCATGTTTAGACGCATAATCAAGCCAGAGCTCCTTGCGTTTATCCCAGTCTGGAATAAGTTCGAGCTCTCGATCAACTAGCCCCTTATCTTTAAGTGTAGGATTACTACATCCTATAGAATGTACAATAGCATACCTATCCGTGTGAGCAATCCCGTTAGCGAACACGCTAAGGTAATCGACACCCCAACCTATCAACGAAGTATCGTAGAGACTCATGAGTTTTGCCAAGGCCGCACGACTGTAGAGAGGAACATTCACCTCCACGAAATTAGTGTAAGCCAGAAGTATACCTCGACTACGTTTAGTTATTGGATGTGAGATAATTGATCTATTTTCGAAGGCGGGTTGACAGATCAGCAAGTCGTACTGTTCAGCTATATGGAACATTGCATTAATATCTTTGGGACTAATCAGAATATCATCGTCGAGAATGAACACATAGTCGTATTCACTGACCAATTCCGCCATGTGGGTGTAGACGTGGTAGAAGTTCTGAAATTTAGAGCCTTTACGTCGTTCAGCATATTTCACCTTAGCTTTGTAACGGTTCCAGCGTTCGTCGCTATCGCCATAATACACTACATATATATCATAGGGTTGGTCATCTGCAATCCATAGAGTGTCAAAGTTGGTATTATCACCAGCAGAAGTAAATACTAGGTACCGCATTATTAACACACCTAATCTATAACAATAGAACATACGCACCGAGTATCGAAGTTAAGTACCTGTAAGATGCTTAACTTTGATATTATATACATATTCAATAGCGTGACCGGCGACGCGTAGCACCCCGACGCGTAGCACGACGACGCGTAGCACGACGACGCGTAGCACCGCGACGACCACCCCTAATTCCCAACGCCTCCATCCGAGCCCGCAGGTTCGCCATTCGTGCGTTAGACTTCGCCTTCGCCTCAGCCTGTTCTGCCTCTGTCATAGCCTTCTTAGCGGCTGACGTCACTGCACGGTAGAAGCCCTTCGTCTTAACAGCAACCGCGAAGAGCAGCTCGCCGATTCTAGCAACGTCGGGCTTCTTCCCCATCTCTGGCGGAAGAGCCGTAAAGGCCCGCATAGAGGCCTGGCGTGTGAACTCGAAGAGCTCCTCTCTGGCAATAGCATCGGCACCACTCAGACGCCCCCTGCTATGCGCGATTCTATCCTTGCTTACGTCCAGAAAGGTCGACAGAACAACCTTATAAAAAGGATTACGTGCGTTAGCGGGAGCGTTGTTCCCCTCCAGCATAGCGAGTGCCTCATTGGCCTGGGCGATCACCTCGGGCAGCTCGCCCAGCTCCTCCGAATCGAGTACTTCAAGGAGTCTCAGTACAACGTGCTTAGCAGGATTCTTGTGAGCACCCAATAGCGTGGAGACCGCACCAGAGATGCCGGTACCGGATTTGCGTTTCAGTGAAGAAGCCATTGTATCTCTATTTAAGTAGGTGATTTTTCCGGGGCTCTAAAGGGCCAACTCTGATACACGGATACCGAGATCGTCGGCTAGGCCCAACGCCAAAGCCGCGTCAAACTTAACGCAGCTGCCTGCCACCACAGGTACGTAGAATCCGGAAACCCCATTAAACGTGGTGGCGGTCACTGCCGCTGCAGACCCGTCGATCAGAGAGGGCGTCCCTACAGTCGATAAAAAAGCCGTGTAGTCTAGACCACTTGCAGTGAATCTGGTCGAGACAACAAATGCGTACATGCTATACCATATTATAGTAGACAGGCGTTAAGTGCTGCACGGTTCACAGATCAAATCGCTCCTTCAGAAAATCCCAGAGAGTAGAGTGTTTTTGAGTCATAATCAGTTGATATGTCCGCACAATGTCCAGTCGCAGCAGGTTCATCGTCAGCAAGTAGAGGCAGACCAGACCGATGTTCCACGCCACCGTATCGATATCGTAGACCCAGCGCGTCCATATAAAAGGTAGAAAGTGGACGCTGAACCCGTAGAGATTCTTCCACAGATACTCTTGGCCGTACTTTCCAGGGAAGGGAAAGCCAAAGGGGAGCGTAATAACAAGTAGGGGAAACAACGAAATCTCCGTTAGGGGAGACAGAACTGCAGCCAGAAAGATCCAGACGGAGAAGACCTGATAGACACGGACCCGTTCCATCACCTGATTCAGACAGCGGCTATAATCTCAGAACCCGGCCGCTCGCATATCCGTTAAAAGCCGGTCAAGCTCAATGGCCGACCCTACACGGTCACGGGGCTCACCGTCTTCACCCTCCTCGTCAACTAGCGAACCGTAGACTACCTTTGCCCTGGCCACAAGAGCAGCAGGCTTAGCACGCCCCGCACGTCCGTGTGCAAACTCCCGTAATGCGGCCGCACCCATCAGCGGCCGCGGCACAGGAAGTCCCGCACAGCGGGCACTGACGCTCAATCGCCGTGTCCTAGCCACGGACGCTACACGCCCCGCATTATTAGGACCGTGACAGATACGACAGGCGTCCACCACGATCAGCCGCTTCTGACCCCGCACCACGGGTCCTAGTTTACGAAGAACCGCGTAGAGACTATCGCGTGTCTGAGGCTGTGCCCCAAAGATCTGGTCCCTAAAGAGATTTTCGCGTCGATTGAACAGCGAAGCATCGGTAGTGGGCACAAGCGGTCGATCCCCTTCGTTAAATTCCTCAAAACTCTCTTTCAGTGTGAGCGGCACAGGGCATTGAAAGACCCCCACGGGGAAGATAGGCTTATCATGATTGGCGAAGGTGAGATTCAGATCCTGGATGATATCGCCGGGTTCATAGAACGCCCGCCTATCATGATCCGCCGGTGCCGCAGGATCATAGACTATTGAAGCAAACAGACCTTCACCCGCGGCCGCCCGTGCCTGACCGGTATACCAGGCCTCGTCGGTACCGATCTTGTAGATGAAGTTGAGAACATCTACGGCCTCCTCCCGTGCTCCTAGGGACCCGGCTACGGATTTGAAGAGCACGTATGTATTAGCGGGAACCACAAAAACACGGTCATTGGTTGCACCGTGTGCACTCACGTATTTAAAGTCCCAGGCTTGGGCCAGGGCGGCACCACTTGCCGATTCGGCAGCCGTTATAGGGAGCCGCCACACACCACCCCCTTTCACACGTCTGGTCCTACGTTGGGCTTTGCGTCTGAGACGCCCGGTCCGCGTCGATCGCATCACTACCCTTGGTATGGATTATTCCCAGCGGTCCAAGGCTGACATCAAAGTCAGCAGCAAGAGCTGCCAGACCCGCGGCGTGGTCCGTCTCGTAGAGGACCAGGTCCCCCGTCTCCAGCCTCTGTCCCGTACGGCCGATCACAGAGAGACCGAGTCTCTGGACCGCGTCCTGGTAGAGCTCCAGTGGTGGCTGGATCACGATCCGCTGAATGCCGAGCCCCTTCAACTTCTTGGTGAAGAGGGTCGGCTCACGCAGCCAGCCGATATTTCCAGCCCGAAGGCCGGGCTTCAACTCGGGTAACTCATAGATATGCATCTCGTAATACCTTAAGCAGGCGGTCACGTGATATCAATTTTATCTAACAGGTAGCAGATGGACCATTTCACCAACACCCAACTTGCCGATACAAGCCGTAAACTCTACAATGATAAACTCCAGAAATTCGTCGCCATAATGCAGCCCAATGCGTCACTGGACTCACTTCTGGACAACCCCGCAACATCAGCCGCGGCCCTCACAGCGAGCTCTGCCATCACTCAGACCTCTGCCAACCGTCACATGTTCTACTCTGCCGTGGTCGCTTATCTGAAACATACGGACAAAGGTCGCAAAAAGTCACAGGACCTCAAGGACGAGTGGCTCACAATACAGAAGACGAACTGGGAGACGCGACGGCAAGCAGCCTTAGATAACGCCCCGTCCCAGGCCAATGCCACGGCCGCCGCCACCATCACATGGGCCGACGTGATCCGAGCCCGCGACACCCTTCCCTCTGGTAGTGCAACCCGCCTGCTACTCTCGTTCTACACCTATCTGCCGCCCCTGAGAGCCGACTACTTCGAGGTCGTCGTCAACCCATCACAAGCCAAGCAGAAGGACCCAAAGGCCAATTTTGTCTTACTGAACGCCACGCCGCCGACCCTGACCATCCGCGATTTCAAGACGGCCGCCAAGTACAAGGAGATCAAACACGACCTACCACCCCAACTACAAGCCGAACTCGAAGCGTCACTGAAAGCCGATCCCCGTCACTATCTCTTTGTCATGCCCACGGACAGAACGCGACCATACGACCGCAACGGGTTCAGTAAGTGGGCCAACAAGGAGCTCAAGCAGATCTTCAAGGTCCCTATCACCCTGACCACGTTGCGGCATCTCTACGTCTCCACGCTGGATTTCAACACGACCAGAGCCAGAGACCTTGAGCGTATTGGTAATTCGATGGGGCACAGCATCGCTATGCAGAAGGGGTACCAGTGGATTGTACCTGGACCACACGATCCTGCAACAGCCACCCCCTTAACACAGGTACAAGACGTTACAAGCCGTTAGTAGAGATCCAACTGTATGGCTACATCGGTGGTCAAATTCGCACTACCACCCGTAAAGGTAACCCCCACGTGGATCAGATCCCCTGCCGCAAAGTTCTGTGACGCGTTATAGAACGATTGATTTACAGTGTCTCCCGTAAATGTCAAGAGAAACCCAGGAATAGCTAACGCCGCCCCGCCCGCGGGTGTGCGATAGATGGTAAACACAGTAGTACGACTACCGCTCGGGCCGGTGTTCATAGAGATATTCACTCCACGCAGAATAGTGGGCTGCTGTATTCTGTAGAACGCAGGCGGTGTAGAGTTATCGGGAAATAGCCCATTAGTCACCGCCTGCGTACCGGGCCACAAGTATCCATCCAATCCCGCGTTGAGCAACCCCTTCAAACCGTAAAAGAGAGTGGTGGGATAGAGATAAGCAGAAAAGCCCCGCCCGCCGGCTGATTTGGAGACCAGGTCCGTTCCTGGACCCACCTGAATCCCTGCCGAGGCAAGGTAAGTCGGATTGACTATAGGGGCCGGTGTTGTCTGTAATATATCAGACGATGTATACGTCTGCAGACCGGTAGCGGGCGTCGTCCCAACCGTAGTCGTTCTGAGCTGTATAGAGCCAGTATTCGCAGGGTCATTCGTCTCTATTCCCACGTAGGAACCAGCAAACGCGGCGTTTGCGGGCGGTGCAGCCACATAGACATTGAGATCACGTGTGGTAGCAATATTCGTGTTTGATATCAGTATCCCGCGTTTGTTACCGCTTCCGTTGGAGAGAACATTGATGGTGGAACCCTTGAGACAATTATAGGAGAATGACCGGGCCCCCAGACTCCCTGATCCATAACATTCTACACCATAAACGTTACTTGTACCGTTAGAACCGGCTGCAGAATTATCAACGGTAATAACACATGTGCGGATCTTAGAGGTTGCGGCCGTAGTTCCACCAAATACAACGGCTCTCAACGTATGATGCTGTGAAGATGTCAATCTAAACGTAAGGTCCTCGACACGCGTGCTCTCACCCATTGTAACTAATGTGGTATCAGCAGTGACGTTCAACATCTGGATGGTGCAGGTCTGAACATTCAATCCGCGAAGAGCCACTCCGTTACGAATAAGAAGCTCATCAGTTAAATTATAAGTACCTGGCATCACCCAGACAGTCTGACCGGCGGTCGCTGCTGTTATAGCCGCGTTTACTGTGAGATACGGTGAGCCGCCTGCAGAGGCGGTGGCATCGTTACCGTAGACTGCATCCACGCGAAGGACATTACCTAGCGGCCCACCTGACGCACCTGTTGATCCGGTCGGCCCCGCGGGTCCTGTGGGGCCAGTACGACCGGTAGGCCCTGTGGGTCCAGTAGACCCAGTTCTACCTGTCGGTCCAGTCAGTCCCGTTGGACCAGTTGTACCTGTAGCACCTGTATTACTTGCAGTACCAGCAGGACCCGTGACTCCCGTCGGGCCGGTGGTACCCGTTGTACCCGTGAATCCAGTTAGACCCGTCGGTCCAGTAGGACCGGTTGTACCAGTAGTACCGGTTGTACCAATTACTCCCGTGGGACCGGTTGTACCTGTAGCACCTGTAGTAGTTGCACTACCAGCAGGACCAGTGGTCCCCGTATGTCCGGTAGGACCCGTCGTACCTGTCGATCCAGTTATACCCGCCGGCCCAGTGGGACCTGTCGTGCCCGCCGATCCAGTTAGACCCGTCGGCCCAGTAGGACCCGCCACGCCCGTCGCACCAGTTGGTCCTGTGGGGCCGGTTCTACCGGTTGTTCCTGTGAGACCCGTGGGTCCTGCAGTCCCCACCACCCCCGTAGGACCTGTCAATCCCACACCGATCGAATAACATGCGACACCACCGATCACGTACGTGTTTGCATTTCCTGCGGCCGCGTATAGACCCGTGTAGAGACCGTCGTTGAAATACCAGTAGGACGCCGTCAGTAAGACCGACGCCTTCTGAATACCATTAATATAGTATCGTACGTATGTCCCATCGTAGATTTGCGAATAGATATCACCAGGAGTGTATAGATAGTCACCACCGGCCTTTGCGTTTGAATAGTCCGTCACGGAGTACCAGAAGGAGATCTCATTAGTGTTATTTATAGTAGCCCAGAAATAGTTACCACCGACATACAGCACGTTATTCGTTGCTAACGTAGCAACAGAAGGTAGCACACACTGAATCGCCAGACCCGCCGTCACAGTGTTAAAGAGTTCAAGGGACATGGCGGCATCGCCGACGGCCTCCCTGAGAAGCACCGTGCTCGAATTCGGAAATACCGGTGTCTGCGCCGGTCCGGCAGGGTTGAAATACGTATACGTTGCCCTCACAAAGGTGAATGTTGTGGACCCGTACGTTCCCGTGATACCTGTAGGACCCGTTGAACCTGTCCGTCCTGTGCAACCAGTAGACCCAGTAGGACCAGTAGTACCCGTGTTACCTGTGGATCCAGTATGACCCGTCGGTCCAGTAGGACCGGTCGACCCAGTTCTACCCGTTGCACCCGTCAGTCCCATTGGGCCAGGTATACCTGTAGGACCTGTAGCACCTGTAGCGGTTGCATTACCAGCAGGACCTGTCATCCCAGTCGGCCCAGTAGTACCAGTCTGACCAGTAGTACCAGTAAATCCCTGCACATTGTCCAGTTGTGTGATTACTATATGCGTGTTTTCCGGACCACCTATGATCTTTGTTGTTCGTGTGGGGAAACTATAGGTAAAACAGATATAGGCCCGCTCAGCGGGATTTAGTAGGAGCGAAGTACTGAACGCACTCCCTTGAAAATTTATCACCGAGCTTTTTAACACAGTTGTCATCATTCCAATAGGACCCTTGATCAGTGAAATGGTTGGTTGGTCGTATGCATAGTCCAGTAGTGTGTTATCTGTGGTTAACTGTACAGAGATCATGAGATTGAGGCTATTATTAGTGGCATTGCTGATAAACCCCGTTGTGGTGTCGTAACTACAGTCCAGTAAGCCGCTTGATCGACCGGTATTAAGAGTGTTGAAGAGGATTGTCGTATCTGATATACCGCTTACTGTAGTATCGGCTGAAAGGTAGTAATTGACTGTTGGAAGTGCTTTTCTTATAGCAGCCGGTCCTGTATGACCCGTGGGACCTGTAGGACCGGTCGGCCCAGTTCTACCCGTCGTACCGGTAGGTCCCGTGGGTCCAGTAAGTCCCGTCGGGCCTGTAGAACCAGTGGGCCCAGTCCGTCCTGTTGGTCCCGTAGAACCGGTGGATCCTGTACTACCCGTCTGCCCAGTAAGACCGGTCGGGCCAGTAGAACCCGACGTACCGGTAGGCCCCGTGGGTCCAGTAGGTCCCGTCGGGCCTGTAGAACCAGTGGGCCCAGTCCGTCCTGTTGGTCCGGTAGAACCGGTGGATCCTGTATGACCCGTCGGCCCAGTAAGACCGGTCGGTCCAGTTATACCCGTCGTACCGGTAGATCCCGTGTGCCCAGTAGGACCCGTCGGGCCTGTAGGACCAGTGAATCCAGTCGGTCCTGTTACTCCGGTAGGACCCGCGGATCCAATACGACCCGTTGGCCCAGTACGACCGGTCGACCCAGTCTGTCCCGTCGGCCCTGTTGATCCGGTAGAACCAGTACGACCTGTCGGCCCTGTAGAACCAGTGGGTCCAGTCGGTCCGGTCGCCCCACAGCCTGTTTGGCCAGTTGGTCCAGTCTGTCCAGTGGAACCGGTATTTGTAGCAGATCCGTCTATACCAGTAGGTCCGGTAGGCGGCTGACCATACACAGTAAAAAACCGATTTACAGAGATGCGTTCCCCTTCATCTCCCATCTCTTCTAAAGTATTACACCAAATTTAAGTACCACTAAACAGGGGTGCTTAACTTCGGGACTTGGCAGTAATATTATTAAAGCTATAACGTCTCTATCGACCACTCTCCTGGATCTCTTTCCAGACAGTGATCATTCGCATATAGAGTGAGGCGATCTCTTGGCTTTCATGTCTAGCCACCGTATCAGCTGCAGCCGCATCATCGCCAATGGTGTTAGCCGCCGCCTTCATTGGGGCGTAGGCCAGTTCGTTCGTGCCACTCACAGCTGCTGGGCACTTGACGAATATATTGTATGCAAATTCACTAGTAAATGCCGTCTTAGTCTGTTTCACCCAGGGATCGCTGAAATAGAAGAGGGATGGGATCCGTCCCACTGAATTCACCAGTAGTAGCCGCCGCACTCGATCTGGGATATAGGCCTTGAAGCGATTGACTGTCCAGTAGAGTCCCACCATGAACGTAATAATCAGTGGTTGCGACAGAAAGACAGTACTCAATTCAGAGATAGCGTAACTAGTAAGAATCTGTTCCCCCGTGCTCTGATTGTGTGCAGAGGCAAAGAGGAGTAGGTAATTCAGACACCAGGCGAGCCATCCTAAACATCCAATAATAAATGCCGTCCCTTGCCAGGTCTGACATGGCAGCCATCCCCAATTAGTTCTGAAGGCTTCGATATAGGGATAGGATTCGCGAATATTCAGAGCCATTCGCTTTAATAGCTGTCGCTGTGATAGGTCACTCAGGTCCTCCTCTTCGGCACGTTTCCGTGAAAAACAGCAGAGAAGATACATAAAAAGATAATCCAACAATACATCACCAATGTCGTCATTATCGGCGTCCATATGCTCCGCATCAGCAACCGCAGCCATAATGTCGCCGTTATCGGCAACAGCAGCCGTATGTGCACTGGCGTGCTTGTTAGCCAGGTAGATGAGGGCCACCCGCTCAAATTCGACGCGTCTATGATACTCTGCATAGAGGACGGGATAGAGGAATCTGAATTCTAGGGCACCGATGCTGTTGACCGACCAGAGCAGCAGTCGCAGTACTGGAAGATTCAGACCAGTAGTTATTATGGAGAGTAGAACTATATCGTACCAGGCCATGGGGCCACCTGCATAGGTGAACCCGTAGAGCAGAGCCGTCACAAAGAGCGAATGAAATTGGATCACCGCAAGGGAGAGTAGACGAAAGATCCGATTCAAGCGCGGGTCATACCGAAAGAAGAAACTGATACGGTTGTGCTGTTGCAGGATCCGTTGACAGAGGGTCAACTTGGGTGGCTCAGTTTCACGCACGACTAGGGCACTACGCTGCCTCCGGTGCCCCCGTGATTTCGTCATCTCGTGCATTGTTGAGAGATCGTCATAGATATAGATAGGGAGATTCGGTGCCAATTGCAGTATGTCGACAAGGTATCTATTGCTAATAAGAGCCTTAATGTATTTTACAGTAGAGAAATAGTCTATGCGGCAGACGATTGCTCCCAGCATCACTGTAACTAGCGCTATTCCACCAAAGATACCATACCACGCCGCATATCGGATCAGACCCTCCAAGGAGTAGACCGCCGCCGCGTTGGCAAAGACGGCCTTGTTATCGGCCACCACCGCATCAATACGGGCCGAGAAATCCGTAAGATGGGTGCAGTGGCAGGTCAGTGTTTTATAATTACCACCAATTGCCACACATCCATCCGAGCTCCATGTGCTCAGATTTGTGTTCCAGTAGAGGCAGCGTTGTGTAACTATAGGTGCGGGGCAGGTGATATTGAGAAAGGCCCCAGCAGAACAGGTATGGTTGTACCAGATATTCTGTATACAGGGGACGGAGACCACGCCATCAGGATAGACAACGCCACCAGTAAAGACGCTATAGACACTTCCCGTCTGAACCAGGATCTGACCAATATCGCATCGGACAAAGTAAGTGGGTGGGACCTGCAGACGCCAATCGTCTGCCGCCAGATTCAGATCCATACTCAATGAGATGGGTGTGCTGAGATTGGAGACCGCTATAGAACCTCCTCCGCTGTTGAGAAGGGTGAGGGAGATTGTAGGCGAATCAGGCAAGGCCTGTGAAGAGTCAGTGTAGGGTGTAGTAACCCAATTAATCAGGGAGGCCCCAGCTGCATCAGGAAAGACCGATTTGAGGGGTGGCAGACCGACCTTCACACCCTCCGTCACCAAGGCCCCTGCTCCCGCCGCAATAGGGGCGATCTGCATCACAAAGGCGTCGGTACTGATGCTGAGGGGTGCCCCTCCACCAGCCGTCAAACCGGCCATTCCCAGCTTCTGCAGCGAATCGTGTATCATAGTAGGATCGTATAGAGCCAGCGTTCCAAACAGTCCATTGATCTGACCCATCGACAGACTACTGAGATTTGTAGGTAGGGTGGGCGGCGGCCCTGCTAGCCGCTTTATAATCGGAGAGGCCGATGGTGAAGCCGACCGTGCACCAGACGCACTAGCAGTCGTATGCGACGATGGACTGTATGATACAGATCTGCTATTAGCAGCGGTCATAGACTCCAATGAGCGTGTACTATGAGAAGATCTGGATAGTGTCGCTACATTGCTGACGGTCGCTCTATCAGACTGCGAACCCGAACCAGAGATCGACGCCGTTATCAATGAACTCCTACTCCCCATTAGGCTCGACGTGGGCAAACCTGATAGACTACTGCTGAGACTTGAAGAGTCTGACGGAGACTGTGATGCTGAGACAGAACCGCTACCTGATAGACTGCTACTGTGACTAGCGGAGTATGACGGTAATGGTGATACCGACATCAGAGGTGTTACTGAGATCGATGGTGACACAGAAGCACTAGCGGATAGACCGCTACTCTGACTAGATGAGGGTGAGACCTGCGGTGTCAGCGTCCAGCCTGGTGAGTCCGTGAGTCGCCCAGAGACGCTACTACTCTGACTAGAAGAGGGTGACACATGCAGTGACAGCGTCCCGCGTACCGAGTCCGAAATACTCCCAGATACGCTGCTGCTACGACTAACGGAAAACGATGCACGTGGCGATGATGTCTCACGCACCGAGCCCGATGAAGACTGCACACCAAGCGTGATTCGCAGTTGCACCCCAGTACCGACATTACTCACATCGCTGACAAACTGGAGTGCAAGTGTCGGTGACGTAATTGTCACCGCACCGCCACTGCCCGTACCCTGGTATGTAGCCATAATCACGTTGAATGCATTCCGCACGTAGAAGAAGTCGAACCCCGCTTCTGTAGAGACAAGGAGGGGTTCCACTATATAGGTTGTAGCCTCATTACCCCCGCGAACAGTGAACCCGCAAATCAGATTATTCACGTACGTCGTAGCCGTATTGGTGATAACAGTAACGGAGCTCCCCACGAGCGGCAGACTGACTGAGCCACCGTTCAGTGCACAGATATCATATGTACCACCGGTTACTACAGTAGCTGTTGCCCTAGCAGTACCAGTGCTGCGAGCCGTCGCCGCACCGGAACGTGTCGACGGATAGACTCTTTCGTAGAGCATAAACGAACTCGATGCAGTGTCGGGCATGATAGACCAACCAGAGGTGAGTTTCAGCCAACACTCACTGCAGACAACTGTATCTGGATCGGTAGAATTCAGATCCATCGTACTGCATGGAGCATTGGCTACAATCAATCCGCACAAGGGATTCAGCCAACACCGCAATTTACACTGATTCAATGTCATCGCACCTATCTGTGCAATATCCGCAGCAGCATAATTAATCTGAACATGGGGTACCCAGAGACCGGTGTAGAAGACTGTGGAGGTCGCCGTTGCCGAATATGAGGCCAGTGAAGAGCCTCTGGGCGATGCCGATATAGAATGGGACCCGCTGGATGTGCGCGAACCAACAGGTGACAGAGATAGCGACAACGACCCACTGGATGTACGTGAGCTGATTGGTGAACCTGAAACGGCAGCAGTACCCGAATTAATCTTAGAGGAGGCCGCCGTAGGAGATACCGTCACTGTGGCAGCAGCCGCCGCAGCACAACAGAAAATCTGATTTGTATCGGATAGAGTATCGCTATAGAGACAGCCGTAGGATGCACCTTGTAATTGGCAGGCGTTGCCGTTAACGATCTCCCAGCTAGTCAAGAGAGTGTTGCAGATAGAGACTCTATTAGTATTGATCCATGCACAATCGGGAGTGATCTGTCCGGCACTACACGAATCAGCGGCAGTTGAGACCTCACCTGTACAGGCTGTGGCTGCAGCACGGCCAATTAAGAGTGCAGCTAGCAGGTGCTTCATTCTTCCCTAATTAAACGCAGCATAAGAATCCAGAGCAATGGAGGCCATCTACGAAGTCGCCAAACAGGAGTACGACAATAGAGACCCGAACCAGGCCATACGTCTGGACCGCTTCCGACAGGTTCTGGAACCCTATCTCTACCACTATCTGATAGAGCAGCACAGCCCTGTCCTCAACACGTTCTGGGCCGACTACGTACCACCCGCTGCCTCAGCGGCCAAACGTGCCTTTGTCATCGTTGAGCGGCGGCCGCACCCTAATTTTGCGTTCGTACTCAAAAATACTGCGTGGGCCGATCCAGCCAACGCAGTCTATCTCTTCTGTTCCGACGCCAACCTCCCCTTTATCAAAGCCCTTCTCGGACCAAAAGAGCCTCATTTTAAAATCATCGTGGCGTTTCAGGGCCTAGGTACACGGGAGACGGGCAAAGCCGAGTACAACCGCCTCCTGACCAGTGCCAGATTCTACGAGCAGTTCGATCATGCCATAGAGCATATTGTGACCGTGCAGATGGATGCTTTTTTCCGCCGTAAGCTCCCCAACGAATTCTACGTTGGCGACTACTGGGGCAATCCCTGGGCCTGGCGACAGAACCTACCTGGTGGTGGCGGCATCACTGTTCGCCGCCTAGCGAAGATGATCGCGATCTGTACAGCATCCAGTAATACAGATCTGGATAACGAAGATGCCTGGATCTCCGACCGCATTATTGAAACAGGCGGCAATTTCCCCCCACTAGAATTCCGCAGAGAGGCAATTATGGAGTCGCTCCCTGCTCAAAATCCCTACTGTCTGCATCAATTCTGGACCTTCTTGGAGAATTACATGGCCGTACCCAAGCACGTTGTGATCACCTACTGGACCCGCCTTCTCAGCCTCATGCATTAGTAGCGGCAGCAGCAGCAGCCGCCTTCTTCGCCTTATGCCGCAAGTAGAGCTTATATCCGAGTATCACGAGGCAGGTGCCCAATATGATACCTACAGCGTCGATAGCAGGGTGCTTAAACATGGCATAGCGTGCGTGTAGATACTCTTCAATATAGAGTGCCAGGAAGATGGAGATGGCAGCCGCCGTTCCACCATTGACGAGCGGGATGGTCTTCTCGTCGAGCAGACCCGTCTTTCTCCAGAAAGCCTCCATTGGTCCCTCTATGAGCAGAAAGTTCAACGCGTCTATGGTACCAAATGTGACCGACGCCAACATCCCAATCAGGACCATCTGAAATAATGATGCCGGGCTAGGACTAGCACGTAGTATAGTCTTAGCTATAGATTCTGCCATCTATTACATGTAGAGATTTTCTCATTCCCGTAGCCCATCAATCACCGGACCGTTCTGCATCTTGAGCCCGCAGTCCTCTACGTCGTTCTGATCAACTTCGTCAAAGTCGGCCATGGTCCGAACCCGCCAATTATTGACGTCGCCGCGATGGCACTTCACGAGCCACCAGAACTCGCGCGATTGACAGCAGTAGTGGTTCAACTGAAAGCAGGTCTCGTCCAAGATAAAGTGGTTTTTCTCGTCTTCAAGCCGTTCAAAGGAGGCGTGATGGACATTCAGACTGGTGATACTGAACCGTGAATTGACGAAGTACTTACGCAGTCCAGGCGATCGCGTAGGTGATTCGCGTGCCCGCATAACGTATGCCCCCACTACGGAAGGGGGATTCTCCGCCAGACCGGCTGACCCGAACAGTGTGTGTTCGATCTGTATCTGGCCGATATGGGCCGCCGCCCCCAGTGGCACTCGTAGATCCACATAGGCCGGCGACCAGACAAATTCGTCCAGGTCGCACATGAGCAACCATTCAGTCTCCTTCAAACGCGGCAACACGAAGCGATTGTAGAGATCGCGTTGGCGTCCCAGATAGTAATCACAGTCCGACGTAAAGAGTGTCACTAACCCTCTATCGACGTAGGGTTTGAGGATCGCCACACCGAAATCGGTAGACCCGTCGTCGATCAGATAGAAGTGCTCCACCCCATGAAACAGATAGTGTTCTATCCACTCCTTCATGACATGCCCTTCATTTTTGAAGAGGGCCCCTACGGCTAATTTATAGACCATTGGTTCTACAAATTAGACTCGGGCTTAGGTCGGACAAATTTGACTTCACCCCACCCTATCCACGACCAAGCAAAGAGATGCTGAAGATCACTGACCAGACTCGCACCTTCACAGTCCCCAGAAACGAGACGATCTCACTGGAGTTGAAGCTGAACGTCACACGCGTAGGGCACGCGTGGAAGGGAATTGGAGACCACCTCTTCTACTTTGCTAACAAGCCCGACACACCCGATCTTCTAACCGTAACACCCGAGCAGTACGATTTCCTCGTACTTCTGCACAGTAAGCCGTCTTGGGAGTCGTGCAGAGAGCTCTAAATGCCACCAAGCCATTTTTCCAATCCAGCACGATCACCTGTCCACCATGCCATAAACGGTGCTGATTCGCCAATATCGTATGTCGTGGAGCAGCTTGTATAGAAGTATATATCGAAACCAGCAGCAAGTCCGTCGTAGAATTCTCTTATTTCCTGAATCTGGCTTGGCGTTACGTCACTAAGCATGATCCGTTCATAGAGCACCTGTTCTCCTAGAGTAAACCGGACTCCATAGATCGCCCCATTAGAATAGACCCCCATTCTATTAAACCATCTCTAAACCCCTTTAGATGAACTTGTTGATCAGACGTAGTGCCGTTTTTGCGTCAATAATAGGCTCCTTGAGAGAGGTAAGAGCCTCCACCAAGCCCCTGTAGCGACTATACGACATGCTGTAGCGATGGATAGCGTGCAGCAGCAACATACCGCACATAAAGATGTCAAACGACCGCTTGTACCTGTCAAAAAGGACGGCCCGTGAAGGCGTCTCACCGACTACGACGTAGAGTTCATCGCGGATCCGCGCGTACTGCTCCCTGAAGGCGGGTGATTTATCGTAGCCACCGTTCACCATGGCCGCCCGTAGATCCAGAATCTTCTGGGCAAAGTAACTGGGTGCCCCTTCCAGGTACCACTTCATGGGACTGGTACCAATCATGTCACCTACGTATAATTTGTCGATCGGACCAGCCTGACCCCAGTCGATCAGCTTGAAGCGGTCTCCGCATTCAACTATGTTATCGAGTTTGATGTCATTGTGCTGGTATCCCGCCTCCTGCAACAGTACGACACTCTCCATAATCTCCTTCAGAAACCGAACGCCCTTGATCTTGTACTTGTTGTTGCACATGATGGAGAAGGCGATGTAGAGTGTAGGGTGTCCCTTGACAGTCACCTCAATACCAAGGATTTTCTCCTTGTGGAACCCAAGAATTGGACCCACTGTCAGAAATTGTGGGGCCTCTTTGCCATATAACTGGATCACCCTTCTATTTATCTCGATCTCCTCCTCAAAATCGTGCTTGACTGTAGAGCCGGTCATATAGAAGCGATCCTTGAAGATCTTAGCAATAACTCCATCGGCCTTTGCCAGAAAGTTGAGAAATTCGCGTATGTCGACTATATCTTCTAGGATCTCCATTCGGTCGACGTTCTGTAATTTGATACTATCGATCACCTCGTTGGCCAGAAGATCGGATAGCGACTGCCCGTCGCGAGTATAGGCAACGCGATAGGCCTTGCCATGAAACCCTTCACCAATCAGTCCTTTTTCCAAGGCCCGCTTCTTACGGGTAAAACGGCGTCGCGAATGACGACCCATCTCTACCATGTCATAACAGAAATACTGCTGTTATCACACATCTGCCTAGGCGACCCTACGCTTGTGTCCCGCTACGCTTGTGTCCCGCTACGCTTGTGTCCCGCTACGCTTGTGTCCCGCTACGCTTGTGTCCCGCTACGCTTGTGTCCCGCTACGCTTGTGTCCCGCTACGCTTGTGTCCCGCTACGCTTGGGAAAGACATACGAGTAGTACCCACTCAGTTGAAAGAGTAGATGCGTTATGCCGAATTTAGAGACCAGCAAAAGATATTCTTCAATCGTAAGAGCCGTAAATCCCACCCCACGAACAAGCGTACTTACGAAGAGTATTGTCGATGGCACAAAACTAGCGAAACAGATCTCGCCAAAGAACAGACCGGGATTCTCCGTAATAAACCGTGTGTCTTTAATAATTATCGCAATAGTGGAGATCACAATGAAGAAAGTGGCCGCCATGCTGATGATCAGTAGGTTGATAAACTGTTGACTGGAGATACTGAAGATCGTCTTGGTAAATTCATTGATATCGGGCTTTGAGTGCAGCTTGAAAAGGTACGCCAGTATAATACCGAACACAGCACCTATAGCCACAGGCAACCCCTCTATCGGATCTAGCATCCCTAAGGTCAGCAATGCTTATTTCGCAAGGGTTTCGTATTCAGTCCCAGATAGTATCCCAACATAGTCTTCACACCGAAAGCATAGTGTGTAACAACCCCAAACAGAATCCATGCCAAAATAAACAGGACCCAATGTGCCCCGCCAGTGATTCCAAAGAGCCAGCCAACAAGGGTCGCCGCAGCCAGCGAAGTGACCCAGTCAAAAATAGACATATCCAGGATTTTCGGTCCGCGCAGTCTGTCTAGGGTAGTGCAGTCAGTGGACATCTAATAGAGCGACCTATTATGATGGACTTACGACCGCACTCCTGAACGGAATTGGGTGAGGTGGATCAGGTGTCACATTTGGACCCCACTGATTGGGGTGCTTTGGAACACCCTTGACAGACCTTCCAATACAGTGGACCGTTCTATCCATTATGGATCGCAACCACGCGGGTTCCTGCTGCCGCTCATCGGGTCCCTTTGTCCCCCACGCGTAGACGACCAGACTACTGTCAGCAGCCATCTCCGCGATGCTTTCAACGTTGCGGTCGTGAACCTCAGGCGGTATCTGAATCGTCTTCAGATCTGCCGGTTTCGATGAACGATAGGGGTAGAGATTGCCCACGTGGAAGCCGTCATAGCCCCAGAGCTTAGTGATCTCTAGCAGTCTATTAATCGTCCTATCTGTCTCCGTTGCTGTAGCAGTGGACGGATTGATCATTATGAATAAGATCTTACGACCCAGCGGATTCCAGATCCTGCTGAGCTTGTAGCGGTAGACCATGTCTTCGGACATGGACGCCGCCGTCTGCATCATTGAATCGATGTAGGGACTCACATTACAGATCTGCCCATGCTGGTTGTAGACGACATAGGCTCGACGGGCCTCAGGATCCCTGTTCAGAGGGTCTATTCCCTTGCATCCGCAGACACGGAGTGTCGTGTTGTAGCCCCAGCGATCGAATGTCGCTATGATTCGACCCCTCTCATAGGATTCAACGCTCCGCTTACAGTAGCGACAGTCCATTTATCTACCCGCCACAACAAACACGATGTCTATCAATTTTCACAGTCGATCGTTGCAAACAGATCTGATGTATATTTTTCCGCCCAAAAATATATCCGGCATTCGTAAGCGAAAGTTGATGAACCCATTCACCTCACCCAGTCAATCAGATAAGATGGCGTACAAACGGATCCTCCACCTTTCAGATGTCCACATCCGCATGGGCGATACGCAGCAGGCCCGCTATGACGAGTACGTGACCGTGATCGATCGCCTCTTGCAGCAGTTTGCCACCTACGACGCCGACACGACCCTGATCGTGGTCACGGGCGACCTCTTCCACGACAAGTCAAAGCTGGGCCCCTGTGCCCACCTGTTGGCGACCCGCCTCCTCTCGGGCCTCAGTCGGATGAAGACCCTTGTGATCCGCGGCAATCATGATTACAGACAGGATCAGCCAGACGAGCCGGACCTGATTAAGCCCTTCTTGAACGATCTTCCCATCGACTACTTGGACGAGACGGGTCAGTGGCAGTTCGGCAATGTCGAGTTCGGTCTGGTAGCCGTACAGGAGACCCTGGTCCGCGGTGCGGGCGGCGGTATTGTGAGCACCCTACCGGATTTCCCTACGCCCAGCCCCGTCGACGACGAGACGACGCACCGTATTGCCCTCTTCCACGGGTCAGTTGGCGGTGCGAAGCTCCAGAACGGTATGGACGTGGAGGACCGCAATAACTATCCCCTGGCCTGGTTCGCAGGTTACGATATTATTATGTTGGGCGACATCCATGTTCAGCAGGTCCACCGTGCCAAGGCTCTGCCCGTCAGTGAGTTCAACTCCAAGGAGACCAAGAACGTCTATAAGACGGGATCGTACACCCTGGACACGACCAAGTCGCCATGGGGCTATGCGGGCAGTCTGGTCCAGCAGAACTTCGGCGAGTCGCTCTGGGGCCACGGATTTGTGGAGTGGGATCTAGAGTCAAACGTAGCCACGTCTTATCACGTCCGCAACGACTACGGCATGGTCCTGGTCGCCCTGGACGAGCAATCAAATCCGTGTGTCAAGTTCCGTGTAGGCCGCAACGTACAGCACCTCCTTCTGAAGACGGTTCAATCAATGGGCTGGTTCCCTAAAAACGTCTCCCTTCGCTTCTCCATGAACGCTCGGAACGACATTACAGAGATTCAGACCACCTTTGAGCGCGCGGGTATTGCTGTCCGCGATACAGGCTTCGCCGACGAGAATGTCACGGCAGATGTGTCGACGGCTGCCACGGCCGCAGCCACTGCCGCCATCATGACGGACCTGAGCGACCTGAACTCAACGCAGACGTGGATCAGGTTCTTTGAGGAGCAAGGCGTGAGCCAGGCACAGGGCGTGAGCCAAGGCCAGGACCAAGAGGAGTGGAGCAAGTGGGTCACGCATCCCCACCTCCTGCTGATGCAGGGCTCGGCCCTTCCAGACCTGATCGCCACCAAGGTCAAGGAACGCAACACACGGATCGAAAAGACCGTCGACGCCTACACGCAGCACCGCGAGCAGAAGGCCCCCATCCGTCTCTTCCGCATCCACTACATCGAGTTCGCTAACCTCCTCTGTTACGGTCCAGGGAACTACATCAACTTCGACACCTTTGTGAAGCAGGTCTGCCTTCTGAACGGGAACAACGGAGCGGGGAAGTCGGCCGCCCTTGAAATCATCTGCATTGCCCTCTTTGGTGAGGTCTTCCCCAGCCGCGGCAACAAGTCGAACTCGGCCGCTATCATCAATCAACACAAGCCCAAGCATGAGTCGGCTCATACTAAGATCTGCTTCAGCCTCAACGGGAAGTCCTACTGGATCAACCGTGTCTTCGAAGCTGCACAGAAGGACCCGCGTCATCTGCAGCAGAAGACCATCTGGTTGGCCGACGCCGAGACAGGTGAGCAGATCCGCGTGAACGCCAATATGGTCGACGAATGGGTCCGTACCAACATCGGCCCCTTCAGCCAGTTTCTGCTCACGACCATCATGTCCCAGGCCAACGACAGCGACTTCTTCGCCATGTCGCCTGGCGATCAGAAGCGTATTATCGACAGCCTACTCAATCTGACGGTCTGTGAGGACTACGCCTCTATTCTGAAGGAGGCGGCCCTCGGCTACAACTACATTCTGGACCAGATCACGGTCTTCGAGGCCGGTCACAAGTCCACCTCCAGTCTGGCTGCCTCTGTGGCCAAGCCCGATACGGAATTGGCCGCCATGACAGAGCGTCTAGTCGCAGCCAAGGCCGATGCCACCGCCCTAGAGACCCAGCTGACCGAGGCCAAGACGGGTCTGAGTGATGTGGCAGCAAATGTCTTCCAGCACCCGCTCAACCACTATGAGATCGAGGCCAGACAGCTCAGCACAGAAGAGGCACCAGAGTCCGATCTTGCCACACTGAAGAGTGAGAAGGCTGTAGCACGCGATCGCATGGCTGTTCTCCGATCCAAGCGTTTCCAAGCCAGTCCCAACCCTGTGAAGCCCCTCTACGACTTCGACACTGCGGAACGCAAGCTCCTCAGCCTCCGAAATGAGCGTCAATCCACCTACAAGGCCCGTCTCTACGACTCTAAGGCAGAGGCGACCTGGCGCGGCCGTTACGACACATGGCGTGAGGTCAATCCGAATCTCACTACGGAGCTGAGCCTGAAGGAGGCCGAGAAGGAGGCCCGCACGGCTCGCTTGGCCCTTGCCGATTACGATCTAGCCGATCCAGACGCCGTTCCAGATCCCGTCTCTGAGCGTGTGTTGCTGGGCCTCCAGAAGACTCACGAGGAGTTAACTGCAAAGCAGTCCACGTTGGAGGTGGAACTTCGCGTACTTGAGCGTGAGCAGGCCGCTCTAGCCAAGAACCTTACGCCACAGGCCCAGGCCGAGATCAAGGCCTATAAGCAGGCTCTGAAGCAGGTCCAGACGCTCTTCGGGTGCGAGCCACAGGAGGCCAAGACACAGCTGGATAGTGCTGCCACCATCCTGGGTAAGCAGGAGCGTGTCGACGCACAGATTAAACAGACCAAGGCCGACCTCAAGGAGCTTGTCTCGGTGGTCTACAGTGAGAGTTGTAAGGCGTGCAAGGTCAACCCCTACCGCATCAAGCAGACCGAACTGGAATCACGTCTTGTGGCCCTGAAGGAGACGTCGGACGATCTGGAGGACAGATTCTCCGAATGCTTTCCATGTGCCACCACTGACGACTACGATCAGTTGACGACGGTGCATGCCGACCTCGTAGCGAAGTCTACCGATCGCCTCAAACTGCTCCTCACACAGCAGCAGCGACAGAAGGCCCTTACGGCTGACCTGGTGGCAGGCAATGCCCAGATTGCCACAATCCTTGAGCAGTTGGAGGACAATGACTATACGGGCCAGCTTTCCGCCAACGAGTATCACGAGGCCCGACGGGAGTTGCAACGGACCGCCCTCATTGCTGAGGCCGCCCGGTACGCTGAGGAGGAACAGGAGTGGGCAGAGGCCAAGAAGCAGAGTGAGTTGGACCGCAAGATAGCCGAGGCCGAGCAGCAGGCTGTAGCGGCCTATCTGGTCGAGACCAACGCATTGGAGAAGACCCTAAACAAGCTGGATCAGATGATCCAGGCCCATGAGGCTGCTGCCAGGGCCCAGATCCGTCTAGCAGAAATTGCGAAGATCCGTCAGGCCTATCCCCACTGGCTCCATCAGGTGGCTCTGGAGGCCAAGCTGAAGCCACTGCAGAACGAGATCGCTTCCACTGAGGCGGCCCTACACCAGGCTATTCAGATCCAGCAGAAGCTAGCCGAGACGCAGTCCATCACGCAGCAGCTCGCTGTCTACAAGAACTACCTGATCGACCGTCACGCCACTATCACGGTGATGGCAGAGAAGTTCAAGCTGTATTCGGACTGGCTCTATCCCAACAAGGTGAAGCCGATGCTGGAGAACGCCGTCAACAGCGTCCTCCGCTCTATCCCTCTACCACGGCCCATCAGCTTCGTGGCCGAGTGGGAGGAGGGGCACGCCTCGTGGTACGTGCAAGACGGCACGTCGCGCCCGCCCTTCGAGAAGGCATCGGGTGCCCAGCGGTTCTTCGTCAGCCTGGCCCTCAGACTGGCCTTTAGCCGTATGGGGACCTCCAACATGGTGAATGGCCAGATCTTCCTGGACGAGGGATTTACGGCGTGCGACGCCGAGACCATGGAGCATATTCCTGGTCTCCTCCGCTCCATGTTGCAGCAGATGGAGCACCTGCAGACGATCTTCATTGTGAGCCACCTGGATACGCTGAAGTCGGCCGCCACCACGCAGATCCGTATCACCCGTGGTGCCCAGAACTCGAGCCTGATGGTAGGCGAGCGGATCCAGACCATCAAGCCCGTGAAGCCGACAGCCGCCGCGGACGCACCACCGCCAAAGAAGCGCGGCCGCCCGCCCAAGGCTATTCAGGTCGCCGACCCCGTCGAATAGCTTGACGAAAAATTGAGTGTCATCGCGATCAGTATTTTTGGATAAGCCATGCTACATACTCTACCGCCGCTCCAAAAAGCCACGGTTGTGAATCGCCCGTCGAAGACGATCAAGAGCCCGTATGTTGCCGACATCAGACTAGAAGACGGTACCACGGCACTCTGCCATACACCAGGTCTGGGCTGCAGCGGCCTTGTCTCTACGGGTCGTGTGATCTATGTCTCTAAGGCCGCAAATGAGAAAGCAAAAACTGCCTATACGGCACAAGTCTCGGCGTCAGCCGATGAAGAGGGCCCCTACTACGTGGGTATCCACCCCATGGTCAGTCAGATGGTGGCGTCCAAGCTGCTGGATAAGATCGCAACCAACATCGTTTGGAGATCTGAGGTGGCGATCAACACGCATACTCGGTTGGACTTCGTTGGAACGGGTCCCGACGGTAAGAAGACCTATGTAGAGGTGAAAAACGCGATGATCACGCTCTCTTCTGAAAAGCGGCAGAACCGGCGGGCAGTCTTCCCAGAGGGCTACCGTAAATCCATTACAGAGACGGTGAGTCCCCGTGCTGTTAAACACGCGGAGACGTTGGCCGAGCTTGCATCCCTGAAAGAGACAGAGGCCGCCTATCTGGTGTTTATTGTGCCACGCGATGATTGTGAAGCCGGCCTAGAGCTGAATGCGTTGGACCCCATCTACTGCAAGGCGGTAACAAAGGCACTTATTGCAGGGGTGAAGGTCCGCGTATTTGGTCTACGATTTCAGATGGACGGCAGCATCGAGTTTAACAAGAAGCTCCCGTTATTTATCCCGTAGTCATCAAAGGAAAAATTGAGCGGACCAAGCGGTTTTTAGGCAAAATCAGATGACTACCATTGCAGGAGCAGGCCTTCTGATTATCGAGCGGGGCTATGCCCTTTGCGGCCTGACCGCGAAGTCGAAAAAGTACAGCGGAATCGGTGGCAAGCAGGAGCCAGGAGAGACGATCCGACAGACGGCCTTCAGAGAGGCCGTGGAGGAGCTCTATGGACTGAAACCAAGCCAGACCCTGATCAACAGTCTGGTCAGGCGGTTTATCACTAACAAAATGGTGAACCGTGACGACTACTACTACCTCGTAATCTCCTTCACAGATATCCGAGAGATGAACAAGATTGTCCACACACACTTCGCCCTCTCCCCCTATTACAAGACCTTTCCCTCTTCCATGATCGACCTGGTACTGAATCGGTGCCCGACTGAAGACGCCGAGATCACGGAGCTCACCATGACTAGATACAGTAGCCCGACCCTGAGCATCGATCCTGAATTTATTAAAGACTGTCTAAAAGCAGAGTCTATATTAAAAGACTATGGAACCAAGACCGCGGCCGACTTGGTGTGATTATAAGTTGTGTAATAAGGCTCTGCCGATAGTGCCACCGCCGACACGTCTGCCACACGCCTTAGGTTCGTTACCAGCGTATTTTTTTAGGGCCACAAGTAAGAGAGATGGCCGCGCCGCCGCCAGTGGTCGAAAACCATCCAAAGAAGATTAGGCGAAATTCGCTGAAGGGTCTAGCTGGGCAGTCCGCCTTCAAACTGGTGACCACCTGCTTAGGCAAGGGGAGCTTCTTGGAGACAAATGCTGACATTGCTGATATTCTGATACGGTTGACTAACAACAAAGATAGCTTGGCCGTCCTTTCACCTGACGATATGACTGAGGAGTTCGAAATGCTTCTTGATTTTGGAACAGAAGTATGGGACTGTGTTGGTGTAATGATCAGCCTGGACTACATAGACGGGCGGCATGCTAAACCCTTCATTAAAATTGGCGACGACTGGTTTGACGGAGACAACGAATTAGGATATCTGCGAAAAATGGCTCGCCCACCAAGCATAGGTATGCCGCTTAAAATCGCGACCACAACTATTCCTGAGGCTCTACTAGCAAAGGCTACACTATTCTATAAGGAGCGGCGCCTAGTGAGCACGCGTGCAGGTGAATCGTGGGCTGGAACGCCGACGTTTGCTCAACTGGGGACCAGTTGCGGACCTGACGCAATGATGTCGATACTGATGTATGCGGACGGATTCTACGAGTTATTTAATCAGGCACTCTATCAGCCTCTGAAGTCGGCCATAGACCCACGATTTAACTATAATTCTGTAAAGGCTGCACCGTATACAGAAGCCGAACTCCAAGCCGAGTTCACAAAATTACTTCCACTTATCCCAATCAGTCGCGACCCATTAGTGAACATTAAGAACGGTGAGAGAACAGTCTTCGCTTATGATGAGAAGACGGTAAAAGATGCGACTACGTTTCTAGTCTATAGTTTTATACGGTTCTATACTATCGAAAGCATGACCGTGCGTAATTACAGGGTATCGGCTAACACTGGTGGACGCCGAAAGACCAGGCGCCGCCGTATGCACCCAAAACTGAAAAAATTGAAATAACTTTGAACCCAAGAACGGTAAGCACGGTCAAAGAAACCACACACCATGGCGCGCTCCACCTTCAACGAAAACGATCTTGCTCTCTACGATCTCACGTACCCCGACGGCTCGTATGAGACTGTCTCGGTCCGCGTCGTCCGGTGCAGCTACTTCTGCCCGCCCTTCGACGAGCACGCCGAGCAGAGCTTCTACACGGTCAAACTGGACGGCGACCTGGCACCGTCCGACCCCAAGTTCGAGACCCACTGCGGCCCCATCCACCGCGTCCCCCTTGCGGCGCTCGTGCGGCGCGTCCCCTCGGCCAACTACGCGGTCAACGCGGGGCTCTGGACGCTCAGGGCAGCCGCCCTGGAGGCGGCGGCCTTGGCCGCCGCCGCCGCCAAGGCCTACGAGACGGCCGCGTCAACCGTGAAGCGGTGGGGCGGCATCCAGCCCGGAACGACTGTCGTCTGGCAGGCCGACGACCTGCCCAGCGGCCACCGACCGAAAGCCCTCAAGGGGACTGTCGTGCGGAGCGACCCGCTGAAGGGCTTCTGTGTCGTAGAGGGCGACATCGAGGTCCCGTTGCGGGAGGTGATCTACTGGCACGCCTAGAGAGAGGCTCACCGCGAAAAAGTGCCACGGGTCCAGGGTTTTTTTTGCACCAGTTCACTAAGTCGTGTAGTAGACGTTGTTCAGCCCGTACTCCTTCATGCATTTGAGGAGAAACTCCTCACATGCGTGGCAGGGCTTCGAGGCAAGAAACCGCGTCCCGCGCGGATTGGTCCGCACCACGTACATGTCGGCTCCACGCAGCTTGCTGATGTCGCCCAGCTGCTTGACCACGTGTTTTTCAGCATGGATGCTCCTTTCGGAGTATCCGCTCCCCTTGCTTCTGTTCCCAGGCTTATTACCAGCTTCGGCCAGGATGTGTCCCCGCTTCACAATAATAGCCTTGTGGACATAGCTGATCTCCTCAAATCCCAGACGGACGGTGTCAGGGTGGATGGCAAATCGCCGCAATATGTTGATTGTTCTGGTCTGATCGGTCATGCTCATCCCCATCGATATAAACAGTAATATTCAATTTTACCACCAAGTACGCACCAAGTCATGTCACCATTTAAATCGGTCTCTCTCCTAATAAGGAGATGACGAAGATCCTGACACTAGTGACTTCGTGCTATCCTCATAGAGGGATCTGGCAGACGATCCATGATAGAGACCCAGACGCCATTATTCTCTGTGGCTATCCACTAGAGACGAACTATAAGTTGGAAAATAAAATACTCTATCTGAACTGCGATGACACGTATGGGGGTCTACCCGAAAAGATCATCTGTGCACTGGACGCCGTGCTGCAGATAGAGGAGTTCAAAAATTATACGCACATTTTAAAATGCGATGATAAAGACCTAATTGTCTCTAAAAAAACCCTCACGGAAGAGCACATCAAGATTATAGAGAAGTCTGATTATGCTGGTCAGAAGATCAATTATATAGAGGGAAGTGGGCCCAATTCAGAGTCAAAGTTGCGGCATTATCACTATGGAAGGGTCTCATTGTATTCAAAGTGGTTCAATCGTCCATACAGGGACAAATGGGTCGACTATGCTAGTGGAACGGCTTACGTACTGAGTAGAAGGGCACTCAGCCTGATCAGTCGGACCTACTCGGCCAAGGACAAGGAGACGATCTCTGATAACTACATCTATGAGGCACTGATGATCGGTCAGATCCTCCACCGACACGCGATCCTACCTGTAAAGCTGCCTGACGTCTTGGTGGGGTCTGTAATTCACACGAGGGTTTTGCCTCAATTCTAACAACAATTGATTAATCACGTACATCTATTAGCAGAGGCAATGCGTCTGGTGATAGTTGAATCACCGGCCAAATGCTCCAAGATCCAGGAGTACTTGGGCTCTGGTTACAGAGTGCTAGCCTCCATGGGTCACATCCGTGCACTGAAGCAGGACCTGGACGCCGTGGGGATAGAACGATCGTGGGTCCCTGACTACGAGATTATTAAAACCAAGGCCAAGACTGTGAAACAGCTCCGCGACGCGGCGTCCTCAGCCGATGAAGTGATCATAGCCACCGATGACGACCGTGAGGGGGAGGGGATCGCATTCCACATCTGCTCAGTCCTGAAGCTGGATCCCACACAGACCAAGCGGATCGTCTTCCACTCTATCACTAAGCCAGCCATTCAGACTGCAGTCCAAGAGGCCAAGACGGTGGACATGGACAAGTTCCACGCCCAACAGACCCGTGCCATGCTGGACATGCTGATCGGCTACACCCTGAGCCCCGTCTTGTGGAAGCAGCTGAACTCGAATGGGCTGCCCTTATCGGCCGGTCGTTGCCAGACACCGGCCTTGAAACTGGTGTTGGATCGCGACCTAGAGATCGAAAAACACGCGGCCAAGGGGTTCTGGAAGCTGAACGGTCAATTCCTGGCCGCTGGTCTCAAAATAGCGGTCCAGGCCGCTCGTGAACACCTCCAATCGGACCAGGAGGTGACGGCCTATCTGCAGCCGGCCACCCAGACGCAGAAGGCCAAGCTCCATTCTCTCAAGAACTCCGTACGAACCCACAACGCTCCGAAACCCCTGATCACCTCGACGTTGCAACAGGAGGGGTCCAAGTCGTTTGGGCTCTCCCCTAAAATGACAATGTCGACGGCCCAGAAACTCTATGAGGCAGGCCATATTACGTACATGCGTACGGATAACGCCTTCTTATCGCAAGAGGGAGCCGCAGGAGCCCGTAAAGTGATTTCTAAAGACTATGGTGAGGACTATCTGGGACCAGCGGACCAGCATCAGGCAACGCCGCAGCAGACGCCCGCTGCGAAGAAGAAAGCACCTGCGGCCCAAGGGCCACAGGCTCAAGCAGCCCACGAAGCCATCCGACCAACCCACCCCGAGGTAGCCGAACCCGAAGGACTGTCGCCCGTCGAAGCCAAAGTCTACCGACTGATCTGGCAGCGTGCCCTGCAGAGCCAGATGGCCACTTCCACGGAAGACTGCCGTGGCCTGACCTTCACCCTGGAGGCCGACCCGACAAAAGCCCCGTGGTACGGAGAGCAGCTGAAGAGCAAGTTCCTCGGCTGGAAGATCCTCTCAACAGGTGAAAAGGCCCAAGCAAATGCAGCCGAGTCAGCAGAGGCCTACGACGCCTGGGCCAAGGTCGCTGTCAATGCGGCCGCTACGTGGTCCCAGATAGCAGCAGAGGAGGAGTATACCAGACCACCCAATCGCTACACAGAGGCCTCCTTGATCCACGAGTTGGAACATAGGGGGATCGGCCGCCCCTCCACCTTTGCCTCCTTAGTGGAGACCGTAGTGGAGCGGGCTTACGTCGACAGAGCCGATGTTGCGGGCACCACCCTCAGTGTCCGTAAGTGGCAGATCCAGAAGCCACAGCAGTGGCCCCCAAAAGAGACTCAGCAGAAGCAGGTGGTCGGTAAGGAATCGAACCGCCTCCAGACTACGGCTCTGGGTCGAACAGTGGCCGAGTTTCTCTACAAGCACTACAGCGACATCTTCGATTACAGATACACAGCCTTAATGGAATCGGAGCTGGATCGGATCGCCAGAGGAGAGCGGTCATGGAAGACTCTTCTCCAGTCGAACTGGGATGCGTACAAGGCCCGCTACACGGAACATCTAGCCAAAGTCCAGGACCCAGAGGCCAAGAAAGCACAGCGAACGCGTGACCTGGGTGACGGAATCCAAGTGATCCTGAGCCGCAAGGGACCCTTACTGCTCAAAGAGGCCACGAAGGAATTCGCCAGCCTGCCGCGTAACGCCAGCTTCGACACAGTCACCTTAATCCAAGCCCAAGCCGCCTACAAGGCGAAGGACGGCGAAGATCTAGGACAGTACGGTGACGATGCGATCCTGAAGAAGAAGGGTCCGTACGGATTCTATGCCCAGTGTGGCACCATCAAGGTCCCAGTGAAGCCCGAGGATACCTTTGAAACGATCGTAGCGAAGATCCAGGCCAAGGACACACCCCAGACAGGCGCAGACGCGGCATATGAACGGATCGTTGGCGAGTACAAGATCAAAAATGGTCCCTACGGTCTCTACTTCTTCAAGCATGCCGCGAAAAAAGCGACCTTCTTCAAGTTCACTGGTCCGGACCCAGATAAGGCCACGACGGAGGAGCTGGACGCCATGGCAACAAAGCGCCGCGGTAAAAAAGTAGGCCTATTGTAGATGAAATTCAACATAGGCAGGCTGGTGAAGCGTACCAGCTTTAAGATGTTGGTAGTAGGTCTGGTAGTTGCCCTGACACTCGCCCTCAGCTACCTTGCCTTCCATAGAGCACAGGAGGGGTTCGCTGTAAACTACCCTCCGTATGACAATACTAAGGTCTATCGCGTAGGAGACGGCATGTTGTGGGTAGACCCAGCAACGGGGGTAGCCACTCAATACCAGATGGCGGTGGCTATCGGTGCAGCCGGATACACCCCGACTCACCCCTACGCGGTTCAGAACAGAAACTGGATGGTGGTTCCGCCACCCTATATGGCCTATGACAATACAAAGACCTATCAGGTGGGTGATATTATGACGTGGACGGATGCCTCAACAGGCATCACGGCAAACTACCAGATGGCTGTACCGATCGGTGCGGCCGGTTACACACCCATCCATCCCTACGTGGTGCAGAATAAGAACTGGACAGCACTACCGCCACCGCCCTATGCTGTTTACGACAACGCAAAGACCTACAGAGTGGGTGATATTATGACATGGATAAATCCGGCAACAAATACTGCTATGAACTATCGTATGGCGGTCGCCATCGGTGCTGCAGGATACAACCCTGCACACCCCTATGCTGTTCAGAATAAGAACTGGGTACCGGTCCCGGCCAGCCCCTTCCCTCTATACGATAATACCAAGACCTATAAACTGGGTGAGGGTATGAGATGGACGGATCCGGCCTCTGGAATAGAGCTCAAGTACCAGATGGCTGTACCGATCGGTGCCGCTGGTTACACTCCCGTACACCCTTACGTGATACAGAATAAGAACTGGGTAGTGATGCCGCCTCCTTATCCTGGATACGACAATACAAAGACCTACAAGGTAGGCGATATGATAACGTGGATAGAACCCACCTCGGGTCGCGCAGGCACATACAGGATGGCGGTGGCTATTGGTGCCGCTGGGTACGCCCCTAACCACCCCTATGCAGTGCAGAATAAGAACTGGATCCTAGTGCAGTAACGTCTTACCGGCAAGGCATCAAGTAAAATTGAAGTCCCATGCCTCACCAGCAGTAGTACCAAGCAACAAACAAGCCAAAAATGCTCCAGTTCGACGACTACCGTGCCCACACCCAGTCCCTGCGTACTCTCATCAAGACGGAGTTCGCGTCAACCCACTCCAGGACGTGGAGGTACCGCTACACGGACCTGCTCCCTATCTGCGAGATCCGCGGCCTTCACACCAAGCCGCCGCCGACGAACGCGGTCGGCTACGTCACGTTCCACTCGAAGTACTGCTCATCGGAGAACCCTGGTTGGCGTACGCACAACGAGAACGCGTATCTGCTGGCTGACGGCACCTTCGTGTCGGACGGCAACGACCGCGTCCTATCAGTGGCGCTCCCCAAGTGGCTGTGGAGCATCAACGGGTAATGCCGAATGCCAAAATTACGCTGGACACCCAGCTTAATTTTTGCATCCACAGCCACTTGGGGTGCTTAACATCGGGACTGGCCTGGTTACAAGACGTTATTGAGCTATCTTCTCGTATCTCTCTATAAGAGTCTGATCAGGTGGTGGCACAGATCGTTTTTTAAGAACAACCATCCTGCTACCGCGCTCTACTATCTCAAAATAGTCTAATACAATGTGGTAAAATGGTCTATCTGAGAAGTCGTCGAACATCACAAGGGCCGCATCGGACATCCGTGCAAATGCATTCAGTAGACACGCGACCCTGAATCTGCCATCAATCATGAAGAGATCTATCTCTAGGGCCTCTTCTGAACTGAGATTCTCAAGAGCTCTGCTGTATCTGACCCAATCGTCGTATGTGGATCTAGACCCAGGGTTCCCCCATTCAGTTTCGCCACAATCCATCTCTATATAGAAGATTGTGACTCTATCCTTATCATTGACAGCTGTTTTCACTTTCGAGACCCACGTAGCGTCATTCTCAACAGAGTAGATCCTACGTATGTTTTTCATCTTAGCTGCTGCGACAGTACTTCCGCCAGATCCAAACTCAAAATAGACAGAGCCTCTGGCTAAATACCTATTAAATAATGGGACATCGCCTCTGTCTAAATGTGGTTTCATCCTCCTTACCTATACAATAGACCATATTTAAATGGTACCGCCAAGTGCTTATCTTTGGGACTGGCTTGGTTTGTGTATCGCAAATCTAAGAACGCCCTTCGAAGGGAGTTCTTAAATTCGGTACAAGACGTTAGAGCCGCTCACGCGTCCCCATCCTTCTGTGCCATCAAGACAAGTGCAATAAATCCCAGGACTAAGCCAATAAGCCTTACACGTCCTATCTGCTCTCGGAAATAAAATACTCCTACGAGCGTTACCATAATGTCACTTGTCAGATCCCACATCAGATTCATTATAGTCAGGGATGATCCGCTCAATGAGGAGAGGAAGATCCAGGGCTGAAATGCATAGACGGCTGTAGCGATCCCCATAGTCCAAAAGTGTAACTTCCCACCACTCACATGTTTGACAATACCCAAAGTAAAAACGTCGATGCCTGCCATGATAGATGCAATTCCTACGGGAACCCAGTCAATCATCCCACCTATTATATTCGCTTACAATAGGTAAATGCCTGCTTCCCACATGCCAACCTGCCTGATCTGCTATAACCTGATCAAGACCCGATACGACCCGCAACATCGCCCCGCCTCTTGTAAATGTCATTATGACGTTCACAGGATCTGTTACGAGACCTGGTTGGAGAAGACAGACAGCAACTATCACTGTCTGATCTGCCGACACACTATTCGTCGACCCGACGAATTTCCGATGGTACTACGTGGCGAAATACCGATGCGACCCGGGTATCTGATACCCGTAGCATATCAGCGAACCGTCACTATACTGATTCTACTCGGCCTTGTGATTATCTGCCGCTTCTTCTGCTGAGCCGGCGTGTGTTCCGCGACTTATATGTGCGACCACGCTTACTGCTCTTACGAGGCCGCCGCTTAGTCCGCTTGTCCCCGCCGCGTGGTGCACGAATCCGTAGTCCTTCCTGTGCACCATAGCTTCCAGGTACGGTAGCCTGTGCCTTGGCGACCCAGCGAGCATGTTCCGCCGCCCGTGCCGCCGCTATAGACTCGCGTTGTGCCGAAGCCCTTACCAACCAGTCATTCTGAATCACATCACTTGGTCTCGAGCCGTCTCCGAGAACATGGCCGATCGTTCGTCTATTGACTGGCACCTGCACAGGGGCCGCTGCTTTGCGTGTGCGATTACGAGCTTCGCGGTTACGAGCCAGGTTGGCAAATGGTATAGGAGCAGGCACCAAGATCGCCGTCTTCACTGCCGCAATAAGGGTGTCACGCTGTTCCTCAAAGGCGAGTTTGCGAATCACTTTGTTATAAGCAAGCGTCTCAGCTAAGGGTATTGAGCCTATCCCTGCAAACCCCATTGAGGGTATAGGACCACTAGATCTGTCAAGCGAGTTGAGGGCCAGTGTCGTAGCGGCCATATTGAGATTATAACGTAGATGTGCTTGGTTCTCCTTGGGATAGATATCCTTGAAATCCATCTTGGGCAGTTCATCGTAGAAAAAGGCCTGCTGCTTCACCCAGTCACCCTTGTACTTCTGAGAGAGAGGTACAGCAATAGTAGCGATGGTCTTGTAATAGTCGTAGTCAAAGTTCCCCTCTGACTCGTATGCGGCAAGTGAGAAATAGAGCTCACGTAAATAGACCTTGACTAGGAATTCCGCACTGGTCGCGGGCTGCCCGCCACCGACATGGCCGCCACCCACGCGGCCACCACCACCGGCTCGTGCGATCCAGTCACTCATCCGTTTAATAGCTGTTCCAATACTGGAAACAACTGAATAGACTTTGCGTGTTCTCTGTGTAGATGGGTTTATTCCCTTAGCCATCTCATTTCGCTCGGCAGTAACCTCATCTTTTTCATCGGCAGCTGCGGCCGCAGCTGCGGCAGCCGCAGCGATCTCCGCCGCCTCTGCATCAGTAGCCTCTATTTCAGTGTCGGCTTCCTGATCCGCATCGTCAGCGTTAGTTTCAGGTGTAACCCGTTCCCCTCTCTTGCGTCCTTCGGCCTCTCTCTCTGACGCCTCGAGATCGGTTATTTCATCTTGCACAGCGGCAATGCCCTCGCGCTTTACCTCATCTGTAACATCAGCGGGTGCCTCTAAGGCGGCAGTAGGAGCAGATGCCACTAGATTTGCTAAGAATATACCGTAGAGTAGGGGCTGCGTTCTTAAGAAGGGCTTTGTTTCACTGAACGTTCTAAATTCCGTGATAGCCCTACCGTACATGTCGACAGGAAGCCTCTGTGTCAAAAAACTGATGGTCTCTAATATCTGTGCTCTAAGAACCCCCTGGCCAGCACTATCTCTCAAGACACTTGTAAGTGTAACTGGTTGTGCATATAGCCGATTACTCTTGTATGCACCGTTGGCGGCGATCAGATTATCTAGACTATCTATGCGCACTATACGATTAGTCATACTGGAGATCTGTACATTATATACACCAGCAAGGCCAGCAAGGCGGATAACCACCTCATCACTTATATCATCGGTAATAGGACCGCCTCTAGCCACGCCGTCTCTCATTCCTCTATATGCCGTCTCATATGTGATAAAATCATCCTTACTAAGTAAGGTATAATCAATAGAGGTGTAGCGAATATAGGCTTTCAAGAGATTTGTTATTGCTTTACCGAATGCAACGAGGTTATTGGCGACCCTCGCCTGTTCAATCGCCGTATTAATTGTGTTATCAGCCGACGATCTTATCAGGCGTATCCATGTGTTGTAGTCGTCGATATAATTTTTACGAATCGCACTGGGATTTTCACCGTCATAGTTAAAGTCAGCAAGTGCTATCTGCCGTAGTGCAACTTTCCGTTTCTGGTCAGGTGTATCTCTAATACTATTACGGAAAAAGAGAATATGACGTGTAGACTGATTATCGGTCATCCCCTCCTCACCGTCCTCGTCGGCCGCGGCCGCCGCCGCGGCACCAGCTATACCATCTTCAGTCCATTTATATGTCATAACAACATCAATACCCAGAGTCAGTGCATACGCTAACAGAACTCGGTCATGAGTCACAAGAATGAGATTCTGACCATTAACCTCAACATTTGTGGCAGTCCCTCTCTTTGATCCTACAGCACGCGGTGCGTTGTTGTAGCTGCGTGCAGTATCAAGACAAGAGAGGGCTTGCAACCAATCACCTGAACGCTTACAGTGAAGATGGGCGGCGGCATTGATGTGCTTGCTGTCCTTTTTGTAGACGTCGAGTAGGCGTTTCCAGCATTTAGCTATATTATTGTCCTCGTGTGGGTCTGCAGAACCATGTACACGTGCACCAGTCATGTCCTGCAATTCTAAATTGATTCGTGGGGCACCAGACGACTGGTAGTTGAGCGGACCAAGGTTAAAATCATACTTAGAGAACAGCTTATCGCGCTGTAATATAGTCGACCTAGGGATAAATCCAATCTCCCCAGCCATCTCTACATTGTCGTGTCTCTTATATGAGATAATAGATGTCTCATTGTCGAAGTAGACATCGCTCTTAACAAGCTCAGGTCGTAGGGGGGCATCCTCATACGTCTTTGTAGCAGGATCATTCACAACTTCGCGGTTGAATATACGATGCACATTCATCACTCTACCACTCGATGCAGAGCTCTTAATAAATGTCATCAGATCCAGAACCGATGCGTCAAACACAAAAAACAGATCTTCATTGCAGAAAAACTCTACAATCTCATCCTGCGTTGCGGTCGACGTAGGTGTACCAACATTATTCCAGACGTTTTTAATATCCGTAGGATCTCTTCCAGGTTCGGCCGTGGCCGCAGCCTTGAACAATTTAATATTATATGTGTGTATCTCAGGAGAGTTATTGGCGTCCCAGAGACCGTCGATCTTCTGGTCTCCAAGAATATTTCCACTAGGACCCTGCAAATACCGGATCAAGGACTGTATGATATTTCTGTCTTCTGCAAAGGGGTGACCGTCTGCAGCACGCACATTTCTAAATGTCTCTACAAGTAGATCGGACTCGTCGTGAAGGGCGTCAATGTCCCACGCACCCCCGCTCTTAGCGTCTTTGTTTTGAGGGATCTTACTATATTTGTCTACATTTGGAAGATTGAGACCCATTCGAGTATCGAACACACCAGGATTAACACCCGTAGATCTCACCTTGTCACTGAAGCCGGCCTTCTTGTGAAAATCATGATAGGTATCAGTACACGCCGCGTGTGTCAAAAACCGGAGTGGATCAGGTCTAGCAGAATCAGCTGATCTAACTGCAAAAATTCGAGCACTGCGCGGTGAAGCAGCCATCTCTATTCTCTACTGATATTTTAGAGGGCCCCTATGCCGCGCATCGTAGTCCATATATTTCACAGGGATCTCCGCACCGTAGACAACGCCGCCCTTCACCTGGCTGCCGCGAAAGCGAAAGAGACCGGTGCTAAACTTGTACCACTCTTCGTCTTCACCCCCGAACAGGTCGGGAGCGAAAATAAGCTGAAGTCGACAGCCAGCATAGAATTCATGTTGAATTCCCTGGACGATCTGAATGAGCAGTTGGACCAGCATCTCACCCTCGCCTACACAACCCAGTTGGAGGCCCTGATAGATCTGGTAGCAAACTACCAGGTGGTCGCCATCTCGGAGCAACGCGACTACACGCCGTATGCCATTAAGCGGGAGACGGAGACCCTCTTCTTTGCAACTCAGCACGCGATCCCCTACCTTGTGGCAGAGGACGTCTACTTGACAAACCCTGGTACTGTCATGAATAAGTCCAAAAAGATGTACCAGAAATTCACGCCCTTCTATGAGGCAGCCAGCCGGCAATCTGTGGCCAAGCCTACCCCTGCGCCCGCTGGCCTCACCTCACTGCTAGACCAGGTCACCCTTAAAAATCAGACCACACTGAAGGCTATGCGGTCAAAACTGATCTCTAAGCCGAACATGCACCTCCATGTGAAGGGCGGTCGCATCGAGGGTCTGGCCCTACTCAAAACCCCACCGCCAGACTACACAGGCCAACACGATATTCCCTCCATCCCCACCTCGAATCTCTCAGCACACAACCACTTCGGGACCGTCAGCATCCGTGAGGTCTACCACGCTATCACTAATGAGGCCTTTCGCAGACAGCTCTACTGGCGGGATTTCTATGGACACATCTGCTTCTTCTTTGAGGCCCTCTACAAGACGAGTCCCTATGACTTCCAGAAGATGCCGCAACCGGGTTGGTCCACCGATAAGGCAGAATTCAAGAAGTGGACCGACGGGAAGACGGGTCACGCCCTTGTCGACGCCGGCATGCGTCAGCTGAAGGCCACTGGCTACATCCATAACAGAGCCCGCCTGGTAGCAGCCATCTATCTGACGAAACACCTCAAGATCCACTGGCGTTGGGGTGAACAGCACTTTGCCCGACTTCTGGTAGACTACGATTTCGCCCAAAACTTTGGCAACTGGTGTTGGGTGGCATCCGTTCTTCCTTTCAGTATGGCTCCCTTCCGTAGTCTAGATCCGGAAATTCAACTGAAGAAGTTTGATCCGAAACATACGTATGTGGACCGCTGGTTAAACTAAATAAGGTCGTCCGTCCATCATGTCGGATCCGCATACGCCGCAGGCCCTTACCTGTCTGAGCGGCCATCTGATAAGCCGTAAAAAAATCTTCAAACGACCACTCGAACTCACCCACTATGAAGAGATATCTGTCAGTTGATGCCATGGCACTCTCTACACCGTGGTTGTGTTTTCTCTCCCAAACCGGACCAGACAACAGTGGCCGGTGTCAGTAACCCACTGCATAAAGCACATCTGTACTCCACCCCCCAGACAAGCGTCAGACCAACGTCCCCCTCGACGGCGTAGCGTTCGCCAATAACAAACCCCAAACCCTCGTACAGCCGTCGCGCCGCCGAGTTACGCTCCAGTACCTTCAACCAGACACCAAGGCCGGCGACCTCCTGTACCGTGCTGATCAGTTTTCTAGCGTATCCGTGACGCCTCCAAGCAGCAGCGACTCCTAGATATGCGATCTCACAGTCGGTATACCCCTCTGGTGTCTGTTCCACAAGAATAAAGGCACATACCGACCCAGAATCGTCGAGACCTACAATGGACGGCCCGTCAAACCGATTCGCATCAAAGTGTGGAAGTTCAGATCTATCAAAGATAGTTCTGAACGTCTCTCGTACAGCCTCTCTATCCTCCGCTACATACCTGCGAAGATGCAGCATTGTCAATCAACTAGATGGTAAAATCCACCTCAATTTTTACCGCTTAACCCGTGAGTAGTCGACAGTGCTGTTGCAACCCTTGAACAAATCCACTTGAGACTTCGTCCGTGGTCTCCACGTCATAGTTCTTGATAATAGTCTTGAAGAACATATACTCGTAGAGGCCGAGAAGTGTAACGAACATCAGATTTTCGCCCAGGACGTGTAGCCATGCCACCTTATACCGTAGCCATATGGCAGCCAGTCCTATAACACCCATGATGCTGCCTAACCCCGCTATATAGAGATAACTCTGCTTCATCAGACCGGTGTTGACCAGCTGTCGCTGTCGTGCCGCTGCTACACCCGCCGCAATAATAGCGGACCCGTTGATGTAACGCTCCAAAATAGAATTGATAAGTGCTGACTCGTTATACGTTAACGTGCTGCATGACTGGACCACGGCGGTGGTGTAGTAATCTGTGGCCGCAAGAATCCCTGCATCCTCGTCCTTGCTGACGAAGAGAAAGAAGAAGACCGTCTCGAAGACGGAGATCAATGTGATGTGGAGCAGAAACCGCAAAGTGTATTCGGGCACAGAGTCAAACCACGTACAGATGATCACAGGGGCCGGTGGCACTACAACTACGGCGGCGGCGCGCGCTGGTAGAACCAGGGGTTCAAGCGTGTCTGTATTGGGCCCGTAGAGGAAACTGTCTGAATGAGACGGCGGCCGCCGCATAGACTACTCTTTAATTACGAATCTTCGCTTTTATACCGGTTGCGACTAAACTTAAGCACTGGATAGAATAGTTAGGCAATGGAGACTGTCTATGGACCGATTGTCATCAATCTGGACTCGAGGCAGGACAGATTGAAAATCACAGCCGGTGAATTTGTCAGCCTGAGCAGTAATTTCCAACGCCTCAGTGCCAGCACAGGTGGTGCAACGGGCTGCTTGGATTCGCACTGTAGGGCACTGGAGAACTATCTTGCAGCCGACACACATAAGCCTGCTGTAATGATCTGTGAAGACGACGTACAATTTACGGTTTCACGGCCAATAATTGATCAGCACATCCGCGAATTTATGGAACATCCGACAGCCAAGGTGGCGTGTCTGGGATTCAACGCCAAGCGATATGAACCTTATTCGAGTCTATATAACCGAGCCCGTGATATACAGACACGTGTCTGTTACATTGTCAAACATGAATTCGCCGCTGAGTTAAATCAATTATGGCGACAGATCTATACGGCCCGTCTTTCCGGAAAACCACTGAAATGGTACGACGACGTCTATAGAGCACTCCCTATCACAAATAAGACCTCTGATAATTATCGCGGTGACCAGAGTTGGAAGATCCTGCAACAGGACACGGTCTTTCTCACTCCAAAGACTCGTCTAGCAATTCAGCGTCCCTCTTATTCTGATATCGAACTACGTAATGTGAATTACAGGATCTAAAAAATTGAAGGGTCTGTATGTGAGCTATCACACTATGCCAAAATGAGCGAACGCATCACGAGCCCCCGCATCAATAAGTCAGCGGCCGACAAGGACGTCAAACAGATCCTTGCATACTTTGAGGACCAGGTGGTCGTCCACACGGGTCCGCCGCTAGAGGATTTTCCCAATAACATCAAGCGTTGGATCTGGTCGTCATTTACGGAGGACTACACGCAAGCCAACCTTCTCTGCGAACTGACAAACGGTCTATCGGTCCTCTACACCGCACGGGGTTGCTTCTGCTGCTACAGGGGATTTGGCGACAAGGCGGACGTGACGACTACGTCTGCCTCGAGCACTGCTGCTCTTGTCCTCTCAATCTCCGACCGGACCTACGCCGACTATATCGAGGGTACAGTGGCTGCTGACGCCGATGGTTGTCCGCTGAACCCCGAAGAATTATACTGCAAAAATTAGGCCGCTGCCGATCACCGCATCACCAGGGCCATCGTCCCCATCCAGGACGCCGCGATCCGCTTCTTACCCGCCTCGTCCACTAGGCGGACGTTGGCACGGAAGATCTGCTTCTCCTCCGCCGCCGTAAACACGACGTTGCGGTAGTAGCAGACCAGGTGCGTCTGCTTCTTCCGCTGCACGAGCTTCGCGAGCAGCTCCGCCTTGGTCGCAAGGACCGCGTAGATCTTGCCGTCCTCTAGCCCCACCACGACAAGATCTTCTTTGATCTTGTCGAAGTGGGGGTTGCAAAAGGTCGTGACGTAGCCGGGCACAAAGTCGCACATCTCTCCTTACATCACAATACTGAAGAAGCCTGACTTCAATTTTTTCGGCAGGCCTAGCCATGCCACACGGGCCCTAGCCATGCCACACGGGCCCTAGCCATGCCACACGGGCCCTAGCCATGCCAGTCCCCAGGCCCCTGCTTCTCCCACGAGACTGTCAGAGTCTTCATGAGAGGATCAAGGACAATAGCACAATCAACGAACCTCATTTTAAGTTCATCCATAATGCGATTCAGCACGAGCTGCTGCTGACGCGGAACATCCTGCCCTACGCGTGTGAGTTGAAATACAACTAACGCAGTTGCGTCATAGACGAACCGGTGCTTATCGGATGTAGCTACAACGGTCGCGACGCCGGAACAGATTGCTGCAACCACAGCAGCTACGCGTTCATCAATCGCCTTTTTCAAAATGACATCGGTCTTATACATCAAGAGCTCCTGACGCGAAACAGGAAATTCCATCCTGCATCTCTCAACTAAAATTACCTGGCACCGAGAACGCAAAAATTATACTCAGACGGTAGATGCTTGACAACTTCGGCGATTTCTTACGCCTGGCAGCGGCCATCTTTACAGTCGATACCACGGTCCTCTTCCTCACTCGCTACTTCCCTCATGTAGTCGGTGGCCGAACGCTCAACGACTGGTACGATCAGTTCGGTATTGTCGCCGTGGCTAGTGACTGTCTGGTGATTTTGATAGGATTTATCATTGCCCGGTACCTCTACTCATCCCTGGGCCTGAAATACAACCTAGTCTGGTTCCTTCTTCTAGTCGTTCTAGTACAGGCCCTTCACGATATATTTTTCTACGTGGCCGTGATCAAGCCAATACCCCGCGGTCACAACAAGATGATCGACGTCTTTAAGAACTATGCCGACGAGAACGGCGGCCAGATCATAGTTGGAGACGCCGGTCTTATGCTAGCATCCGCCGCCGTCTGTCTTCTTTTCAAGTCCCAGCCGGATCACGTGGTCGCCGCTGCAACCACTGTTGTTGGCTATGCTCTGACATATATTCTCTACACGAAACCCCGGCTGTAAGACTTAATTCCCACTAAAAAGTAGGGATGGCGAAAATCAGACGCCCACAGATTTTCATAACCGCACTCTTTATCGCAATTGCAGTGGGCACTGTGGCCATCTATTATCTGATACCTCGATCTAGTAGACCGACGATAGACGATATCTGGGTGGTGAATCTGGATAAGGCCACCGACCGCTTAGATGCGATGATGGAAAAACAGCGTTTTCTCCCTAAACCGATCCAACGCTGGCCTGCCACGCTGGGCCGAGAGGAGTCGAGAGATTCCGCCGCCGCAGACGGTGTCGACCCTGTAATAACTAAGAGTTCTGATAAAGAGACGATGAAGCGTACCAATAAAGTGACCCGAATAGGAGGGGAGGTCGGCTGCTGGCTGAGTCATAAGCGTCTATTAAAGCACCTGAACACCCTGAATGTAGGACCCGATTTTGGGCACCTGATCTGTGAAGATGATATAGTTGTCCCAACTGATTTTATCTCAAAGTGGAATACAACTAGGCAGCATGTTCCGTGTGATTGGGACGTAGTCTATATTGGTGCAGGGGGTCCCCTTGGTGACAGAATCAACGAGTCCGTTTTGAGATGGAAGAGCGAAGCAAAATTAGCTAATCTGGGTACATGGTGCTACCTTGTTAGACACAGGGCTCTACCAAAAATACTAGAGAAAATGCGATACATGTTTGCACCTGTGGATGTCCAGTACTATAGAACGTTTGGAGACCTGAAAGTCTACATTATGGAGCCTTCGCTGTTAAAACCCAATGAGAGCTACGAATCCACCACAGATAGACACTAACTCCACGAGTCGTAACCCTCGTCGTCCGATCCCACGTAGACGTCCTTAGTCGTGTCGATGGTCATGGAGTGCCGTCCAGAGGTCAGTGTAAGAATCCCGTCCGTCATTTTCATGGTGACGGGTTGGTCAAATCGGTAGATCTTACCGCCACCCCTGTACTTTGTGCAGTCACCTAGCTCCAGAGCACAGAGACCGATCGTACCAGAATCGACCACGTAGGTGTCACGGTTGGAGCCAGCGAAGACACCTGAATCGCATGTGGTGAGGTAGAATCCGTGACCCCACTGACTGACATAGGTTCCGCTGTCACCCGCCTTATAGAGAGCATCGTGTAGGAAGGACATGAGATCGCCCACAAAGTATTCACCCGCCGGTAGTTCGTCGTGACTCTTCTTCTGAAACGTCACGACGTTCGTTTGCGTCTGTGTCTGCATCTTTGACATCCTCCCTGCCAGTTTAATTGTCGCCTGAGGGGGTTCAATTTTTACACCTTCAATGACGCCGTACAAGACTAACGGAAAGATAAAATTGATCACCCGTAACAGCATATGGCTATGCAAGCAAAAATGTCAACCACAACCGAACCTACCCGTCTTCGTGTTCGCCAGCTCCTGAATGGGATGAACTCCCTTCAGCGCACAGAGGTCAAGAGACTTCTGCCGCCGCGTATCAAAGCACCGGAGACCCCTGCCATCCGCTACCCTAATGCACTGCTGACAGTCTTGCCCAAGGGCGACTCCTACTCACTGCTGGGCTGGATCACGGAGGACCTGCTTCGCATCCCCTCGGCCGAGATCAATCTGGACGCGGTGATCGCCGTCACCCTGAAGTGGTTCCCTACGGCCACGGAGACGGACCTCAACAAGATTCGCGTCAGCAAGACCACACCGCCCTACATTGAGCACATCGTCAAGACGCGGCAGCAGCTGGAGAAGCTGACGGAGGGGAAGGGGCCTCTTCGCTACGAGGAGACCGTCGCCTACGGCCAAATCGAGGGCCACCCTGATATTCGCACGGACACCCAGATCTTCGAGGTGAAGATGACGGGTCAGCTGAAGGAGAACTGGGCCTCCTTCGTCTACCAGGTCTTTGCCTATGGAGCCCTGGCCTCGGAGACGACCGCCATCTATCTGGTCTTCCCCATGCAGGAGCTGATCTGGCACTACGACCCGACCACGTGGAAGAATCGGATCGCCTTCCGCGACCTCCTCTCGGCCACCGCGACGAAGCTCCAGACCGCCGGCACCAACGATGTTCTGGTGGGGGCTCTGATCCGTGAGCAGTACCTGGTGGGGTTCCATGCCCAGAAGAAGAAGTCCCTTCCTGAGACGATTCTGGCTCTAGCAGCCGACGACGCCCGCCGCCCGTATCAGATCTTCCTAGGCAGCAACATGAGCAGCAAGCTGGTGATCAGTGACGCCGAGCTTGCCGCATCGGCAAAGGCGATCATGGAGACGAACCTGCAGCTGTATGTCCACAGCCAGTACATCATCAACTTGTGTCAGGACCCTGGTGCGGATGACGACTACCACACGAACCTCCTGATCAAGAACCTCGATTACGCTGCCCTGATCGGGTGCCGTGGTGTCGTGGTCCACGTGGGCAAGTCCACTACGAAGCCGCTGCCTCAGGCCCTGGCCAACATGCAGACCAACCTCCGACGGGCCATGGATCACGCCACACCGGCCTGTCCCATTCTCCTGGAGACACCAGCCGGTCAGGGCTCGGAGACACTCCAGGGCTACACGGAGTTTGTGGAGTTCATTCTCAAGTTCCAGGATCCGCGGCTCCGCATCTGCGTTGACACGTGTCACGTGTTCGCAGTCGGCCACCAGCCTCTTGACTATCTGACGCGTCTTACTAAGTACAACAAGAAGCTGCTGAAGCTGGTCCACTACAACGACTCGGCCACCCCGTGCGGCTCGCACCTGGACCGTCACGCAATGATGGGTACAGGGCACATCGGTATGACCACCATGGGTCAGATCGCTCACCACTGCCACAGCCACGCTGTGCCGATGGTGATTGAGTAGCAGTCGCCACCCCATCATAAATCTTTTGCAATGTAGATGGCAGCTGCCGCACTGGAAGTAGACCTTTCCAACCTCCCTCCATCGATAGCAAAAGCTAGAGGGAATATGCGTAGAGTCTTCAACATCATCTATACGGATTTTGCCACAGACGCAGAGAACAACAACAATAGCAATAACTATGTCATACGCGATGCACCAAAGCGTCAGACTGTACTTGTGATGTTGGACGGCAGGAAGTTGAAGTTCAACGTCTCAAAACAGAATCTGTTCGCATCTCCCGATGGAGAGATTGAATTATCTTTCGGTCAGAGTCCGGATTCGCTCTATTTAGAGCATATAGGTCGATCAGATAAGTTAAAAGGTGTCGAAGCCACGAACTACGCCTACGAAATAGCTGCCACTTTGGGGGCTAAATGGCTACACATCTGGGACGCCGCGGCCATTATGTGCAACAGCGAATCAGAGGACGAACCTGTACACGCATACCCCCTCTCCCTCTATCGAGCCTTGACATCGCCAACGCCCACGCACCCAAGCTGGTACGAAAACGTGGCAGTAAAGCACGGGTTCACCCCGAATAATACAGTAAGTGAGCTATATAACTACGCCGAATCGGTGGATAGACTCCGCTCGATACGGATTGCGGAATTACTAGATTACTACACCACATTCAAAGAGCACATCGACTCGGATGAAGCGACTGAATACATTAATATCGAAAATATCAGAAACACTGGTTCTATCTCAGGTAGTAAAAGAGCATTTTCTGACGACGAAGATGTGAAGCCCAACCTGCTCAAGCACTTGACTAAGATAATAGAGATTCTATCAACCACGAAAGCGGAGACCCTGGCGGACTTCCTCAAGGCCCCCTCTTCCGCTTGCTTAGATAAAGGATATATACTCAGGTCATTTCCTGGTAACGGCAACATGGACTTTGAGATTCCAAATCTGCTTTTCGACGAAGACGGTGAGCTCCTGAGTGAATTTCCGTATCTGGTGGAGAGCCTGATCGCCCACAAAGCCGGTAATCACCCTAGTATTAAGTTGTCTGGTGGTATGCGAACCATTCGCAGCCAGCGGCGCGTTCGTTATAGGACCCGGCGACGACGCACACAAGTTTTTCCTAATCAATAGATAGGAGATGCCCGATCCGGCTCTATTTAAGACGACAATAGGGACCCTTCCTGACACAAAGTCAGTAGACGATGTCCGTAATTTTGTGTTCACACACTTCAATGAGGAATTGAAGGCCAGACCCTCGTTTCACAAGTATGTGACTAAGCTTCCGCAGAACTTCCAGGAGATGGTCTCCAAGATCAGAGACTCGCCGACCATCCGTGAAGCCATCTGCAAGCAGTACGAGCACTGCGATATCACTCCTCTTCCCGAGACGGACGAGCTCTATGTATCGCACTACAACATTGACGGCGGCGGCGACCAGGGTCTCTTCAACAAGCACTACGACGGTGTACTCAGACTGTTGGACGACGCGACCGTAGCCAGAGCCCTTGTCTACGTGAACTCCAAGGACGACTTTGTTGTCCACTTTCTGGACACAGGCATCAGCCATAATTTCAAGACCAATGAATTCGGCCTATTGGATTTCAACCGCGAGTACCACTGGGTGGAAGGGAAGTACAACGAGAACATGGACATGAAGGATACGCGGATCCTCCTGAAGATCAACTACCTGGTCTGCCCGAAATGCTCGGTCGCCTATGCTAAATTCGTGATCTGGCTGAACTGGACTGTCTTCCTTATTGTTAAGACTGCGATGGAGTACTCTAAGAGCCCGAAGACGCCCTTCCAGTACTTTATAGGGTTCTTCTGTAACCTCTATCGTGTGGCTAACAACATCAGTGTCTGGATGAGTATCTTATTGACTTTAGTTCTCATAGCTATTACGGGTCTAGCTCTCTATGGTACAGCATTAGGTGCATCCCGACTTCTGAACTCGCCAACAGTCCGCCGTACTGTGACCAGACTGCGTTCAAGACGGTAACTTCAATAATTTTAGAATCAGGTGACAGGTGGGATGTTCCTCTCTATCATCAAATTCGTATTAATAAATCTGATACTGTCGCTTCTCTTTATAGACGCCCGTATCTTCAGATCCGCAACGAAACTTCTCTATACACACGGCGGTGCAGATTTCTTGACTTCGGGCTACAATATGGAATACGATACAGAGATCAGTCTCTTCTATTTGATCTTCATTCGTCTACTTATCTCTCTCTATCTGATCTTCAGTGTGCCGGTCAACCTTGTCTATGTGGCCTTCACGGCTCATCGGTACAATGCCCCCTGGTACAATCAGCTCTATAATATCATAAGAAACCCCACTACCGCCCCTATGTTTGAATGCTCATGGTTGAGCGGTATGAACGCTGCCTTCAACGATCACCCCCTCTTCCTCCGACTCCAAGACAAGATTTTCTGGAACGATCTGTTTGAGGCCCATGGTGCACTGACCCCAAAGATAGTGGGTACAGTAAAACAGGGCAAAATAGTAAAGAACAGATTCTATACGGCGGGCGGAGCCTATATAGTAAAGCCGATAGTCGGTGGCCTAGGTAACCATATTGCTCTCTTCAATGAGCAGCAGCCACCCACCACGGGTGAGTTTATCATCCAGGAGCAGGTGATACAGAAGGATACAAAGGGTCATTTCAGAATAGTAACGCTCTTCGATGGGAAGAATTGTGAGGCCGTCAGTCTCTATATGTGCATAAACGGAAAAGACAAGCTTGCCTCCAATAATCATGCGGGTGGTCGCTGCCACGACGTAGACGTAAAAGAGGGCACCGTCCGCTATATGCGTGAAATGGAGACGGATCTACTGGGTAGATTTTTCTCCAAGCAGCTGTTGAAGCAGGCGATCGTCAAGTCAACAGAGCTTCATAAGGCTCTTCCTAACTACGTTGTGACTGTCGGTTGGGACGTGATGATCACAGATAATGGTGTCTATTTTCTGGAGGGCAATGTTCCATCGGGCACGGTATTGGAGAGAGATAGAATGTACTACGAGAAGGCCGTCCCGATCAATAAGATGATCTATGATGTGATTTTCAGTCGCTGATAAAATTGAACTGCTCGTAGTTTACAGGCTATATGCAACAATGTCAGGTACGCCCGTAATGAGAAGAAATGTCTCCTTCAATCTGCAACCAGAGGTGAACTTCTATAAGAAGCGGGACGCACATCCTGAACCGCAACAGGTGGAGGAGCGTAGACCCGTGCTAGCACCGCTGCAGGGTCACCCGCCAAGCACTAACACGTTCGTAATTGCCCCGTTGAAAGGGGACCTCTCACTCCAGTTGCCGCCCCCTCCGTCGCCTCTCAGACCGCCACCCCTTAATCTCTCCCTCTTCTGTCAGCCGTCGTCACCGTCGCTGCATTCCATGCCACCGGTTAGCGAAATCTCCCCCTTGGTTCAAGCTGAGATAAGATCAGCAAGAGAACACGAGGCCGCCATCCGCGCTGACGCAATCGCGGCAGCCTATCAACAGTTCACAAGTACTGCTACTCCTGACGAGCACATGACACCGGCGTCAGTCACATCCCTAGCCAGACAGCACGTCTCACCACTGACTCTCTCACCGGTGGCTTCACCGAAGGGTCAACAGACACCGCGAAGCTGACATGCTTAGCACTGGTGCTGGCGGTATTGTAAAAAAGTTTTTATAGCCCTTACGAGTGTGTATGACTTGGCTGTTGATCAACCGAGGATATCCTGCGGCGGCTGGTTGTTGATCCAGTTCCGATTGACCTGGTGAGGCTGGTTGTTGATCCAGTTCCCATTGACCCGGTCGGGCTGGTTGTTGATCCAGTTCCGATTGACCTGGTGCAGCTCCTGCTGGTTGTTGTTCCAATTGATCTGGTTCTGCTCCTGTTGGTTGTTGTCCCAATTGATCTGGTTCTGCTGGTTCATCAGATTCTGCTCCTGCTGGTCGTTGAACAGATTCTGCTGGGCCAAGTTGTTCAGATAGGCCACGTTGATCAGGGCCTGGTTCGCATCTGCCACGACATCCTCGGCGAGGTTGTAATAGACAATGTTGTTCATATAGTTGGCGATGTTATCGAGGATAGCGACGACACCAGGATTGGCCGCCGCCGCCACAACAGGCGCCAGTCGCTCCGTCTCCTGGAGATCGGTACGGCAGTATGGACAGCTGTGATTTCCCGCCTGCAGCCAGGTACCGATGCAACTGAGGTGAAAGGTGTGATTACAGCTCATGCGAACCTCGCCGCTAGCGGCGGTGATAGGGTCGTAACAGATTGGGCAGTCGTGTTCCTGCATTCTTATCTTTCGAAGAGAGATATGCAGCGGCCTTCAACTTTTGCGGGTCCGCCCGTCAGTACCGAAGTTACGCACCGGCCACAGGAGCATCACCAGGATCCGTCAATGGGGCGACCCATCGTGCAGCAGCGTACTCCGCAAAGACGTCACTCATATGAGGCAATAACGCCCTGTATCTGGCAGCGGCATCAACGGCGCTGATCCGCTTTAGAGGATCCACAGCTATCATGTCGGCCACTAGATGGTAGAGTGGAAGACTGACCCTATTGGCAAGGACTCTATGATAGGCAGCAAGGTGGTGAGAGTCACCTGTATTTGCCGATCGCACAGCAATCACCCCTTTCAGTCTGTCGCCTTGACCCGTTATCCGTGAATAGATTGTGCGTTTTACCTTTTCGCCTACGTAGAGGTGACCCGTAAGTCTTGCATAGACCTCGGCAATAGTCCGGCCCAGGGCAAAGAGATCTACACCAGTGATCACACGCTCTTTGGGAAAGCCGCCTCGCGCAGCCAGCTGTATGAATCGTTCGCACCACGTGGTAGTGAGAAGCCCCCCATTGGGCATACTATAGAGCCAAGAGGGGAACATAGGACCATTGTAGATAAAACTATTGTAGTAATCGCTGATCATCTCCTCGGTCACATCGGCACGGCCGGACCGGAAACTAGGGTGAATCAGGCGAAGATCGAAGGGCCAATAGGCATAAGTGTCATATGGCGGCCGTTCTACAGCCCTAGCAATCGTATCGGAGATACCGACGTCAATATAACGAGTGATAAAGGACCCGTCGGCCGCCCGTTTGGAGACGATATTTGGAGGCTTGATGTCCATATGCACAACGCCGCGGCTATGCAAGAGAACAAGCCCGTCGAAGAGTGTCATAAGGGAACTAAAGAAGGGGACGTAGTCCTCTGAAGCTAGTTGAATATGCGATAAATCGACACCACCATCTCTCGACAAGAGGAGCGTGGGCTTGCTCCTTGCATCTAAAACCGTACATGCCGCAAAGTTATCCTCCTCATTGGGCGTCAAATCGGGTACACACATCGTTTCGGGGTAGTAAAAATACTCCATGTGCGGATCGATAGGTTCAAATCGTCCCTTGAAAGCGTACTCCGCTTGGGCAAACTCCTTATTCATCAACTTGCTAATCATCCCTGGACGCCGTTCGGCCTCGCCCTTGCACCGGATAGCGGGTCTGAAAGCACAGCCGTACGATCCTGAAAAGACGATTCGACCGCCGCGGCGGCGGCGTGTCTCTCTTCTACCCGAACGCGTGCGTCTAGTGGCACGTGGCATCTATCTATATTTACAGTAATAAAATCCTAGTCAGTAACAGAATGTCATTAGATAAGAGTAATTCGGCTTCGACCCGACTGAGGATTATAAAGGACAGAGTGCTCTATTCGAACTATCTTGCTGCCAAGACGCGGTTTGACAACGGTCTCTCCGGAAGCCCACCTCGTATTGTTGGTGGGACTGGATCAGCCAGTGAAGCTTCCGCTAGTGAAGAGCTTGCTGTTGCCAGAATCAGCATAACACCAGCAGAGCAGACTGATATTATAGTATCAAACTCTAGCTAGGACCCTACCGCAGCGAGCCACTCCGTGGTTTCTAAAGATAATAGAAGTGTATCGGATGTGTAGTCCACGTTGTCTCTGTCAGTACTGTCTCAAGATAGGTCGCTCTCTTGAGAAAGTCCATGTTCTCCGGTTGCCGATAGGTGATATAGAGACCCTTAAATTCCAAAGCAATCTTGGCCTCCAATCTGTCCGCCACCGCCTCGTCAAGACAGAGGTTATCGGCGTGAAGCACGTTATAGTCCCTATAGGAGTCGGCCAGCATGTCGCCCTGCCAGATAGAGACATCGCGTGTTTGCATTGAGACGCGATGGTCACTGATCTCCACTCCCTCCCACCTGGACTCAGGAAGCAGTAGACCCAGCTGGTAGATCAACTCACCGTCACCGCAGCCCAGGTCAAATCCATAGACAGACTCTCCAACCCACCGCCTAAGAGACGCTGTCATGGTCCGTATTCCTCGTTCTGTCAACGACCCGTATGTCAAATTGGCAAGACCGTACGCCTTGATCTCCGCGGGTGGTAGTACAAAGAGTGCTTGGTTCATTGAAAATTCAGGGACGCGAAAACCAAATCACTCAATTTTTCCCGCGGGCCATGTAGGGATGCCGGTACGTAGAAAGACCCTGCGTCGTCGTCGCAGCAGCCGCCGCCGCAACCGCCAGCACGGCGGTAACCAGACCCGATACATGATACAGTGGTACAAATCCATCCCACCTGAGTACCTAGAGACCATAAACAACAGCCTAACAAGCGAGTTTGTGGACGTGAAGGAGGCGGATCTGGCCACCATTCACAGCTGCGGTGTTCTAGTTGAGCTCGTTAGCAGTAATAGCAGGGAGCTGGCGGCCTATACAATTATCGACAAAAGCAAGGGTCGGTGTTGGTACATCAAGTGGCTCACGACGCTCCCCGCGCACAGGGGCAAAGGGCTTGCCAAAGGGATGTTGCGAGTGCTGAAAAGCCAGACGGTCAACTGCGTCACGCTCCATGTGGCCCCCAACTCGATCGCTTCCGAGATCTACGCCGAAACGGGGTTCACCAAAACGGGGAAGATCAGACCGATGAAGGACGATCTGGGGCAGGATGTCCATATGGAGGAGATGATCATGTCGAAAAAGTGAAGCCATAATCTATCCGCCCGACAAGCAACAAAATGCAGGACGACCAGCTCTGTGCCCAAAAGGTGATAAATCATATCACGGCCGAAATCAAGGCCGGTAGGAAGACGGGTGATCTCTCTCTCTACACGCTCTGTAGCCGCAATATCTTCGAATCCATGTTGTATGGTCAATACAGCCCCTCCCATCCCGTTGTTCTGGAAGCGGTGAAACACCACTTCAAGCACAAAGTCGCTATTAGCACCGATGACCGATTCACCTACGAGTCGACCACGTAGCTAGGTAGTACACAGGGCATGTCATATGTGCAATCGATCCGTCCCGCCCGCAGATAAGCTACATCTAGCTTATCTATGGTCTCTTTGCTCTCGTTGCTGGTGAGGATCAGTATGACATTTTTATAGAGGATCATGTCATCCAACATAGTCACCCAGGTCGTCTTATCGCGGACGGATGTAGGAACTTCTGGGACCTGTAGGGTCGTCTTGGTGTGCACGGCACGAATCATCTCGTTCGCCTCCTCAAGGACCACCACAGCAGGTGTATCGGCGTCACCCTGGAGAAGCTCGTAGATCATGAGGGGAAACTGGTCGCCAGGCTCAGTAGGATTGAAGGTGTGACAGTAGTGACCGCGTATTGCCTTGGCCACAAGGTAGCCGATGGAGCTCTTCCCTGCACAAGAGACACCGTGGATAAATACGGTGGCCCGCCCTTTCCTCTTGTAGAGGCGGACAATGTCCTCAACAATTGCCACCTGATCACCCAGTGGATTGATATGCGAAACATCCAGATTCAGTGACCTATAATAGAAATTTTTGTACGACCCTGCACGGTTATAGACCTTGATCTTCTGGTCCCTTTCAACCGGCTTTGCCAAAAGCTCCTCTGTCTCCAGGACGTGTCTTGGACTGTCACCCTTTATTTTGACCGTGGCACCACTCGTAAGTGTTTTATAGAACGGCGTAGCCGCCAGCAGATAGACCTTGTTGTCTTCGTCGTATGAACCTCTGTTTTCGATGTACCCCGCACACCGATCACCCAAAAAATACCCGGACGGGTAATCGCGACCACTCGTGTGTCTGATCGCAAATGAGCGCGTCCCTGTCTCCAACTGCTTCACTACTTTGCGATAGGTCTCTTTATCACCGCTGATAATATAGTATTTAATGTCCAGCAGATTTAGTGCAGCGAATAGAATTTCACCCAGATAGGGTGTAATAGTATACATGATATAACCGAACGCGATCTGCCAATAATTCAGAGCTAGTGCCGAAAGCATTAATAGATGTATAGATATCAATATTTAAGTGCCGCAGTTAAGCAGTTTTATCATCGATAGGTGGTGTTACGGATTCAGTCTTTAGTGGCGTCGCCCTGCGTCGACGTTTCAAGATGCTACCTCCACCTACCAGTAGAACATAGATGAAGGGTATTGCTATGAGAAGTCCGATCAGAAAGGGCTCCATTTAGCAGTCTTAATCACTATACTCATTTATCAATTTTATCGCCAAGTCATAAGCACCCTTAAGGGTGCTTAACATTGGGACTGGCCTGGTTACAAGACGTTATGACAACTGATACAACGTCTCATGTGCAATCCCCAATAGCTTCGCGGTCTCTTCAAATCCGATACACCCGTCAGTAACACTTTTACCGTATTCGAGACCGATTCTACCGTCAGAGACGCAATGGGTCTGCCGCCCCTCATTGATGTGTGACTCAATCATTACACCGCAGATACTGGCCTCACCGTTAACAATCTGCCGTAGAACAGAGAGAAGTACAATAGACTGGTTGCGATAGTCCTTATTGGAATTACCGTGCGAACAGTCTACCATGATACGTCCGTTTACGGACCGCGTCTTAAGTGCAACCTTCACGCGGGCGACCGACTCTTCGTCGTAATTCGGGCCACCGCTACCACCACGCAGGATCACGTGAAGAGCCCCATTTCCCCTAGTCTTGACAATAGAGGCTCGACCGTTCTCATCGATCCCCATAAATGTGTGTGGGCTGGACGCACATACAATAGCATCGATCGCGATGTCGATATTGCCATCTGTCCCGTTCTTGAAGCCGATAGGTGGACTGAGACCAGAGGCCAACTCACGGTGAAGCTGACTCTCAGTGGTACGTGCTCCAATTGCTCCCCATGAGACCAGATCGCCGATGTACTGTGGGGTAAACACGTCCAAAAACTCACACGCAACAGGCAGACCCAGTAGGTTGATATCGATAAGAAGCCGTCGTGACAATTCAAGACCACTATTTATGTCATTTGTACCGTCCATCTGCGGGTCATTGATCATCCCCTTCCATCCAACAGTGGTACGCGGCTTTTCAAAATAGACTCGCATAACAATGCACATACTCTCACTGTATTTTTGCCGACAGACCGCAAGCCGTTTTGCATAATCAATAGCACTAACGGGGTCGTGAATAGAGCACGGACCGACCACGACTAGAAGGCGTTTGTCACGCCCGTGCACGATCTCAGAGATCGTCTGACGCCACACACTAACACTAGAACGAGTGTGTGGGTCAACGGGAAATCGCGTTCGCAGCTCCTTGGGTGTAATAATACTATGAATATCAATTATGTTGATATTGTTAGTACTCATTGGATGATTACACTGAAAAATTCTTTATATCTTATTACGCCACGTGGATACGCGGGCGGAGGTTGTAAGGGGTCTGCGGGATCGTCACCACGATGGTGCTCTTGGCCCGTGGACGGAGCTCGTACGGCTCACGCATCACAGTGGTAGAAGGAATCTTACGCGGCGGCATCGCATCGCGGACACGCTTGACGGAGGTCATAGAACGTGTCTGAGCCATTTAATACCGACCTCATTCTGAATCTGGATTGTCTCAATTTTTAGACTAAACTCGAAGAGAGTTCACAAACGCTCCAAGATAGTGACGCCACAGCTCCTTCATCAAGTAGAAGAACAGGATTACTGTCAGAAGTGCTGCGTAGTCAATGCCGCGGGCCGCTCCAGGATCGTCAGTCGTCTGCTTCTCCTGCCATTCGAACCAGGGAATAATCGTCTCGACAAGTCCGACAAAGTCGGGGTGGAGACGACCCTCTTGGTGATAGCTCCGCATCTGGTTGCAGTAGAGTGCCAGATACTGTTCGGTCGGTTCGTGGCCGTGATCCGTATAGTAGTTAGCGATCTCCTGGAGCACGCTGCGGTGGTAGTAGAGTGCCTCCCGTTTCTTCTGTGCCCGCGTCTGGATAATGCTCTTCGGCGTCTCGACACGCACAAGTGTGGTCTTTTTCTGGGCCTTAGCCTTCCTCATTGAGCGTGTCTCCACCATTTTGTTGCATCTACCTCAGACGTACAGGGCTCTCAATTTTTCAGAGCTTCCCCCCAGTTGGTCTCAGAGAAGCCAAGGCCGCAAGGCCGATCCGTGCAGCCTTCCTGTACTCACACCACTTCATGTAGGCGTTGTGGAGCAAGATCGCCTGTGCCTCATAGATATTGATCCTGCTACCCGATTGACACGCAGGCTGTTCACGGACGCCGAGAAGACCACTCTCCTCGAAAAATACAACGCCCCATTTCGGTACATAGAGCTCCTTGTAAGTCGAACCGTCCTCACGAGTGCCAGAGCAGAGTACGCACGTGAGGGCGGACGGCTCCCAATTCACCCATTCGGGTTCGGCGACGGGCTCGACAAGCTGTGCTATCTGCTGGAGGGCCACTTCCTCCTTCTTCTTGAATTCACCGATCAGCTTGTTCTGTACATCGATGATGTCACGCTCGACGCTATGTGAGGCTCCCATTTAGAGTACACGTAGTGGGCAGACCTTAAGCCAACGACGCAAAAAGGGACCCATTTTTTGTTTTGTTTTGCTTTTTAGGGTCGTCTTGTTGGCCGCTAGTGCTTGTAGGGGCAGCGGACGCCGCGCGAGGGGCGGCAGCCGCGCTCCGTGTCGATGAAGCGGCAGCGGATCTCGGCGAGGCTGCGCTTGACGTGCACGTAGGGACAGTCGTCGCCGTTGCGGCAGCCGGCGGGCGAGTTGAAGAAGCGGCACTCCTCCTCGCCCGCCGAGGCGCCGCTGCTGCTGCGCACGTCGGACCAGAGGGCGGTCGTGATCTCGTCCTCGCGGCGGACCATCTCGCGTCCGAGGCCGCCGACCTGCTCGCGCAGGGCCAGGTCGACGACGGCGCGCGTGTGGCCGCCGCCGCAGGCGCGCGCGGGGGCGACGCGGGCGCACAGGGCCTCGGCGGGACCGGCACGCGGTACCACGCGGGCGCCGCAGGTGCTCACCCAGCCGCCGCCGGCGGCCGCGGGCACGAAGCGGGTGACGGGCGGCAGCGGCGGGCGCGGGGCACGGTAGCGGGCGGGCCTGGCCGCCGTGAAGCCGGCCTCGAGCACGACGGGGCGGCCGCCGCGGGCGGCCCAGTCGCGGTCGTCGAGGTCGCAGGCGTCGGCCCAGGAGATCGTGCCGTCCTGCATGCCGGCCATGATGGGGTCGGCGTCGCGCCAGGCCTTGAAGATCGCCACGTAGTCGACCTCGGCGGAGCCGCCGCCGGCGGCGGGGCGGGGCGAGCACGGCGGGCTGTCGTCGGAGAGGAGGTGGAACATTCCGGACATTCTGAGCTTCTTTGGCTCGAGTGCGGG
>Ga0214921_10000628_pt1 | contig 63961 bp, 50 predicted proteins | sample LL1505_MetaG_FD_177992 | JGI IMG/M metagenome (GOLD analysis project Ga0214921, IMG submission 177992) | Freshwater microbial communities from Lake Lanier, Atlanta, Georgia, United States - LL-1505 | ecosystem: Environmental > Aquatic > Freshwater > Lake | place: USA: Georgia | collected...
GACCAGTTCGTCCAGTTGTACCAGTAACACCTGTATTACCAGTTTCACCAATTTGACCTGTTACACCCGTAGGACCTGTTCTACCAGTTGTACCAGTAACACCTGTATTACCGGTTTCACCAATTGGTCCTGTTACACCAGTAGTGCCAGTGCGTCCAGTAGGTCCAGTATTTCCAGATTCACCAGTAATACCAGTAGGCCCAGTTGCACCGGTGCGACCAGTAGGTCCAGTAGGTCCAGTATTTCCAGATTCACCTGTAATACCAGTTGCACCGGTGCGTCCAGTAGGCCCAGTTGGTCCAGTATTACCAGATTCACCAGTAATACCAGTAGGACCAGTTCGTCCAGTTGTACCAGTAACACCTGTATTACCAGTTTCACCAATTTGACCTGTTACACCCGTAGGACCTGTTCTACCAGTTGTACCAGTAACACCTGTATTACCGGTTTCACCAATTGGACCTGTTACACCAGTAGTGCCAGTGCGTCCAGTAGGTCCAGTATTACCAGTTTCACCAGTAATACCAGTTGCACCGGTGCGTCCAGTAGGTCCAGTAGGTCCAGTAGGTCCAGTATTTCCAGATTCGCCCGTAATACCAGTTGCACCGGTGCGACCAGTAGGTCCAGTAGGTCCAGTATTACCAGATTCACCCGTAATACCAGTAGGGCCAGTGCGTCCAGTTGTACCAGTAACACCTGTATTACCAGTTTCACCAATTTGACCTGTTACACCAGTAGGACCTGTTCTACCAGTTGTACCAGTAACACCTGTATTACCGGTTTCACCAATTGGACCTGTTACACCAGTTCGCCCAGTAGGTCCAGTAGGTCCAGTATTTCCAGATTCACCTGTAATACCTGTTACACCAGTTCGTCCAATAGGTCCAGTAGGTCCAGTATTACCAGATTCACCAGTAATACCAGTAGGGCCAGTTCGTCCAGTTGTACCAGTAACACCTGTATTACCAGTTTCACCAATTTGACCTGTTACACCAGTAGGACCTGTTCTACCAGTTGTACCAGTAACACCTGTGTTACCGGTCTCACCAATTGGACCTGTTACACCAGTGCGTCCAGTAGGACCAGTAGGTCCAGTATTACCAGTTTCACCAGTAATACCAGTAGGCCCAGTTACACCGGTGCGACCAATAGGTCCAGTAGGTCCAGTATTACCAGTTTCGCCGGTGCAACCAGTTGTTCCAGTACGACCAGTTGGTCCACTAGAACCAGTAAATCCGGTATATCCAGTTGCACCTACATCACCAGTAGGACCAGTACGTCCAGTAGGACCAGTAAATCCTGTATAACCAGTTGAACCAACATCACCAGTACAACCAGTTCGTCCAGTAGGACCAGTGAACCCAGTAAATCCTGTATAACCGGTTGCACCAACGTCACCAGTAGGACCAGTACGGCCAATAGGCCCAGTAAATCCTGTATATCCAGTTGCACCTACATCACCAGTAGGACCAGTAGTACCAGTACGTCCAGTGACACCAGTATTACCAGTGACACCAGTATTACCAGTTTCACCAGTATTACCAGTACTACCAGTTCGACCAGTAACCCCAGTAACCCCAGTAAAACCGGTTGCACCAACGTCACCAGTAGGACCAGTAGGTCCAGTACGTCCAGTAGGTCCTGTAAAACCGGTTGCACCAACGTCACCAGTAGGACCAGTAGGTCCAGTACGTCCAGTAACTCCGGTATTACCAGTATTACCAGTTTCGCCAGTAGGACCAGTAGGACCAGTACGACCAGTAGCTCCGGTAGTGCCAGTAACACCTGTATTACCGGTTTCACCAGTGTTACCTGTGGTACCAGTACGTCCAGTAAATCCAGTAGGACCAACTGAATTCAAATTTACATTCCATACATGAGTATAGGATTGACCATTTGCAAAACCATTTACACTTGAAATATTACGAAGAATTAATATGCCAGTATCTTTATTATAGCTTGATACAGTAGCTGTGAAATATTTTGTAGATGTAGATGAATCTATTACAAAAATGGCATTTCCTTGTATGTATGATAGTTGCGGAGAGACTGTTAATGATAGATTATCTACAAGGTCTGTATTTGTCAAAGAGACGGAACTAGTTGTTCGAGTATTGAATACGTCTCCTGATACACCAGTTGCACCAGTAGCACCGGTTGGTCCAGTTGGTCCGGTAGAACCAGTTGGTCCAGTAATACCAGTAATACCAGTAGGTCCAGTAGGACCAGTAACACCAGTAGCCCCAGTAGGACCAGTAACACCCGTATTTCCGGTTTGTCCAGTAGGACCCGTAGGACCAGTAACACCAGTAGCCCCAGTAGGACCAGTAACACCCGTATTTCCGGTTTGTCCAGTATATCCAGTTACTCCGGTGGCACCGGTAGGACCAGTAATACCTGTATAACCTGTAAAGCCAGTAGGACCAGTAGGACCAGTAACACCAGTAACACCAGTAGGACCAGTATTACCAGATTCACCGGTTGAACCAGTACGTCCAGTAGGACCAGTAGGACCAGTACGTCCAGTAGGACCAGTAGGACCAGTTGTTCCAGTATAACCAGTTGGTCCATCTATACCATCTAAATTTACATTGTAACTTGCATTGTTAGATAAATCACCTAAAATATTTGTAACTCCGGTTATAACTAATGTACCTACATTTGAATCATATGATGATACGGTTCCTTCGAATCTGTTCGATGCATTATCTTTATTTACACACACTACTGAATTTCCAGTAATATATGATAATCCAACGGCAACTGTGAATGTTACATTTGAACCATCGCGCAACATGACAGAAACATTATAAGAAGTTACAGTTGATGTCAAAAATTTATCCCCAGATATACCGGTTGCGCCCGTGAAACCGGTAGGTCCGGTAGGTCCAGTTGTTCCAGTGGGCCCATCAATACCATCCAAATTAATGTTATAAATTGTAGTAATAGATAAGTCACCTTTTTTATTTGTAATACCAGTTAGTTGAATAACACCTGTATTATAATTATATGATTTTACGGTTGCCTCAAATCTGTTTAACGAGTTCAATTGACTTATACACATTACTGAGTTCCCTGTAACATATGCTAATTCTATTCCAACATTTAATTCGATATATGAGGAGTCCACAAAGTTGGAAGATGCTAATTCAGTTACAATATTGTAGGCTGAAGTTGTATATGTTAAAAATTTGTCACCAGGAGAACCTGTTTGTCCTCTTGTTCCAGTAGGTCCAGTAATTCCAGTAGCACCGGTTGGACCAGTAGTTCCGGTCTGTCCAGTCGGTCCAGTAGTACCAGTAGTTCCGGTAGTACCAGTAGGTCCAGTAGGTCCAGTCGGTCCAGTAGGTCCAGTAGGTCCAGTTGGCCCAGTTGGACCAGTTTCACCAGTCGGTCCAGTAGGACCAGTATTACCAGTTTCACCGGTAGACCCAGTTGCACCAGTACATCCTGTAACACCAGTATTACCGGTTTCGCCGGTTGTTCCAGTTTTGCCCGCAGTACCAGTTACACCGGTAGGACCAGTTTCACCCGTTGGACCTGTTTCACCGGTAGGACCAGTTTTACCCGCAGTACCAGTTACACCGGTAGGACCAGTTTCACCCGTTGGACCTGTGATACCAGTTTCACCTGTATTACCAGTTGCACCAGATTCACCAGTATAACCAGTAACGCCGGTTGCGCCAGTATTACCTGTAATACCCGTTTCACCAGTATAACCAGTATAACCAGTAACGCCGGTTGCACCAGTATTACCTGTAATACCCGTTTCACCAGTATTACCAGTATAACCAGTAACGCCGGTTGCACCCGTGTTACCTGTAATACCTGTTTCACCTGTTGTTCCGGTTGTTCCGGTCGTTCCAGTAACGCCGGTTGCACCAGTATTACCTGTATTACCAGTTTCACCAGTAGGACCAGTTTCACCAGTCGGTCCAGTAGGACCAGTTTCACCAGTAGGACCTGTAATACCTGTTTCACCAGTAGGACCAGTAGGACCAGTAACGCCGGTTGCACCAGTATTACCTGTAATACCAGTTGTACCAGTTGTACCAGTTGTACCAGTTGTACCAGTTGTACCAGTTGTACCAGTTGTGCCACTTGTACCTGTAGGACCTGTCGTACCGGTTGTTCCAGTAGGACCGGTTGGACCAGTATTACCGGTTGGACCGGTTGGACCAGTTGTTCCAGTTGTTCCAGTCGTTCCAGTCGTTCCAGTTCTTCCAGTTCTACCAGTTGGTCCAGTATTACCAGTTTCACCGGTAGGGCCAGTAGGTCCTGTTATACCAGTTTCACCAGTATTACCAGTTTCACCAGTTTCACCAGTTTCACCAGTTTCACCAGTTGTTCCGGTTGTACCGGTTCTACCAGTAGGACCGGTTCTACCAGTAGGACCGGTAGTACCAGTAGGACCAGTAGGACCAGTAGGACCAGTAGGACCAGTTTCACCTGTATTACCAGTTTCACCAGTTTCACCGGTTTCACCTGTATTACCGGTTTCACCTGTATACCCAGTTGCACCGGTAAACCCGGTTGCACCCGTGTTACCTGTTACACCAGTAGGACCTGTTGGACCAGTAGTACCAGTAGCACCGGTTACACCGGTTGGCCCAGTTCTACCGGTAGGACCAGTAGGACCAGTATTACCAGTTTCGCCAGTTTCACCTGTATTACCAGTTTCACCAGTTTCACCAGTAGTACCAGTAGGACCAGTAGTTCCAGTAGGACCAGTAGTACCCGTAGGACCAGTTTCACCAGTATTACCTGTTTCACCAGTTTCACCTGTATTACCTGTTTCACCAGTAGCACCAGTTGCACCGGTTGTTCCAGTTCTACCTGTCGGTCCAGTTCTACCTGTATTACCTGTAATACCAGTTGCACCAGTATTTGTAGCAACCCCTGCAAGACCAGTAGGTCCGGTTATACCTGTATAACCAGTTGCGCCAGTGTTTGATGCAAGACCACCTGGTCCAGTAGGACCTGTCATACCAGTTGTACCAGTTGAACCAGTTGCACCTGTATTAGTAGCTTCTCCTGCTAGACCAGTAGGTCCAGTAACACCGGTTGGACCAGTATTACCAGTTTCACCAGTATTACCAGTTTCACCAGTTGTACCAGTTCTACCAGTAGCCCCAGTTATACCAGTAGGTCCAGTTGTACCGGTTGTACCGGTTGTACCTGTTATACCAGTATTACCAGTATTACCAGTTTCACCGGTATATCCAGTGACACCCGTTTCACCAGTATTACCAGTTACGCCAGTATTACCAGTTACACCAGTAAATCCAGTTGCACCCGTATTTCCGGTTATGCCAGTAGGTCCAGTTCTACCAGTGACGCCAGTAAATCCAGTTGCGCCAGTATTACCAGTTACACCAATAGAACCAGTATTACCTGTAATACCAGTAGGACCTGTTGTTCCAGTAGGACCTGTTATACCAGTTGGACCCGTTCTACCAGTTGAACCGGTTCTACCAGTTGGTCCAGTTTCACCACTAGCACCAGTATTACCAGTTTCACCTGTATTACCAGTTTCACCAGTTTCACCGGTTGCACCTGAAAATCCGGTTGCACCAGTATTACCCGTTACACCAGTAGCACCGGTTCTACCAGTTGGTCCAGTTCTACCAGTAGTACCAGTTACACCAGTAGGTCCTGTTCTACCAGTCGGACCAGTCGGACCAGTCGGACCGGTTTCACCAGTTTCACCAGTTTCACCAGTTTCACCAGTGTTACCAGTTTCACCAGTTTCACCAGTTGCGCCCATAAAACCCGTTGCACCAGTATTACCGGTTACGCCTGTTGGTCCGGTTCTACCGGTTGGACCAGTTCTACCGGTGGCACCCGTTGCACCGGTTGTGCCGGTTCTACCAGTTGTTCCAGTTGCACCGGTATTAGATGCAATTCCAGCAGGACCAGTAGGACCAGTATAACCAGTTTCACCAGTTGCACCTGTATTGGATGAAGTTCCGGCTGGACCAGTTACACCAGTAGGTCCGGTTGGTCCAGTTGAACCAGTAGCACCTGTATTTGTCGAAAACCCTGGCGGCCCAGTTACACCAGTTGCACCAGTATTACCAGTTACACCAGTAGGACCAGTTCTACCAGTATTACCAGTTTCACCAGTTTGTCCAGTTGCCCCAATTGCCCCAGTAGGTCCAGTAGGACCAGTTTCACCAGTAGACCCGGTTCTACCAGTAGGACCAGTTCTACCAGTAACACCAGTAAAACCTGTATTACCTGTTACGCCAGTAGGACCAGTGATACCAGTATTACCAGTTTCACCAGTTTCACCAGTGAAACCAGTAGGACCAGTTTCACCAATTTCACCAGTAGCGCCAGTATAACCAGTTTCACCAGTATTACCCGTTTGACCAGTTTCACCAGTAGGTCCAGTTTGTCCCGTAGGTCCAGTTTGACCTGTTCTACCAGTTGGGCCGGTAGGACCAGTTCGTCCAGTAGGTCCAGTTTCACCAGTAGGTCCAGTTTGACCTGTTCGGCCGGTAGGACCAGTTCTACCAGTATTACCAATTTCACCAGTAGGTCCAGTTCTACCAGTAGGTCCAGTAGGTCCAGTTTCACCAGTTTCACCAGTATTACCTGTTTCACCAGTTTCACCCGTTTCTCCGGTATAACCAGTTACACCAGTTTCACCAATTGCACCGGTGGGTCCAGTAGGTCCAGTTGACCCAGTAGAACCAGTTGGTCCAGTATTACCAGTTTCACCGGTATTACCAGTTTCACCAGTGTATCCAGTTGCCCCTGTTGTTCCAGTGTCACCAGTAGCTCCGATGTCACCAGTATTACCTGTTTCACCTGTGTATCCAGTTGCACCGGTTGTGCCAGTCACACCGATTGGTCCAGTTGAACCAGTTGCACCAGTTTCACCGGTTGAACCAGTTGAACCGGTAGGTCCAGTTTCGCCAGTTGACCCTGTTGCACCTGTATTAGCAGCATCACCAGCAGGACCAGTTACACCAGTAGTACCAGTAGATCCTGTTGCACCGGTATTGGATGATGTTCCAGCAGGTCCAGTTACACCAGTAGCACCAGTTGCACCCGTAGAACCAGTTGCGCCAGTATTCGTAGCAAAACCAGCTGGACCAGTAGGACCAGTTGTTCCAGTAGTACCAGTAGTACCAGTTGTACCAGTAGTACCAGTTTCACCACTTGCACCAGTTGCACCAGTTTGTCCAGTAGGACCAGTTTGTCCAGTAGGACCAGTTTGTCCAGTAGGACCAGTTTGTCCAGTAGGACCACTTCTACCAGTAGGACCAGTTTGTCCGGTAGGACCAGTTTGTCCAGTAGGACCAGTTGGACCAGTAGCACCAGTCGGTCCAGTATTACCAGTAGGTCCAGTTGTACCGGTTGTACCGGTTGTACCTGTTATACCAGTATTACCAGTAGGTCCAGTTCTACCAGTAGGTCCAGTTCTACCAGTAGGACCAGTTGGACCGGTAGGACCGGTAGGACCAGTTTCACCTGTATTACCAGTTTCACCAGTTTCACCGGTTTCACCAGTTTCACCAGTTTCACCGGTTTCACCAGTTGGACCGGTAGGACCAGTGAATCCAGTAGTACCAGTCATTCCAATAGGTCCAGTAGTACCAGTAGTACCAGTTTCACCTGTATTACCAGTTTCTCCGGTAGGTCCAGTTACACCAGTAGAACCAGTTGCACCTGTATTGGCAGCATCACCGGCTGGACCAGTTACACCTGTATATCCAGTATATCCAGTGGCACCTGTATTGGATGCTGTTCCTGCTGGACCAGTCACGCCCGTAGGTCCAGTTCTTCCAGTTGCACCAGTAGCACCGGTATTTGTAGCAAACCCAGCTGGACCAGTAGGACCAGTTGTACCAGTTCTACCAGTAGTACCAGTAGTACCAGTAGTACCAGTAGTACCAGTTTCACCAGTTGTACCAGTTTCGCCAATATCACCAGTTACACCAGTAGGTCCAGTGCGTCCAGTAGGTCCAGTGCGTCCAGTATGTCCAGTGCGTCCAGTAGGACCAGTAGGTCCAGTTGGTCCAGTTTCACCTGTATTACCAGTTTCACCAGTTTCACCTGTATTACCAGTTTCACCAGTTTCACCTGTTTCACCAGTAGGACCAGTAGCACCAGTTTGTCCAGTAGCACCAGTTTGTCCAGTAGCACCAGTTCTACCAGTAGGACCAGTTCTACCGGTAGCACCAGTTGTTCCAGTTATACCAGTTGTTCCAGTTGTACCAGTTGTTCCAGTTGTACCAGTTTCACCAATGTCACCAGTGTTACCAGTTACACCAGTAGGTCCAGTTATACCAGTTGTACCAGTTGGTCCAGTTCGTCCAGTTGGTCCAGTTGGTCCAGTTCGTCCAGTTGGTCCAGTTATACCAGTTGGTCCAGTTATACCAGTATATCCAGTTGCACCTGTATTAGCGGCATCGCCCGCCGGACCGGTAGGGCCGGTTCTACCAGTTTGTCCGGTTGCACCAGTATTGGATGATGTTCCGGCTGGTCCAGTTACACCAGTAGGTCCAGTTGTGCCAGTAGAACCAGTTGCACCAGTATTTGTTGCCGAACCAGCTTGACCAGTAGGGCCAGTAGGACCACTAGGACCAGTAGAACCAGTAGGACCAGTAGGACCAGTAGAACCAGTTTCACCAGTTTCACCAGTTTCACCGGTATTACCAGTTTCACCAGTTTCACCAGTTTCACCAGTTGAACCAGTTCTACCGGTAGGACCCGTTCTACCAGTAGTACCAGTTTGTCCGGTAGTACCAGTTTGTCCAGTAGGACCAGTTTGTCCGGTAGTACCAGTTCTACCAGTTTGTCCAGTTGGTCCAGTTCTACCAGTTGGTCCAGTTCTACCAGTTGGACCAGTTTCACCAGTTTCACCAGTGTTACCAGTTTCACCACTATTACCAGTTTGTCCAGTATTACCAGTTTGTCCAGTTGGTCCAGTTTCACCAGTAGTTCCAGTTGCTCCTGTTATTCCCGTTGTTCCAGTAGGCCCAGTTCTACCAGTTTGGCCAGTAGGTCCAGTTCTACCAGTAGGTCCGGTATGTCCAGTACCACGCGGACCAGTTGGTCCAGTTTGTCCAGTTTCGCCAGTTTCACCAGTTTCACCGGTGTTACCTGTTTCTCCAATATTACCAGTAGCACCAGTAGCACCAGTCGTACCAGTTCTACCAGTAGGTCCGGTTCTTCCCGTAGGTCCAGTTGGACCAGTTCTGCCCGTTGGACCAGTTCTTCCAGTAGGACCAGTTTCACCAGTTTCACCAGTTTCACCAGTTGCCCCTGTATTACCAGTTTCACCAATGTCTCCGGTATTACCTGTTTCTCCTATTGCGCCAGTAGGACCAGTTTCGCCAGTTGGACCAGTTAGTCCCATTACACCAATTGGTCCGGTGCATCCAGTATGCCCTGTGCCTTCTGGTCCAGTTACGCCAGTAGGACCAGTTTCACCTGTAATACCTAAACCGGTTGGACCAGTTTTTCCAGTAGGTCCACGGTCTCCAATTGGACCCTTGATTTCACCTACATTTATCCATGATGCGTCTGCACGATAATATTGATTTTGCGGATTTAATGAACCAGGATTGTCAATCTGTGCTACCCATAAATTTAATTCAACTATATATCCATCATTTTTTAGAGCATCATATGGTAAATTATGTGATGTATCTCTATTACCTACAATAGTAATTAAACCCGTGTTTACGCCACCTATGGTTGTACCAGATGGTAATGCAAGTGACCCATTATCACTAGCAGATAAAGATGCAGATGGTCCTAAATACAAGGTATTAGATGATATATGCAATGTTTTGACATATATCTCATTGAATCCTCTTTCGACCGAACCAATATTGATATTTGAATAATAATTATATATTTCAACACCACCGGCAGTACCTTCATACACCATATTTATTGACCCTCCTGGTAAAATATCACTTAATACAAGTCCACCAAATGTTCCAGTATGTCCAGTATCACCCGTAGGTCCAGTATCTCCGGTATCACCAGTAGGACCCGTTTCACCAGTTGTACCAGTTCTACCAGTTGGACCAGTTCTTCCAGTTGTTCCAGTTGTACCAGTTCTACCAGTAGGACCAGTTCTACCAGTTGGACCAGTATTACCAGTTGGACCAGTATTACCAATTGGACCAGTATTACCAGTTTCACCAGTGTAACCAGTATCACCAGTATCACCAGTTTCACCAGTATTACCAGTTTCACCGGTTGTTCCAGTTGTTCCAGTTGTTCCAGTTGCTCCTGTTCTACCAGTTATGCCAGTAGGACCAGTTCTACCAGTCGAACCAGTTCTGCCTGTAGGACCAGTAGAACCAGTTGGTCCAGTTTCACCAGTATTACCAGTTGGTCCAGTTTCACCAGTTGGTCCAGTTTCACCCGTTGGTCCAATTGGTCCAGTTGGTCCAGTTGGTCCAGTTGGTCCAGTTTCACCAGTTGGTCCAGTTCTACCAGTAGCACCAGTCGCGCCAGTTCTACCAGTTGGACCAGTTCTACCAGTTGGACCAGTTCTACCAGTTGGTCCAGTTGGTCCAGTTGGTCCAGTTTCACCAGTATTACCAGTTTCACCCGTAGAACCTGTAGGACCAGTATGACCAGTAGGACCAGTATTACCGGTTTCACCAGTATTACCAGTTTCACCAGTAGAACCAGTTCTACCAGTAGGGCCAGTTCTACCAGTATTACCAGTTTCGCCGGTAGTACCAGTAGTACCAGTTCTACCAGTTGGACCCGTTCTACCTGTTTGTCCAGTAGACCCAGTCTCACCAGTGTAACCAGTTGTTCCAGTGTAACCAGTTTCACCGGTGTTACCGGTTACACCAGTTTCACCGGTCGACCCGGTTGCACCGGTGTTTGTTGCTAAACCAGGTAAGCCAGCAGGTCCGGTATAACCAGTAGCACCAGTAGGACCTGTTCCACCAGTATTCGATGAAGTTCCTGCTGGACCAGTTACACCAGTAGGACCAGTTCTACCGGCCGCACCAGCAGGACCCGAAGGACCAATTCTACCAGTTGGACCAGTTCTACCAGCAGCACCGGCAGGACCTACTGCGCCAGCAGGACCAGCAGCGCCGGCAGGACCAGCAGGACCAGCAGGACCAGCAGCACCAGCAGGACCTACTGCACCGGCAGGACCTACTGCACCATCGCGACCAGCTGGACCGGCAGCACCATCACGACCAGCGGGGCCATCTCGCCCAGCAGGACCAGCAGGACCAACTGCACCAGCAGGACCAGCAGGACCAACTGCACCATCACGGCCAATAGAACCATCGCGTCCAGCGGCACCAGCAGGCCCAGCGGGACCAACGGGACCAGCAGGACCAATTGCACCATCACGGCCAACTGCACCAGCGGCACCAGCAGGCCCAGCAGGACCAACGGGACCAACGGGACCAGCAGGACCAACTGCACCATCACGGCCAATAGAACCATCGCGTCCAGCAGGACCAGCAGGACCAGCAGGACCAACGGGACCAGCCGCACCATCACGACCAATTATACCGTCTCGACCGGCAGGTCCAGTAGGACCATCTTTACCATCTTTACCTTGTGGGCCAGTATATCCCGTCGTACCAATATTATTCAACCCAATTCTATATAAATATTCATCATCATCAAATGACTCGCTAACATTTGTAATATTTTTTATTACCATTCTACCCGTATCTTGTGCATAACTTTTAACTTCACCATAAAACTTTTGAAAAATACCAGATGAATTTCGTTCCATAGATACTACATCAACATTGTCGCCAGGATAATATGATAACGCGGATTCAATAAATATTGATATTTGCGAATCAAATTCCAAATCAGATGTCATAATGGATAATCGTTTAATACATCTATACCTTTCTCCTACGCCAGTCGGACCAGTTACCCCGGTATATCCAGTACTTCCAACATTATTTATACTTACTCTATAACTATATATATCATTATCAAATGAACTTGTAACATCTCGTACGTTTCTCAAAATTAACTCTCCATTTGAAGAATTGTAACTATCTACTTCTCCCAAAAATCCTTGATATTCATTATGTATATTTCTTTCCGTTGTTAATACGCTAACTCTATCTCCAATATAATATGATAAATTTGGTTCAATCATTAATATATACAACGCATCGTTGAATAGATTTGTTTTGCTTATTCTTTCACGTATGATACATGAATATCTTTCACCATATCCAGTAGGTCCAGTCGAACCAGTAAAACCAGTAAAACCAGTCGTTCCCGTATTACTAACTGCACGCGTATCAACGCCTCTGTTTATTGTGCAAATATTTGTATATATTCCATTATTTGCATTATTGTCACAGGTTGTATTTGCAGATGAACCAGTGCTTGCATTGGCATTTGCATATACATATTTTTTCATCAACGTGTATTCACTTGATGACATGGCGTATATAAGTATTTATATATTTAATTTATTTCTAAATAATTTATTTGTTATTATAACAATATATCTATTTATTAAAAATAAAATAAATTTATTTGATTGTCGAGTAATCCTAATTTATCGTACTTACTAAAATGAAAAATTGAATTTTATTTATTATATATTGAATATAATAAATAAATGAATAATATACAAAAAATTTCGTTATGCATTCCAAAAATGGATGTAAATATCAATAAAAAAACTATTTTACAAACTTTTCATAAATTAAATATAGGATACGTCGATTATATTCGTGAAATTCCTATACACAATGATGATAATAATAAACGTATTATTTTAAATATTAATTTGAATATGGAAAATGAATTGGCTAAGTATGTGTATGAAACTATTATGTGCGATAAATCTATAAAAATTGTCTACAATGAACCATGGTATTGGATTTGCACAAAATTTATAAATAAAAATTCAACGTCTACATGAACGGATATCATGGATGCAATATAAATTGTAAATATTCATCTACTACTGGATTTTTATTTTTCATTGTTTCGTATGTTTTTGAACATTTACAGCAACAACATAAATACATATACAGAATGGGTAATTTTTCACCATAATATGTTTCATGAAAAAATATAGTATCGATGTAACTATACGCATTATTGTAATGATTCAGTTCCAGTTTTAATTTTTCTTTTGATTCTATTAAAAAATCGAGTCTATTTTTTTGTCGAATTGATTGGTCAGTACCATACTTATATAAAATATAATTGATTTCATTTTTTGTATTTTTCAATTTCATAATCAAATTCTTTTTGGACAATTCTATTTTTTTAATAAACGAGAAAATATTGATATTGAATATTACCGGAAATAATATTTTCAATTCTCCCGGAATCAATATATTGTTCGATTCTTTCATTTCTGTTATTTTTTTTTCAATTTCTTTCAGTTTTTTGAGAACCAATTGTTTTTTTTCTTTTTCATCTTCTATGAATGCAATTGAATTACTTGCAAATTCCATGGTTGTTTCCAATTTGTCATATTGATTTGCAAAATTTAAATATATTTCTGCACTAGATTCCAATTTTAAATAATTGACTAATGATATTAACAATGTGATTAACCCGTTCAATACACAAATTAATTCAATGCTCCATTCAAAATTTTGCATAAAAGGGGAAAAAATAGCGATGGACGCCGTAAAAACAAGTGACGGTATTGTTAACATATTTAATTTCCATCGCGTTATTCGATTTGAATATGTGTATAGCACTTTTTGTCCTTTCAAATATGTTATTAATATATCCAATTCATTTGAATATTTGTTCTCATTATCGTAATTGTTCATTATTATTTTTTCCATTTCATCATATGTTATTTTTTTATATTTTGAGGATGGTTCTTTTTCTTCGTCGTCATCACTGTTGTTATTTGACATGGTGATTGGGCTATCGCTACAAAAATAATGTTCGTTGTATTTAAAAATAGAAAAATCATCACTATCATTATGTTTTAATTGTGTTTCATATTGGTGTTGTGTGTATTCAATTAGAGATTGTTCTCCTGCTATGTTTTCTATTTTTATGTCGTTGTTATGATTTATATTAAGTATTGAATTATTACTAAAATTGATATTGTCGGATTCATCTGACGATGATGATACAAAAAAGTCTTGTATATCAATTGCATATCGTTGCATATCTTTATTCGTAGTTTTCATTTGTAATAAAAAATTGAAAATATTTATATATTATGATATTATTTCATTCGAATATAAAATGAACAACACCGATACAAAAATCCACAAACAACATGTTAACAATTACAAACAGCAATTACGTCGGTTTTTATTGACATCCCGCTTCAATGATGAAACCTTCCAAGAAAACATTAATTTTCGTAATAAAAATCCAAATGTAGGATGTGTATATTGCGCACCGGACCCAGTTAGCCAACAAATACCGATGGATACAGTTCTCTTCATTTTAGAAATGAACAATGATACAAATCGGGTCATTGGCATTGGTATGGTACGTAATCATCCGATTTCCAATAGTAGTTATAAAAGTGTTTATAAAAACGGTAATTACAACCGGTACGTGTATGTAGGAAAATATAGGATTGACCGCAGTGAAATGAATGAACAAGAAGAACGTATCATGAAAGTATTTGATATATTATGTTTTACTGGAAATAGACATATGAAACGTGGCCAAGGCTTAAAATCATTTCCAGTTGATATGTTGTATAGATGCAATAAAACATTGGATTTAGTTAATTTCATAAGTGAAATGTTTAAAAAGAAAATCGCCAATAAAAATGACAAATAATGAACACAGTAAAAAATATAGATACTATGTATATTTAAAAAATAAATGAAAAAAAACAGTAGTGAAGATATTTATAATGTTAACAAATATACGGATATCGAATTATTTCAAATATTGGATTTAATTAACCCGAGTGACCGTGAATTGGAAGCAAAAATTATTCAAATGATGAATAAATATCAAACTATAAAAAATGATTCTGGTTCTCAATTATATCGGTTTTTTAATGATATTTACAATCATTTTTTTGAGAGTTCAGACGACGATGTTGAAAATATGGATACTATTGTTGAAGGATTGGATGAGCGAAAATTTGTTTTTTCAGGGAAAGAAGGCGAACCAAATTCAGTAACGCAATATGATGGCTCACAATTATCTGGTAATTTATTTAGTGTTGGTAATAGTGTATCATCTGGTACGGCTACTGTTGCAAAAACAATAGATGTTAATACAGATTATCGTAAAAGTGATGTGTCTCTCACAAAACCGTTAGATTATTCAAAAGATGTATTAAACCCTCTTTTAAAACAGACGGTACGTAGAATTATTAGTATAGATAGTAGCTATCGACCAAATACAAAAGATCTTGCTACTGATTTTACGTTCAATCTTTCTGACCCTTTACGAGACGTTTTATCTCTAAAATTATATTCTGTTCAAATACCATATTCATGGTACACTATAAGTAACCAATATGGTAGTAATTTTTTTTATTTGAAAGGAAATTCGGATGGAATTAATAATGGTTCACATGATTATCAAATAAAAATAGATGCAGGTAATTATTCACAAACTCTATTAGTGCAAGCAATTAATGCGTCAATTCAAAATGTTGTATCTAAAAATACGGATGTTGATTTTGGAGAAACAGCAATAAGTTATAATGGGTCAACACTATCAGCAACCTTTAAGCTTGACATTACAAAATTATACAATGAAAGTAATTATTATCTATATTTTCCAAATTGGACTACACCGACTAATGAAGTATTACGAAACGATTCTATTCCGGGATTTTTAGGATATAATTATACAGAATATATTCCATCTGCGATTTATTCTGCGCGAAGATTACCTCTTTCACCTACACTGACTACTGATTCTGATTATACACAGTCTATATTCAATATTGATACTTCTAATAACTTTTTCACGATTAAACAATACGATGGATACGATGAATATAGAAATACTTCGCGCGTTTATGCTTCATATGATATATCTTTTAACCCTACTTTTATATTGAATGGGTCAAGTTATTCACGTCATTCGTTATATAATGATATAAATACACAATTACAAAATAATCCGTATTTAATTAATTCATATATAGAAAGAGTCGATATTTCAAATGTTTTGGTGGATGGTTCTGGTAATTCTTTTTATAAAATGTTTATTCAATTGAATCCAAAAACTACGTCGAATATTAAAAACGCAAAAACAATAGTTATATTTCCAGATGAATCGTACAAACCAATTAACGTTCGAATTTGGACAGGTATAGGTTCATGTTTTTCTTTTGATAATTTACAAAATGAATTGAACAATGTAATATCAGAAACACAATCATTACAAACCAATTATATTATTAATTCAACACCAAACATTTATTTGAAATGTATAAATAGAGATTTTAGTAAAAATAATTTAAATGATTATAGAATTGATATATCAAATTCAAGTATAACTGGATACACATTGGACGAATATATTGGTGCAATAAATAATGCATTTGTAATAAAAAATCAGACTACGATTACTTCAACAAATCCTAATGGTGATTTCAATATGCCAGGTGGAAATGATTATGTAAATAGTTATACAAATGTAGTAACAAATGACTCAACTGATTCTAAAATACGATTTAGTTTTGATATTAATAAAACATTCGATGAAACAAAATATACAGTTAATTTTAGAAATACAAATTTAGCAAATCTTCTGAAATTTCCTACAACAAAGTCTGATTTTTCGAATAATATTCCATTATACGGTAGAGATTTGTCTAATTGTATTGATGGTACTGGACAAATTGATTTATCTTTTGTCAATGTACTCAGAAGTAGATTTAATGCAGGACCAAGTTATACCATAGATTCATCATATTTAATGATCATCGAACCAAAACGTAGTTTTGGTAATGAAAATACACCGTCATTTGATATTAAACCAATTAGACCATCAACTACATATTCATCTTTGAAACAAATGGAAAGGGAAATCAATGAAGCATTTAATAATTTCAAAGATAATGATGAAGATAATGTATTAACTGGTACAAATATAGTTCTTAATAATAATAACGGGATAATTGATGCTACTCTTACTATTAAAGTTAAAAAAATATTAACTCAAAGTGATTATAGTGTTATTTTTAATGATCCTAAATCTCTTTATGGATGGAGCATAGACGCAAGTAATTCATGGTATAATTTTTTAAAAATTCCACAACAATCATATAATTTAAAAGATTATTTAGTAATAGGTCAATCTTATGCCCAAATAGATGGTTCATATGCTATATTTGGTAATCAAATCATATTAAATGATGCATCAAAAAATAATTATTTTTATATTAAACCACTCTCGAATGCAAATGGAGTCTACACTGAAAAAAATACAAACGATATACAAATTGATATTCCATTTGGTACTTACACCCGTTCACAATTAATTAATGCCATTAATACAAAACTAGCAGATAATCCAATAACACAAGGATCGTCTATGAGTGTTTTCACAAAAAATACAATTGAATATACAAAATTTAGATTGAATATCAATAAAATATTTACAGCAAATGATTATCGTTTGGTATTTTACGACCCGTATAGCTTTGTGAAATGTTATGTCGGAAGTAAAAGTGCAAAAAATACGACATGGGATTCAACGTTAGGCTGGGTTTTAGGATTCAGATCATTGACTGAATACAATTTATTGAAGTCAAATGAAGAAGTTGACCCAAATGATGATGAAAAAATATATTATATAGGAACTTCATCCTATTACTCAACTAATGCAACTACAAATGTCGTATCTATAACCGGAGACACAGCGGTTAATGTTAATTTATACAATTATTTTTTGATAATATTAGATGATTATACCCAAAGTCATTTGAATGATGGATTAGTTACGATTACATCAAGTGAAACTGATATTCCTTTACCTTCCTATGCTAGCCGTCAAGTAACCACTTGCGATCCAATTGATAAAACACAGCAAATATTATTTACCGGTAATTCAACTGAAAGTGGTAATGTAAATACTTTAACCCAAAAAGAAATATATGCCACAAATGAGAAAATTGCATCACGTAAAAATAAATCAAAAAGTTATTCATCCGGCCCTTTTGTTAAAGATATATTTGGATTGGTTCCTATGAAAACTTCTGGGTTGCAAAATGGGTCTACGTATATTGAATTTGGTGGTACATTGCAAAATCAAGACCGTACATATTTTGGTCCGGTTAATATTCACCGTATGTCAGTTAAATTGATGAATGAAAGAGGGGATGTAGTCGATTTAAATGGTTCAAATTGGTCATTTTCTCTCATGTGCGAACAATTGTATCAACAACGAACAATATAGTATAAATATGTATTTATAATATATATAATATATGGAAAACGGTGTTGCATCTATATTTGATAATATTGGGTATTATGGACCGATTGTATTATTCTTCGTGGTAATCTATTTTTTATGGAATAGACCCAAGTATGTAATACTTTATGTAATTTGTTTTTTTATAAACACAATGTTAAACAAATCCTTGAAAATAATGTTTAGAGAACCTCGTCCGGATAATCCATTAGAATTTGCAAAATTTGAGAAATATAAGAATGAAGAACGCTACGGCATGCCATCCGGACATGCACAGTCCGCATTTTTCTCTATTGTTTATTTGTATAATTTACATCATTCTATTTATCTATTGTTGTCTACTTTGTTTATTGGATGCGTTACACTTTATCAACGTTGGAAATACCGGCGACATACTATTCAGCAATTAGTAGTTGGAAGTGCGGTCGGTTCTATTTTTGCATGGTCCATATATTCGTTAGAAAAATATATCAATAAATAGTATACATGTCTCAAAGTGATTATTTGAAATATAAAAAATCCGCGGTGGTTCTGAGAAATAGTGGTGATTTACCTGCGGTTTTTGACGAACAAGATTATATATCTTACAAAAGATTTAGCATAGGTAATTCCATCGTAGATACCAATAGAAAATATGACCAATTAGTTCCTACTGGCACTAAAAAACTTTTTGATATAGAAAGGGCAAAAACGAGTACATGTCCTACTACCTTTTCATTGTGCAATACAAATCAACGGGTTAATCGTGTATTGAACAAGAATATTGTAAATAGTGGTGCAAAAACATTTCCTTTTGTAAAGCCAATTGGTAAATATGTTAAACAACCTGCTTATAAAAAAACGGCATGTAGTTGCATTCAAAATAGTAAGCTAACTGATGATAAAATTTGCTCATGCAAAACCAAGTTTTATTAGATTTTTGTTTTTGCGATTTGTAGTTTCATGAAACCAACTTAAATGCTTTTTATTAGTACTAATAAATATAGTGATAATGAATTTCAAGTATCTAATGTGTTTTTTACCCAGTTTAGTTCATTCTGAAAAAATAATAAAAAATATGAATCTACCTGCATGTAGAAATTGTATTCATTATCAACCTGACCCATTTTATAATGATTTTACATCATCGTTGAATAAATGCAACAAGTTTGGTGATAAGAATATTGTCACGGATAAAATAACATATGATTTTGCCGACCAGTCTAGAAACGATGAATCAAAATGTGGAAAAGAAGGTAAATATTTTATAGAAGAACCAAATATACATATGAAAATATTGAAATATTCTGTATTGAAAAATATGCCCTATGGAATTTTAGTATTAGGGCTTGGAGCTTCTATTTTTTCTACAATATATGTAGGATTACACCCCCGGTAATTTGATATTGATTGATTTATTGATTGTTGAAAAATATATAAATATAATGTTATTTCGTTTTATATAAAATATGGAAAATAGTAATAATTCTTACATAAAAGCAGACAATAATAGAATCATAAATGAAGCAGCAATAAAATGGGTAGAAAAAATGGATGAGTGTTTATCAGTATGCACTAAATCAATTGGATGTTCTCCTAATGATATGCACAAAATATGTAAAATCACTAATTATGATAGTTATGTAAAACTGAATAAACATTTTGAATAATATGGCTTTTATTGTCAATTCTGTATAAATATCCCATATTTTTAGATATTAGTAATTTTACATCATCCGGTAGTTCAAAATGTTTTGAAATTGTATTTAGATTTGAAAGCGATTTTTTTCGATTTTCAATGTCATATATAATTTTTTCGTCTAACTTATTTGGTAATGGAATAAGACATCCATTATCAACTGCATGTTCTGTCCACTGCTTACTATGTTCATTTACATAAATGTGATTGTAATGAGCACATGTTACTACCATAAAACTATACGGATTCATACCATTCGGGTCATATCCTAAATACTTGTAATAACCTACATTTCCATACAAAAACAAAGCGCCGACGGGATAATTAAATATCATATTTTTATTTAATGGTTTTAGTTTTAGGAAAAACAAAAACAAAATCAATTTTACACTATTGAATATTTAATTGTTTATAAAATACAGCAAATCACCTCGCTTATAATGGTTCAACTGTCTATAATTTTCAATGTAAATTTCAAATAATTTTATTTTAATTTCATTACTGTATGGTAAATTTGTATATGGTGATTTAATTTCAAAAACAGTAACAAAATCTTGAATTGAAAAACTTTCAACATTATATTTTTTATAATTACCATTGATATAAGTAATATAATTTTTACAACATTTACATTGAATTTCACTAAGTTGTTTTTTTACCTGTGTTTTAAACCACATTTTCATACCATTCATAGAATACAATATGCCATCTATTTTTATACAATTATTACTACTTAATGTTTGCATTGTTATTGGACATATTTTTTTACCATATTCATTTTTATTATTAGGTGTATTTTCAATATGTAAGTTATTAATAATTTCGATTGACATTGTTGCTAATTTTTATTTACTTCTAAAATAAATAAAAATATTTCAATTTTATATAAAACGTTGTATTTGGGTTATAAATCATAAAGCATTTTAAAAACTAAACAAAATGAAAAATTGGAATTGATATTTAATATTTTTCCACGGTGGTCTAATATACGTATTTGCAATTTTTGTATATCAACCGGTCCAAAATATTTTCTTGGTTCGGTTGTAATATTCAAATCATTTTGTGTCATAACATAAAATCCACTTCCTTTCACGGATATTCTTGCCAAAATATTTGGATTCAAAATGTATTCCGTGAATGTGGATATGAAATGATTATTGACATTATTATTAAAATCGTCTATTGCCAAATATACATATTTTAGCGGTGACGGTTCAATCACGTTTTCACCCTCATAATATAGTTCTCCTTCATACAGGTCTTGTGAAAATCCTAATGTATATCCTAATTTTGTCGTAATATCATAATTGTTCTCAATCAATCCATTACTATCTCTTCTAAAATCCAATGTTAATGATAATATTGTAGATGCTCTTTCGCCAACTGGTTCGATGGATACTTTACCAGAGCCTGAGCAATTTATATTGATATCCAGCGCAAATTGTATATAAGAAAACAATTCTTCGGGAAATAACATAGTGCCATTTGCGTCAACGGGTCTCAATAGTTTGTTCAATATATTGATTAAATCGCCGGCGTTATAATTTCCATCGGGTATAATGTACGACTTTGCTTCTTCTACGATAGTATCTTCATTTACAAGTTGTGTCGCTTTTATATATAAATAATTGTTACCATTTTCTTGTGATATGCTATAAAATGATATTGGTAATTCTAATGAAGAAAGTTGCATAGACACCACTTTATTTAATCTCATTGGCATATTGACTATAAAATCCGAACTGGATGTTCTTTGAATATTTTGTCTAAATCGTGTATCTATCGTCAAACATTTTGTCATTATTCGTGTATTTAGCGGATTCAATGTTCCCGGGAAAAAATCGCTAGGACTCGTGTATGTGAATTGTGTATCGGGGCGTTGAATAAGTTCGCCTTCGCGTGTTGGTGGGGGTGGTTTGTATTTCGGATAATCCGTGGTATCCAGTTTTGCATTTTTAGGAATAATTGTAGGAGGCTCAATTTGTTTACATTTTACAAATATTAACCAGTTTTTCGCTAATGTCAAAAATTCAATCAAATCTCTTTTCATTTTTTTATTGATAGTACCACTTTGAAGTAATTGTTCTCGAATTTGATATTCATGAAGTTCCACAGCAGCTGCATCATATTTACTATTTGGTTTCAATTTGAGAAATTTTTCAATATCTTTTATGCTATAATTGTTTATATCTAAATCTAAATCTTCCATTATATATTTCGTTTATATTTATCTTTACAAAGTTGAACATTTTATTATAGTATTTTCTCAATACAAATATATATGTCAATTGCTACTTTAAAACGTAAAAGTAATACACAATATAATAATATGAGTGTCGGTCAAAGTGGATTTTCTCTAAACGGCACTCATCGTAGTCAAGGGTATATTGGACAAACTTCATTATCACGTTCATTATCACAGACACCGATGAAAGACAATACACCAAAAGGAAGTGGTGGTTGTTGTGGTACATATCTTGTTACACCCATTGTTCAATCTGCTGTAAAATCCACCGAAGATTCTTCGGTTGTTAAAAAAACGGTTATGAATAATAGTGGTATGTTAAGTTCTCGTAATCGATGGGCAAAACGAGGTGAACCATATACTAGTGTCAAACCTGATAATAATAGTAATGTCAATAGTCAAAAAGATTATATTACCCGTTTGCAAAAGAAAACTGTAAAAGATGCCGATAGTTGTTATCAAACGAAAACGAATTGTCCTAAATGCACTACTCCAAATATTGGTAGTATGTTCTCAAAACGAACTACTTATGATACATTTGTTAAACCAGCGACTATTCATGCGGCTATGCCACAAAACGAATATCTATTGAAATTACATAATAAATGTGCCGAACAAGATATTGTATATGTTAAAAATATTAAAAATACTCCTTTTGGTTGTTAATAAAAAATTGAATAGTTTATAAATACTATATTTGTATAGTATTTATAACATGGAAAAGACTACCAAAGCCAAAAAACTTACAGAATTATATCTTGAATCTTTGTCTGAAAAAGAAATGAAATCATATGCTATTGCAAAATCACATTTAGGTAGTTCATTCTCATTGGAAAAAAGTGTCGGGTTTTTGAAATGGAAGAAAAAACAAGAAGAAAATATGCAAAATTGTAATGGTTAGGTAGATGTTGTTTGTTTTAGTTTCTTAAAATCACTGTAACTCATTGCTGGTGTTTGCAATTCACTGGTTTTCATACTATCAATTAAATTACTTTTGAAATTGACTAACCGCTTTCCTTTTTTCTTTGTTGGGTCGGATTGTAAAATATAAAAATTGCATATTTTTCCCAAACAGATAAATTTATTACGTATGTATATTTTTTCATCTTCTTTCTTGGCATCTTTGTTTGTTATTTTTTCATCTTTTTTGACTACCTTGTTTGCTATTGTATTATAACTTTTAAATGTAGCAAATGGCGATTTCTTTGTCTTTTCTTCCTTCTTTTCTTCCTTCTTTTCTTGTGAATCTAACAATGGTGATGGATTTTCCTCGGGAGTTTCCAAATTATCTACAAAAAAATCTCTACAACGATATATTCTCACATATTTCATTGCAACCGCATTTAATAGTTTGTATGGTATACTTGTTTGGTCACAATAATATGCAAATCCTTGTTTGAATGCATCATAATACATAATAATATTACCACGGGGACTGGTTTCAAACAATATTTTTGTTTTCCATTTTTTTTCTAATTCATTATTTTCTTCTGTTAAAATGATATTTAATTTCGTTTTATTATAAAAACATTTGTCGATATTTTCATTGAAATCTTTTTCTAATTTGTAAGTATTCAAAAAATTATTCTTTTGTATTTCAAAATAATCTTTGGATAAAGTTGTTATAGTTACTGGTTTTTCAATTGTCTTTCCGAAGAAGCAAAGTAATATATATCTGTATAGAATTGTTATCTTATATAAGATAAAATAAAAATAGATGTAATATGAAGACATTTTTCTATATATTGTATTTTATATTACTATAAAATTATTTTTATATTGTTTTTATTGCTTTATTGGTTTGTTTACTTCGTTAACTTCGTTTCTACCCTGTACTTCGTTTCTACCCTGTACTTCGTTTCTACCCTGTACTTCGTTTCTACCCTGTACTTCGTTTCTACCCTGTACTTCGTTTCTACCCTGTACTTCGTTTCTACCCTGTACTTCGTTTCTACCATGTACTTCGTTTCTACCATGTACTTCGTTTCTACCCTGTACTTCGTTTCTACCCTGTACTTCGTTTCTACCCTGTACTTCGTTTCTACGAACTTCAAACAAATCATTCAATTCTTTTTCTAATATCGGAACTTCATGTACTTGATAATTACGATTGTCTGGATGTAATACAACCAATGCCAATTTCGTTACTTTTTTTCCATATTTATCTTCTAATATTTTTTTGTATGTATTTAATTGTAATGAATAGTGCCAGAAGTTTGTATCTGGTAAATGTGATATAACGGGGGTTATTGCGTTACTAAAACTATTTTCATGGCTTATTTCTTTGCATCTTTTCCAATCATATATAACTAATGTATTTCCAGTTGGGTCGCGTGTATCCTGATATATCATATCAATTGACCCAGATAATTTCAGTTCTTCGTAATAAACCATCCATTCTGTTCTATATGGAACTAAATATGGATGCTCTTCCTGAAAATCTTTCCAGAAATTTTCAAAATATTTGTATTCTATGCTTGTGTTGTTTGGAAGAACATTGTTGTAAAAACATTCAATATCATAATGCATTGCGGTTCCCGCGGAGGCGGCTTCGTCGCGGTTTTTATCCCACATTGTTTTTATTTCTTCTTTTGTCATTGGTTTATCAGTGGTTTGGTTCCAATATTTTGCATTCTTTTCTTTGTCGTTCCATTTTTTACTATTCATCATCATGTTATCGATAATTTTATTGGAATCAAATACGGGGAAATGGTGATGATTCCATGTGGTTACCGATGTATATCCAAGTTCTCCATGGACAGTGTATATATGAGGCCCTTCATCGAATTCAATGTATTTATCGCGTTCATGTTCATTTTTCTTTGCTAAATAATCGATTTTCATTTTGTTTACTGTAAGTTGTTTATATTCAGTATTATTTTATAAATAATCAATTTTATGTCAAAAGTTTCTGTAATTTACTAATTTTCTTATTGATTTTATCTTTATGAATATTTTCTAAATATTTCTTTTTATCTTCTTCATTCATTGAATTCATTAAATGTTTTTTAGTTTTCTTATGTTTATAAATATTCCATGCTGCAAATTCTAGGTCACAACATTCACAATAAGACCTTTTATTAGCAATAATATTTTTATATTTATTATGATAATAATTTTTATTGTAATCACTTTTTTCCATTTTTTCAGTGATGGTTTCATTTGATAAAAAATCGATTTCCATTTTTTCGGCGATTTCAGTCATTCTTTTATTTTATTTTATTTTATTTTACAAACGATTTCAATTTTATGTTTTGTCTCTACGATAGATATGTGGTATTCGGTCTAAAATGTAACATCTAAATGTTGTATATCTTCTTGCAGTTTCAAATACATTATTCTTTTTATTTCGTTACGACGGCGGTCATCTGAACATTTGTCACCATTTATTTTTATCATATAAATAATGTGATTTTCCTGGGTTGTTTCATCATTTTCGATTTGTTCTATTTCACTTCGTTGAAATTTCATGTATTCTTGTAGAAATTTGTAGGATAATATGGAAATGAATTTATCAATATCGTCGTTTGACATTATTTTCCAGCTATATATATCAGGAGTTTCATCACTGTTGTTATAGAAATATAATGTATTTTGTTTTTGTGTAAATGCTCGAATAGGTATATTTATTTTTGATTTTGAATATACAGATTTTATACATTCCTTCATACCTTCGATCAAATCGTCTTGGAAAACTGTTTCTAAATGACTTTGTTCAACGTCTATGTTTTTTGTCCAATCTATGAAATTCATTGTTGGTACATTTTTTGGTTGATTCAAATATTCCGAAATGAGTTTTCGTTGTTTAACAAAGGATGCATTCTTCAATTTTTCCACTTCTTTCTCCAATTTATTGCATTTAAATAATGCCTCTCTTAACAATTGAAACATTTCACGTTGAGACGGCATTTTTTCATAGGAATCCATTTCATTATCATGGTTATATGTAGACCTATGAAAGAATTCGCAACATGGTACATGTTTGTCGTGATTTTCTTTTTTTCTATAATTTCTAAAACAATATTTACATGTGTATGTTGTTGCCATATGTTGTTTTATCTATATTAGTATTATTCATTTTATTTTTAGATTATTATAATTCAATTTTGTATACTATGAAAATGCAATTTAGTAAAAATAAGTTTTCTCGACAGCACCAATATTATCCGCAACACAATATTTCTTTTGTAAATGAAACACAGATAATACCAACGAAACCTTTGTTGTCTTCGCAATATAGAAAATATGATATGATTTCGATTGCAAATAGTGGTAAAAAATGCAATTTTTGCAATAGATAATTACCGATTCGGTATGAATATAATCTATAATATTATAATATACATGAGTAATTATATCGATAATACAGAATTATTTTTGACGCCCAAAGTAAATCAATATAACAATCATATGGTTATGACAAATGTTATGCAACCTACACAAAGAAAATATATTAATATTGACACATGTAATCTTGATTCGAGTTTTAATTCGGTTGCTAACTATGTATTGAATCTTCCAGAACGCATAAATAATGTCAAAAGTATTTGTGTTCGCAATATTGAAATTCCCATGTCATTTTACAACGTTTCAGCCAATTTAGGAAATAATTATTTTGGCGTGTATGATGTTAGTGCTGGAATATCTAGAACTGTTGTTGTTGCAGACAATGAATATACTACATCTGGTTTGCGTGATGAAATTAATTCTAAATTGACAGCTCTTGGCAACGGGTTCGCTGATTTATCATTTAATTTAGTGAAAAATTCCATTATTTCGTCGTTGAAAGTCGGTAGTTCTGCGTCAACTGGTATTGATGTAACTTTTGCAGTGGATTCTACTAACAACTTTGATAAATACAATTTCAAAAACAAATTAGGATGGATGCTTGGGTTTCGCGATTTATCTTATAATATTAGACAAACAACTCGAACTGCCGAATCAATTGTTGATATGAATAGTTCTCGTTATTTGTATTTGGTAATAGATGAATTTTCCAAAGGTAATAATAACTCATTTTTAGCAGTCAATACCATGTCTCAAATTAAATCCAATATTATTGCTCGTATTACGCTGAATAAAACGACCTACCCATTCGGTAGCATATTACCAGCTAATAATTTCAATGGATTGTTATTAACGGATAGACGCTCTTACAATGGTAAAGTCGATTTGCAAAAATTAAAAGTACAATTAGTTCATGAAAATGGCGTACCGGTAAATTTAAATGGTTTAGGGTTCTCATTTTGTTTAGAAGTTGAATATGAATAATTGTATAAAATTGCAAAAACTATAAAATTGAATAAATATTTTTGTATTGTAAATAGTAATAATTATTTACAATGTCATTATCAAACGAACAAACTTATGCATTTGAACAATTTAAACTTGGTAAAAACCTCTTTATTACTGGTCCCGGGGGTACTGGAAAAACCAAACTTATACATCATCTTGTAGATTATGCAAAATCGAATTCGAAATATTATCAAGTTTGTGCTATGACCGGGTGTGCGGCTATTTTATTGAATTGTGGGGCGCGTACCATTCATTCATGGAGTGGTATTAAAATGGGAAAAGGACCCACGGATAAGATTGTTGCATCTATATTACGAAATAAAAATACGGTAAGTAACTGGCGAAAAGTACAAATACTTATTGTTGACGAAGTCAGTATGATGTCTGAAAAAATATTTAATTTGCTTAATGAAATCGGTAAAAAAACCAGAAAATCCATACTACCTTTTGGTGGAATACAACTGATATTTACTGGCGATTTCTATCAACTACCACCGGTTCCTACCGCCGGAGAACCGGAAACAGAACGCTTCTGTTTTGAATCGAATTCATGGTTCTCTGTATTCCCAATTGAAAACCATATTGAATTGAAAACTATGTTTAGACAAACAGACCCTTTGTATATTGATATACTTTTACAAATCCGAAATGGAGAACTTACCGAAGAAAACAAGAAAATACTGCAAAAATATGTGAAAAGGGAATACAATGCGGCGGAACATAATGATTGTGTTTTAACGAAATTATTTCCTGTTAGAAATAAGGCGGATTTCGTAAATAATGCACAGTTCTCCAAAATACAAGAAAAAGAATATAGTTTTCAATGCCATATTAAAACAGATTGTTCTACCTATATTGAGAACAATAAACCAATTTCATTAGAATTATTGACAAAAACGAGAACCTTGTCTCAAAATGAAATTCAATACGAAATTGATAGTTTAATCAACAATACTCCATGTTCTCAAATATTGGCTTTAAAAATAGGCGCGGCTGTTATGTGTACTGTCAATATTGATATGGAATCAGGTATTTGCAATGGTTCTCAGGGCGTTGTCATTAATATGATTGAGAACCCAAAAATATCGGGGGATTTTACACCTGTTGTAAAGTTCTCCAATGGTCTTATAAGAACAATACAAAAACATTATTGGCAATCGGATGAATATCCTTCCATTGCAGTTGGACAATATCCACTTATTTTAGCATGGGCACTGACTATACATAAAATTCAAGGTGCTACTATGTCTATGGCTGAAATAGATATTGGATTTAGTATATTTGAATATGGACAAACATATGTTGCATTGTCTCGAATTCAATCGCTGGATGGTCTGTATTTATCTGCTTTTAATCCAGACCGGATTCGTACAAATCCAAAAGTAATTGAATTTTATAAAAATATACCAAAAAATGAGAACATTGAATGTTCTCAAAAAGACCCAGGCTCATTAGATTTTGACAAAGGCTCGTTAGATTTTGCCAAAGGCTCATTAGATTTTGCCAAAGGCTCATTAGATTTTGACAAATATGTTTACAAAGAACCAGAATCTACAACAAAAGTCATTCGATTGTAATAAAAATATATAAATGGAATATATATGGTCGCTGGTAGTATTTTACCTTTCACAATTCATAACGGTAAAGTCTATTTTTTATTTGGTAAAGAAAATGCGTTAGCTGATACACCTGGGTTCTCTGATTTTGGCGGTGGCGTAGAAGGAAATGAAGACCCATTTGAAACTGCATTAAGAGAAGGGGGTGAAGAACTTACTGGATTTTTAGGCGATTCTGCCATATTAGAAAAACATATTAAGAAAAATGGAGGATTCTATAAAATGTTACACAATACATACAATATTCATGTTATTTATGTTGACTATGATGAGAACCTTCCAAAATATTATAATCAAAATCACGAATTTTTATGGAAAAGAATGGACAAACAGTATTTGAACAATACCAAATTGTTTGAAAAAATAGAAATTCGATGGTTCTCCATTTCTGATATGAAAAAACATAAAAAAGAATTCCGTAACTTCTATCAAGAAATCATTCCCAAGATTGTTAGTGAAGTTCCATTTATTATGAAACATTTCAAAAAGTGTGAAAAACAAGGGTCTTTGAACACAGGTTCTCGTAAAAGGTATTCAAAAAGAACTCGTTCCACGAAACGATACAGGGGAGGAGCCTGACTGGTGGCAGAATCCAATTAAACTATTTTCTTCTACTATTTTATAAAAATGGCTTTGCAGCAATTTTTTCGAGAACATTTTGAACAAAAAATCATAGAAAACGGTTCAGTGAAACAAGATTTTAGTATAGATAAAATGAAAGAAAATGGGAAAGTTCATCAAGTTCTCAAAGACAATGTTCATAATAAACTATACATCTATAACAATGATGTAAATAAATTTAGAAAAATTAGTAGGAAAAATAGGAAAAAATACAACTCTATTTTCGCGAATAAAACCGCGAGAATGCCGAATTTCGGGTATCTTAAAAAGAGAAATCGAAAATCTAAGAAAAATAGAGTTTTAGTAAAGAGAAAGTAATCGTAAAATTAATAAAATAAAATACATGGTAATTGTATATATTATATAAATACCATGTCATCTTCTACTAATTGGAAAAAATATGGTGGTATTAACAAACTTGATAAAATGAATTATTTAAATGTTAATTCTATTAGTACTGATAAATTAATATTACGTGAAGCATACATTGGAGCTTTTGATATTTGCGGTAATGTAACCATAAGTGAAAAGCTTTCGGTAAATGGAAAAACGACTTTTAATAATAATGTGTATGTTACAGAAAGTGTTGATATTTCTAAAAATGTTGTAATTCAAGGCAATGTTTTAGTTAAGGGAAATACTATATTTACTTCAACACAGTCAACTTTTACTGAAAAATTATTCTTGGGTAGTAGTAACAAGCAATATTTTTACGGCGACCCCAGTGGTGTTGGTATAAATATCGAAAAACCAAATGCGACTTTGGATATTTGTGGAAATCGGGTTGAAGTTTTCAATGTATTTTCCGATTCAAGTACAAATCGTAATATTATTGCTCGTAATATGAATCATAAAGGTATTGTTGCACATGTTGATAATAGTAATTCTACTATTGATTTTTTCAATGATGCCTCTATTAATCGATTGAATACATTTGATGGTAGAATTCAGTATCAAAAAGGAGGTAGTTTAATCATTGATGTTTCCGATAATACATTTGTAGCTTCTAAATTAACGGTTTCTAATCGTGATGCAAGCGCACATATTATGAGAGAAACTGCTATTATATATGATATTTGTAATAATACATATGCATACAATATTTATGACGTATCTACTTCCAATACGGGAAATGCTCTTTCTTTGATTTCGTCAGATAATTCGTCCAATACATTTTTGAATATTATTACTCCTCGTAAAAATGGGTTGTCAATTGGCGGCGGGGCATATCCACTGGATAGGGAAAAAGCAATGGGTACCATCGGATTATATGATGCATCTGCTGATGTGTATAGACCAACTCAAAATATTGTTCGAGGTAATAGTCTGGTTAAATATAAAACAACACTTGGTATTAATACACATGCCCCTCGCATTGATAAATATGTTGTTGACATTAATGGCCCGGTTCGTTTGACAAATGGAGAACTTACCAATGTCAGTTCTAATAATTTTGAAATCAAAAACATGGTATTTTCAAGGACGAACAAAGATTATGGAATAGCATTTGGGTCGCCTTATTCTATTACTAGTGGAAATCCAGGAAGTTACAAACAAAAAATATTATACACTAAAAATGGTGGAAAATCATGGTCGGAATCACGAATAGTTGATAGTTTTAATCAAATTAATCATACAACAGATTTGGAAAATCAAGAAATTGATTTTTATTCTGGGTACATATATGACCAAAATTATTCTATTATTGGCGGAGACCGTAATTATTTGTTTTATTCTAATGATGGTGGGCAAAAATGGAATAATATTGTTTTTCAAAATTCAAGTCAAGCATCAATCGACTTATCTCAATTCGGAATAATTGGTGTTTATATTGGTGAACGTCATAATCCGGTTAGTGATTATAAACGCGTTGTTGTATTGTTTAATAATAATAGTTTTGTCAATTTTGATATATCTCTCATTGACTTGAATGCAAAAATGGCAGCAAACATTCAGATTACAATACCAATCACAAATCCTGATATACGTAGTATTATAGATGGAAATCAATGTAATCATATGCACGGTTATGGAAACTATGTTTATATGGTAGGAACTAAAATTTCAAAATATGATATTAGTGCAAACCAATTTGTTAGTTCACCACCATCACATGAAGGTATAAATGACCCTTTGGGAGAATATAATTCAGTATATGCATATGATGATAATTATGTCATAGCGGTTGGTGATAAAATTATTTCATATACTAAAAATGGAAGTGCTATCAATTATATTTGGACTGATATTTCCATGAATGCATCGGATTTGAATATCCAGAATATTACATTACAAAGTGTTTACATATTAGACTCTAGTTATGCGATAGCCGTTGGTAATAACGGTAAAATAATTTATACTACGGATGGTTCAGTTACATGGAAAACAGCCCCAAATGATGCAATTAATTCATCTGGTAATGCAAATACCTTGATTAATTCTGGCTACAATTTGACTGGTATTGTTATGCAAGATACGGATTCATTTATTGTATCTACATTGGTTAGGCAACAATCATCGAACCAGGAACTTGGAAAAACAAATATTATTTATAGTTTTTTGCCAAATTTATTGAATAGAGTGAATAATTATGTTTTTGATGTGTCAGGAAATATGGGAATTGACGGTGATATTCGTATTAATAATGGAACTATAATGGTAAAAGATACAAGACAATCTACGTCAATAGCAACTGGTGCATTGCAAATAAGTGGCGGGGCTGGAATTGCAAAAGACACATATATTGGTGGAAATCTTATTATTAATAGTTCAAGAAACGCAGATGTTGATAATTCTTCTGACCGTGGTGCAGTACATGTAAAAAATGGCGGGTTATATGTTGAAGGTAATACTTACGTTCATAGTAATTTAACTGTTCAGGGTAGGTTATTTACGCGTTCTGGTATTGTAAGCACTGGAACGGTTGTGTATAATAATGACGCGTCATTTTCAAGCGGCACTGTAACACTACGAAAACCCCTTGATGAAAATGGTAATGAAATTTTGAATGGTGTACGACCAATTCGAGGTTCACTTGTTATAGATACGAATGAGATAACTGGTAAAAAAGGTGGTTTGTATGTCAGTGGAAATACATATATTGGTGGAGATTGGTTAGATGTAGATGGTAATATAGTTGTAAATAAAGATTTATCAGTAGGTGCTGCGTTTACACCCAATACAGTAAATGTTATTGGAACTACACCTGCGACTGCTCTCAATACTGGTACATTCATGGTTAATTTTGGAGGTGCGTCCATTGGTGGTAATATATATGTTGGTGGCAATTTTGTTCTTACTGCTAATTCAACTGTTTATGGTAACAGTTATGTTGAAAATAAAGCGAAGTTTAATTCCAGTATTGATGTTAGTGGTATTGTTACGTGTAATAATTTAGCTGACTCTGAGAATAATACAACTGGTTCATTGGTACTTAAAGGAGGCGTTGGTATTGGTAGAAATGTAAATATTGGCGGTATTACTAAAATTAATAATATTGTTGATTCTGGTAGCACAAACAGTGGTGCGTTAGTTGTTGCAGGTGGGGTTGGTATTGGTCGAAACATTTTCATTGGAGGGAATTCATACACAGCAAGGGATGCTAATATTAGTGGTGATACAAATATTACTGGTAATACCAATGTTACTGGTAATATTATTATAAGTAATAGTAACAACCCAGCATTGCGGGTGTCAAATGGCGGATTGTATATTGGCGGTATTTATCCTGCAATTAATGGTTCAACTGGTGCTTTACAAATACCGAATGGAGGTGCATCGATTAATGGTAATTTGTTTTTAGGTGGTAATATTTCAGTAGGTGGTGGAGGTGTAACTACTGGCACTAGCGCGTTAGTCGTTAGTGGTGGTGCTGGTATTTCTGGCAATACTAACATTGGAGGTATTTTATCTGTAACTGGTGTTTCTGAATTCACTGGTAATATAAATCTTGCTGGAATTGCCAAATTTAATAATGTTGTTGACTCTCAGGATGTAAATGGTGGTTCATTGATAGTAGCGGGAGGGGCGGGTATTGCTAAAAATATCAATGTTGGCGGAAATGCCAATATTGCAGGTATTACCACAATTGGAAATTCAGCTGTGAATACTGCATCCACCGGTATTAGTAATGGCGCATTAGTAGTGAAAGGTGGTGTTGGTATTAGTGGTGATACTAATATTGGAGGCATTACCAAAATTACAAAAGATACTTCATCGAATCGTGTTGACCAGGGTGCATTGGTTGTTACTGGTGGTGTTGGTATTGGCGGTAATGTTTATATTGATTCTAGTCTCAATGTAAATCGTGGTTTTAATTTGACTGGTAATGTAAATCTTACTGGTTTTGCTAATTTCAATAATGTTACTGACTCTCAGAATGTAAATGGTGGTTCATTGATAGTAGCGGGAGGGGCGGGTATTGCTAAAAATATCAATGTTGGTGGAGCTGCCAAGATAAATGGCGTTACTACTATCGGTAATGGTACTGACCCAACTGATACTGGTGCATTAATAGTCAAAGGCGCCGTTGCTATTTCTGGCGCTACTAAAATTGATAGTAATCTTAATGTAACTGGAATATCTACTTTTGCGAATACTAATACTACTAGTACTACTACTGCTACTCTTGAAGTAACTGGAACATCTACTTTGACGAATACTACTACTATCGGTAATGGTAATAACCCAACTGGTACTGGTGCATTATTAGTCAGAGGCGCCGTTGCTATTTCTGGCGCTACTAAAATTGATAGTAGTCTTAATGTAACTGGAACATCTACTTTTGCGAATACTACTATTAGTGGTGCTACTACTATTAATAATACTCTTAATGTAACTGGAACATCTAATTTGACGAGTGCTACTATTTCTAGTACTGCCAATATCGCTGGTGTTACCAGAATTACGGGCAATATTGCTTCTGGAAATACTACAACTGGTTCATTGGTTGTTACCGGGGGGGTTGGTGTAAGTGGTCAGGTTAATGCACTTTCATTTAATGCTGCATCTGATTATCGTATCAAAGAAAATGTTACGAGATTGGATGATTCATTTTCAGTAGACAAATTAGAGCCAGTTAGTTATTATAATACATTAAATAAACGTCATGATATTGGGTTTATTGCTCATAAAGTTCAAGAATTATATCCTTATCTTGTTAATGGTGAAAAAGATTCACCGGATTACCAAACCCTTAATTATATTGGACTCATTGGTATATTGGTACACGAAATACAAGAATTAAAACAGAAAGTAAATGAACTTGAAAATCGTTTTATGCATTGAAAACCTTTCTATAACTTGAAAACTTTCATACTATTATGAAAAATATTATGAAAAATATTATGAAAAATATTATGAAAAATATTATGAAAAATATTATGAAAAATATTATGAAAACCCACTGATATTTGTTATTGCATAGTATGTAGAACTGTTATAAAAAAGTGCAATTTGTTGAGTTGTTATTGTTGCACCTGTTAATGATGATGAAATACTTGAAGACCCGCCATTGTATTTGGGGGTTATAATAATACTATTAGCACTACTGTCAGTTGTTATAATACTGTTACAATAAAAAGTATTTGTATTTATCAAAGTTATTACATATATTTTTGATGTTTTGAAGTTTGATATACCACCTATAACACATGTATAGTTACCAGTTGGAACTGAACTTAATATAAAAGTTGAACCTGTGCTGTAATCTACATTATACAGAGTTCCAGCTCCGAGTGCCGTATTTAATGGCTCTAAAATATTATTTAAATATACAGATTTTGAAGAATATATTGAACCAGATACTCCAAATACTACATCGGATGGAAGATTCGATATAGATGATGCACCTACGGTAACTTTACCACCTGCTGCATCATAATATATATTTGTGCCATTTGTTGTCCATAAACTTGGTCCAGTTGGTCCAGTTGGTCCGGTTGGTCCGGTTGGTCCAGTTGGTCCAGTTGGTCCAGTTGGTCCAGTTGGTCCAGTTGGTCCGGTTGGTCCGGTTGGTCCAGTTGGTCCAGTTGGTCCGGTTGATCCGTTTGGTCCGTTTGGTCCGTTTTGTCCAGTTGGTCCAGTTATTCCGGTTGGTCCGGTTGGTCCATCTATAGCATCCAAATTAACATTATATGAAAATACTACTATTTCATTTGTTGTTTTACTTGTATAGTTATAGTATGTTTTTGCTTCATTTATTATAGTTGCAGTATAGCTGTTTATTGCATTATATATGGAATTATCATACTCAAATCCTTTTACATTTTGTATATTTCTTAATTTGAGTAAACCTGTTTCAATATTATCATATGAATATACAGTTGCTTCAAATGAGTTATTGATATTATTTTCATCTACACAAATTACACTATTTCCTGGAATATATGAAAATCCTGGATATATATCTAATGCGATTTCATCTCCATTTTTAGGTATTTGTTGATTTGAGTCATTAGTTGTTGTCTTAAAACTAGCACCATTTAAACCGGCAGGTCCGGTTTTTCCAATTGGTCCAGTTGGTCCGGGTGGTCCAGTTGCGCCATTTTCACCATTTGTCCCATCTTGACCAGGTTGTCCCATTTGTAGTATAAAATCTAAAGTATAATTTTTATCGCCATTTGATTCTGTTACTATATTTTGTATAACATTTGGTTCTCCCGTTACACTAGACACTGTTCCAATATAAAATTTTGAACGTTCACCGCGATTAATACCAAATGTTAAGGCATGATTTTGTATATTATCATTTGTTGTAATAACATCATTAATATAAGGTGTTTCACTCGGATTAATTGATACAATAGTAGGAGTAGAAAAAGAAACTGACTGACCGACTGATCCGGTTTTTCCAATTGGTCCAGTTTGTCCGATTGGTCCGGTTGGTCCCGTTATTCCAGTCGGTCCAGATTCGCCAGTTGGTCCGGTTGGTCCGGTTGGTCCGGTTGGTCCGGTTGGTCCAGTTGTTCCAGTCGGTCCAGATTCGCCAGTTGGTCCTGTTGTTCCTGTGGGTCCAGTAGGTCCTGTTATTCCCGTTTCTCCGGTTGGCCCCGTCGTTCCGGTTGGTCCTGTTATTCCAGTTGGTCCGGTTGGTCCGGTTGGTCCGGTTGGTCCGGTTGGTCCGGTTGGTCCGGTTGGTCCAGTATATCCCGTTACACCAGTAGGTCCTTCTTTTCCCATACCATCAATATTGACAAAGTAGTAAAAATTTAAATCTTCTATTGTGAAATTACCGAAAATTTCGTTGATTGTTATCTTGATTTTTGCTGGTTTGAAATTATCATTATACGATACCGTTTTCCCTTTGAAAGATTTTAATAATTCGCTTCCAGAATTTAATGATACTACAACAGAAATTCCGCTTGTGTATGCCAATCCAGAATCTACTTCGAATTCAACAACATCACCTGGTGCTAATATTTGAAAAGGGAAATTCAGTTTATTCAATATATTACCATTTGCGTCTTTTAATGGCTCATTACTATTTACTGGTATTATATTTTTTAAGGAATCTAGGTATCTACCGTTATACGTCTTTGACATATATGTATTACCGGAATCGCCTTTTGGTCCTACGTCGCCAGTAGGTCCAGTTATACCTGTATTTCCAGTTATTCCAGTTGTTCCTGTTATACCTGTTATACCGGTATTTCCAGTTATACCGGTTGTTCCAGTTGTTCCGGTTGTACCGGTTGTTCCTGTTGTACCAGTTGGTCCCGTTCTGCCGGTTGTTCCGGTTGCACCAGTATTTGTTGCTTCACCTGCTAATCCGGTTGGTCCAGTTATACCTGTTACACCGGTTGTTCCTGTTGTTCCAGTAGGTCCAGTAGGTCCAGTTACGCCAGTTGCACCAGTTGGTCCAGTTACACCAGTATTTCCTGTATATCCGGTTGCACCGGTTACGCCAGTTGCACCAGTTGGGCCAGTGACTCCGGTGTTTCCGGTATACCCAGTTGAACCTGTTACGCCAGTTGGTCCAGTTACTCCGGTATTTCCTGTAATACCAATGGTTCCGGTTGGTCCGGTTGGTCCGGTAATACCAGTTGCACCAGTGTTTGTCGCTTCACCTGCCAGTCCTGTGGGTCCGGTTGTGCCAGTATACCCAGTTACACCAGTTGGACCAGTTATACCATTGAACCCAAAGTTTTCATAAATTTTTATTATATCTTCTAATGAATTTTTTGATATATTATCATTATAAGTCCTAGATAAATTTACTTGATTTTTTAAACTACCAAATATACGACTCATGTTTGATTATTAATAGATATAATAATATAAATATTTTATTTATACTTATTATCGTATTAAATATAATTTTATATAAATATCATAAAATCATATAAATTTTTTTATTATTTTATCTTTTTAACCATATAATTTTCTAAATTTAAAATGTTTTCTACCTTTATACATTCCAAATGTATAGTCGGTATCATCATTGATGATTGAAACTTGCCATGTAGGCAAGTATATCAAATATGCAAAGGTATAATACCATCGTCCCCCAATAATCAATTTTCACAGTATTTGTGAAAATCGTGCTGTCTCAAGTAAGTTAACCCATGGTGTTTTTTAATTTTTAGTTTTATGTTATTAATTATGATTGATTAATAATTATTTAGATGATGCAGGATTGAGACATATACAACTATATATTTTTCTTTAAGTTATTTGACTTATATGTTTAATATTGGAAAATGTTTTATATTTATAAATTATGGATTCGCTTGATTTAGATATTTCTTGGACTGAAAAACACGAACGTTTAATTCATATACATCAACATTATCAAAAAGAACATATGGATTCTATTAAAATATGTTATATTTATGTAAATTTACAATCAGAAATTGAACAAGTTATTTGTGAACACGAAACGTTGTCTCAACTGCAAAATAAATCGATTATATCAAAAGAACGTGTATTACAATTGATGCAAAATAAAAAAAATTTGAATAATATAAAATATAATATTGATTCTATTTTACTTTATAATGTTTCCATTGAACCCGAAAATATTCAAAAATATGTAAATAGTGATATTGTTGAACCTTTTTTGAAAGTGTATCCTATTGTAGATGAAATTTTAATACATCCTTCTATTTTTATTTTTCATGAAATCAATTGTATTTATTTTATTTTTAAACAAATTGATGTTAAACCTATGCCCAAGTCCATTCTTAAAACCGGAGGAGGTAATGGTATTAAAACCGGAGGAGGTAATGGTATTAAAACCGGAGGTAATGGTAAAAAAACAAAACGTGTTCGTATCCAAGAGGTTCCAGACGTTAAACATAATATGACTAAAAAAAAAATGTAAATGCTTTTATAAAATGATATAAATTTATATCATTTTATTTTCTTAAATGGATACCGATTTTCCCGAATTAAAAAAATTTGATTTTTCTCATTTGGAACATTATTATGAAGAAAAAATTGTCCAATTATTTTATTTATTATCGCGTCAAGATAATGATGATGAAATCGATAAAATTGGTAGTATCTTAGAAGAAACATTGCGTTCTATCAAAGATAATATTTCTTTCAATAAAGAAGATACGAATCCAAATTTTTATAAATATTTGATTCTACTTTATAAAATGATTGCACAAACGCGTGATATTGTATATGGTAAAGGTGAGCGGAAACTTACATATATGATGATTTATATTTGGTATAAATTCTATCCAACATTAGCAATATACGCTATACATCGTTTGGTTGATATACTCATTTTACCTGATAATTTTAATGGAATCGGTGCGGATAAATTGATTAATACTTATGTTGCTACTCGAAGACATGCATTTGGTTGTTGGAAAGATATTAAATATTTATGTTATTTTCTTCGTTCTCGTTCTCATAATCATCCGCTTATTGATGTTGCAATTTCTATTATGAATAAACAATTGTATCGTGATTGGTCGGTTGTTCGCATTTGTTCTCATGGTTCTCATGATTTTCGAAATATTTTATCATTTGTTGCAAAATGGGTTCCCCGGGAAAATACTAAATTTGAATGGATTTTTGAAAAATCGGCAATTCAATGGGCTGAAATGGTTACTCCGTTTTATTTTAAAAATAAACTATTGACTTATAAACAAAACGATGCTCTCCTTAAAAAATGCAAAACGAATTATAGGAATGTATGCTCTTCATTAAACCGATTATTGGATACTACTGAAATTAAACAATGTAGTGGGAAATGGAATCATATTGTTCCTTCGAATATACCGAAACATACTATGGCTCGTCAAAAGAACGCTTTATTAAATGTTAACCGAAATATGGAAACACGAAGTAAAACTTCGTATGCAAAAGACCGTCGTAATTGTTCAAATAATATTAAAGAATACTATAAAGATTTGATTCACCCTGAAAATACATTGTTTAACTGTAATTTTGAACTTGGTAATTTTGTCAAACAATATTCCGCGTTGCGAGTGGGGCCCGATGATGATTTGGATGTAATGCAAAACCGGTTGTATCAAATTGATTTGCTCAACAAAAGTTGGGAATCGTTCATTCTTAAATTTCATTCTTTACAAAATTTTATTCCGTTTGTGGATATTAATTCTTTTTCTTCCAATGATAATGCATTATTTAGTGCTATTGAATTGGCATCTATTATTGCTACAAAAACTTCATTGGATGAAGGACACATTATGTTCTCAAATCATGTACCTATTTGGAAGAAATTTATTAAGAAAAATGCATTTTATGATAATGTTTCTGATATATTTAATTCCATTAATAATGATACCAATTATTTACATGATAATATATTAATTGCCATTGATTTATTTGTACAATCTTTACATACTACAAAAACATCTAATGATGATATATCCAATATGGTTTTAGTTATTATTACGAATAAAGAATATGGTGATTATGAATCATTTTTCATGAAATTTGACAAAGAATATATGCCACATATTATTTTTTGGAATATGTCTGGTTTGTTTAGTCAGGAAATGCCTCTTGTGAAAAATATTAAAAAAACCACCTTTGTTTCTGGATATAATAGTTTATTGTTGAATCATTTTCGGTTTATGGGATTTTCCGGAGTTATCCAATTTACTTCATATGATGCTGTTTGTAATTTTTTGAACAATCGACATTATGATTGTATGGAAGAATATATTGATAAGATTATAGCGATTGTATAAATAAATTATTTTAGCATTTATTTATATATGTACTCTTCTTCACCGGATATTTCAACATTTTCAATATCGGTTAATTCGGTAAAAAATGACCCATGTTATACAGAAAGTAAATTAAAAAAAGACAGAATAATATTAAATGATAAAATAAAAAAGGCACATTCCGATTGTGAGATTGAAAAGTATAATGTTATCTACAAGTATTTTAATACTGAAAGAAGTTCTACATATAAAGATTTATTGAATGCACTTATGCACTATTATAAAGATGAAAAAAATAATAATATAGATTTTGTATTACCGATTGAATCATTTTTAGATTTGTTTGAAAAAGACACAATGAAAATAAAAAATTTTAAAAAACAGCACGTGTTTGAAGCATTGTGTAAAATATTGCTTATGTATAATTATGATAATGGTGATTTTGGTATGGATAAACAATTCTACAACTCATTAGAAGAATTTATAAAAAATCCGAGAAGTTATTCCAATATAAAACAGCGAGAGGATATTATAAATGAAAATATAAATGTTAGTTCAAAAGGAGGTGTAGTGGATATTTTTTTTAAAACAACAAAGGCAAAATTAAGTTGTAAATGGATATGTGATTGTATTAGTGATGAAACACAATCTGAATCTGATGACAAAGAACAATTTTTTGCATTGGACAAATAATAAGAATCCTCCTATTGACAAATTTGTTGAAATGTTTGGCGTTCCAAAAGTTATTTTAATTAAAGGTACATATACTTATCCTCTAAATGATTTTGATGGCAAATATGCGGTGAGTAATTATTCATTTGGAATACCTATAACTTCTAAAAAACAAGGTGATGATATTGTTAAAGTTATAAATGGTGACCATTTTAATGAAATTATCCAAGCCACTAAATGGAATTCTGGATTTACTGATCATAATATGTTCAAATATTTTAAACCTGATTTTTACAAATATTTTTTGGATAAACAACCTGCTGGATTGAAAATCAAACAGTTTATTACTAAAAAATATAGAGAAAAACATAATGTTACTAAAAAATCAAAAGGGGGAAGAAAAAAAACTGTTAAAAATCGCTCTTTTTTTTATCCTTTTGTATAATTTTTGTCAAGGTCTATAAAAATTATATTTTTGCATGTTGTTCATTGTTTTTTTCTTCTTCTTCATCTTGTTGTTGATTGTTTTTTTTCTTCTTCTTCATCTTGTTGTTCATTGGTTTCTTCTTCTTCTTCTTCTTCATCTTGTTGTTCATTGTTTTCTTCATCTGGTTCTTCATCTTGTTGTTCATTGTTTTCTTCATCTGGTTCTTCTTCTGGTTCTTCATCTTGTTGTTCTGGTTCTTCGGGTTCTTCTACAACAGCTACCACTGGAATTGTTTTTGCGATTTCTAATAAACGATTTCGTGTTTCTTCTATACTTATCCTTTCACCTGGCATCGATAGTACAATTTCTTTTAATAATTTTGTATATTCTTCATTTGGGTTAATGCCGGTTAATACGAATAATATTGATATACATAATGCATAATTATCCCATGTTTTGTAATTATCTTCTTTTAACAAATCATTCATCATATTTTTCCATGGCTGGTCTATGTATTTTGAAAAATATTCAGTGTATTTTGTTTTGAATATTTCTCTATCTTGGGTAGACAGTATTTTTAAATAATATTTATCGGATTGTATTTTTTGTAAAATAGCATCCAAATTTTCTTTGGTGACATTTCCGTCTTTATAATCATATATGATTTGCGATATCATTATTATTTCTATACACCAAAATATATAATATTCGTCTGTTAAAAAATATTTTTCATAATAAGATTCATCTGGATTATCTATTATATTTTTGATATTGAATGATAAACCATAATCGATTATAATTGGTACACCTTGGATTTCATCATAAATTATATTGTTTGGTTTCAAATCAAAATGGATTATGTTATTGGTTAGTAATTTTTCTATACTTTTTAATAAATACAAATGATTATCTAACAATCTTGGTAGCTGTTTGTTTGATTCTGTCATTTTTATTATTTTTTCCAAGTCGTATTTTCCTACATATCGTATTTTATTGGATACATATGTTTTTGTTTCATCTTTTTCACCTAAACTGTTTTTCATTATTTTGCAATTATTGACAATGTCATATGGTATTTCATTTAAACTCACATTGCATGATTTTAATATTGGCGCAAAATTATTGAAATAATTTTCTATTTTTTGTATTTCTTCGCCGATTTTGATTTCTTTTTCCAATTCAAACGAAACTTCTTGGATTTTACTTACGTATTTTTTGCTGTCATATTCATTTTCATCGCATTCTATTTGTGGTTTTACAATGCAACCGTATGCACCTTGATTCAACAATTTTCGGTCTGTTGTATTTGGCACTGTGATTAATACATCTTCTTTTTCTATTGGTTGCATATCTTCTATTTCTTCATTTGGGAATTCTTGTTCTTCTTCTTCTTCTTCTTCTTCTTCGATTGTTTCAGGAATATTCATATTTTCTATTATTTTGTCCATTTTTTTCTTCATGGAATAAATCGTTTCCTCTATATTTTTTAATTTTTCATCAACATTTTCATTTGGTTCAATTGGATTGGATTCTTGTTCTACATTAACTTCCTGTTCTGGTTTGAATTCTGGCGGTTCTGGTTTGAATCCTGGCGGTTCTGGTTTGAATCCTGGCGGTTCTTCTTTGAATCCTGGTGGTTCTGGTTTGAATCCTGGCGGTTCTGGTTTGAATCCTGGCGGTTCTTCTTTGAATCCTGGCGGTTCTGGTTTGAATCCTGGCGGTTCTTCTTTGAATCCTGGCGGTTCTGGTTTGAATCCTGGCGGTTCTGGTTTGAATCCTGGCGGTTCTGGTTTGAATCCTTCTTTATTTGGAATTTCTTGCTTGGGTTCTTCTTTATTTACTTCTAAATTCATATAATATAATAATCATAGTTATTTTATTATATTTTTTATTGTTTATTATCCAATATTTATTTTATGTAAAGGTTGTTGTGCCAAATGTATCATTTTTTTTCGTGTTTTTCTGTCTAAAAAACGCCAAATATACGGCATTTTTTTATGCAACATTTCCGCATCTACTTGGTATTTTGTTACTCTGGTTGGCTTTGTCATCTTGCATTTTTTTTCGCTTTTGCAATATCTTTGTAAATGTCTGTGTCCCCAATTTTTCATATTACAAAGTCCCCAATTTTTTGATCCATTGATACAATAACTTGGTTTACACCGATTCATCATTTCACCGCAAGGGACTTCTTCGCAAGTTTTGTATTTTTTACACTGTCTTTTTCTTGTTTTATTTTGCATATATATTTTCATTATAAAAAATAAAATGAATTATTTCATTTAAACCAACGAAGAATTAAAATGGAACACCCGAGGGTGTTCGATGTTAATTTTAGTGATCATAACATAGAAGATTTGAAACGGGATGTCCCATTTCAAATCTTCGACGGTTTACACCTTTGCGCATTTTAAATGCGCATGGTTTAAGCGCTGGTAAATCGACCCAGAATGGGCGATTTAATTGTGCAAAGGTGTAAGTCGAGTCAATCGCCTTTTTATTCAATTATGCAATTGAGTTTTGTAGTGCCAATTTTTTATTTTGATATCGATTTTTGTACGTTTTTTTTAATTTTGTTGCTATTTCATTTTGGTCCATTTGTTCTTTTAAAATTTTGATTTCTTCTACTATGTTTGATTGATTTTCCTTGCAGAAATTTAAATATGCAGAGGATGGTTCTATATTTATTAATCCATTTTTTTCCATATTATTATTGATTTCTTTCATAATATGATTATCGATAGTTTCTAGTATTGAATGTGATAGAGATATGTACTTCTTTCTTTTTTCTGGTTTTTCTTTCTTTTCTTTTTTGTTTTTTTTCATATAATAATATTTAATGCTTGTGAACATTTTTGTTTTTACATCTCCTTCATATCCACATTTTTTCAAACGCGATTCTTCTTCTTTTATTGATTCTCCATGTTGTTCTGTCCATTTTATCCATTCTTGTTTTGTATGTTTTCGCTCACTGTTTTCATGGGTTTTTGCAAAATCCCGTAATTTGTATTCGATTTCCTTGGTAAAATCATAACGGTGTGTTTTGAATTTCATAGTTTGTTCCATCTTTTTTGTTTTTACTAAAAGCATTTTATAAAAAAGCATTTCAATTTTTTACATTTTTAACTATTATAAATAATCAATAATATACAAACTATATAAAAAATTGGCTATGTATATTTTATATGTTATACAGGCTTATTCCGTTACGCACTTTACGAAGAACGCATGGTGTGAAATTTGATGAAATGGTTCCTTCTGATATTCCAAAGATTGATGGAATTGATCGTGTAATTCATGGTCCAAATAGTATTTCACCGGGTCCAGTTGGTAATATAAAACGGCCTTGGTATATGCATTCTGGACAAGATGATAATTTGATGGTATTACAAGGTGAAAGATATATTGATATCTATGAACCCAATACAAAGAAATCCGCGTCTTTTATAGTAAGTCCTGATAAAATATATAAAAATGACAAATTGTATTATGATGGAGCGGCAATGATTGTGTGGCCAGCAGGCGTATATCATCGTATTATAAGCGGTAGTGGCGGTAGTATTAGTTTAAATTTTGCTACACGTACAAAAGAATTTGATTTAGATAATAATTTTAATATATACGATTTAGATAAAAATACAGGCAAATCTAAATTATTGAGAAAAGGAATCGAAGACCAGCCAGACTTGTTGTATAAATACCCAAGTCAAGAAATAAAAAAATTAGTGAAAGAAGATGAAGATATGAAAACAAAAGAAAAATAAAAAAATATGCAAATAAAAGTCATTTACATATTTTTTGTATTTCAAATGGTGATAAACCGCATACGTTTAGTCATATTTCAAAAGTGTAAATGAAGTAAATATAAAGACTATAATATATTTATATGAATGAATATATTGATTTCGTTTGGCGTTATTGTAACTACATTTTCAATTTCCACGTTGACCGCATTCTTTATTTGTTATGCAAATAATTACCCATTCATAAATCCAACCTTTAACAATGAAAAAAGAATTACTAGAATCAAGGAAAATATAAAGAATGTTCCTTTGTTGATATTTCAATCCACGGGGCTTATGTATGTTGTGTCTGGTAATATAATTCCATATGGAAAACATAGTTGGTTTGAATCATTTTATTCAATATGTTTATATTGTATTCTTGTTGAAGCACTCTATTATGTGTACCATCGAACTATTCATAAATATTATTATGCGGACGTTCATAAAAAACATCATAAAAATGTTCTTGTATATCCATTTGATACTTTCTTTTTAACAGATTTGGATGACCTAGCATCAATTGTTTCACTCGGTATGCCAATTATTTTTATAAATATATCGGTTTGTGAACAAATAATAATCCTTTATTTATATATCACAACATCCTATTTATCGCATTCAGAATTGTATTGGACACATCATAGTATTCATCACAAATATTTGAATTGTAATTATTGTATATTATTTCCTATTTTTGATATAATATTTGGAACATACAAAAGTTATCCAATAATTTCAGAAAATAAAGTGAAAAAATAATACCTAATAAATTTCTTTTAGATATTATTTGCATTACAAATGCGCAGTCGGTATCATTTTTATCGATTGAAACTTTGTAAACAATGTGTGGTTCAAATATAATAAAAAATATGTTTGTTTATTTTATTATGTATAAGCGGTTATTTGTTCTAGTGAAGAAAATTATACCAAAAATTTCTGAAACAGAAATTATAGCGTTGAAGTCAGGAGGGGTTTCAATCGATAGAGAAATATTCAAAGGCAAAGTGAATTATACGAATTTGTTGAATTGTAAAAATATTAATAAAATAAACAACGACGAAAAAGCTTTTGTTCAATCTACAAATGAATTATTGAATCTTGTTGGAGAAAGAAATATATATCCAAGTGAAGATATCAATATTATTATGAGTAATTTAGGAAAAAAAGGTTTTTTGAGCATGATTATTGATAAAAAATTTAATGGCAACAGAATATCAATTTCTGCACAATCCAAGGTATTATCAATTATTTCATCATATAATCCATCATTGGCCGTAGCTACGATGGTTCCGAATTCACTTGGACCAGCAGAACTTTTACAACATTACGGTACAGAGGAACAAAAAAATTATTATTTGCCAAAATTAGCAGATGGAACATTTATACCTTGTTTTGGATTGACTGGTCCAAACAATGGCAGTGACGCTGTTGGAAAAATAGACCAAGGTATTGTTGAATTTGTAGATGGTAAACTTAAAATCAAAATTACGTTAAACAAACGTTATATTACATTAGCCCCTATTTCAAATTTGATTGGTATAGCATTCGATTTGAAAGACCCGAATAATCTATTATCTAGTAAAAAACAAGGAATTACTGTTGCATTAATTGAAAATATAGAAAAAGGATTACTCCAGACTACTTATCATAATCCAAATAATGCTGGGTTTCCAAATGGTACTATAAAGGGAACTATTTTCATAGACGTCGATAAAGTTATTGGGGGAGAAAATAATATTGGCGAAGGTTGGAAAATGTTAATGGAATGTTTAGCTGTTGGTAGAGGTGTTAGTTTACCCGCAACCGCAAATGGTTCATCAAAATATATTACAACAGCTATTCTGAACTATATAAATATCAGAAATCAATTCAATATGCCAATTGGAAATATGGAAGCGGTAAGAGAAAAATTTATTGATATGTTTGTAAATACTTGGATTATTCATACAAGTGTTCAATTTACTAATAATATATTGGATTCTGGTTCAACTCCATCCGTTGTAACTGCAATTATGAAACAACAAACAACCGAACGCGCCAGAAATATTTTGAATCACGGTATGGACATATATTCTGGTAGTGGAATATGCACTGGTGAAAACAACTTTTTCACTAAATTTTACAATTCATCGCCGGTTGGAATTACAGTAGAGGGTTCAAATACGTTGACAAGAGGATTGATAATATTTGGTCAAGGATTGAATAAAAGTCATCCTTATATTTTTCCGATTTTTCAAAGTATTCAGGATAATAATCTAAATTCTTTCAAAGATAATCTTAATTTATTGATAAAAGAAGTAATGTATAATTATTTGCATTTATTGAATCCTTTCAATATGATGAATACAACTCCACAACAGAAGTTAGATTATTTGACATTGAAATTCAGTATTCTTTCAAACTTTGTAGCAGTATTGGGAGGGAAAATAAAATCAAAACAAATGATTTCAGGTAATATGGCCGATTTACTATCAAATATTTATTTAGGTTATAGTTTAGTATGGTACCATCATCATCATTTTCATAATGATGAATTAAAGGACTTTTGCATCAATTATTTGAACAATGAAATTGAGTACAAAATGAACCTAATTATAGATAATTATCCTATACATTTTTTGAAACCATTGTTATTTCCATTGCAAAATACTATAAAGTATGCTAATCTTGAAAAAAAAAATCATATTTATTCTATTATAAATAAAGATGTTAATTTGAAAAATTTATTGAAAGATGATATTTATTACAATAATACGATATTGGAAAAAATGGAAAAACTATTGACTATCGGTAAAGAACATCCTGAATATGATAAATTGTATCAAAATATAATTAGCGTTGGTGAATTTGATATAAAAAAATAGCATCTTTACAGACACTAAAATACTTCAACACCTTTGCACAATTACCCGAAGGGAACCCATTCTGGGCCGATTTATCAACTGTCGGTTGCGCGTTGCTTACACCATGCGCTCCCTTCGGGTAATTGTGCAAAGGTGTTGAAGTATTTTAGTTTTTATTTCAAACTCTGATGTATACTATCTATAATAATCGTTTGTTCATATGCCAAAATTAAATGGAACATTAAGTGATATTTATACCAATTGTTGTTTTTTAATTTAAATAATTTTCCTGATAAATAATAACAATACAACAAAATAATTATTCCACTATAACCAGTAATAACATAACCAACCGATTTAACATAATATACTCCATTTGAAAAAAATACAACAAAAGAAATTTTTGCAAAAATTATGTCCAAATCTCGCCGCCATGAATAAGTTGCTTTTCTCCAATAATTTGCAGATATTAATGATGTACATAATAATAACAAGGAATATGAATACATATTAATAATAAATGCATAAATCGATGGAACAGTAAAAAAAAATGATGACAAAACTAACCATCTTGTATCTTCCCATTTTGCTATGTATATATCTTCATTTGTCATTTGTAAATAACTACAATATAATTTTTATGTAACTTTTATGTAACTTTTATGTAACTTTTATGTAACTTTTATATAAAAGTTATATAAAGGCGTTTCGAATATTCGCTCTGTATAGGGTTTGAACCTACGACATTTCGGTTAACAGCCGAACGCTCTACCACTGAGCTAACAAAGCATTTTTTACACCATTGCGCAAAGGTGTAAAGGTCTTACCGAGATTCGAACTCGGGTTTCAAGATTCAAAGTCTTGAGTGCTAACCACTACACTATAAGACCGATAGTCAGGAATTATGTATCGGGGATTGAACCCACGACCTTACGCTTTGTAAAGCCATGAGAGCATTTCTTTCCCGCATATTCCTATTGTTAGTATCGGATATTCTTTAAGTATTTTTTTTACTTTTTCTTTTATGTGTCTTTCTTGTCTTTCTTGTCTTTCTTGTCTTTCTTGTCTTTCTTGTTTTCTTACCTCCTCTTTTTGTTTTAGGTAATACAAATTTTTTTATTAATGATTCATATCTCGTTGGTAATGCAACTCTTGATAAAAAATTTAAACTTGGGATTTTTGTATCTTTTGTTGATATTTCATCAATATTTTGTTTTTTGTTGATTACTGCATGTGAACGTTTATGTGTAGGAAATAACGTATCATATTCTGTATCATTTATGGGAAATCCAGATAATACTTTAAAATCTCTAAAGTCTAGTATTTCAAGTGTATCTGTGTCATTTTCCTCCCAATCTAAAATATTAGTTGAGGGGGATTTTGTCATCAGTATATTTACAATTACCTTATTTTCGTGATGTTTATTTCCGTCATCTTTTTTAACAACTTGCGCAATATAATACAATTCTTCGTCTTTTTTTTTCATTAAATATGTTTTTCCTATTTTCAAATTTTCAAAATTTACATTTAATTCCACCATTATATTATATACATTTATTATTTATTTATGAACGAAAGTCCGTTTTCTTCTTCGTCTGGCTCCGTTGTTTTATATTTAGAACCTGTTCTCAATTCGTATTTTAAATCTTATCAAAATATTTTGACGGTAAGCGCCATGCCTTCGGGTCCTCTTAAAAATATGGTTTCCCGTATAAAATTTCCGAAATTATCAGAATTTCGGACCCCTTTTTCTCCTTTTTTAAATGATTCTTGTACCTATGTTCTCGGTAGATATACGAGGTCGGTTAATATGAGTAATAGCGATTCTTTCATGTACGCTGATGATATACCTTCTGTTTTATCGTATTTGGTGGCAAATGGATATACCATTGACACTTCTTTGACGACTATGTTGCAAAAATCGGAAATTCGGATTGGCGGTAATAATGGTTATTCGGGTAATCGTAGAATGGTTTGTATGTTCACCTATAATAGTTAACTCTTGTATTTTATTTTATACTTTTATCATTATTTTTATTGTTCATTTATAATATAAATGTACAATAATCAGTGTTATAATTTCAAGAAATTAGAATTTTCCGAAGGAATAATCGATGATTGTGTTGATGTTACGTATATTATTCATTTAGAGGGAAATGGTAGATTAGAACATATATATGAACAATTGGAACAATTTCATATTACCAAAAAAATATTCATTTTATTCAACAAAGGGTTTAAACGATGTACTAAGAGAAAATATGTAGATAAACCACCTATTGATTTAGTGGACGCTTTTTTTTCTGTTATGGAACACGCCGAAAAAAATAATTATAAAAATATTTTGATTTTAGAAGATGATTTTATATTCAGTGATGAAATAGTAAAACCAAATAACATCAATCAAATAAATACATTTATTGATAAAAATAATGAAAAACCATTTGTCTATTTATTAGGTTGTTTACCTTATTTACAAATACCTTTTTCTTATTATAATAGATTATTATTATTAAAAAGTGGTACACATGCTTCTATTTATTCTAAAAATATGCGTAAAAATATTTTACAAAAAAACAAAGATGAAATCGACGATTGGGATATATTTACCAATATTCATTGTAAAAAATATATCTTTCATAAACCATTATGTTATCAATTATTTCCTGAAACAGAAAATAAAAAATATTGGATTTATATACCATTATTATCCGATATAAATACATTTTTCAAAATTTTATTCAATATGGATAAAGTTGTGGAACCCGGTTATAGTTATTATTATTGGTTTTCTTTTTTGTTATTTTTTGTTGTATGTTTTCTTTTTTTATTTATTTTGTATTTTATTATTAGTTTCATGTCCAAACCTTTTATGAGTAATATAATAAAAAAATAAAATAATTAATTTGTCTAATGCGGTTTATTTTTATGTAGTAATATCTATATATTACAATGGTCTATGATTTTGTTATTGTCGGCGGTGGTATAGGAGGATTATACACTGCTTACAAATTGCATTTACAGTATCCCAAAAAAACTATTTTGGTTTTAGAAAAGGAGAACTATTTAGGAGGTAGAGTTTTCACTTATCGCGATAAATACATGACAGTGGAAGCTGGGGCCGGGCGTTTTAGTGATAAACATACCAAGTTGTTGAAACTTATTCGTGAATTGGGATTGGATTCAAAAATAGTTCCTATTACAGGTTCTGTTGGGTATGCGCCAGCCGATGGAACGAATTCTATTTATAATTCATTTGCTGACACTCCCGTTGTCGCAAAATCACTCATGCGAAAAACGGTGAATTCTGTTCGTCAATATAGTAGTATTAACGGTAATCCGTTACCATTATTAGAAAGCATGGGTATGACTGCATTGGATGTTTCATTGGGTAGTTCGAATGTTCCTATTTCTGGATTCATTGCCAAAGTTGTTTTGACCAGTAAAAGAGAACCTTTGTCAAAGTTGCAAAATATATCATTTATTGATTATGCTAAACAGGTTCTCAAAAATGATTCAGAAGTACAATTAATTGTTGATGCTTTTGGTTATTATTCTGAATTAGTTATTATGAATGCCCATGACGCAATTCAGCTCATGGATTTATTGGGTCCTTTTAACCGTTTTTATATCATGAATGGGGGTTTAGACCAAATTATTGAAAAACTGGTTTTGCGATTGGATAGTAAATATGTGAAAATACTCAAAAATAAGACTGTTTCGGATATTGTTCTCCATATGGATGATAAAAATAATGAAATTTTGTTTGATATTTTTATTTCAGAAAATGTTCGTCCAGTGGTTACACGTGTTTGTATTTGTGCATTGCCGGTATGGGCTTTGAAAAAACTTTCTATTTCGCGACATTTTGCACCTCTTTTGAAACAGGTTCTCTGTGCTCCTTTATGTCGCATTTATTCTAAATTTGAGGTTGATACTGATGGGGGCGTTTGGTTTAAAGGCATGCCGAAATTAACTACCAATAATAATTTACGAATGATTATTCCTATTAGTGAAAAAGAGGGTGTTATTATGATTTCCTATACGGATAACAAATTTGCAAAATATTGGAAACGGATATATGATAAATATGGTGTGGATGGGGTGGATTCACGTATTGCGAAGTTAATAAAAGAAAGCACCGGGATGGATATACCCAAACCGATTGATACTCATGTTTGTTATTGGGATTGTGGAGTTGGTTATTGGGGGCTTGGTGCGGATAGTGCAGTGACTTCTCATGCTATTATAAAACCTTTTTGTGATTTTTCTTTTTATGTTTGCGGTGAACATTTTTCTGAATCATTCCAACAATGGATGGAGGGGGCGTTGGAAACCAGTGAAAAAGTTATTGCCGATATTACACAAAAAATGTAGAAAATTGAAATACTTTTTTATATTTATTATTTTTGTAATACTAATAATCAAATAACTAATAATTCAATCTGTCTTTATTCATAATCAGCTTATAACGTGTAATCTTTAAAGTTCAATCTTTATTATTTAAATATGGCTCGTGTTAATAAATCATCTGTATGTCATTCGACTGGTAAGAATTCGACTGGTAAGAATTCGACTGGTAAGAATTCGACTGGTAAGAATTCGACTGGTAAGAAAGCCGCTCCTTCTTGCCCTCATTGTCGTAATCTTGGTCTAAAAAATGACCATTGGTTACGTGAAAGTTCTTCTCCTGATAGTGCTATTGTATGTCCTGTATTGTTAAAAACTGAATGTAGATATTGTCATCAACTTGGTCATAATATTTCGAAATGCCAACGTTTGGCTGATTCCAAAAAAGAAAAACAAGAAAAACAAGAAAAACAAGAAAAACAAGAAAAACAAAAAGCAATTACTGCTTCTACTACCATCCACGTGGAATTGGATAACCCATCCTATGCTTCCATTGCGAAACAGTTATTGAACGTTTTGCACAAAAAATCGGAAGTAGAAAAACCACCAACACCGCGCGTTTGGGTATATCATGGTAGAATGGATTGGACCGAACATTGTGATTCATCTGATGATGAAAATTAGTGTAGTAGTATTTTCAGAAAAGAAAAAAAGAAAAAAAATAAAAATAATGGGCATATGCCTGTTATTTTTATTGGGTTTTGGTTACACCATTGAGTATTTTCCCGAAGAGTTCGTAATCGGTATCACATTGCTTACTCATAACTGTCCACAATGTGGGAGTACAAAGGTCTAATTTCGGGGTAATCTTACTATCAAACTTGACAATAAATCAAGCGAATGTTTTTCGGTCAAATTTTGTAATTCACCCATTTCGTAAGACTTTAAACATCCAGTAGGTATATCAAATTTTATTTCATATAGATGTGATATTGAGTCTCTTATATTTATCGTTATAAAGTATTTATCGTTTTTTTTGTACATTGATACTGGGTCTTGGATGCAATTTGGTTTCATATCAAACATTACATTTGTTCCGTTTATGCGCATAATATCATTCTTTTTGTAATTGTATATTACTGGTTTTGATAAAAATACAATTCTCCAATTTACTACATCCAATAATATAATATGCGTAAAATGAAAAAAACGCGTTCCGTCATTCAGTCTTGAATGACAGCCTCCTATATAATAATTATCACGGTAGTGAAGCAAGTTACTTCCTCCGCGTAAAAATGTTGTTTCGGTTTTGATTGGTAAATCTACATCGTTTTGTTTGTATACTACCTTACATATTCCATCTTTATTGAAATCATATTTTATTATGATTAATGGGTCGTAGTTATAAACAAAATATAATTCGCCGTCTTTTTCGAATGGTGCCCAATTTTTTTCGATTGGATTCATTACCATGTTTTCTATTTGTAAATATCTTGGTGTGAATTTTTCATATTCTGTAATGGCAATGCATCTTTTTTGTCCGTCATAAGGTGATAAACATATAAATACAACGTATAATTGATTGTTCACTTTTACCATACGAGGGTCTTCTGCTTCTATTTCAAATCCATATACTATACTTGTGTTTTTCGTTTGAAATAACAAACCGGTTTTTCCATTTGCGAATATCCTCTCGCAAGCATATATTTGACCTGGTGGTTTTTCTTGACCTTTGTCATCTTGACCTTCGTCATCTTGACCTTCGTCATCTTGACCAAAGGTTCGATTGTCATCTTGACCAAAGGTCCGATTGTCATCTTGACCTTCGTCATCTTGATAAAGTGCTTTGAACATACTATAATGCAAATTATCTATTTCTATGCTTGTAATATTATTTATGTATTTTGTATATACATTAGCATCGTAATAATTCAAGAAAAATTTTTTGTCATATTGCATTTTATTGCACATTTCAGTATGAATAACATCGAATCTATCGTATATTTTATTGTTTTCTACTATTTCGATTGCATTGAATATTGCGATTGCTCTTTCTGTATATCCACCCATGACACCCCAATGAGTTTCATATGGAGGTTCTACTGACCATGGATATACTTCTTCTACTAATAAGGTTAACCAACTGCATAATTTTTCGAATATGGGAGTTGGATATATATTAGCTTGCCATAAACTCAATACTATATCGTTTAGGTCGCTTACTTTGTAGTTTTTTCCGAAAAATCGATTGTAACTTTCCATTAAAAAATCGATATTCCTTATACCTGGAAACATTTTTTTATTCCATACTCCATTTTTTGCGATTTGTTCTCCTGAATCTAATACATATATTATATTTTTTTGTAGAGAATAATATTCTTCTACATGAAGCATGTCATATTGGCATATTCCCACAAAATCCAAATTTTTATGTAAATTGTTGTTATATATATGTAAATATGCACTTGTTTCCATATATGCGCGTAATTGTAAAAATGGATTGTAATTTGGTAATTCATATTCATATATGATTGGTAGTCCATATTTTTTTGGTATTTCATATTTTTCGATTACTTCATTTACACAATAGTAAGCAAATGTATTTTTTACATATTCGATAGAGTACTTTGTAAATAAAATGTCTTCATCTACTATTTGGTGAAATACTATGAATACTTTTAGATTTTGATTTTCCATGAGTATTTATGTATATTTTATGTTGCACTATCTATATTTTTTGTAAAAATTAACATAAATACAAATAGAAATGTCGATGTTGTTCGTTGTATCTTTGAAAACATTTCGATTCTTTCTAGTCTTTGTGTTTGCGTTGTTGATGAATTGTATATATTATTTAATACACTTAATAAACAAACTGCTATTATTGTTACTGTAATAATATCTATATTATGATTATAATCGATTTTGTTTATCTCGTTGATAACTACATTTTCACTGACTATTTCGCTGGATATTTTTTCGACCACTGTTGAAAATACTGCACGCGTTGACAATATATTTCGCAATGATAATGGATTCTTATCTATCATAAATGGAAAACTGGATAAAGTTACTATCATTTTGCTTTTTTTGCTTTTCTTGCTTTTCTTTTTATATTTTTTTGTATATCTTTTCAATTTTTTACTTATTCTTTTGCGTACAATCTATAAAATTGATTTTCTTTTATACATTATTATGGATATTACTGAAAATAATACTATGTCTACTTCTCAAACAGTGGATTCTCAAACAGTGGATTCTCAAACTATTATTGATATTATTGCCAATATGCAAGAATGTTTGCATCATCGGTATTCCTTTGCTACTGACCGCAATATAAATGAATATTTTGAAAGAAATTTTCGATGGTGTATTCCCGACGATTTGAAACGTACTTTGGATAATTATTATTATGGTAATGATAATAATGCATCCGAGGTTCAGAATGTCCAGTCTCTTTTGCGTCATTCAGAGCAATACGCAGAAATACTTCAATACCATATTTTATCTTACTTCTCATCGTTCAAAAACAAGATTCGTCATGCCGGGCGCGAAATACAAAGAACATTACGAGAAAAGGGGGATTATACTATTTATTTGCAAGAATCTTCGATTCTTCATACTAAGGTGGAGAGTTCTTGTTTAGGGTTTATTGTAAATATGCCTGACGATGTTATTAGTTTAGTATCTGAATTTGCACTTACTCCATTGTTGCAATACAAACTGATTAAATCGGAATGTGGGGATTTGGTTTCTCGGTTGAATCGTTTGAAATTACAAAATTTGAAGAAATTTGGCCGTGTTGTATTTACTTATGCTCATAAAATAAATAGGTATTTAATGCAAAATATTCTTCCGGTTTGTTCTATTAAAAAAATGTGCAATATTTCCAATTTGCAAATAAAACTCAATACTGGTAATAAGGCCAATATTATTCAATATATTATTGGTATTATGGTTTGTTGCGACGAAGTTATCAATAATTTCGTTCGCAGGGGGAAATATCCGAAAACGCGTATATGGATGATGTTGAAAACTGGGTATTTGTATAAAAGCATTATGTTCGTTTCACGTCCGGAATTCAATTCGCGTAAGGTTGTGGTTCGTAATAAAAAATAAATATATAAAAATGTATATTTTTATAAAAATACGATGATTTTATTCATCTTGTTTTTTGTTTTTTGTTTTTTGTTTTTTGTTTTTTGTTTTTTTGGTTACATAGATTTTGGGATTTGTGATTTTGGCATCATTGCTGCATCATCTCGGTATGATAAAGGAGTAATTTGTCTGGTTATTGGTATCGATGAATTGGTTTGAGGTTGAGTTGTATTGTATATATCTAATATTCTTGATACAATCGGACTTCGTTGTATATCTTCTTTGTCCAATTCTACATATTTTATTTGGTTTTCTTTGTATTCTTCTTTTTGGTGGTTTTCTTTGGTTTCTTTTTTCATCTTTTCAAGAAAATCGGATAAACCATTTTGCATTCCTCTGTCACTTTGATATAAATCTCCTGTGATTACCATTTTGGAATGGTCGCCTAAACGTGTCATTAACATTACCATTTGGTTTGGTGTGCTATTTTGCATTTCATCTGCGATTATAAACGCGCGTTTGAATGTGCGACCACGCATATATGCCAATGGCGATATTTCCAGAACACCGCCATGTAACATTGAATCGATATCTTTTTGGTTATAGAAATCAAGTAATACATCAAATAGAGGTCGTGTCCATGGGTCCATTTTATTGATTAGACTTCCGGGTAAAAATCCTAATTCTTCTTCTTCTACTGGTACCACGGGTCTGGTGAGTATTATTTTTTGGATGTTTCCTTTGCGCAGTTCTTCTACTGCTGTATTACATGCAAAGAGAGTTTTTCCTGTGCCAGCTGGTCCTATACCTAATACTAATTTTGTGTTTTCATCTTGCAAATAATTTACATATTGTTTTTGGTTCTCGGTTCTTGGAATATACAATGGTGATGTTGCCCTTTGTTCTAATTGTTTTTTTGTTACTCTCATTGTTAATAAATTGCGTGTATTTTTTGAACTTTCTAATTTTGGAGAACTAATATAGTGACGGGAAAATGGAGTCTTGAATGTGTGAATAAATGATGTTGTTCGGCGCATTAGTAATAATAGCGATATAGATATCAAGACACTTGTTCTCATCTTTGTTCTATAATACTGATTGTTATAATAATTTTAACTTGTTTTTCTTTTTTTGTTTTGTTTGTTTCTCACTAAAACTGTATCTTAATTCTATTTCTAAGTTTCTGTATCTGCCATTGCAAAATATGTTGGATTTGATTATATTGTTACATTTCTGTCTAAATATATATAATATTCATTCTATACCTTTGCGCATTTACCCGAAGGGAGCGCACTGGTAAGGTGCAACCGACTGTTGATAAATCGGTTCAGAATAGGCTCTCTTCGGGTAATTGTGCAAAGGTGTATATTTTACTTCCGAATATGAAATCTTTTTACGGTAGTCACATGGCTACTGTTAATTTACACTGATTCAATTGTACAAACATTGGCTTGTTCATTGTCGGGGTAAATTTCTCTTGGTATTTATACTTTCAAATTATTATTTGATTGTGTCAAAACTTTATAAAGTAGAAAGGTTATATAGCTCATATAAACTATATTGTAGTAATCCATATAATTTGAAAAACTTTTAATTCGTAATAAAATGAAATACATTATTGATAGTATTGAAAACAAATATATATAGTTGATATTTATGAAATCTTGTCGCTTTAATACAAGGAATGAACTTGTAATCAACATTATCAAAATATAAAATATAACATATTGCGCAAGTGTTTCATTTTTGAATATATGTGAATAATGTTGTGTAACTGATGATAAATCACTTCCTAATACATAATCTGGGTTTTCATATTTGTGTACGGCATATGAAATGAAACATTCTCCTTTTAAGATAATGTAACTATATAATAAAATAAATAATGATATAATATAAATCAAATCATAAATGTTATTTTTTTTAACTATGAAAGGATAATTTACTAATAATAATGAGAACACTACGTGTAAAAGATGAATAATATAAACGTCCATATTTATATATATTATTCTACTAAATTATAATTTGTAAATACAAATTACAATTTGTAAATACAAATTACCATTTTTACACCTTTGCACATTTACCCGAAGGGAGCGCATGGTTTAAGCACAATTAAATTGCCCATTCTGGGCCGATTTATCAAGAGTCGGTTGCACCTTACCAGTGCAAAGGTGTAATTTTGTATTTTTGTTTTCTGAAATGAAAATACCTAAAAATATCGGTCGATTATTGTTGGGGCTTCATAGGTTGCATTGGTTTCTTCCATGATATATTTGTGGATTTCTGTGTATACATCATTGTTTGGGTAATTGCGGCATGTATATAAATCAAATGCTATGTAATTCCTTTCTGGGAATGTATGTATTGTCATATGAGATTCCGATAGGAGATATATTATACTCAGGCCTTGGGGTTCGAATTTGTGTTCTATTTTTTGGAGTATTTGGAATTCATATTTTTCGCATATATTATCCATTAGTGTTTTTAATTTTTCTATGTGGTTTGTAGTTTCTGGGTTTTGTATGTTTTTTATATCTATTATCAAATGTTTTCCAGAACATTGGGTTGTTGAGAACATTCTTTTGTTTTTTGTATATTGTAGTATATTCTGGTATTTTTATGTTTGTTTTGTTTGCAATAATTAAATTTGTTGTGTATAGTTTTTAGAGAACCTTTGTTGTGTATAGTTTTTAGAGAACCTTTGTTGTGTATGGTTTTTTGAGAACCTTTGTTGTGTATAGTTTTGTGTATGGTTTTTTGAGAACCTTTGCATCTTTGTTTTTGTGTATGGTTTTTGTAAATATAGTTGTATATATTGAATAAAGTAAATATACAACTATTTGTTTTCTTTTTGTGAGAGTATTTTTATAATGGTATTTGAGAACCTTTGCATTTTTGTTTTTGTGTATAGTTTTTGAGAACCTTTGCATCTTTGTTTTTGTGTATGGTTTTTGAGAACCTTTGCATCTTTGTTTTTGTGTATGGTTTTTGAGAACCTTTGCATCTTTGTTTTTGTGTATAGTTTTTTGAGAACCTTTGCAATAAATATTATTCTATTACCATACCATACCATACCATTCCATACCATATACTCCCTGCACCCAGTATGTCCCAGACATCCACTGCATTATGCAGCCAAATTGGCGAAATGTCCATATAAATGCAGACGAGAAATGAGTGGGATATCGCGAATCCAGTATGATATAGTTTATTGGGTAGGATATCGGGATTTGATGCATATGTGTTACGATGAGAACCGCTCCGCGGGCCCGGGGCGTTCTGCACGTTACTAGTATCACCCGGACAAAACTTTGTGACATGACCCCGGTGCCAAGCCACTGACATGACCCCGGTGCCAAGGTATCAGTCCAACCTCCTGACATGACCCCGGTGCCAAGGTATCAGTCCAACCCCGGTACCAAGCCACTGACGTCACCCTATCGCTAAAAGTACTTCAATATGACATACATTTGCAGAAAATTGAACTACTTTTTTGCAAAAGGATACGACAGCAATAACACAACAACTACTATATTAAACTGATAACAACATGTCAAATTTGATGCTTAACGAGCTTTTAGCACACGCTTCTTGTATGAAACAGCTACGAGAACACATTATGCAAGTTATTGGAGATAAACCTATCACGACTTCTGAAAGATATGCCAAAGAAATCTTTGAAAAGTACAAAAAGCATAAAAAAGAGGATTGGGTCTTTTGCCTTAGCGAGGGTTGCATGATTGACGGCATCCACTGCCAACCACGTCTGTTTTGCAATAAAAATGGTATGTATATAGTTATATTTGCTGATAAAGTATGGACATATAGAAAAAATGAACATGATGACGCGGTATCCCCTATTTCACAAGCCGTTTTCACTAAAATATATATTGAAAAGAAGAGTAGGTACTTATTGCGCGATATTGTTACTCTGCTTGATGAGTACGATAAAGATATTTCGGTCATGAAACTCAACAAACTTCACGGAGTTTTCCATACTCCTTGGTATACAGATACACTTCAACTGCCACCAGTTTTACCCAATTATCCCCAAAAATGCAAGGTTTGTTTGAATGCTGACGTTGAACCTTCCGAATGCTGTGTTTGTCTTGAATCTACTAAGACACAGACGCCTTGTTGCCATCACCTTTGCGTTGGTTGTTGGGGGCTTCTTAAAGAAAAAGATGTTGACATTGTCCCTTGTCCTCTCTGCCGAACTGATATCAGACAGAAACATTTGATGCTTGCATTTTGTCCCGATTACTATGATAGTGATGATGACCATGATGATGATGATGATGAATATGATGAGAACATGGCTATGCGCGAACTTATTAGAGCTGCCGAAGATAATATGTAGAGATTTTGTAATATATATGTAAATTTAAGTAAATTAAAGAGAGGAGCCTATTTTGGCTTTTTTTACTGGCTCATTTGTTGGTATATTAGAATACAACTATTCTTTTTCTCTTTATAAGAGACTTATTTTATAGAGTTGGTGAGAACCTGGTTATAAAAAGTTCTCGAAAATAGGGTATTTTCAAACAATGTTCTCAAATTCTCTACAATAATCTTTGTATATATCTTACAAACTCAATATACAACCATTCTTTTTCTCTTTCTACAAGACTTATTTTATCAACAGTAGGTTGCACCTTATAAGGTATTTGAGAACCTGGTTGTAAAAGTTCTCGAAAATAGGGTATTTTATACACTATGTTCTCTATAATACTATACAATCATGTCACCATGCCACCATACAACTATATCAAGTATATCAATAAATACTATTTTACTCATTTCTATATGCAATATATCTCATATATTCCCAATGTAATGAAACGAGAAATGAGTCGGATATCACGAATCCAGTAACATATCGAATATCCAGTGTGTTATTGCGCCTCCGGCGCCCGGGGGCCCGGGGCCTAACGGCTATATTAACGGCTATTACTTTTTTCAAAAAACACCCCCTTTTTGCAGAAAATTGAAACACATTTTTTTCATTTAGTATTTGATAATTACTCTTATAACAACTTATTAATACTGCTTACTTTTGCTTAAATTTACATATATATTACTTATTGTTCTCAATAAATTACTATTTATTCAATATGTCATCTAACAATACCCCTGTCGTTCCTCCTACAAGGGCCCCTAAGAAACCTTCTCTTCCTGCCAAATACAGCAAATTCTTATCATTTGGCTTCTGGTTTGCTTCTCGTTTAGAATCCGATACTCGCGATGTTTTCTATCAACATTTCAAATTGTTCTCTTCTCTTGAAGACCAAACTGAATTCTTTCAAACTTATCTTGACGAAGCATCCACTTCTAACAAAATCATGCGCAAAACTATTGCCAATCATAACAAACCTGTTAAAACTCGTGCACCAAAAGCTTCTCGTAAACCTTCTAAACCTGTTGCCGCTGAAACTGATGATTTCATTGCTAAACTCGTCGCTGATGCTAATGGAGAACCTATTGCTACTACTCCTGCTCCTGAAAAACAGAAGAAAACTCGCAAACCTAAATCTGACAACACTGATGAAAAACCTAAAAAAGAAAAAAAATCTAAAAAAGTCGTTGAACCTGTTTCAGAACCTGTTTCAGAATCTGTTTCAGAATCTCTGGTAGAATCTGTTTCAGAACCTGTTTCAGAACCTGTTTCAGAATCTGTTTCAGAACCTGTTTCAGAACCTGTTTCAGAACCTGTTTCAGAACCTGTGGTTGAACCGGTTGTTGCTAAAAAGACCACTAAGCCAAAGACTGAAAAGGTTGAAAAGCCAAAGACTGAAAAGGTTGAAAAGCCAAAGGTTGACAAAGCTGAAAAGCCAAAAAAAGTCAAAAAAGATAAAACTGAACCTCTACCTATTACACCTGAACCTGTTGCAGAAGAAGACAATTCTATTCAAACTCGTATTGTTACTATGAAAGACGGCGGTAAATTCCTTATGGATTCTGACAACAATCTTTATGATATTAATTCTCATGAACATATTGGTACATACAATCCTCTTACTGATTCCGCTGTCATGAATTAAACTCTCTATAAAAACAACATAAAACCATAAAAATTAAAAGGTTCTCACCTTTTTTTTCATAAAATTGAAAACATTCTTTATTCTTTATTTTATTTTATACAAACTACTATATACAATGGTTAAAAATAGAAACGGCGGAAAAGGTACCAAAGGTCTTGCGCGTAAACTTTCTTCTTCCAATGACAATCATCGTCTTCGGTTATCTACTTCCGATGATGAAAAATATGCTTTTGTTAAACAAATGCTTGGTAATGGCATGTGTTCTGTTGTTACAAATGATAATCTTACTCTTATTTGCCACATTCGCAGTAAATTCCGTGGTCGCTCTAAACGCAATAATTTTGTTACTAAAAATTCTATTATTCTTGTCGGTATTCGCGATTGGGAAAATCCTTTCAAAAATTGTGATTTGTTAGAACTTTATGATGACAATGATTTAATTCAACTTAAAAAACTTCCTTTCATTGACCTCTCTCTTTTCGATTCTTTCATCTCTTTCAATCCTTCTTATTTCGATGATTCTATACTCTTTACTAATGAACTACCTATTCTCGATATTAAACCTCAATTCATTCCTTCACCCATTGACTCTTCTTTTATACATGATTTCAATGATATCTAAACATTTTATTTCACCGCTTCGCGGCCCCGGTCCGGGGGGAATGTTCGCGGAATGTTCTTTTCTTTTATACTACTTGTTAAATTATATAAATACTTCTTTTTTTATATCTTAAATGATTCCTAATTTCTTTAATTTATTTT